>JAANMW010001346.1_pt1 | contig 26138 bp, 19 predicted proteins | sample 7279671 | NCBI WGS metagenome assembly JAANMW01 (sample SAMN14094541, study PRJNA606508) | bioreactor metagenome | isolation source: A lab-scale SPAN reactor treating ammonium-rich wastewater day 247 | place: Ireland: Galway | collected 2017-09-19 | reverse complement strand
GTGTTCTTTTAAGGAACATCACAGAAAGATCATCCCAATAGACAAGTACCCAGCCACTGTTGTTGAATAAATATTCAGTTATATTTTGTTTAAAAAGGTTCGGGTATCTTATCAAAAATGGATCGAAAAATATCACCTGGTTAATTCCGAATTTTTCAAGCTTTTTCTCAAATCCCGGCTGCATTTTTATAATAGAGCTATATTCATTGAATAATTCATCGCTTAAATTTCTGCTGTCAATAAAAATTTTCTGTTCAGGCATTATCCATTTTAGATATCCCCCTGTATCAAAATTATTAAACGGTATCCCTTGGATATTATTTTCTTTTATAAAATTGTACAGACCCAGAGGATAATACCTTCCGCTGATACCCATTCCTGCTTCACGGTTATATTTTAAGGTTATGTAAAAATTATCATTTTGGGCAGCATATGCAGTATATCCGAAAAATAAAATCAATATTATCAAAACAGGATAACTTTCGGTTAAACTGGTAATTTTTAAAGCTGTTTTATTTTTAAGTCTGTTTAAAAAATAACCAGCACTTATTGCTGAAAGCGGCGCTGTAATCAGGATAAAATCAACTGAAAACCTTATAGCTGTAAATGAATAAATTCCGAATATTATTATCAGGAGGGCAAAGAACAGATCTTTTTTCCTGTAAGAATAAAATAGCGAAACAGCAGAAAGTATCAGGAATATTATATATGATTTAATAACAAAATTCGATTCAATTTTACTGCTGAATGGGCTTAACCATTCAGCAATGTTTTCAAGCATTTTCATTTTTGTATGGCTGTAAATGTACAGGTAAGTATTAATCCCGTTTGGATTTATAACCAGCATTAAAACTGATATTCCTAATACTATCAATAATTTTTTATATTGCCCCTTAGTAAAGGGTTCTATACCTGTGTTCCTGAATTTAGCTGGATATAAATATAAAACAGTTTCTGCTGCTGTAAATGCAGCAAAAATGATAAGGCCGGTTATTACACCCGGATGAATGTTACCCCAAATTAAAAACAGCAGCGGAAGTAAATACAGAAACCGGAAATATTTAGTCCTGTTTTCTCCTCTAATGTTAAGAAATAAAAATAATAGAATCGTAATAAACAGGTATGAAAATAAGTGCGGTCTTGGAGAATACCGGTTGAATAAACCGGTCAGGAGTAAAAAAGAAATAAAAAAACAAATAAAGACATTAACCCTGAATTTTTCCATTATTCTTAAAATAAGATAAAAGATAATGCAGAAAATCAATGACCTGAAAATAAATATCAGGGTGTAGCCTCCCGACTGGTACAGCTTATACATAATTATATCAGCACCCCACTCAAACGGAATCCATTTTTCATCCGGCTTTGCATATCCGAAAACATCACTTGAAGGAAGTGAACCGGTTTCAGTAATATATTTTCCGGTAGATAAATGCCAGAAAAAATCGTCATCTTCAATTTTGTGCGATGTAAATGAAAAAACAGCAAGAAAAAATGTAATGTACAGAAATATTCTGATATAAGGATTTATAGTTGCAGATTCAGGGTTTTTCCGGATATAAGATGATTTTGTTTTTTTATCTGATGTTTTTACTTTCATTAACAGGAAAAGATTGAATTCAATATTAATTAAAATCATTTAAAATTAATATCTTAAAACTGCTGTTTAATTTAGGATTTCGTAGAAAATATGACTGTAAATTTTAATAAATTTTTCCTATATTTGTTAGATTTTCTACAAAATTTGTGCTAAAAACAGGGTTTTTTCGGGATATTTATGGCTATCCGGATAAATATTGGTTCTTTAAACGATGGTTCTCAGAAGTTAGAGCTCAAAAGCTCTGAAGCAGAGTTAGGTCTGCCGGCAGGTACTGTTAAAGACCCACTTGAAATAAAGCTGGATCTTTTTAAAACTTCACACCAGCTTGATATTAAAGCGGGTATAAACGGAACATTGAATCTGGAATGTGACAGGTGCCTTGATAAGTTTGAAAAAGTATTTAATACTTCTTTTGAGCTTGTTTTTGTTCAAAAATCACATAGGGAAGAAGAGATCAACGAAGATTATATCAGAACCTACAGTCCTCATATGAAATCTGTAGATATTACAAACGATATTAAAGAAGCTGTTATCTTAACCATTCCTATGAAAAAACTTCCCGAAGAGAAACCTGACGGTTCATGTTCATGGTGCGGCAGAAAAAAAGAATTCTGGGAAGGAATTTTAGTAGAAAAAACTGATGATGATGAATAGGAAAAAATGTTTATTATTAAGGTTACAGGATATCAGATTACAGCGGTAAAAATTAATAATTAAAATCAGAAAATAAAAAAATAATAAAGGTGATATAATGCCAAATCCAAAGCGCAAACATTCAAAAACAAGAGGAAGAAAAAGAAGGACACATTATAAAGCCAGTGCTCCCAGCACAATGGCTTGCCCAAATTGCGGCGAAACCAAGCTGATGCACAGGGTTTGCCCAAGCTGCGGGTTTTATGATAACCGTTCAATAGTTATTCCTAAAAAATAATTTTAAACAGCTGTTTAAAATTTTAAGATTCACAGGTATCACACAGAATTTCCAAATCAAATTAAATAACCGGTAAATTGAGCAAAGGGGCAGCGGAAAAAGTAACCATTTCCCTGGATGCAATGGGTGGAGATAATGCTCCTGTTAACGAAGTTGCAGGAGCTATAGAGACCGTTGAAAATAATGACGGTATTAATATTACGCTTGTAGGCAAAGCCGGTTTAATAGAAAAAGAACTTAAAAAATACTCTTACAACAGTTCAAGAATAAATATTTTCAATGCCGAAGAAGTTATCGAAATGCATGAAAGCCCGGCTGAAGCTATGCGCAAAAAGCCGGATTCTTCGCTTGTTCAGGGATTAAAGCTTTGCCGTTCCGGTGAAGCAGATGGCTTTTTAAGCGCAGGCAATACCGGCGCTGTTATGGCAGCTTCGCTGTTTACACTCGGCAGAATTGCCAATGTTTCCCGTCCTACAATTGGTTCCCGGTTTCCAACTGAAAGAGGTATTTCTTTGGTTTTTGATGTAGGCGCAAACGTTGACTGCAAGCCCCTGCACCTGCTGCAGTTTGCTGTGATGGGCTCGGTTTTTGCAAATCATATTTACGGAATTGATAATCCTAAAGTCGGGCTGCTTAGTGTAGGTGAGGAAAAATCTAAAGGTGATGCAGTTACAGTTGAAACCCATGAACTGCTGGAAAAAAGCGGGTTGAATTTTATCGGCAATGTTGAAGGCAGGGATATAATGAAAGGTGAAACTCATGTTATAGTATGTGACGGTTTCACCGGGAATATAGTTCTTAAATTTGCCGAAAGTGTGTTAAGCCTGCTTAAAACTAAATTTAAGGATTATGCGGACCGGGGTATTATTAACAAGCTTAAAGTAGGGATGGCTTACGGTACTTTAAAGGATATACTAAAGGATTTTGATTACCAGGAATATGGCGGGGTTCCGCTTCTTGGAGTAAACGGAGTTTCAATTATTGGCCACGGAAGGTCATCTCCCCGTGCAATAATGAACATGGCAATAAAAGCAGAACAAATGGTAAGGGCTGGAATAAACGATATAATAGCACAGAAAATAAAAGATATTAACGAATTTAAAACTTAATTTAAAAGATAAGAACATTTAAATGTTCTTAAATTCAATTTCAGGATATTATTTATGAACAAAACGAGAGCGGCTATAACGGCAGTTGGTCACTATGTACCGGATAACATTCTGACAAATGCTGACCTTGCAAAAATTGTTGAAACTAACGACGAATGGATCAAAACCAGGACTGGGATCAGTGAAAGAAGAATACTTAATAACGGAGAACCTTCTTCATTTATGGCTGTAGAAGCCATAAAGATGCTGCTTGAACGCAGGGGAATCACAGCCGATGAGCTTGATATGATTCTTGTTGGAACTGTAACTCCTGATATGCTTTTTCCTTCTACTGCATGTATTATTCAGGAAAAGATAGGGGCTTCAAAAGCATGGGGATTTGATGTGCTTGCAGCGTGTTCAGGATTTATTTTTACCCTGATCACCGGAGCCCAGTATATTGAAAGCGGAATGTGTAAAAAAGTACTTGTAGTTGGTTCTGATAAAATGAGTACAATTACAAACTTTAAAGACCGTAACACCTGTGTGCTGTTTGGAGACGGGGCAGGGTGCGTTCTGCTTGAACCTTCTGAAGACCCGGATTACGGAATTATGGATAGTATCCTTAGAGTTGACGGCAAGGGCGGAAAGTATCTGTATATGAAAGGCGGGGGAAGCCTGAATCCCCCAAGCCATGAAACTGTTGAAAATGACTGGCATTATGTATTCCAGGACGGGAAATTTGTGTTTAAAGATGCAGTAAAAGGTATGGCGGATGTTTCTGTTGAGCTCATGGAAAAGAATAATCTCAGTTCAGATGATATTTCTTACCTTGTACCGCACCAGGCGAACATGCGTATACTTACAGCATGCGCTGACAGGATGGGTTTGCCGCAGGATAAAGTTATGGTTAATATCCATAAATACGGCAATACAACAGCAGCAACAATCCCGTTATGCTTAAGTGAATACTGGGAAGAGGGAAAGATAAAAAAAGGCGATAATCTTGTGCTTTCCAGCTTTGGTGCCGGATACACCTGGGGCGCTATCTGGGTAAAATGGGCTTATTGATACATCAATTCATCCGGTGACTCTAAGTCTCGGATGAACTTTCAGACTTTTATGTGGTGTCAGGAATATATCTGACACCATTTTACATTTTACCGTGATACATTTATTTACAATAATTACTATTTCATTTTCTTGTGTGATTGATTATTTTTAATCAATAAATATTTAGATAAATGAAAAATTTATTATTGTTTATTTTATGCTTCAACATAACTTTATTTGCAGGTCAAACAAACAGCGGCAGGGTTGTTCTGAACTTCTTTTCAAGCGAAACCGGTTACAGGCTGCAGCCTGAAAATATTCAACTTCAGAATACACATAATCCTACTCAATCTGTTAATTTTACTTTAAACCACGAAAATTCCTATTCTGCTTCAATTCCGGAAGGCAGCTATCAGCTAATAGCCTTTAAACAGGGTTACAGTTTTATTCAGACTATCTTAAACATCAATTCCGGTGAAGCTGAATATGATATTTACTTGGATCCGTTTACCCGAAATGAAAAGTTAAATCCTTCCAGAATAACATCACTTCTGAAACCAGATAAAGCTTATTTACTTGGATACATTGTAGATGATTTTACCGGCCTGCCGGTTATAAATGCTGAACTTAAGGATGCTGCAGGTAACACTATCGGAAGAAGTAATTCTGAGGGATTTTTTGAAACATATGTATCTGCTTTATGTGAAACCAGGACATTTGCTGATCTGAATTTTTCAGCTGCCGGGTACAAAACAAAACAATTCAGCAATTTTGAGCTTACGCCTAATACCGATTTTATTTTTACAGTACGCCTTAAACAGGGCAGCGGGTATGATTACAATTTTCAACAGGCAGGTGAAACCTGCAATGAGTGCCGGCAGGTATCAATAATTAATGATGCTGCTGTAACCGGATTTGTTATCCCGTTAAATATCAAAGTAGGCAGAAACTGCACCGGCACTAACTGCACAACAGTTGAAATTTATACACTTCAGACATATTGCAAATATGTACTGCCCGCTGAAATTTATTCATGCTGGGGAAATCTTTCGGGCGGAATGAATTCACTGCAAGCCTGCGCAGTTGCTGTTAGATCGTACGGTACTTATTATGTTTACAACCCCATAAACTCAAGTTACGATATTTGCGATAACACATACTGCCAGTTTATGGGCAGTGTTACTTCCACAAATACAAATAATGCTGTTGATATCACGTTTGCTTACCTGTTAACAAATTCTGCAGGAGTTGTGCGCTCTGAATATTCAGCAGAAAACAATAATAAAGGATGCGGAAACGGTTACTCCGGCACCGGTTCATCGTGGCCCTGTATATATGACCCGGTTTGTTCCGGATTTTCGCCCAACGGCCACGGAAGGGGCTTATGCCAGTGGGGCACAGTACGCTGGGCAACGGGCAGGATTGTAAGTACATCAAGCCCCTGCAGCCAGGGTACAGCGCACTCATACGGCACAAAAACATGGCAGCAGATTTTAACTCATTACTACAATGTTTCTCCCCAGAACTGGCAGGTTACTTTGGGTTCATACGGAACAATCAACTCCAGCACTGCTTCTCCACAGACATCAAATCCCTGTGCAGTTATAACAATAAATAATAATGTTACAGCCAATAACCAGGCAAGTTATATGATTGGTGCATCAATTGCTCCGGCCGGTACAACAAACTGGATCTCTGACCCCGCAAATGATATAAAAAGGGTTTTCAGTTCCGGCACTGCAAATTATACCCGAAATTTCCTGATTCCCTGTAACACATCACCCGGTACTTACGATATGCTGACAGCATTATGGTATGATAAAAATAACAATAATACTATTGATGGCAGTGACTTTGTGGTAAGCTCTAAATTAACAAATAATGCATTATTAATTTCACCTATCGGAATAACACCAATAAGCAATGAAATTCCCGAAAGATTTGCATTGTTACAGAATAATCCAAATCCATTTAATCCGGTAACAAAGATAAAATTCGATATTCCATATCGTCATCTCCCCCTGCAAGGGGGAGACAGAGAGGGGGTCTTGTTAATTATTTATGATCTCCTTGGAAATGAAATATCAACCCTCGTTAACGAGCAGCTGCAGCCCGGCAGTTATTCAGTCGATTGGGACGGCACTGGATTTGCCAGCGGAGTGTATTTCTACTCGCTTGTAACTGATGAATTTACAGAAACTAAACGAATGGTTTTAATAAAGTAGTGAACAGTCGCGAATGTTCACTGCAAAATTACTACTAAAATGCATTTTAGGAATATTTAAAAACTTGTAAACCCTTAAAAAATATATTATTATTACTATAATTAAACTCTACAGCTATGAAAAAACTTATCTTTTTCATTTTTCTCCTGATTATATCAAGCGGAAATTTATTCTCTCAAAGCGGATGGTTCTGGCAGAACCCGTATCCACAGGGAAATAATATATATGATATTTTAATGATTGATAATTCCAATATTATTTCGGTAGGTGATGGAGGCACTGTATTGAGATCTTCTAATTCAGGATTTAATTGGTCTAATACAAATAATCTAGAAAATATATATCTTCGTTCCACTTATTTTATAAATAATACTACTGGATTCGTATCATCACAAGGAAAGATTTTAAGAACTAGTGATTCAGGAAGTAATTGGTTAGCTGTTAATTTGAATTATCAGGTAACTATAGAATGCATTGTTTTTGTAAATTCTCAAACCGGTTTTTCTGCAGGTCATCAAGGTAAAATATTTAAGACTACAAATTCTGGCTACAATTGGGATATGTTATCAAGCGGAACGACGGAACCATTATTATGCTGCTATTTCACAGATATTAATACAGGTTGGGTTGTTGGGTGGAATGGCAAAATATTAAAAACTACAAATAGCGGTGCTGTTTGGGTTACTGTTCCTTCAGGTACTAATGAGAGGTTTACATCGGTATATTTTATAAATGACATGACAGGTTGGTTATCAACAGAAAATGGAAAAATTTACAAATCTGAAAACGGAGGATTGAACTGGTCATCACAAAGTTTTGGATTTTACCTGAGTACAATACATTTTTATAATGATCTAACAGGCTGGGCAGCGGGTGCATCAATACTTAAGACTACTGACTCAGGTATAAGCTGGTTTATTCAATCCAATCCTTCAACAGATTATTTCAGGTCAGTTCATTTTGTTAATGACCAAACCGGTTTTGCAGCTGGCAACCTTGGTACTATTGTTAAAACTACAAATTCCGGTATAAACTGGGTATTAATTTCAAATAAAATTACATCTAATAATTTTGGAGAAATATTTTTTATAAATAATCAAACAGGATGGGCTGCAGGTGGTTATGGAAATTTGTTTAAATCAACTAACGGGGGCAATAATTGGTTCAATCAATATAATAATTCCTCAATATACTTTACTTCTGTTAGATTTATTGATAATAATACAGGTTGGACAGCAGGTACACATGTTTTAAAAACATCTAACAGTGGAATTAATTGGACGATTATTGCTTCAAATTATTTAATGCTCAAAATTTATCCGGTTGATCATTTTAAATTATGGGGTCTGAATATTAATTTTGATATCGTTAAGTCTGTGAATGGAGGAGAAAACTGGGTTATAGTTAATTCTGGTTACAGCGGTCAGTATTATGATATTTTCTTTATCAATGAATTAACAGGTTGGGCAGTTGGGACAGGACAAAAAATAATTAAAACAACTGATGGAGGAGCAACATGGGCTTTGCAATATGGCAATAATTGGCCTGGTTTTTTTAAGTCAATACATTTTTATAATAGTAATGTTGGTTTTGCTGCAGGATTAAATCCGGGTAACATGAACATGCTTTTAAATACTACTAATGGCGGTTTAAACTGGAATGTTTTAATGTTTAGTCCATTAAATTTTAATCGTGTGTTTACAATTAATAATAATTCCGCATTTTTTACCACTAATGAAGAAATATATTTTAGTTCTAATGCCGGTCTGAACTGGAATTTACAAAATAATTGCGGTACAAATACTATTAATTCAATTTATTTTTCAGATAGTTTGACGGGGTGGATTGCCGGTTCAAATGGTATGATTCAAAAAACCATTTCAGGGGGTAATTTTGTCGAAATTACTATAATAAATAATTTTATTCCAGAAAATTTCAACCTCCACCAAAACTATCCTAATCCCTTCAATCCGGTAACAAAAATAAAGTTTGATATTCCTCAAAACCATCTCCCTCTGCAAGGGGGAGACCGAGAGGGGGTCTTATTAAAAATATATGATCTGCTAGGCAGAGAAATATCAACCCTTGTAAACGAGCAGCTTAAGCCCGGCAGCTATTCAGTTGACTGGGATGCAAGCGGATATGCCAGCGGGGTGTATTTTTACTCTCTTGTAACTGATCAGTATACTGAAACTAAACGAATGGTTTTATTGAAGTAAAATGACAAGTAATCCGATGACTTAAAGTCATCGGATTACATTCTAATATTTTATCCGCCAACCAGATTTTTATACTCTTCAGGTGAAAGCAGGCTGTCAAGGTCTGCCATATTGGAAATTTCCATTTTTACCAGCCAGCCGGCGCCGTATGGGTCCTGGTTCACGCTTGCGGGATTATCATTTACAGCTGAATTGAATTCAGCAATTTTTCCTGAAACCGGCGCATACATATCGCTTACAGTTTTTACGGCTTCAACTGTCCCGAAAGTATCACCCTGTGCTACATCGCTGCCAACAGTAGTTACATCAACATAAATTATATCGCCAAGCTCGCCCTGTGCATAATCTGTCAGCCCTATCGTTCCGGTATTTCCTTCAACTTTTATCCATTCATGTTCTTTTGTGTATTTTAATCCGTCTGGTATGTTCATTTTAGTAATAATTAAATTTTAAAATTCAGTTTAATTAATAAATTTATTTGATTCTTTTTATAACAACAATTGTTTTATCATCACTGTATTTTCCGCGGTTAGAAAATTTCTGAACGTCTTCAATAATATTTGTACAGATCTCCTTAGCAGAAAAGTTTTTGCTGTGCAGGATAACTTCCTTCAGCCTGTCTTCTCCGTAAAACTCAAATTTATTATTCGCAGCTTCCACAATACCATCGGTATATAACACAACCACATCATTTTTACACATGTACAATGAATCTGTGCTGTAATCCTGCTCCGGTGCCGGACCCAGTACAGGTCCGGTAGCTTCAAGAGTTTCCATACTGTTGGTTTCATAAATTAAATGTATCGGCGGATTGTGACCCGCATTAACATAAAGGCATAACCCCTTGGTATCATTATAAAGCTCCATATAAAACAGTGTTAAAAATCTTTCATCCGGAAAAACCTTATGAACAAGGTTATTTATCTTCTTCATAACAGCAGTCATTTTCAGTTCATTTTCTGTGCCCATTTTTAAAGCGCCTGATACATACAGCGCCTGCGCTGCGGCTGAAAATCCCTTGGAAGCTGCATCACCTATTGCAACACCAAGCTTATCTTTCTCTGTGCCAAACTGCAGGTAATCAAAGAAATCACCGCCTACAATTTTATCCGGCAGAGAAATACCGAAAATCTCATAGTTAGCAAATTCATGTTCATGCTCCGGCAAAATGCTTCTTTGAATTTCCCTTGCTTTAACAAGGTCTTTTTCAATTGCGCGGGCCTTGGTTTCTATACCCCTGGTACGAAGCATACTGCTTACAGATGTACTGATGATGTTCATTGTATTCATAAGGTGAATGTTCATATTTTGACTGTTAAATGCCATTATCCACTGGTATAAATACTGGTCTTTTCCGTTCGAATCCTTGGTTTTAAACCTGTCTCCAATTCCGGTAGCAGAATATAAATGAATTCCGAGTGTGCTCAGATATTTATCAGTTTCTTTTGCCAAAACGGAACGGTTTTTGCCAACTTCATAGAATATTGGATATTCAGCCAGCTTTAAAGAATAGCCTTTGCGTATCTTTTCCACTTCACCGTGCTGTTCTGCCATAATATAAGCATTACGGTTTTCGTTCAGCTCCCATAGCCTGCCGCCGGTAATTTCTATGTTCTCATGATTAATTACTTCCTTTAGAACGTAGCTAAGCAGCTCTTTATCGCTCTCAAAATCCGGGAAATGCTTAAAAGCATTTTCGAGTGTTTTATATAGTTTACGCTGTTCCAAATAATATAGAATGAATTAAGTCGAGTTGGTTTAATATTTATTAGCTTTTAATTACCTGCACTGGCGTTTCGGCAGGCAGGCATTTGCCTTTGCTTTTTGTTATTACCTTTTTGACTTTTGCCTTTTGACTTTTTATGATTCTTTTATCAGTTTCTTTTCTTTGTAAAGCTGACCCATTTCTGCGCCAAGCACGAATGTAAAAGAAGAATAATACAGCCAGAAAACCACTGCAACCATTGCTGCATACGTTCCGTAAACTTTCTGGTAGTTTGCAAATGAAACCAGGTACCATATAAACAGGTATTTCAGAGCTTCGTAAAGAATGGCAGCAGTTATGCTTGAAATAAGTGCAACTTTACGGCTTACGTAACCCTGCGGTACAAGTTTAAAGATTAAATAGAACATTATAAATGTAAATATAAGTCCGATAAGATGCGTTAACAGGCTGCCTGTAAAGCCGAATTTAAGAATTGTATCTCCGAAAAATGATTTATCGATTGCTTCAAATATCCGTAATATAAAAGTGCCTGAAAATGAGAGCAGGAATACCACCAGTATTAAAAACACCATCCCGATATCACGCAATTTAGCCCATAAATAAAAAGTATCACTGCTGGTTTTATAAATCCTGTTAAGTACATCGCGAATAGTGCTGAACAGGCCGCTCGATGTCCACAATATACCTATCGAACCGATTATAGCGGTGAGGGTAGAATTACTCGAAAGCTCATCTATTGCCCCAAGCACAATACCAAGTATTTTTTGTTTAAGCTCAGGGGTTATTCCAACAACCTTATCCATTGCGCTGATAAGATAAGCTTCAGCGCCTTCGCGCTGTAAATATATGCCAAGTAGTGATGTTAAGATCAGGGTTATAGGAACAATACAGATTATTACATTGAATGCAATACTTGCAGACATTATCCAGATATGGTCTTCGTCAAATTTATGATAAAATCCAAGGGCATAGTATTTTGTTTCGGAATATATCTTCCTGTAATTTATCCTGAAGCTTTTTTTTGATGGGTTATTTTTCAAGCAAGCTTTCCCGTTGATTTTTCAACTGAGCTTAAATATTCCCTGCTGAAAATTACATCTGCTGTTTCGGCTATATAATTTGCAGTATTAATATCTTCATCAATATGTTTAACTGATTTTCTCAATAGCCTGTAAGCATTTTCAGTTCCTTTACCGCATTTTAAAGGTCTTAAAAAATCAATTCCCTGGGAAGCGCACAATGTTTCTATTGCTATAATCTTTTCAGTATTGTTCAGAACCTCAAAACATTTTCTTGCAGCAATGCTTCCGAGAGAGTTATGGTCTTCCTGGTTTGCGCTGGTAGGAATTGAATCAACAGAAGCAGGGTGGCATAAAACCTTGTTTTCTGATACAAGTGAAGCAGCAGTGTATTGAGCAATCATTAATCCGGAATTGAGGCCGCCTTTAGCGGTTAAGAACCGCGGCAAGCCGCTGAGTGAACCATCTACAAGCCTTGCTGTCCTTCGCTCGCTGATATTGCCAAGCTCGCTGATGGCAATTTTCAGGAAATCCATTGCCAGTGCAACAGGTTCACCATGAAAATTTCCGCCTTCGATATGCTCATTGGTATCTGCAAAAATCAGCGGGTTATCGGTAGCTGAATTAATTTCAGTTTCAATAACACCTTTAACATATTCAATTGTATCTTTAACTGCCCCGTGTACCTGCGGCATACACCTTAACGAATATGCATCCTGCACTTTACTGCAGTCGATATGAGATTTTCTAATCTCACTTTGTTTAAGCAGCTTTCTTAAATTAGCCGCTGTGTTTATCTGTCCTTTATGCGGTCTTACTTTCTGCAGGATATCCTTGAATGCAGTATCAGTACCTTTAAGCGCTTCGATGCTCAGCGCTCCGGAAATATCAGCGAGCTTGGAAAGACGCTCTGCGCGGTAAAGTGTTTCAACAGCAAATGCTGTCATCATTTGTGTGCCGTTAATGAGAGCAAGTCCTTCTTTAGCGCTAAGCTTGAACGGTTTTAAACCGTGTTCAGCCAGTACATGTCTTGCAGGCAGAATTTCATTTCTGAAGTATGCATATCCTTCGCCAATAACAATCCCTGCTAAGTGAGAAAGGGGAGCAAGGTCTCCTGATGAACCGACTGAACCCTGTGAAGGTATATAAGCTGTTATGCCCAGGTTAAATATTTTAATCAGCTGTTCAAGCAGTTCAAGCCTTACTCCGCTGTAACCTTTTACAAGCGAATTAATACGAAGCAGAAGCATCATCCTTACAATATTTCTTGGCAGGGGTTCGCCAACACCTGCGGAGTGTGAAATAATTAGGTTATGCTGCAGCTTTTCAATATCTTTTTGGGGAATCTTAACATCTTTAAATTCACCGAAACCAGTAGTTACTCCGTAAATGACTTCGTCATTTTTTATCCACTTTTCAATTACATTCCTTGACCGTTTTATTTTTTTTATTGCAGAGGGTGAAATATTTATTTGAAGATTATTATCAACAATTTCTTTGGCAAGCGAAACCGTTAAATTTTGACCGTTAAGCTGAATTTTTTTCATATCAACAAATATAAAAACATATGTTTAAACATTAAAGTTAATAAGATTTTAGCTTGATTAATCTGTTTAAATATTATATGTTTAAGTAATTAACATTCCTTTTGGTTATGAAAAAAATTAGATTAAGCCTTTCGTTTTTTATACTAATATTATTTTTACTTAATAATTTTTTTGAGAAAATTTATTCTCAACCATTTTATTGGACAAGAACTAACGGACCAAACGAAGGTACAGTATATGATATTTATGCAGCGCCTGACGGAAAGTTGTATTCAGCTACATATGGTGGCGTTTTTGTGTCGTCAAACAATGGTGAAAGCTGGAATTATACTGGACTGGGTAATAAAGTTGTAACTGCGGTTGCTTCTGTAGGTGGAATATTATTTGCAGGTACCAGCATCTATAATAGTTTATCTGAAGGAGATAACGGTTTATTTATTTCTACCAATAATGGTTTAAATTGGCAGTTAAGCACAATAGGTATCTGTGGAGTAAGTGATATATTTATTTCTAATACAGGTAAAATATTTGTTACCTATAATACTCAATATTTTTATAACGGTTTTTGCTCGTATTCAACTAATAACGGAAATAGCTGGATAAACATTAATCAGTTGACCGGTTTAGGGTGTGGCGAATTCAGCCCTGGTCCCGGTAACAGTATTTATATTTCAGCCGGGTTGGCAACTATGGTTTATTCTACCAATGATGGTAATAACTGGATAACAAATGGAAATACATCCTACGGACTTAACTCAATTGATGCTTCGGTAAGTGGAAATATTTTTGGTGGTTCAACAGAAATGTTATACCGAACTACCAATAATGGAATAAACTGGGATTCCGTTAATTACATGAATATTTACAGAGTGACCGAAGTAAAGTCATTTAATAACGGGTTTACATTTGTTGGAACAGTTTATGACGGCATTTGGAGAAGCTCAGATTTCGGTAATAACTGGATTGGTTTTTGGTATCCTGATTCAAGCAATAGATTTGTAAGTTGTCTTAAAAAAAATGATAATGATATATGGAGCAGCTTCAATTTGGGTACAGTATATCGCTCTACAAACAATGGAAACGATTGGGAAGAAAAAGCGATAGGGCTTTCCGGAAGTACGATATATGGAATTTTTAAAACATCAAATGGAAATATTCTTTCCGGTACATCCGCAGGTATTCATCTTTCAACAGATGGCGGTATCAACTGGAAAAGAGTATCTGTAGATAAAAAAACTGTCAGAACATTTACAGAAACTGCTAATGGCGAAATTCTTGCATTTGGAAGCAGAATTTATAAAAGTACAAACCAAGGATTAAACTGGCAGTTTATACATAATAATCATCCTAATACAATTTATAATGTAATTAAATGCAGCAATTATAATTTATTTTATACCGCAGATAATGGTATTTATAAAAGTACTGATAACGGACTAACCTGGCAGTTAAGTTTTTATCAGCAAAGTTATTTTTATGATATTGCTTCAAATGCAAACGGGAATGTATTTGCAAATTCAAATTCAAAAATTTTCCGTACAACAAATAACGGTTTAAACTGGGTGAATATTTATACAAGCTCTGAAGAGCTTAATGTTATTGCAGTTTCCCCTTATGATAATATTTATGTCAGCAAACAGAGAAGTATCTTAAAATCTACTGATAACGGGAATACGTTTATAGATCTGAATCTAAACATTGATGTTAACTTTAATCATTTTTTATTTTTGGATAATGATAGATTTGTAGTTGCAACAGAAAAAAATGGAGTATATTTTTTTGATGGCACTACATGTTATCCAATTAATACAGGATTAGATGTTAAATATGTGTGGTCGCTAGCTGCAAATTCAGAGGGAAAAGTACTTGCAGGTACAGTAAAATCAGGAGTTTATATTAGCAATGGACCAATAGGTATCAATTCACTCTCTTCTCAAACACCTTCTCAATTTACACTCTCGCAAAACTACCCAAATCCATTCAACCCTGTTACAAAAATTAAATTCGATATTCCTGCTGGTTCATCAGTGCCACAGACATTCCTGTCTGTGTATGATATCCTCGGCAGGGAAATTGCTGTATTGGTTAATGAACATCTTAACCCCGGAACATACGAAGTTGACTGGGATGCATCTGCTTTCCCCAGCGGTGTGTATTTTTATACTTTAAGATCAGGAAATTTTATAGGATACCGGAAAATGATTCTGCTGAAGTAAATATGAACTGTTCAGAAAGTAGTTCGTTTATTCAGGTGACCGCCAAGATTATTTATATCGTCGGCTGTACCGTCCACTGCTTTGCGGTTTTCCATTTCATATGATTCTTTAAGTTCTTCAGCTTCATTTTTATCGTTTTTTTCTTCCGGTGTTTTATTTTCTGAAGTAATATCTTTTTTCAGAACATTCACTGATTCAGTTTTGTTTTCGCCGGATTTGGATTCTTCTTCCTTAAATTCAGCTTCTTTCCTTTTTTCAAGCTTATTGGTCTTCATTTTTACATGATACCTTTTTTCTTCTGCTATCAGCTTTACATCCTGTTTGCTTATGTCAGTCCGTTGAACTGATGGTCTTGAAATAATTGTTGCACGGTTTGTGTTGTGTGATTTGGACATAATATACCCCCAGATATAATTACTAAAATTATATACAATTTCTATACCAAGTATTATTTACCTGATTTACAGTGATTTTGAAATAGAGTGAAATATATTGTTTCGGTCAGATTGTCATGAATGTCAGGAAGAAATACCTTTATTAAACAGTTGAGATATTGCAGATAAAATATTATCGGGAGTGATTTCCATCATGCATTTAAAATGCCCTTTAGGGCATTTGGCTCTGCCGTAATGCGAGCATGGTCTGCATTTTAATTCGTTGTTTTCCAGAACAACAGCCTTTTCATTCTGCGGGTAAAAACCGAATTCCTTTACGCTTGAACCAGCTGCCATAAATACAGGAATATTAAATGCTTCGGCTATATGCATAGGTCCGGTATCCCCGCAAATTACAAGTGAACATCGTTTTATAAGAGAAATCAGATCATCTATTTCAAGCCGGTCACACAGGTCATACACTTTCTTAACCGGTGTAAGCTCCTTAATTTTCCTGATATTTTCACTGTCATTACCTCTGCCTGTTAAAAAAAAAGCAGCATTTCCTTCGGGAAACCGGTTTATTATCTCAGCAAAATATTCTGCAGGGTAAGTTTTGGTATAGTGACCGGATACTGCAGGAATGCAAACTAATTTGGTATCTTTTGAAAGATTAAGATTTATCAGCATTTTATCGATCGAACGCTCTGATACTGGATTTGTTAATAGTTCAGGCAATGACCTGTTATTAATATCAGCCTGTGATGCAAATCCGCTGATTATTGATTTATACCTTTCTATGATGGGTTTGGCATTTTTCAGCAAATTCAGTTTAAAATTTACTAAAAGGAATTTTTTTATTGAATGTTTATTCAGCTTAAGGACTTCTGCATCCTGCAAAAACCTTAAATATACAGAACGGAGATTGTTGTGAGCATCAATTATCATATTATAACTGCTCATTTTTATAAGCAATCTTAGTTCTTTTAATGAAGAGTACTCCAGATCATTATCTGCTTTTATAACTTTATGTATTTTGGGGTTGGATTTAACCAGGTAAGAGAATTTTTCTTTTGTGCAGAAATCGATTCGGGCAAGTGGAAATGTTTTAGCTGCAAGATCTATAAGGGGAGCTGTTAAAATAATATCTCCCATGGAAGAAAGCCTGATGATTAAAATTCTTCTTACCTGTTCGTTTTTCATTTTAAGGCTTACATTTCAATTACCTGGTGGTTAAAATTATTAACATCAGTTTCATGAAACAGCTTTTTTATGAATGAATCATCGTATTTGTTCAGGAAATATAATATGTTTATTACACGCTCCTGCAGGTTATGGTTTGGATAAATATTATTTGTTACTTTATCAATCTGGGTTGTAGTAGTTTCGCTTTTTTTTGCCTGCGCATTTATCAGTTTTCCCCTGAACTGCTCTAAGTTCTGTTTGGTCTTTTCTTTCATATTATCTACAATATTAAGCAATGCCTGGTCAACTTTTACAGTCATATTTTTCATATCATAAAATATCTTGTTAATTTCGTCTGTATATTTTCCTATTTCATCTTCAATTTTTACTTCTGAAAGCTTATCCACAACTTTGGATACAAGGAAACTGTGATGAAAAATATCTTCAAACTTAACATTAAAATTATTCAGGAATTTGGATATCTTGCTTTCAACAATACTGGCAGATACTCTTGGAAATATCACCGGCATCGTAATATCATAATGCCTGTATGCAGGTTTAAGCTGTGCAAAATAAGAAATTTCTCCCGGACCACCGATATAAGCTGCAGTGGGCAGCAGGTAATCCTGGCAAACCGGCCTTAAAACAACATTCGGGCTGAACAGCTCCGGGCTTTCTTCAAGTAAATTCATCAGCTCATCGTTTTCAAATCTTCTTTTCGAGTTTTTTAAGGCAAATTTTCCTCCGTCACGGGGCTCTATCAGCAGTCTATTGTTGTTGTGAAGGAAAAACATATTAATTACCTTAGGTTTTACCTGGAGATCGTAATGTTTTTCAAGCTCTGCACTTTGTGTAATTATACTTTCGCATAATTTAGGGGAGCTTGTAAGCTCCTTCTCGAAAACAGGTTTCAGAAGCCTTTTAATTTCAATATCAGAAGGATCTATAAATATTACACCGTAACCTTTGAATATTTCATTCATTAACCCTGCAAATGCTGTCTTATAATCATTGCCTTCCCTGTAATGTTTGGTTACAAGGTTCATTATTTTATCCTTAAAATCGGTATCAATTAAAGAGCTTCTCAGCTGTTCGTTGATACTGTTAATAACTTCCCCGAAAACAGTAGTGCCAACCGGAGGAGTGCTTCGTTTTATATTCTCTTCTGAATTATTTTCCTGCTGTTCAAATCCAATTCTTATCAGCTCATTTTGCCTGTCAATAATATACGTGTGGTCTGCTTCATCAATATCGTGGTCTTCTGCTTCCAGCCAGAAAACAGGCACAAAATTAAACTGAGGAAATCTTTCATGCAGGTCCTTTGCCAGCTTTACTGCTGTAATGGTTTTCAGTATTGTATATACAGGTCCGGTGTAAAGGCTGACCTGCTGGCCGGTTACAACAGCAAATGTATGTTCACCTGAAAGCTTTTCGATATTTGCTGCAGTATATTCATCACCGCCAAAAGTAACATTCTGATGTTTTAAAATATCAATAAGTATATTTTTATCAAAATACCTGTTAGTACTGTAGTTATATACTTTATCATCAATTACTTTAAAGAACTCTTCGTTATCACGGTACATGGAATTAAAGAAAGGTTTAAGCTTTTCCATTTCTTCTTCGCCGCCGCTGATATAATCCAGGTAAAGATTGTTGAAGTTCGGAAGTTTGCTGAATTCTACTGTATACATTATTTATCTTTCTTTATAGAATCTTTTTTTTCTTTTTTCGAAGATGGTTCCTTTACAGGTTTGATTTTTTCTGTTTTGGCAGAGCTTTCAGATGAAGATGATTTTTTGTTTTTATAATCTGTGAGATAAAATCCGCTGCCTTTAAAAATAAGCCCCGCACCGGTTCCTATTAATCTTTTAAGGGTTTTTTTACCGCAAACCGGACATTTTTCCAGCGGCGGGTCACTCATTTTCTGCAGTTCTTCCAGTTTGTGTCCGCAGTTTGAACATTGGTATTCGTAAAACGGCATATTAAATTCCGGGTTTAATTTATTTTAAAAAGCTGAATTCATTAATAATTTCATAATTCGAACCTTCGGGAGTTAAAATACTTTTCATCAGAAAAAATGAAGCAAAAATGATCTTTTGATGCAGTAACTTATATTTAATGTCACTTCCGAGCTTATATCTTTTTTTTCTGCTGAACCTGCCGAATGTTATATGGGGAATAAATCTTTTTTCAGGCTTTACTCCGAAATTTATAATTATTTTATCTATGAATTCAACCAGCGTTTGTGAATGATTGTTTATTTCCTTTAATCCGGCAAAAATTACATTAGGATACTTTGTATCCGGAAAAAATCCTGTTTCGGTGGTTTCATATTCAATTTCAGAGAACTCAAATTTCAGCCTGTCAAGTGTTGAACATAATCTTTCAATTTTATCTGCTTCAATATCTCCCAGGAACCTGAGGGTTAAATGGAATTTTTCAGGATCTTCCCACCTGATGTTTGCATCCTTCAGCAATGATCTTACATTCTGCTGGTCTGCCTTCAAAAGCTCTTTTTCAACTTCCGAAGGATTTAATGATAAAAATACCCTGAATTTTTCCAATATCTGCAAAATTACCTATAATTCTTAACATATTCAAAGATACTATTTATTACAATTTTATGATCATTAACTACATTTATCATATAATCTTAAAATTGGATTTTTTATATTTGTGCCTTTAGAAACTCCTAAGGAGTAAATTTTTAAACAGATAATTAAATGGATATTTCAGCAGCAGAAAAAGTAAGCTCTTTAAACGGCAAAGAAGATTTTCTTCCTATAAAGAACTGGGACCATATAGAATTTTATGCCGGTAATGCAAAACAGTCAGCAATTTATTATCAGTATGCAATGGGTTTTAAACTCACCGGTTACAGCGGACTGGAAACCGGTAACAGGGAAAGAGCCTCATACCTGCTGGAGCAGGGTAAGATAAGGTTTGTTTTAACTACACCGTATCATCCGGATAGTTACATTGCTGAACATATCAAACAGCACGGTGATGGTGTAAGGGATATAGCTCTGGAAGTGGATGATGCAGAAAGCGCATTTAATGAAACAGTTAAACGAGGCGCTGTGCCTGCAATGGAACCGATCAAAATTGAAGATGAGAATGGTTTTATAATTCGTTCGGCAATTAAAACCTACGGTGATACACTGCATTCATTTATTCAGCGGAATAATTACAAAGGATTATTTCTCCCCGGATTTGTTGATGCATCTGCAAAAGCTGTTCAGGGGATTAAAGATGCAGGTTTAAGGTCTGTTGATCATATGGTGGGTAATGTTGAGCTTGGTAAAATGAATTACTGGGTAAAATTCTATGCGGAAACTATGGGGTTCAGCCAGCTTCTTTCTTTCGATGATAAAGATATATCTACTGAATACACAGCATTAATGAGCAAGGTTATGCAGAACGGAACAGGCAAGATCAAGTTCCCTATAAACGAACCCGCTGCCGGCAAAAAGAAATCTCAGATAGATGAATACCTGGAGTTTTACCACGGCGCAGGCTGCCAGCATATTGCTATGAATACAACAAATATTGTTGAAACGGTCAGCGAGCTTAAAAGAAGAGGAGTAGAATTCCTCAGGGTTCCTACAACATATTACCAGGAGCTGGAAGCACGGGTCGGAAAGATCGATGAAGATGTTGATGAGCTTGCAAAACACGGGATACTTGTTGACCGTGATGATGACGGTTACCTTCTTCAGCTTTTCAGCAAACCAATAGAAGACAGGCCAACAGTATTTTTCGAAATCATACAGAGAAAAGGTGCTAAATCATTCGGCAAAGGGAATTTTAAAGCGCTTTTTGAAGCTATCGAAAGAGAACAGGCTGTAAGAGGAACACTTTAACAATAAACAATCAGCAATTAAAAAATTAATAATAAAAAGCATTTTTAAAATATAATTAATGGCATTTTATCATAAGCTGGGGAAAATACCTCAGAAAAGACATGTACAGTTCAGGCAGCCCGATGGCTCTTTATACCAGGAGCAGGTAATTGGAACAGAAGGATTTTCAGGAATTTCTTCAATTCTGTACCATATTAATCCGCCCACAAAAGTAAAAAAAATAACAACAGTAGAGGACATTGGCTTTAAGGAGTGGAGTGAAGGAAACCTGAGGCATTATCACATAAGAACTCTTGATGCGAAGCCGGAAGGAGATCCGGTTTCCGGCAGGAAAGTTATATTGTTCAACAATGATGTTTCCATGGCTATTTGCAATCCTGATAAACAAATGGATTATTTTTACAAGAACGGTGAAGGTGATGAAGTTATTTTTGTCCATTTTGGAAACGGTGCACTTGAATCACAGTATGGTACACTGAATTTTCATAATGGTGATTATATCGTAATCCCGCGGGGTGTGATTTACAGGATTGTTACAAAAAGTGAAAAGACAAAATTTTTGGTGATTGAATCTAAAAGCCCGGTATATACTCCCTCCCGGTACAAAAATTCATACGGGCAGTACCTGGAACACTCTCCGTTTTGTGAGCGTGATTTCCGTGTTCCTGAAACATTGGTTACAGTTGATGAAAAAGGTGAATTTTTAGTTAAGATCAAAAAATACAATAAGCTTCATCATTATATTTTTGATTATCATCCGTTTGATATTGTTGGCTGGGACGGTTATTTTTATCCGTGGATTTTCAATATCAATGATTTTATGCCCATTACCGGAAAGATACACCAGCCGCCGCCGGTTCACCAGACCTTTGAAGGCAGAAATTATGTAATTTGTTCATTCTGCCCCAGGCTGTTTGACTATCACCCTGAAGCAATTCCAGCGCCGTATAATCACAGTAATATAGATAGCGATGAAGTATTATATTATGTTGAAGGCAATTTTATGTCACGCAAGGGAGTTGATGTGGCTTCATTCACGCTGCATCCGGGCGGTATCCCTCACGGTCCACACCCGGGAACAATGGAAGCATCAATAGGTAAAAAGGAAACACTTGAGCTTGCTGTTATGCTGGATACCTTCCACCCGCTGAAGCTTACCGAGTATGCAAAACAGTATGACCTGCCCAATTATCCGTATACATGGAATGAAGAAGGCCATGAAGCGGAAATAGAATAATTTAGTTGCAGGTTAAAAGTTGCAGGTTTCAGGTTTTAAGGCTGTTGCAAAACAGCCTTTTTTGTTATTTCGCAATGATTTATTTTTGCAGTCTATGATACTTTCAGAGCAGACAAAAAATAATATCTATAAAGCACATTATGTTAATGGTATTGCGCCGGATAAATATCTGGTGAAGTACAGGAATATTTTTGAACTTCTGCAATACAGAACTAACCAGCACCCTGAAGAAATTTTCATCACATTTTATCCCGATAACGGAAATAAACAGGTATTAACTTACAGTAAATTCAAAGAATTAGTATTAAAGACTGCAAACCTGCTGAAAGTTAATAATATTAAACCCGGCATAAGAATAGCAACAATTTCGCATAACCATTTAAATACTGTTGTACAGTATTTTGCGTCCTGGTGTATTGGGGCAACTGTTGTTCCCATTAATGTGAGCGAAGAACCTGACAGAATTGAGTATATTTTGCAAAGCTCTGATACTAAGCTGGCTTTTATCAATAACCAATATTATGAAAAGTTTTGTGATGTATTAAAAAAACTTAATATAAAACCCGTTATTTATTCTGATTCTGATTTTATTCTGCCGGATGGATGTATTGATTATATAAAAGAATTAAATTCCCAACCGTCTGATTTCACACCTGATGATTCAGTTACCCGTGAAACCGAAGCGCTGATTGTTTATACTTCAGGTACCACGGGACTGCCAAAAGGCGTGGTATTAACTCAGTATAATTTAATGATAGATGCCGATGGCATCAGCAGGTGGCATGGTATAGGGCATGGAACAGTTATGATGTGTGTTCTGCCAATTCACCACGTAAATGGTACAATTGTAACAATTGTTACCCCGATGTTTGCAGGGGGCAGCCTGGTTCTTAATCAGAAATTCCATACACATACTTTTTTTAAAAGACTGGCACATGAAAAAGTAAATATTGTCAGCGTAGTGCCAACATTGCTGCAGTTTCTTTGCCACGATTTTGAATCAAACGAAAAATTTAAATTTGAACTTACTCTACTCCTTTCAGGTGGCGGGACAGGTGTGAATTCATTAATAAACTTCCGCCATATAATTTGCGGGGCAGGACCCCTGACCTGCGAGCTGGTTCAGAAATTCGAAAAAATTTTCGGTTTAAAAATTGTTCACGGATACGGTCTATCTGAAACTACCTGTTATTCCTGCTTTATTCCAACCGCGCTTAACAAAGCTGATCACGATAAATGGCTTTTAAAGTACGGTTTTCCCAGTATCGGAATAGCAATTGAACCGAATGAAATGGATATTCATAATGAATCAGGTGAATCTCTGCCTGAAAACACTCGGGGTGAAATTGTAATACGCGGTCACAATGTTATGAAATATTATGATGAAAATCCGGAAGCTAATGATAAAACTTTTGAGTTCGGATGGTTCCGAAGCGGCGATGAAGGTTTTTATATTTATGATGAGAGCGGAAGGAAATATTTTTTTATAACCGGCAGGCTTAAAGAGCTTATCATCCGCGGCGGGGTAAACATAGCGCCGCTTGAAATTGACGAGGTGCTGATGTCAATTCCGGAAGTAAAATCTGCCATAGCAGTTGGGTTTGATAATGACTGGTACGGTGAAGAAGTCGGTGCACTTGTTCTGCTTAAAGATAATTTCACGCCTTCTGATGATTTAAAGATAAAAATTATTTCATTCTGTAAAGAGAAGCTCCCGGCTTATAAAGCCCCGAAGGTTGTTGTGTTTTCTGATTCAATACCTGTTACTTCCACCGGCAAATACCAAAGGAACAAGGTTAAGCATCTCTTTTCCGAATTTAAATCCGGACAGTATAAATGAAGCTGATTTCGCAGCAGGGCAGGGAAGATCTTGCGATAGTTTACGTTGCCAGAAGTGAAGGCGGCAACCTGGTTGAGTTTGTTGAATCTCTTCACCCGCCAAAACCGCGTGAAGAAAAATGGATCTTGACAATTTCTACACTGTACGGTTGTCCGGTTAACTGCACAATTTGTGATGCCGGTCCATTTTACCTTGGCAGGATAAGCAAAGAAGGAATGTTCTGGCAGCTGGATAAAATGATAAGCGGAAAATATCCTGATGAACATATTCCGGTAAAACAGCTTAAAGTACACTTTACACGGATGGGAGAACCAACATTCAATATGGCTGTTCTTGATGTCATTAAGGAGTTTGATTGGTACTGGAAAGCACCGGGATTTATGCCGTCAATTTCAACTATTGCTCCCCGGGGAAGCGAAAAATTTCTTGATGAGCTTATCTCTTTAAAGAACGAAAAATTCATGAATGGCAGATTTCAGCTTCAATTTTCAATTCATACAACAGACAGTAAAAAACGTGATATAATGATGCCCGTTAAAAAATGGAGCTTTGAAAAAATTGCCGAATACGGGGAAAGGTTTTTTAACTCAGGTGACAGAAAGATCGCATTAAGCTTTGCTCCATCACAGGGAAACGAAATAAATATTGATAAGCTTAAGAATATTTTTGATCCTGAAATATTTATAATTAAACTTACACCACTCAATGAAACGGTCAATGTTCTTAAAAATGAAATTATACCCGTAATAAGCAATGAAAGCAATTATGCAGCAGAAGAAATTGCCAAAGCTTTTAAAAAAGCCGGTTACGAAACAGTTATCAGCTTAAACAGCTACGAAGAGATAAAAATAGGAAGTACCTGCGGGCAGAATGTTTTTTTTAATGAAAATTCCTGAAATTTGTTTAAATAAAAAAGCCATCCTGAATTTCAGGATGGCTTTTTTTGTTTTCAGCAGTTAAGCTGAAGCGTAAAATTTATTTTACAAGAAGCATTTTCTTTGTTGCAGTAAAATTACCTGTTTCTATTGTATAGAAATATATTCCGCTTGAAAGCTTTGAAGCATTAAATGTTGCTTCATAAGTTCCTGCGTTCATTGTTTCATTTACAAGTGATTCAACTTTTCTGCCCAATGCATCATAAACATTCATTTTTACCATTCCTGATGAAGGAATTGAAAAACGGATCTTTGTTGACGGATTGAACGGATTTGGATAGTTCTGTTCAAGTGAATATTTATCTGGAACAGTGCTGCTTATAGGTTCAATTGCTGTAAGTGGTCCTACCAGCCTTACAAGATCTACGCCTACATAGTCACTGTTAACACCTGAAGGTCCGCCGTTGGCTACCCTGTAATTGATTGCAAATCTGCCTGTTGCACCGGCTGATGGAACTACAAATCTTCTTTCCTGCCATGTGCCCGTAATGGTATTTTTAAACTTACCCAGCTCTACCCATGAACCTGAACCAGGTACTGTATCTCCATTGGATGCCCAGTGAACTCTCATTGAGTCCGGAAATGTCGATCCCGTTGGACCTCTTTCATAAAATGTAATAGTATCGCCAGCTGCAGCGTTTACGGTTGGGGATATAAGCCATAGATCTATTGTATTTGAACCGGTTGTAGCGTTGAAATTAGATCCTACATAACCTGTTGTTGGTCCTTCGAAAGCAGGAAAAACGGTTGCGTTGCCCTGGAAGTAAAATGTAGAACCAATCGGTCCGTGCAGCGGTCCTCTTTTAGGTATCCAGTTTCTTGAACGCAGACCCGCTTCATCATTTACACCATTCATATCATCTGAATATTTTACTTCGTCAGAATATGAAACAGGCGGATTAACAGCGTCATTATCAGATAACGGTGTTCTGGAGCTATACGGGTCTAAAACTAACATGCCAGTTAAAATAATTGCTAAATAAAAAGCGCTCGTAGTAAAACATACAGGGGATTTTGCTCCAAAATCACATAATATTTTTTTTCTTGCAGAAAAAGCTAAAATTGAATTACCTGATG
>JAANMW010001345.1_pt1 | contig 26155 bp, 19 predicted proteins | sample 7279671 | NCBI WGS metagenome assembly JAANMW01 (sample SAMN14094541, study PRJNA606508) | bioreactor metagenome | isolation source: A lab-scale SPAN reactor treating ammonium-rich wastewater day 247 | place: Ireland: Galway | collected 2017-09-19 | reverse complement strand
ATTGACCGGCTGCACCCGGACGCCGTGTTCATCGACGAGGGCGGCGTGGGCGGTGGCGTGATCGACCGTTGCCGGCAGATGGGATACAGCGTCGTCGGCGTGAACTTCGGCGGCAAGGCTGATCGCGCCATCGAGGGCGTGCCGAAATGCCGGAACAAGCGCGCGCAGATGTGGGCCACCATGCGCGAGTGGCTGCGCTCGGGCGGCTGCATACCGGACAGTCGAGACCTGGAGATGGACCTGACGGGGCCGCTCTACAGCTTCGACGTGCAGAATGCGATTGAGCTGGAAAAGAAATCCGACATGAAGAAGCGCGGCGTCTCCAGCCCCGACGAAGCCGACGCGCTGGCGATGACCTTCGCCTATCCCGTGGTGCCGCGCTCGATCCAGCGCCAGCAAGAGGCCCGCGCGCAGGAGGAATGGCATCCGGTCTGGGGCTGACCCTCAACATATATCGCTCACCGTGCCGTTCATATTCTGCCCCCGAACAGAGACGGGCGGGCCATGGCGACGACGCAGAATTTCACGGTGGGCAATTCCTGGACGCGCATCGCCAGCGGGCGCGCTGACGGGCAGGTGGTGAAGGTCGAGGGCACCGGCCAGTTCAACTTGGCCGTCACGGTGGGCGCGAAGTCCATCCCGCCCGACATCCCGCCGCAGACCGGGCATCGCGTCACGGGCAAGACGGACCTGCCGCTCGTCGCCGCCCAGCACCTCTGGGCCAGTGCCGCAACCCCGACCAACCTGACGGTGACCTGATGGCCAGCGCGACGAGACGCATCATCCTGTCCTCTGGCTGGGTCAAGATCGCAGAGGCAAAGGGCCGAGAGGCCATGGCGATGATCGACGCCTATGGCGCGGTCCAGTTGGCCGTCGCAGATGGCGAGCCGCCCCGCGGCGATGTGGCCAGCGGACACTCGCTCAACGGTTCGATGATGTGGCCGGTCAAAGGGGCAGAAATCATCTGGGCCAGGGGCGCGGGCGTCGCTGTGTCGGTGACTCTGCTCAAGGTCGTTCCCGAGTTCGCCACGCTGGATTCTGCGGCGCTCAAGGTGGCGACGGCTTCGGCCCAGGCTGTCGCAACCGCCGCGGCCGGCGCCGCCGCAACGGCAGATGCGAAGGCCGTCACCGCCGACAACAAAGCCACCGCCGCCGACGCCAAGGCGACAGAGGCGCAGCAGGTGCAGGCGCGGCGGGATTACGCTCGGTGGGAGCTGGTGGATTATCTGCACCCTGACGACATGGCCGCTGCCTTTGCTGGCGACACGGCATCGCAGGATGAGGCTAGAGTAACCGAGCGTATCCGCCTTTTTCATGACGACTGGATGAGTTGGTGGAGTTCCACGGGCGGCAGAGGCGGCAAAATCGTCTATCCTCCTGTCCCCCTGGCCGTCAACGACAGTGTGCAAAGTGAGGATTTTGCACAGATGTTGTGGGATATGGGCTTTGCATTTGAAAACAGCCGCATAGATCTGGAGTTTAACGGCGTCAGATTTCAATGCAAAAACTGGACTTCCCGTTACGAGGTTCGAACGTCAGGTTTTTACGCTGCCAATGGCATAAACACCATAGTCCCAAAAGCCGTTTGGAGATGGGAACAATCCACACCGCGACCGCTGTCTCCGCAGATGCGGGGCAGGCTGCACATCTACGGCGAAAACAATACGCTGACCGATCCCATCGGCTTCAAGGCGATGCGGGGGAACACCGCGAACATTGATCGGGTGTATTGCCGATACCTGCGGAACCACGGGATTTTCATTGAGAACCTTTTCAACAGTTCCGTCATGCAGACCGAGGCTGATGCCTGCGGATACCAGCCAACCGAGGCTGGCGGTGACGGGTTCGTTTCGGAGACTGTTAGGTTCTCGAACTATGGTGCCGTTGTAACGTCCACCGAACCTGTTTTTGACGCCATCCACGACGGTCTCTGGTTCGGATTGGCCAACGCTGGCCCGGTGCGCTCTGGCTCTCGGCAGGTCCACTGGTCAACCAGCGCCAGCGTTGACAGCCCGACGCAGATCACCTTGACCAGTGCGCCGGATACCGACGTGTCGGGGGAATACGGGTCATTCGAGGCTGTGCGCGGGTCGATCAATGCAGGGTCGAACATCCTGACCCTGTCGGCGTCGGTATCTGACGATCTGTCTGGGCGATACATTACCGTCATGCGCTGCGGACAGGAGGGCATCGCGGCATCCTACGGGACGCTGACGGCGCGCGTCCTGGCGCATTCGGGCGATCAGGTCACGCTCTCGCACAACGCCCGGCTGACGGTAACGGATGCTCCGATCAGCATCGCCCAAAGCATGTTCCTGGGCCGATCCGCCGATGGTGCCGTTGCCGGGATCGGTCAGAACGACGACGTGACGTTTGACAACCTACGCCTGGAAAACGCCAGCCCACGGTCTGGGATGCTGGCGATGATTTCGGACACGACCAGTGTCGATTTCGGCCCCGGCTCGAAGTTCCACGGAAAGCCGCCGATGGGCAATAACTTCGGGGCCAATTTCTCGGCCATTGCATACGACTGGGCCGAGGGTGTGACGCTCAACAGCTGTATCGTGGCGCACTCTGGGCATTCTCCCCGGTTTGGTCGGCATATGATGTTTGGCGGGCGCGTCATGGTCGATGTGCGCGGCGGCACCGCAGCAGATTTCCTGCTCGGAACCGAGAGTGCCGAGGTTTACAACGACATGCAGGCCAGCCCGACTGTGGCGCAGTTTTACTATGGTGCGATCCGGCAGGGCGGCTACGTCGCGAACCAGCAGCTGCTGCGCTTGGGCGCATCAGGGCTTGCATCCCAAATCATGGGTGGCGCCAGCCGCAGAACGTCGAAGCGCGATCCCGATGGCAGGTCATTCCCGGACCATTTTGGAGATGTGGTTGTTTCAGGGGCCTTGTCTGGCGCGGCCTTTTCGCAAGTTGGGGCGCCTGGACAGCCGACCACCTTTGCCGCGGGCAAGGCGATGTTGGCAGGATATGGGGCACTGTCCGGGGCGGTCCAGCCGCCGCTATCAAGCGACCTCAATACCGCAGCCCAAGCTCATCGCAGGGTGCGTTTCAACGCCGGAGCTGCCAACGCTCCATGGTCTGGGACTGCGGGCATCGCGCTGACAATCTACAACGGTAACAACGCGATCCAAGAAGTGTGGTCCAACCAATTCAATGGCCAACGGCGAGGCGCCGTCCGCCACAGCAATAACAATGGGCAGGCGTGGTCAACCTGGACCCCGATCTGGACCGGAAATAACGGCACCACCGCTCAACGTCCGAGCGATCCGCTCATGGCCGAGCCGTATTTCGATACGACGCTGGGTCTGATGATTCTCTGGAACGGCACGGCTTGGACCGACTTCGCCGGAAACACGGTCTAACCCCCTGACAGGAGGCGGCATGCTTGCGCGGCGCAAGGCTAGACAAGGGATTTAGCGACGCTCGACAAGCACTCCCGCAAGGGTGTCAAGATCAGGGATGATGGCGCCCTGAACCCGCTTTCTAAGCCCCTGTTCCGCATACATCAGGCCGCCTGTGTTGATATAGCGGAGCGATAGGGTGTCGCCGGTCTGAAATGACCAGTCGCCAAGGCTGTCCATGCTTAACGCTTTGAGCAAAGTCTTATCTACTCGGCAGGTGGTCGATATTCTTGCATCGGCTAAGGCTTTCCCGTTCCGAAGGAGGCGGACGCGGATGCCAGATGAAATGCCGGGCCTGCATAAGGCCACGATGGATCGGATTACGCCCCTTCCGTCCATCCGCAAGCGGATCGGCATGGAGATCATGGGAACCGACATGATTGAGTTCATGAAGATGGATGAGTAGCGAAGCTTAACAAGCTCAATAGCCCCTTCGGCCTGTATGGGTGAAGCGTCAACCGGGCAGGTAGCAAGATCCAGATGATCTAAGGCCATGCGGCCGATCCGACCCGTGACTTCGGGATCAAGGCGATAGTGGACCGGGTCTTTGTAGAATGCAGCCGGAATACGCCCCAACTTCTGACGGAAAGCGGCATTGGCGTCTACAACGGTCAATCCATAGTGCCTAAATAACTGCAAGGCAGAATGATAATAGGCGGGAAGTCCGTCGCGTTCCTCATCCCTAGGTATGAGCATCAGCGGCAGGACTTTCCAATCCCGGCAGTGAGCCAACCGAAGAAAATGCTCTAGATTTCGGAGAATCGTTTCCGCAGCGTAGAGCGCCCTGCCGTGGACGATTTCGTTGACGCCATACTCCCAAATGATTGTATCGCCACCCTTTGGTCCATCATCCAGCAGGCAGCGGAAGATGCCGCAGAGGGTGGTGTTCGCCCCCACGGACAGGTTGCGTGCGCCGGGGAGCTTCGCCACCCATCCGTCCCTGAAAATCGAGTTCGATCCGCCAACGATGAATAGCGCCATGCCGCGACCTCCTCCCTATCGCCCACATAGCACAGCATTCGACGAAGAAAAGCTCAGTCACGCTACGACGCAGGTCAACATATATCACCTGCCGCCCGCCTCGCATGATGCCATCGAAGAAATCGAGAGGCCATCATGTGCACTGCACCGGACGTTCCTGAACCGACGCAATACCAGGCCAGCAAGGCGCCGGTGTTCAACACCGCGTCGCGGCCGCGGTCGAAGTCGGGGCGACAGGGCACGATCCTGACCAATACCGCCGGGCAGAGCTATGCGCCCGACGGCAAGAAATCGATCTTGGGGGGCTGATAGTTCATGCCCGCCGTCGTCAACCAGCAACTGCGTAAGACTCTGGACTATCGCCGGGGGGCGATGGACCAGGAGTTCGACTATTGGCAGGCGCATTTCCGCGAGTTGCGGGATGCGATCCAGCCGACGCGCGGGCGGTTCGAGGCGACGGAGCGGCGCAGCGATTCCTCGATCAACAAGCGCATCCTCGACAACACCGCCCAGATGGCCCTGCGCACGCTGCGCGCCGGGCTGATGTCGGGCGTCACCTCGCCGTCGCGGCCCTGGTTCCGCCTGGGTTTGCGCGGCTCGACCGCCGACGAAGCCGAGTTCGAGGTCAAGGACTGGCTGCACGAGGTCCAGCGCCGGATGTATGAGGTCATGCGCGGGTCGAACATCTACCGGATGCTCGACACGACCTATGGAGACCTCGGCCTTTACGGCACCGCTGCAAACCTGATCGTGCCGGATTTCGAGGATGTGGTGCGCGGCCACAATCTCCAGGTCGGTCGGTTCCGGCTGGGCGAGGACGGCAACGGTCGCGTCGTCGCGCTTTTCCGAGAGATCAAGATGCCGGTGCGCGGCATCGTCGAAACCTGGGGGCTGGACGCCGTGTCGCAGCCTGTCAGGCGCGCCTGGGACACGGGCGAATATTACCAGACCTTCACCATCTGCCACATGATCGACAAGCGCGCCGATGGAGACCCGAAGGCCATGCAGGCCAGCGGCAGGGCCTGGGCTTCGATCTATTGGGAAAAGGATGCGCCCGGCGGTCAGTTCCTCCAGATCGGCGGGCACCGCGTCAAGCCGCTTCTGGCGCCGCGCTGGGAACAGGTTGAGGGCGAGGCTTGGTCGGCGTCGTCTCCCGGCATGGTCGCCCTCGGCGATGCCCGCTCGTTGCAGGTGTCGCAGGAACAGAAGGCCATCGCGATCCAGAAGATGCACAACCCGCCGCTGATCGGCGGGCCGACGCAGGGCGCCATGTTTTTCAAAAACGTGCCCGGCGGATTCACGGCCATGGCGACGACCGATCTTTCCACCGGCGGGATCAAGCCGGCCTATGAGGTCAGGCCGGACATCCAGGGCCTGCTGCTCGATATCCAGGAAACGCAGCGCCGCGTCGAGGTCGCGTTCTACAAGGATCTGTTCCAGATGACCGCGCTGGCGCTGGATGGCCGCAGCCAGATCACCGCGCGCGAGATTGCCGAGCGGCACGAGGAAAAGCTGATGGCCCTGGGTCCGGTTCTGGAAAGCCTGGACCATGAGCTTCTGCAACCGCTGATCGAGGCGACATTCGCCTACATGCAGGACGCCGATATCCTGCCCGAGGCGCCCGAGGGTATCGTGGGCCAGCCGATCAAGGTCGAATACATCTCGCTCCTCGCCCAGGCGCAGAAAGCCATCGGGATTGGTGCGATCGAACGGACCATCGGATTCGCCGGCACGCTGGCACAGATCAAGCCCGACGTGATCGACATGATCGACGGTGAGCAGATGATGCGCGAATTTGCGGATCAGGTCGGCGGCCCGCCCGGCATCCTGCTGTCTCCCGACGAGCTGCGGGAGGTCCGCGAGGCCAAGGCGCGCGCCGCGGCGCAAGCGCAGGCCATGGAGGCGGCAGAGCCGATGGCGGGTGCGGCCAAGCTCCTGTCCGAGGCCAACCTGAACGGCATCGACGCCCTGCAACGGGGGGCGGCACTATGACCGAGCGGATCTCGGAAATCATGACCGAGCGCCGGGCGCTGGAGGTTCGGCAGGCATGGGATGCCGTGCTGCGCACCCGCGAGGGTCGTCTGGTCATGTGGTCGATCCTCGAACGCTGCCACCTGTTCGCGCAGACGCACCTCGGGACCGACCTGGACGGCCTTCGCGCCGGTCAGCGCGAGGTCGGGCTGATGATCCTGAACGAACGCATTTTCCCGCATGACGTGCGCACCTTCACCGCCATGCAGATCGAGCATGCCGAGCTGATGGACCGAATCCAGCTCGCCGCAGAACAGCAAGCCGAAAAGGAACAAGCTGATGAGTGAGGAAGCCAATGCCTCGACCGACACCACCGAAGCCACCGCGGCGGCCGCCCCCGAAGGGGCCGACGCCAATGTGACGGATGCCGCCGCGGCTGCCGAGCAAGAGGCCGCCGAGGGCAAGGATGCCGAAAAGGCCGGCGGCGCCGAGGCGGGCGCAGAAGCCTTCTCGCTTGCCGCGCCGGAAGGGGCCGAGGCATTCCAGGCCGATTTCGACGCCTTCGCTGGCGACATGGATGCCTGGCTCAAGGCCAATCCGAACGCCACGGCGCGCGAGGCGCTGACCGAAGCGGCGATGCGGCAGGCGCGTGTCGCGGGCGATGCCCAGAAACAGATGCTGGAGCAGCGGAATGCCCAGCTGGATGCCTGGGCCGGCGACCTGCGCAAGGATGCCGAGTTCGGAGGCGAGAAATACGACGCCAATGTCGCCACGGCCGTGAAGGGCCTGGAGGCGGTCGGATCTCCCGAACTCCGCAAGATGCTCGACGATACGGGGCTGGGAAGCCACCCGGACGTTGTGCGCGCCTTCTGGAAGGTGGGGCAGATGGTGGCGGATACCGCCATCGTCACCGGCCAGGCAGGCACTTCGACGCGTCGCAGTTTCGCCGACGCACTCTATGGCAACGGCAACGGAAAGGACTAACCCATGGCCGAGCTGAACGTGAAGAATCCGGGCCTTGTCGATATTCTGTCGCGCACCGACCCGGACGGCAAGATCGCCAACATCATCGAGCTTGCCGAGAAATCGAACCCGATCCTCAAGGATGCGGTGTTCACGGAATGCAACGACGGCACCAAGCACCAGCACGTCATCCGCACGGGCATTCCCGAGCCGGCATGGCGCCGCTACAACGCCGGCGTCAAGCAGGGCAAGACCACCACCGCAAAGGTCGTGGACACGACCGGCATGGCTGAGGAGTTCTCGGTCGTGGACGAGGCGCTGGCCAAGCTGAACGGCAACGAGGCGGCGTTTCGCGCGTCCGAGATGTCGGGCCTGATCGAAGGCTTCAACCAGTTCATGGCCCGGAACATGATCTATGGCTCGACCGCCGTGACTCCCGACGGGTTCATGGGGCTGGACGTGCGCTACGACGATCCCGCCGTGGCTTCGGGCCGCCAGCTGATCAATGCCGGCGGCACGGGTTCCGACAACACCTCGATCTGGTTCGTGACCTGGGGGCCTCGCGCCACCACGTTGCTGTATCCCAAGGGCTCGGCGGCCGGCCTGTCTCACAAGGACATGGGCGCCCAGCTCTGGGATGCGCAGGATGGCAGCGGCAAGTTCCGCGCCCTGGTCGACCACCTGAAATGGGACATGGGCCTGTCGGTGGGCGACTGGCGTGGCAACGCGCGGATCTGCAACATCGACGTGTCGGCGCTGACCAAGGACGCGGCGACCGGCGCGGACCTCCTGGATCTGATGATCGACGCCGAGGAGATGATCGACACGGCCAGCCGCGTCGGCATCGACAGCAAGGGCAACCTGGTCGAGGGCAAGACCGTCATCTATGTCGGCCGCACCGTGGCGAAGTTCCTGCGCAAGCAGGCCCTGAACAAGAAGAACGTCCAGCTGCGCGTCGAGGAAGTCGCCGGCGAGCGCGTCACCATGTGGGGCGACATGCCGGTGCGCCGACTGGACGCGATCAGCAACGCCGAAGCTGCGATCACCTTCCCGTAAGAACAGGCCCGGCTCCCCTGGGGCCGGGCATCACCATCATCTCGAATGGAGGATGCCATGCATCTCGACGCACAGAACCTGTTCTCGGACGCGCAGGCCCTGACCGCCACGGCCGTTTCGACGAATCACATCGACCTGGGCGATACGGCGCAGCCCGCGCTGTCCCCGGTCAAGTTGACCCGCGACATCGGCGGCAACTACGACATCCCGCTGCTGGTCCAGGTGGTCGAGGACTTCGCCGACGGCACCAGCGTCACGGTGCAGGTGCAGGTCGCGGCGGCCAACAGTTTCGCCAGCTCGAAGGTCGTCGCGTCCTCGCCCGCCATCCCGGTCGCCGATCTCAAGGCGGGCTACAAGTTCCCCGTGCCGGTCATCCCGTTCGGCGCGGATCAGCGCTACATGCGGCTGAACTACGTCGTGGTCGGCACGCCCACTGCGGGCAAGATCACGGCTGGCATCGCTGCGGGGCTCCAGACCAATGGCTGATGAGCGCAAGATGTGGGTCGTGGCCAAGTCGCGGGGGCAGTCGCCCGACCGGCTTTGGCACGCCCCCGAGGACGGCCCGTTTCGCATCGAGGCGGGCCTGTTCTCCGAACGCTGGATGCGCGAGGCGACCCCGGCCGAGGTGTTCGAGGCCACGGGCCTATCGCCCGAGCCGGCGAGCGAGGCCAAGGATATGGCCGACATGTCCGACGACGAGCTGCGCGCGCATTACGAAATGGTCATGGGCGAGAAGCCCCACCACGCGATGAAGCGCGAGACGATGGTCGAGCGCATCACCGACAAGCTGAACGCCGACTGATATTGTTCGGTCCCGCACGGGGCCGGGCTTAACCCTCAGATTTATCTGGAGATCGACATGACCAACGAAAGCGAGATCGAAGCTGAAATCCAAGCGACCGGCAAAACTGCGCCGCGCCTGACGCCTGATGCCATCGACGCAACCATCGTTTCGGAGATGTATCACGTCTTCCCCGGCACGACCCTGACAATTTGCGCGCTGACATTGCGGAATGGCTACATCGTCACCGGCGAAAGCGCCGCCGCCAGCCCGGAGAACTTCGACGCCAACATCGGCCGGAAGATTGCCCGTGACAACGCTCGCAACAAGATCTGGGGCCTTGAAGGCTACCTTCTGCGTGAGCGCCTGAGCCAAGCCTGACGCGGCGGGCGGCGCAGGCCGCCCTCGCAATCCCGCCCTTGGAGGTCCTGATGCAATCCGCCATCGCCATTTGCAATGTCGCGCTGACCACATACCTGGGGTCCAGGACCATCACGGCATTCGAGGAAACCTCGCCCGAGGCGGTGCAGTGCAAGCTGCACTATGACCGCATCCGCCGGTCGCTGCTGGAACGCTGGCCCTGGGTCTTTGCCTCGCGCCGCGAAAAGCTGGTCGAGGAGACGTTGAACGACCGGGCCGGCGCGTGGTCCTATCGCTATGCCCGGCCCGGACACATGGCGGCGATACGCTGGGTCAACGATGTCACCGCGGCGCGCATGGCGATGCAGCTGGGGCAGTCGCCCGACACGCTGCGTGAGGTGACGGCGGATTCGATCTATTCCGATGTTCCCGACGCCGTGATCGAATACACCCGCGATGTGACCGATCCGACCATATTTTCCTCTGGCTTCGCTGATGCCCTCGCCGCGCATCTGGCCGCTGCCATCGCGATGCCGATCACCCGTGACGCCGCCAAGGTCACCGGCGCCAAGCGCGAGGCCGAGGAGTTGCTGAACCAGGCTATGACGATGGACTTCAACAGCCGGCCGTCCACCGAGCAGACCTTCTATCCCATGCAGCTGACCGTGAGGGGGCTCTGATGCCCGCCGCTCGCATCCAACCGTCGTTTGCCTCGGGCGTCCTCGGTCCGGCGCTGTGGGGCCGCATCGACCTGGCGCGCTATGACACAGCGCTGCGCAAGGGCCGCAACTGCTTTGTCCACGCCCATGGGGGCATCAGCAATCGCCCCGGCCTGCGCTTCATCTGCGAGGTCATGGACAGCGCATATCGCCACCGGCTGCTGCCCTTCGTGCGAGAGACGGATGACGCGTCGATCCTGATCATGGGCCAGAACGAGATGGGTTTCGTCAAGAACGGCGCGCGGCTCCAGTCCAGCGGTGTGGATTACACCATCGCGACGCCCTGGACCGCAGACCAAGCCCAGGCGCTGGATGCCGTGCAGTCGGTGGATGTGATTTTTGCCGCGCACCGAGAGGTCGCGCCGCGCCGCATCATGCGAAGCGGCGACACGAACTGGACCATCGCAGCCGTGCCGATCAACCCGACGGTGCCGAGTCCGAGCATCACGTCTGTCACCAGCGATGGCTCCGGGGGAATGACCTATCGGTATCGCGTCACCGCCATTGTGAACGGGGTCGAGGGCTTTACCTCCGCTGTTGGTGTTGTCGAAAATGCCCAGAACCTCTCCGAGCAGGGCGCGCAGAACCGCATCTCGTTCACGGCCGTCACGGGTGCGAGCGAATACCGGGTCTACCGGATGCAAAATGGCGTTGCCGGATATATCGGCTTTACCGAAAATACCGAGTTTCGCGATGACAACATATCGCCGGACACGACGGTGACGCCGCCGAAGCCCGTGACCCTGTTCGACGGGCCTGGGAAATACCCATCCATTGTCTCCATCTATCAGCAACGGCTCGCCTTCGGCGCGTCCGACGATCAGCCCGAGACGATCTGGATGTCGCGCGTAGCAGATTACCTGAACTTCACGCGGTCGCAGAACATGACCGCTTCCGACCGGGCGGAGTTCGACATGGCCGGAGAGCAGCTGAACCGCATCCGCGCCATGCTCCAGCTGCGCGAACTGCTGGTGTTCACCAGCGCGGGTGAGTTCTCCGTCACCGGCCCGGACGGCGGTTTCGACGCGCTGAATCCCATCGTGACCCAGCACGGCTATGTCGGCAGCGCGCCGGTGAAACCGCTGGTGGCGGATGATACGGTCCTGTTTGTGGACCGATCCGGCCGCGGGGTTCGCGACCTGCGCTATACCTATGAAAGCGACGGCTATTCCGGCAATGACCTGACCATCTTCGCCTCTCACTTCCTTCAGGGTCGCCGCATCGTCAGCTGGGCCATGGCCAAGAACCCATGGTCCATCATCTGGGTTGCTCTGGACGACGGCAGGCTGCTGGCGCTGACCTACAAGCGTGAGCATCAGGTCTGGGGCTGGACCGACATGGACATCGACGGCGCGGTGGAAAGCGTGGCCTGCGTTCCCGAGGGGGCCAACGACGCCACCTACCTTATCGTGCGGCGCGAGGTGGACGGCCAGCAGCGGCGCTATGTCGAGCGGTTCGACGACAGGGATTTCGTCACGGCGTCCGATGCCTTTTTCGTGGACTGCGGCATTACCTATTCCGGGGCGCCGGCCGCCACGGTTTCGGGGCTGGATCACCTCGAGGGTCGCGAGGTCGTCGCCCTGGCCGACGGCGACGTGATTACCGGCCTGACGGTGCAAGATGGCGCAGTCACCCTGCCGCACGCCGCGGCAAAGGTGCATGTCGGCCTGCCCTTCTCCGCTGAACTGGAGACTCTGCCGCCCGCGATCCAGTTCGATGACGTGGGCGCCGCCCGAGGCCGGCCGCACAGCGTCAGCGCGGTGCGCATCCAGATGGAGAACACGCGCGGCATCAAAGTCGTCACCGACGACGGCCGGGAAAGCGAACTGGTGCAGACCGGCGGCGACCTGTCCGAGGAAATCCCGCTCTGGACCGGGATGCACGAACTGACCGTTCCGGCGCAATGGAATCGGGACGGCACGGTGACGCTGCGCCAAGACTATCCGCTGCCCATGACGGTGCTTGCCATCTCGGTCGAACTCAGCATCGGCAGGAACTGACATGGCGGTAATGGTCGCGCCCATCACCGCCGATGTGGTCGACGCCCTGCTGCCGCGCCTGCGGCCCGTAGACCGTCTGGAACTGGACTGCATGGGCACGGGCGACGCGCGGGCCGATCTGCTGCGGCTTGTCTCTGGATCGCGCCGGTGCCGCGCAGCATACATGGATGGCGATCTGGTCTGTATCTTCGGGGTCAAGGCGGCGACGGCCCTGTCCGATACCGGCTTTCCCTGGGCGCTGACGACGCGCGCCGTGGACCGGCCGCAGGTGCGGCGCGAGTTCGTGGCAGGGTCGCGGGTGGGGGCGGAATGGCTGGGGCAGGATTTTCGCCGGCTCTGGAACCTGGTGGCCGAGGAGAATCTGGTCGCGCGGCGCTGGCTTCGGTGGATCGGGTTCCGGTTCGACGCGGAAAAGACGGTGGTGTTGCGGGGGCATCGCTTCCTGCATTTCGAGATGGAGATGAACTGATGTGCCTTGATCCGCTGACCGCCGCACTGACCGCCGCCACTTCGTCCGGGGGAGGCGGCCTGTTCAGCAGCCTGGGCTCGCTGTTCTCCGTCGGCTCCGGCGTCGTCGGCGCATATTCCTCGATCCAGTCGGGCAGGGCGGCGCAGGCCGCGGCCGAGGCCACCGCGCGCCAGCAGGAAGCCGCCGCGCGGGAATCGCTGCGCCAGGGCGAGGATGAGTCGGAGCGCAAGCGCCGGGCCGGGGCGGCGGTGCTGGCGCAGCAGCGCGTCGCAATGGCCGCGAACGGCGTCGATGTCAGCTCGGCCTCGGCCATCGAACTGCTCGACGATACCAAGGCCGCCATCGAGGACGACGCTTTCGCCATCCGGCAGAACTTCCGCAACCAGGCGGGCAACTATTCCCAGATGGCGGCCAACAGCCGCACCGAGGGCGCCAATGCCTTGTCGCAGGGGCGCTGGGGCGCAGCCAGCACGATCCTGTCGACCGGCGCCAAGGTGGGCGAGAAATACAGCCAATGGGCGCGTGACCGTGCAACTCCGAGGTATGCGTGATGGCAATGAGGGTTCCGACCTATGAGCGCCGCGAGGTTGTGCAGGCCAGCCGGCCTGTCGGCGTCACCCCGAGGCAGAGCGGCGCGGGCCAGCTGGCCCGCGGCATCGCAGATGTCGGGCAGATGTTCGACCAATGGCAGGCCGACGTGGACGAGGCCGACGCGAAGGCGGCGGATACGCGATATTCCGAACTGGTGCGCAAGACGCTCTACGAGGACGGATCGGGCTATCTCTATGCCCAAGGCGGCGATGCTTTGTCCCGGCGCAAGGAAGCGGCCGAGACGCTGCAAAAGAGCTATGACGACATTCTGGGCGGTCTGTCACCCCGAGCCCGTGACATGGTGCAGTCTTCGCTGGAGAACCGGCGCCAGTCTGCGCTGACCTCGGTGGACCGGCACGCTGGCGGTGAGCGGATCACCTACCTGAACGGGCAGGCCGACGCGCGGGTGAAGTCGGCTATTGACGATGCGGTCATTGACCCAGGTCATATCGACCGCTCGCTCAGCATCGCGCGAAACGAGATTCGCGAAACCGGCGCGCGCAATGGCTGGTCGCCCGAACAGACGGCGGCGAAGATCGCAGAGGCCGAGGGTTCGATCCACGGCGGTATCGTTGCCCGGCTTGCCAACGTCGATCCACGTCAGGCACTCGATTATCTCAACGCCAATCGGGACAGCATGAGCGCGGGCGACGTTGCCCGACTTGAGGGCGTGCTTTTGCCCGAGGCGAAACGGCGGCGCGGGCGTGAGATTGGGCGCAGCATGGCGCAGGACGCGGCCGGCGGCATCAGCGACGGTTACTATGCATCGATCCGCGCCGCAGAAAGCGGGGGCAACGACTCGGCGAAGAACCCGAACTCGACCGCCACGGGCCGATACCAATTCACCGCGGGCACATGGTCGCAGCTCATGCGCAACCGTCCCGATCTTGGGTTGACCGAGAACGGAAGGCTTGATCCGGCCCAGCAGGAGCGCGCGATCCGGGCGTTCACGGAGGCGAACGCAAAGATCCTTGGCCGGGGTGGCGTGGCCGTCACCAATGGCACGCTTTACGCAGCGCACTTCCTCGGCGCCGGTGGCGCGCTCAAGGTTCTGACCGCCGGCATGGCCGAATCCGTTGCCGATATCGTCGGCCCGGCCGTGGTGCGAGCCAACGGGTTCCTGCGGGGCATGTCGGTGGCGGATTTCCTGTCCTGGGCGGAAAAGAAGGCCGGTGGGACGCAGATGCCGATGGGCGGGTTCTCGGCGCCGTCCTGGAGCGAAACCGGCGCCCGGCAGGCAAGGCCCGATCCCGTGACACAGATCCTCCAGATGGATGACCCCGACGAGCGCGCCGCGGCATTGCAGGAATACCAGCTCTGGACCGGGCAGATGGCCGCGCAGCAGAAAGCCGCCCAGGATGCGGCGCAGCGCGCAGGATTCGCGCTGATCGAGCAAGGCGGCGACATCGACGGCCTGACGCTCGACCAGAAACTGGCCATCGGCCAGGAAGGCATGTCCAGCCTGCGCACCTATCAGGGCAAGGTTCGCGCCGGTGAGCCGGTGAACACCGATCCCGAACTGTTCGTCGAGCTGACCCGCGAGGCGGCGGCCGATCCCCGCAGCTTCGCGGCGCGCGACCCGCTGGAATGGCGCAATCGCCTGAGCGACACGGATTTCAAGGCGTTCGTCCAGAAGCAAGCCGAAATCACGAAAGGCGAAACCAACCCATCCTCGGCGGTGACCATCTCCACCATCAACACCATCACCAATGATCTGATGGTGGCCGCAGGCATCGACGACAAGAAGAAGGCCGGCGCCAAGCAGGTGGCGAAGCTGCAAGAGGGCCTACTGCGATGGGCGCAGCAGTTCCAGGCGCAGAACGGCGGGCGGGTGCCGACGCATCTGGAAATCCGCGAGCAGGCCAACGCCATGCTGCTGCCCGTGGTGATCGATCCGCCCGGGCTGTTCAATTCGGTGAATGGCCGGGCGTTCGATCTAGATTTCGATGGGGTGACGCCGGCGGACATCGCCGATGGCGACCTGAAAATCGGCGGCGAGCGCATCGAGCCCGAAGTCGTAGAGGCTTTCGTGCGCGAGTTCGAGGCCGCGCTGGGGCGGGCGCCGACTCCGCAAGAGGTGATCGAGGGTCTGGCCTGGGCGCAGTCTCGTTGACCGCCGCCATATATCGACGGCACTTCGCTTCCTAGCCTGCTGGCGACAGAAGCGAGGACAGCATGGCCGGACCTTTCGACGCCTATTTCGATCAGCTGAAACAGCAGGAAGCGGCGCGCACTGCGGCGCGGGTTCGTCTCGATCCATTGCAGCCGGATCAAGCTGCCGATGGGTTGGCCACGGCCAAGGAGCTTGGCGTCCCGGCGGGGCAGGTCATGGCTTTCCCCCAGCTGTTCAAGGATCGGCTGGAGCAGCAGCGAGCCGCCGCCGCACTGGCCGAGGCTCCGAAGCTCTCCGACTGGCTGCGCTCCGATCCGGTGAATGCGGCGCTGGCCAAGGACGACTTGGAAAACCTGTCCTGGTTCGAGCGCAACCTCAAGCCGGGTCTCGACCTCTATGGCGATGCGGTCGGCGGCAGCCTGAACGATAGCCAGGTCGGACGCGGATTCCGAACCGGCGTCACCGGCGCCAAGCAGATGGGCGTGGCCGCCGCCACCGTCCCGATTGCCGGGGCGCAGGCGACCATGTTGCAGCGGCTCGACGCCTTCGACCGGGCGAAGGATATCGACCCGTCAACGCCCCGCTTTCAGATCGCGGAACAGCTCGGCCTTGACCCCATGTCACCGACCGCCGCCATGGTGGCGGATTTCGTCGCGAGCGATGCGGACAAGCGCAAATGGTATGTGGATCGGACGATCACCGCCGTTCAGTCGAACAAGGAACTGATGGCGGCGCTGACCAGTCGCGTGCAGGCTTATCGGGACCAGATGCGCGAAACGCAGGGCCGTGTTCCAGACTTTACGGATATCGGCGATGTGAATGGCTTCATGGACTGGGCTGGGTTCAATCTCGGCCAAGCGGCTCCCTTCCTGTTGACCACTCTTGCAGCGTCAGTGGCCGCCGGCCCGGCCGGGGCGCTCGGCGCCGGTTACAGCATGGGCGTGGGCGACATCCGGGCCGAGCAGATCACGGCGGGGCAAGACCCGTTTGACACTGGCGCGGTTGGTGCAGCTGTTGCTGGTGCCGTGCCCTATGCCGGGCTCGAACTTCTCGGCCCCGCCGCGCGACCGTTCAGGGGCGCCTCGGGCGAGGTTCTCCAACAGGTGGCCGAGGGGTGGGCAAAGAGGCTCGGTCGGGAAGTCACCACCGACGTGATCGAGGAGTTCATCAACGAGGCCGGGCAGGAAATCATCAAGGATTACGCCGTGCAGATGGGCGGCGGCGCCGAGGTCGAGCTTAACGACGAGACGCTGCTGAAATGGTTCAATGCCGGCATGGCCGGTGCTGTTGCCGGCGGCGGGCTCAGCACCATAAGCACGGCGAACACCATTGCGGCCGAACGGGATGCCGAACGCGCGCGCAACGCGGGCCGCACCGCGGCGGCATTGGATCGGGCTTCCCAGCAGGCGCAGGCGTCGCGGGTCCGTGAGCGATCGCCAGAATCCTTCAAGGCCGCCCTGGATCGCGCCGGCGCCGGGGACCAGATGATCTATGTCCCGGCCCAGGGGTTGCGAGAGTTCTTCCAGGCCCGCGACGTGGCATTCGACGACGCCATGGCCGAACAGTGGGGCGTGGATCTTGACACGTTCGCCGAGATGGAAATCAGCGGCGGGCGTGTGGCGATCCCGCTTTCGAACTTCGCGGCCTATCTGTCCGGCACCGATGCAGAGGCGTGGGTGCGCGAAAACGCCACGATGGACGCCGACGAGCTATCGATCGCAGAGGCTCAGGCGTTCGCCGATCTGGTGCCCGAGGAGGCCGCCGAGGCTTACGAGCAACAGCTGGCCGAAATGCGCGCCGAAGACGCGGCCCGGTCGTCCGATCAGCAGGTCTATGACGGCTTCTATTCCCAGCTGCGCGAGGCGGGGCGCACCACCGACGTGGCCGACAAGGAGGCGCGGGTCATGTCCGCGTTCTTCCGCAGCATGGCTGAAAGGGTGGGCGACGATGCCCTGGATCTGGCGCAGCGGTTCGGGGTGCGTGTTCAGGGACCGGATGCGCTCGACGGGCCGCGTCGGCGTGGAAGCCTCGACATCATGCTCAACGACATGCGGGCGGGTCGAAAGGAAAAGACAGGTCGCAGCCTGACGCAGTTCGTCATCGACGAGGGCGGCGTTCAGGACGCGGGGGGCGACGTTGCCGCGCTTGAGATCAAGGGGCTGGTCGCTGAAACTGCGGACCAGATCAGTGAACGCCAGGCGCAGGGCACCATGCCGGGGATGATGCCGGCGCAGGGGCGCGGGCTGCCGCTCGACGAGCTGGGCCGAAAGGCGGTCGAGGCTGGCTATTTCCCTGAGCTGATGGGCGAGGTTCAGGGGTTGAACGATGGCGAGGCGGCAGATCTGGGCGCGGCGCTGCTGGAGGCGCTGCGCGAGGAGGCCAGCGGCCGCATGCGATACCTGCCCGGCGAGGGCCCGGACCCGGCGCGCGCGGCGCTGAATGCAGAGTTGCAGGCGCGTGGCCTCGATCCGGCGACGATGAGCAACGACGAGATTGCAGCGGCGCTGGAGGAGGGGGCGGGTGACACTTTCTGGCAATCGGCGCGCATGGGCGAGATCGAGGCGATGGCTTCTAGCCTTGGGGTCGACCTGGCTGTGTCGGAGCGCAACGGATACATCACCATCAGTCGTATTGTTTCCGGCGAACGCGGCAGCGGGGCAGGATCCCGCGTCATGCAAGCCGTTGCTGACCATGCCGACGCATCGGGGCAGGTAATCGCCCTGACCCCTTCTGCTGATTTCGGCGGATCGGTCGCCCGCCTGCGGGAGTTCTACAAGCGGTTCGGATTCGTCGAAAACAAGGGTCGAAACAAGGATTTCGGCACCCGCGAAACCATGGTCCGACCGCCTGCCGACCTCCGCACTCTTTTCCAGAGTTCCCACGACAAGGGCGGCCGTGCTGCGCTGGCATCCATGAACGGCGATATGACGCTGCGAGCCGTGGCCATACCCGATACGGCCCGCGCGGATGACCGGAAAAGCGCACTTGCAAAGTTGTCCGATGCCAAGGGCGAGTATCGAACCGCCAGCGGCGAATCCGTCACGATAAGCCGGGCGACGCGCAAGATTTTCTCTGGTTCATTCCCCGAGGGGCGCTTGCGCCTGGCCGGTGCGATCCCGGATTTGTTGCAATCGGCTGTGGTCTACAATGCTGACACGCCCCAACGCGCCTATGCCGTGGCGCTGGCTGATCTGGACGGGCAAAGCATCATCGTTCGCATGGTGCTGAACGATGACGGAAGTGGGTCCGAAAAGCTCTATGCGCTGGAAGGGTTCGAGATGGCCCCGATAGCCTGGAGAGACGCTAAGGCGGAAGTCTCCGATCAGGAGCAGGTCGGGGCCAAGCCTGCCATGGGTTCCGCTCCCGGTTTCAATGTAGCAACTGCGGTCGCTCAAATCAATGCGCTGCCGTCAGGCGCCCCCCCTCTTTTCCAGACCCGCCGCGGCTCCATCGTCTTCCCCGCCGGTGGCCCGGATGGTGCGCAGACCGTCATCAACCTGTTCGAGACGGCTGACCTTTCTACGTTCCTTCACGAGGCGGGGCACTTCTTCCTGGAAACCTCGGACGCGCTGGCCCGAGCGGACGATGCGCCGCAAGCGTTGCGTGACGACATGTCGGTGGTGCGGGCCTATCTCGGCGCGGAGGAAGGCGCGTCCTTCACCACCGAACAGCACGAAACCTTCGCCCGGTCCTTTGAGGCTTATGTGATGGAGGGCAAGGCGCCGTCGCTGGCGTTGGCTGACGTGTTCGCCCGCATCAAGGCGTGGCTGACGCGCATCTATCGCTCGATGGCCGGCTTGAACGTGAAGCTTTCGCCCGAGATTCGCGAGGTGTTCGACCGGATGCTGGCCACGGACGCCGAGATTGCGCAGGCTCGCGCTGAAACCGCGGCAGACCCGCTGTTCCGTGACCGGCCGCCGGGGATGTCGGAAACCGACTGGAACACCTACCAGCGGCTCGCCCGCCGCTCGAAAGAGCAAGCCGAGGCGAAGCTGCTGGAAAAGACCATGGCAAAGGTTCGCCGGGAAAAGGAATCCTGGTGGAAGGCCGAGCGCAAACAGCTGCGCGCTGAGGTTGAGGCTCGGACCAATTCCCTACCGCAATATCGGCTGATCGAGGCCATGGCCAACGGCCGCATCCTCACGCCGGACGGCGAGCAACCCGCGCCCGACGTGCGGATTTCTCGCAAAGATCTGGTGGAGCAGTTCGGTCCCGGCGTCCTGGCCGAGCTTTCCCGCGAGCGTTTCGGCGGCAAGCGTGCGATCTATGCCGATGATGGGCTTTCGACCGGGGTGGCGGCCGAGATGTTCGGCTTTGCCGGCGCGGTCGAGATGGTGCAGATTCTCCAGAACACCACCAAGAGGATCGATGCCATCAATGCCGAAACCGACCGGATCATGCTGGAGCGATATGGCGACCCGATGACGGACGGCACCATAGAGCAAGAGGCGGTGGACGCGATCCACAACGAACAGCAGGCGCAGAAGAATGTCGCCGAGGCACGGCAGATCGCGACGCAGCTCGGGCGCGACACCCGCAGCATGACCGTGACGCTGTATCGCCAGCGCGCCCGGCTGATGCTTGGCCGCATGACGGTGCGCGAAGCATCGGCCCCGGCGCGCTTCCTGGCTGCCGAGCGGCGCGCGGGGCGCGAGGCCGAGCGCGCCTTTGCCAAGGTCGCCCGGGGCGATGCGTCAGCCCTGGCGTCGGCCTTGCAGGCCAAGGAACAGCAGATCCTCAATGCCGCGCTGTTCGATCTGTCGCGCGAGGCCGAGGCCGAGGTGGGCAAGGCCCGCGAGAAGATGCAGGCATACGGCAAGAAGTCGGTGCGCGAAAAGCTGGAGGGTGGCTATATCGAGCAGATCGACGACTTGCTTGACCGCTACGATTTCCGCCGACGTTCACCGGGGCAGGTGGCCAAGACAGAACGGCTGCGCGAGTTCGTGGACCGCATGATTGCCGAGGGCCGCGAGGCCGAGCTGATGATCGATCCGCGCATGATGGATGATGCGCGCCGGGTCCACTATTCGCGGCTGTCGCTGGACGAGTTCCGGGGGTTGCTCGACACGGTGGCAAACCTCGATCATCTCGGCCGGTTCAAGCAGAAGTTGGTCAGCGCACGCAAGCAGCGGGATTTGGCCGCGACGGCAACTGCCGTGGCCGACGCCATTGCGACGAACATTGGCACCGGCCGCATCAAGCAGGAAAGCCGCGGCCGCTATCTCCTCGACCTGGTGCTGACCGCCGATACCGTTCTGGTCGACGTGGATGGAGGCGACGAGTTCGGCACCGCCTATCAGGCCATCAAGGAGGATATCGACGCCGGCTATGTGCGCGTGGACGAGATGAACCGCGAGTTGTCGGAAAGGCTGTCCGATCTGTTCAAGGTTTACTCGGCCAAGGACATCCGCGACATGAAGGTCGAGCGCCACATCAACGGCACGCGCTTCATGTGGTCGAAGTGGAAGGCTATCGCCGTCGCCCTGAACACGGGGAACGAAGACAACCTTGCTCGCCTGTTGGCCGAGGATGCGCACCAGGACCAACGCATGTCGCGCGCCGACCTCGATGCCGTTCTGGACACGTTGGACCAGCGCGATTGGGATTTCGTGCAGTCGATGTGGGATCTGATCGGCAGCTACTGGCCGCAGATCGAGGCAGTGACGCAGCGCCGCACCGGGGTGAAGCCCGGCCGGGTCGAGGCCCGGCAGGTCGCGACCAAGTTCGGCACCTACAAGGGCGGCTATTACCCGATCAAGTACGATGCCGGGTATGGCCATGCAGCGGCCCTGGACGCCCGAACCGAACTGGACAAGTTCATGTCGGCCGGCCGGTTCGCCAAGGCGCAGACGAAGCACGGGCACACCATTGATCGCAAGAAGACCGGCAACGGCCGAACGCTCAATCTCGACATGGATGTGGCATTCACTCACCTGCGCGATGTGATCCGCGACATCGCGCTGTCCGAGGCGGTGGACAATTCCTATCGCGTGCTGAACCATGCCCGGGTGGCTCAGGCTTTCATGGATGCGGGGCGCAAGAACGACCTCGACATGATGAACCTCTGGCTCAAGGACGTGGCGCAGGGTCCAATCGTCCATACCGATCCGCTGAACATGTTCGCCCGCATCGTGAAGAACAATTTCACGCTGTCGCGACTGGCGCTGAACATGAAGACGGCGGCGCTCCAGCTCACCGGGGTAGCGCAGTCGGCCGCGACCGTCGGCAAGCGCAAGATGGCGCGGGCCTTCGCGGATTACCTCAAGCATCCCGCCGAAACCTCGCGCGAGGTCATGGCGAAGTCAGAGTTCATGCGCCGGCGCCAAACCACCTTTGACAAAGACATCAACGACTTTGCCAATGACGCCATGATCACCAGTCCGTTGCGCGGTCGAGTTGCGAAAGGGGCCGAGGTTCTTGCCCGCGCCGGCTTTGCGCCGCTGACCAAGGTGCAATTCTATGCCGTGGACGTTCCGACCTGGCTTGCTGGCTATCGCAACGGTCTGCGCAAGTTCGACGGCGACGAGGGAAAGGCCATCGCCTTTGCCGATCGCATGGTAGCGCGCGCGCAGGATAGTGGCGCCATGCCGGACAGGTCGGCAATCTCGCGCGGCACCGTGTCAGAGAACGCGCGCCAGATCGAATGGATCAAGCTGTTCACCACCCTGCAAGGCTACATGATCGCCAAATTCAACCGCGGATACCTCACGGCCCGGCAGGGGGTCCGAGAAATCCGGCAGGCACAGACCGTGGCCGAGAGGTTCGGTGCGACCGCCGACATGGCGACGAACCTGATGCTGATCTATGTGGCCGAGACGGCGATGATGGGGCTGCTCTATGCCGCCATGGCGGCTGGTGACGATGACGACGAGCTGGAGCGCGAGAAAATCTTCACCTGGGTCTTGGGTGAGACGGTGGGCGCTGTTGTCGGCGGCATCCCCATCGCGCGCGACGCCTGGTCGGTGATGTCGAATCCGGCGGCGACCGGCGGCGGGGTCTACGGATCGATCACCGAAATTCCGGCGCGTCTGGTTCAGCAGGCCGCCCAAGGTGAAAACGACAAGGCCCTGCGCCGCGCGGTGGCGGATGCGGTTGGCCTGGCGACCGGGTTGCCTTCGACCGCAGCGATGCGCCCCATCGAGGAGTTGCTGGAGGATAGCGACGAGCGGTCGCTGATCGAGGCGCTGATGGGCCGCAATCCTCTGATCGACTGATCCCCGCCAACATATATCGCCCCCCTCTCGCTTCCTACCCTTCGCCTGACCGACACAGGACAGGCGACCCATGACCGTCGAATCCGCGAAGAACAAGGCTGGCCCCTTCAACGTCACCGGGACGAGCGGGACGTTCCCCCGCGACTTCCTGCTGCTCGACGAGGATCACCTGCGGGTGATCCGCGTTCGGGACGGAGAAGAAACCGACCTGACCTCGGGGATCGGGCACACCGGGATCGGAACAGCGGACGGAACGGTCGTCATCTCGACCGGTATCCAGAGCGGCGACCAGATCTATCTGCTGCGCGCCGTGCCGAACCTCCAGCGCAGCGACTACAATGCGCAGGGCCGGGTCAGGACGGAACAGGTCGAGAGCGACCTCGACCTGACGATCATGCAGGTCCAGGATTTGCGCGAGGCGCAGGGCAGGGCGCTGACGCTGTCGGTATCATCCGAGATTGATGGCGAGGCTGCCATGGCCGCCGCTCTGGCGGCGCCGCGCTATGCCGACCAGGCGCGCGAGGCGGCGGATGATGCGCAGGCCGCGGCTGCATCGGTGCCGCCGAACTTCGCCAGCCGTGCGGCTGCTGAACCGGCCCTACCGCAGTTCGCCGATGGCAGGGAAGTCACCATTGCCGGCGTGCGCTATGTCATCGACAGCAACGCGGTCGGTATGTCATCCGCGATGTGGGATATCGGCATAGACGGTGTGCGCGCCCCTGACCGCCCCCTGAACGCCTATGTCGCTGCCTTTCATGACCACAACAGCCCGCGCATCATCCGGCTCTATTCGTCCACCGACGGGCTTGCCTGGCGCCTGCTGAACAGCCTGCCGCTGGAATATGACGGCGGCGGGGTGATCAACGGCGGCAACCCGGTGCTGTGCTATCGCGACGGCTGGTTCTGGTTGCTGGTCAGCTTCACTAGTATTGGGAACTACGATTTCCGCATCTACAAGACGCGCGATTTTTCGAACTGGCTCGGCCCGTTCAATTGCAACCTCGGCCCGACGCCGGTCAGCAGCAACAGCAACCCCGCCCCCGGCGCCAGCGTGCCCTGCAACGAGGTGTGGGGCGTGGACATGACCTTTACCCCGGCCGGCGAGTTGCACGTTCGCGCGGCGCTTCCCTTTGCCGCGGATATCCCCGATGTGCGCGGCCGGACTATCGGCAACCGCCGCGTCTATCGCACGGTCTGCACCGATCTTGAGGCGCTGACCTTCTCGGCGCCGGTGCTGGAGGATATCCCCAGCGGCCACCCGACGCGGCTGTATCAGTCCACCAGCGGCCCCCTGCTGGCGCCGACTTTCCCGCTGAACCACCAGAGCAGCCCCGGCGCTGGCTATGCGGGTTTCGAGATGGGCTTCGCGGAGCGGTTCTGCGCCGGTTTCGAACTGGACGATCTGATCATCGTGCCGTGCGGCAAGGGCGCCAGCGGTTTTTCAGACAGCGAATGGACCGCTGGTGGCGCAGCCTATACGGCAGCGGTTGGCCGCATCCAAGCCGTGATCGCCGCCCATCCTGACGCTGTGGTCGAGGGTGTGCTTTGGCACCAGGGCGAAGCGGATCGCAACTTTGCGACCTATCAGACCGAGCTTTCAAGCCTGGTTGATAGCTTCCGCGCCGACATTCCGGCTCTGGCCGGAAAGCCGTTCATCCTCGGTGAAATCGGGCAGTTCGTCACGCCTGGAACTACCGACATCAACGCGGCCGTCGCCGCAGTAGCAGCCGCCAAAAGCAATGCCTCCTATGTGGCAAGCGCAGGTTTGACCGACCGGGGCGACAGCCTGCACTTCAACGCGCCCAGCTATCGACGGCTGGGCACGCGCTACTGGGATGCGTTCGCGACCCTGCGCGGCTCGGTCGGCTCGGGCGGATCGCCGGTCAAGCGGATCATCGTCATCGCCGGCCAATCGAACAGCGTGGGGTGGAGTCCCTATGTAGCGCCGTCCATGATCGACGCATCCGTGACCCGCACGCCGGGCGACTGGCTGCTGAACGTCAAGGATAGCAGCCAGCAGACGATCCGGGTCTACAACGGCCCCAGCATCATTGGGCCGTGGGCTTTCCAAGAGGAAGTCGAGAACGCGACCTACGCTATCGAGGGCTCGTCCATCGTCCCGCGCAGGCTCGCCAGCGGGAATGTGGCCTGGGATCTCTACTGCGAGGGCCACAACACCATCCCCGACTGGATATCCGCGCAGCGGATGATGGTCTATCGGGGCGGCACCACGCCGGCCGGCTGGGGCTCGGTGGCACCGACCTATCTGCGCAGCACTCGCGGCATTCGCCACGGCACGCCGCTGAACCTGGGGTTTGAAGATCCCGCCGCCGCCGCCGTGTTCGAGCGCTTCGCCGCAACCGCAGCCGGCGATGGGATCGAGACCAATGAGCAGTGGAACGAATTGCTTTCGGGAAACCGGACCATCGTGCCCAACCCCGGCGCGGTCTATTACGTAACCGGCAGTTCCGTCACCAACCTGACCATTCTGGACGGCGCTGCGGACGAGTTCTATCTCGCCGTGCTGTCCACGAATGTCGGTGCCGGTATCGTGGTGCAGGCCGCAGGCATGTCGCCGGTAGAGGTGGCAATCGGATTCGGCCAGAGCAATCACCGGCTGGTGCGGTTCAGGAAGCGGGACAGCACGGGGCAGTATTATGCCGAGGCCGGCGCGGCGAAGGCCGCATTTTCAGCGAACAAGTCCGGCTCGGCCCAGACCGTCCCGGCCGCCACGGAAACGCAGATCACCTTCTCTAACGAGGTTCTGGACGCGGGCGGGCATTTCAGCGGCGACGGTTGGACCCCGCCCGCCGGCCGATACTTGATCCAGGCATCGGTCACGTTCAGCGGGGCGACGGCAGATCAGACCAACGTCTTGCTGCTGAAACGGGCCGGCACGACCATCCGGCGCGCATTCTCGCGGACTTCCTCTGGCAACAACACCCTGATGATTTCCGGCGTGGTGACGGCAAACGGGACCGACACGTTCACGCTCCATGCCGAGTTTCCGGGTTCCGGCGACAAGACGGTCAGCGGCTCCATAGACGTGACTTGGTTCGAGGGGGTGCCGGTGTGAGCGATCCCAGCCCCTTCCGCAGCCTTGATTTCTGGATCGCGGTCGGCGTGGCCCTGATCGTCAAGGTGAAGTCCTCGGCGCAGCTTGGCCCTGTCAGCGTCATCACGACCGCCATCGTGGCGATTGGCGCTGCATGGATCGGCACGGATTACGCCGCCGAAATCCTACGCGTGCCCCAGCCCATCGCCGCCGCTGTCGTCACCCTCACGGCCGAGGGCGCCATGCGCTGGCTGCTGATCGCGGTGAACGACCCCAAGCAGGCCATCGACCTCTGGAAGCACTGGCGGAAATAGGAGAGCGCCATGAGAAGCAATTTCGACCGCTGCCTGGCCGAAACCCTCGCGCACGAGGGGGGCTGGGCGGACGACCCGCGCGATGCCGGCGGGGCGACGATGAAGGGCATCACCTTCGCCACCTATCGCGCCTGGAAGAAACGACCGATCAC
>JAANMW010001343.1_pt1 | contig 26159 bp, 29 predicted proteins | sample 7279671 | NCBI WGS metagenome assembly JAANMW01 (sample SAMN14094541, study PRJNA606508) | bioreactor metagenome | isolation source: A lab-scale SPAN reactor treating ammonium-rich wastewater day 247 | place: Ireland: Galway | collected 2017-09-19 | reverse complement strand
GCTTCCAGGGAAACCCGGCTCCGCTGCGGAGCACCATGAAGAGCTTTCTAGCTCCTGCGGCCTAAAGGGGGGTGATCGAAATTATGCGCGGGACTGTAAGGCCATGGAGCACTCCTGACCCGGTCACCATGAAGCCAGGTCGCCGGGCAGGCCGTCGCGCCCGGCCAACGCTTCGGCCAGGTGGCGCTGGAAGGTCTTGCTCGAAGTCTCAGAGAGCGTCACGCTGTCCTCCATCGGCTCGAGGTCGCCCGGTTGGCCGTCTCGTCCGGCCAGAGCCAGGGCCAGTTGGTAGGTGAAGCGATCGCGCCCGCCGGGCTGTCCGAATAACGAATTTCCGTTCACCAAAATACACCCGCCAGATCCCAAAATCTTGTTCTATCTCTCTGTAGGCTGAACATAGTCAATCGGCCTGAAAGAATGCTGAAACGGGTGGCGAAGATCCTTACCGTGCGGTTCTTTCTTCCCATCGCGCTCCTGCTTCTGGTGGGCCTGGCCCAGGATTGGCGCCAATCGGAGCCGACCCAACCGCCTCCAGCGGGGATGGTGCTCATTCCGGCGGGCGAGTTCTGGATGGGCAGCGACGACCCCCGGGCCGACGAGGAGTCCCGCCCCCTCCGCCGGGTCCGACTGCCAGCCTTCTACATCGACCGCACCGAGGTGACCAACCGCCAGGTGCTCTCGGTCAAGCCCGACTTCGCCTTCCCCGAAGGACGCGAGGAGCACCCCGCCACCGGCCTGACGCGTGAGCAAGCCGAGCAGGTGCTTTCGACCCTGGGCAAACGCCTGCCCACCGGGGCCGAGTGGGAGAAGGCCGCCCGGGGCAACGATGCCCGTACCTATCCGTGGGGCGAGGAGGCTTCCGAAGGGAGAGCTAACGTGGGGCGCATCGGCGAGCACAAGTGCGCCAGCCTCTCCCTGCAACCGGTGGGGAGCTATCCTCAGGGGGCCAGCCCCTACGGTTGCCTGGACATGATCGGCAACGCCTTCGAGTGGGTGTCCGACGATCACCCGGGCCCACCGGTGCGCCACATCCTGCGGGGTGGCGCCATCGGTTACCCCGAGCGCTACTGCAACACCTACGCCGTGACCATCGAAGATACCGGCGTGACCTGAAACGAAGTCGGTTTTCGCGGAGCGAAGACACCATGAGCTTGACCAGGCTGGTTCTGAAGGCGCTCTTGCTGGTGCTCCTGGGTTACGCCCTGGGCACCCTGATCGTGTTCTGCCGCCTGCGTCCGTTGGTGGTGCTGCTTTACGCCGCGCCGGCCGGCCTGCTGCTCTATCTTTTGGCCCGCAAGATCCGCTCTCTGAAGCCGGCCAGTGCGCCCGAGCGGGAGTGGGTGCCGGCCGGCGAGGCTCTGCGCACGACCCGCGGTCGCAAGCCCTGAAGGACTTTTCCCTCCCCCTGCTAACCCTGCGCGATGGATCTCCCCCGCCGCCTCGGATTGCTCGACGCCACCACGGTCGTCATCGGGAGCATGATCGGGGCGGGAATCTTCCTCAAGGCGAGCGAGATCGCCCAGAAGCTACCCTCGCCCTGGCTGGCCGTCTCTGTCTGGGTCACGGCCGGGTTGCTCTCCATGGCGGGGGCTTTGAGCATGGCCGAGCTGAGTGCTCGCCACCCGCACTCGGGTGGGCTCTACGTCTTCCTGCGCGAGGCCTACGGAGACAAGTTGGCTTACCTCTTCGGCTGGTCTTTGCTGGCGGTGATGCAGACCGGATCGATCGCAGCCATCGCGGCCGGCGTGAGTAAGGGGATCGACGAGCTGCACAGGCTGACCCCACTGCTCTCCAACGCAATTGCGGTGGGCTGCATCGTGGTCCTCTCCGCCATCAACATCTGGAGCGTGCGCGCCGTGGGGGCGATCCAGGTGCTCTTCACGGTAATCAAGTGCGGCGGGATCCTGATCCTGATCGGGGGCGGGTTCCTGTCCACCGCCGGAAGCCTGGCCAACTTTGCGCCCGGCGAGGTTCCCGTAGGGCTGGCCTTCCTGGGGGCTTACGGGGTCTGCATGCTCAAAGCGATGTGGGCCTATGACGGCTGGATCAACGCCACCTTCGTGGCCGGCGAGATCAAGGAGCCCGGACGGAATCTCCCCCTGGCTCTGGGTCTGGGCACCCTGATCGTGATGCTGGTCTATGTGGCCACCAACGCCGCCTACCACTACGTGCTCCCTCTGGGAGATGTGCAAAGGGCCAAGAACGTGGCCACCGTGCTGGCTCTTCACACCGGGGGAGCCCAGGCCGCGCTGCTGATGACCGCTCTTGTGGCCATCTCCACCTTCGGGGCCCTGAACAGCTCTATTCTGGCCGGTCCGCGCGTCTACTTCGCCATGGCCCGTGACCGGCTGATGTTCGCTCCCCTCGGCGCCATCCACAGCTCTTTGCTGACGCCCCACTTTGCCATCCTGGTCCAGGCCGTCTGGTCGATCGCGCTGCTGGCCCTGTGGGGCACTTTCGAACGCATCACCGACAACGTGATGTTCATCTACTGGCTGTTCTATGCCCTGGGCGGGATCGCCGTCTTCATCCTGCGTCGCAAGAGCGCAGAAGAGACCCCCTATCGCACCCCGGGCTACCCGGTGGTGCCTGTTCTGTTCGTGCTGGGAGCCCTGGGGCTGGTGATCAACACCGTCATCCAGTCTCCCCACGACTCGGCTCAGGCACTCGGGCTGATGATCATCGGGGCGCTGTTCTATCCACTTTTAAAGCGATAAAGCGGCGCAGGGCATCGGCTTCGGCGGGCATGGTCTGGCAGCGGGTAGGGCGGCCCTCGTAGTTGTCGCGCTCGAAGCTCACCTCCCGACCGAGCGCCTCGCGCACGGCTTCAGGAAACTTGATCGGGTCGGCCGTGGCCAGGCACACCAGGGGCTCGTCGCGCTTCAGGCGAGAAGCCACCGCCACCCCGGCGGCAGTGTGGGGATCGATTAGCTTGCCATGGCGCTCGTGCACATTGCGAATGGTGGCCAGAATGTCCTGGCGGCTGGCCGAGCCGGACTCAAAGAGCGGATCCCCGCCCCGAACCTCGAGACGCCCGGTGCGGGCGAACTGCTCCATGGCCGGGGTCAGACCCTCGCCCAGGCGATAGAAGAGATAGCGCTCGAAGTTGCTGGCCACCTGGATGTCCATGGCCGGAGCCAGCGTGTTTACAGCCGGACCGCGCTGGTAGATCCCGTTCTGGAAAAAGCGAGCCAGGATGTCGTTGTCGTTGGTGGCCACCACCAGCCTGGCCACCGGCAAGCCCATGCGGGCTGCATACCAGCCCGCCAGCACGTCCCCGAAGTTGCCCGTGGGCACGCAGAAGCTGACCCGCTCGGCGCCGGTCTGGCGGCGCACCTCGTGCCAGGCCGCGAAATAGTAAACTGTCTGGGCCAGCACCCGGGCCCAGTTGACCGAGTTCACCGCCCCCAGCCGATAGGCGCGCTTGAACTCGAGGTCTCCCGAGAGGTCCTTGAGCAACTGCTGGCAGCCATCGAAATCGGTTTCCACGGCCAGGTTGAAGACGTTGTCATCCAGCACGCTGGTCATCTGCAGCTCCTGCACGCGGGAGATGCGACCCTTCGGAAACATCACGAAGATGCGGATCCGCTCGCGACCGCGCACCCCGTAGATGGCCGCGCCCCCGGTATCACCGCTGGTGGCGGCCAGGATGTTCAGCTCCTGGCCGCTCTGAGAGAGAAGATGCTCGAACAGCTCGCCCAGAAGCTGCAGGGCCACGTCCTTGAAGGAGTAGGTGGGGCCGTGGTAGATCTCGAGCAGAAAGTCCTCCCCCAGTCGGGTCAGGGGGGCTACCCCCCGGGGCCAGCGCTCGGGAGCGTAGGCCCGGGCCAGCAACCTGGGCCAGGGCAGGCCCGGCGCGAAGGGCTCGAGCACGGAGCGAGCCAACTCGGGATAATCAGCCTCGAGCGGCGTAAGGGCCGGGATCGTTTCGGGGATCAGCAGGCCGCCGTCTTCGGCCAGCCCCATCAGCACAGCATCCTGGAAGGTCAGTCCGGTCGTCCGACCGCGGGTGGAACGATAAAGCACGCTGGCGGCGCTTCGTGGCCTTGCGCACCCTCTCCTTGAAGCGGTATAGTCCCCTGACGATGGAATGGATCACCGACAGCGAGATCTGGATCAGCCTGATCACCCTTACCCTGCTCGAAATCGTGCTGGGCATCGATAACATCATCTTCCTCTCCATCCTGTCGGGACGCCTGCCCGTCGAGCAGCAGCGACCCGCCCGGCGCATCGGCCTGGGGCTGGCCGTTTTCACCCGCTGTCTGCTCTTGCTCTCCTTGAACTGGGTGGCCAACCTCACCACCCCCTGGTTCACCATCGCCAAGCTCTCCATCAGCGGGCGCGACTTCATCCTGATCGTGGGCGGGCTGTTCTTGCTCTTTAAGAGCACGCACGAGATCCACCTGCGGCTGGAGGGCGAAGAAGAAGAGCAGGGCGAAGTCAAGCCGGCGGGGCGCAACCAGTTCGTGCTGGTGCTGGTCCAGATTTTGTTGCTGGACATCGTTTTTTCGCTCGACTCGGTGATCACGGCCGTGGGGATGGCCAGCAAAGTCCAGGTCATGATCGCCGCGGTGATCATCGCTATCGGTATCATGATGATCGCGGCCGACGCCATCGCGGACTTCGTGAACCGCCACCCCACGATCAAGATGCTGGCCTTGAGCTTCCTGCTCCTGATCGGAATGTCGCTGGTGGCCGAGGGGTTCGACCACCACATCCCCAAGGGCTACATCTACTTCTCGATGGCTTTCTCGGCCATGGTGGAAGCTCTCAACCTCCGCACCAGGAGCAAGCGCCGCCCGACCACGATGCCGGTCAGCGATCAGTAAGTCGGATCGGTGCGTCCGAAGGTCCAGGGGCTGCTCAGATCGACCGGTTTGTGCTGCATCTGCTTCTTGAGCTCAGCCTGAACGAAGGCCTGGATGCGGTCGGCCTGCTCCTCCCCCAGCTCGATGAATTCAAAGCCGTGGTCGAACATTCCGCTGACCGTCAGCTCGTTGCGCCAGCACAGCCGGGCCCTGGTCTCCAAAGAGGGCTCTCGAGCATCCAGCTTGAGAGCCACCTGGAGATCGTCTCCGTCTGGAAGCGGGCGCTCGCAGGTGGCGCGAAAACCCGAGATGCTCAGGTTGATGACGAACAGTCGCACCCTGAGGCTATCGTCGCCGGCACCGATCTCGGCCCCGAGAACTTTGTTGACCCGGGGCTCTTTTCGATTCTCATCCACGACATTTCCCCCGCGCAAAGAGACTGGTGCTTCGTCCCGCGAGATCGTCCCCCTGAGCTCCTCTCGGAGATCTCTGGAGACTCAAAGGGCAGGGATCGATTTACCGAAGGATGCACTTAGTGACGAAAGGGTTTGAGCACCTGGCGCAGCTCGGCGAGGACACCTTCCACCAGGGTCTCCATCTCGGCCAGGCTGTCGGGCTCGGTCGCCCGGTCCAGGCGAATCTGGCGCTGGGCCGTGCCCAGCACGGAGTTGAGCTGATGGCTCAAACTGACGCCCATCTGAAGAGGCGCCTCGGTCAGCTTCTTGAAGTCGTTGGCGTAGAAGTCCAGCAAAGCCTGAGAGCTGGAAAGAAAATTCTTGACCTGTCCCGTCAGACTCAGGGTTACCAGGCGAGCCAGCTTATTGGGGGGCCGGTGCAGGGTGGCGGAAAGGTAGTAGAGCACCGGGTCTTTCTGCATCCGAAAGCGCACGCTGTGATGGTCGGGGTCGGAGACGATGCCGACCATGGGGAAGCCCTTGCCCACCAGCACGGCGATCAACTGGCCGATCAGGATCTCGTCCAGGCTGTCGGAGACCTCCCGACGCAGCGCGAAATTCTCCAACATCGAAAAGGAAGGCATCGTTTGCTCCTTCAGGAGGGGGTCAGCTCGAGCCGGCCCCGCAGGACTCTCTTCAGGGCGTGCACGGCCGAGTCGAGGTGGGATCGGATCAGCGGAACGTCGACCTCCAGGTCGTGCTTGAGATAGGTTCCCAGATCGAGCAGCAGGGGAATCTGAGCATACAAGTATCCTCCTGACAGCTCGGCGTCGAAAGTGACCACGCCGGGCTCGTCGGTGGCCAGAAACGGGTGGCGCACCTCGGAACGAAGCGAGCTCCAGCGTGCCCCCAGCTTCTCCACGCGCTCGCCATAGCCGACCACGACCTCGGCCAGGTGCCCCAAAACCTTCGAAACGGCCAGCTCCTCGGCCAGGTGTCTGAGCCGGAAGATCAGGCGGCTGTGATCACCGGGCAACTCGAAGCGGACGTAGTGATTGACCCCGTCGGAGTTGAGCTCGAGCATCTGGTAGCCTTCGCGCACGCACGATGCCACCACGGCCCCCAGCAGAACATCGTCCATGCGCTCGTTGTGGAACAGCTCTTCATAGCGACTCCAGCTATGCTGGAGCAGCTCGGCGAAGACGCTCTCCTTTTGGGCATCGTCCATGGGCGTGGAGTTCGCAGCCGCCCGGGTAGGATCCTACTGGAAGTCAATACCGAACGCTTTCCCCAGGCGCTGCTCTTCCACCCGCAGGGCCTCCATCCTGCCAGGCCAGGCAGCCTGCATGGCCTGCATCGTCTTGGCGGCCTCATCGCGCCGGGCCGGGGGCAGCTTGAGGTCGACCACATCCCCGACTACCTGGTTGAAGGTGACAAAGTCCTGCCAGACAGCCAGGAACTGCTGATGAAACCCGGCTACGGCCTCCGGCGGCCGAATCTTGCCGATTTCCTCGGACATCTTGCGCGACTCATCGGCGAGAGAGCGATAGGCCTGGGCCCGCTGCTCGAAGGGGAGGGCCGAAACCTGGGTCATACGCGACTGGGCCTCCCGCAGCCTGTGCTCGTGAGGAATGATCGCCTCGAAGTAGCGGATCACGTCGCGTCGTTCGGCCGAGCAGCCGGGGGTCAGGACTCCCAGGAGCAGACAGAGCAAAATCTTGATCATGAAGGAAACTTCTCCTCTGGCGGTCGCCTCCCTCTCCCAATCGGACGAAGCGAGTAGCCAGGAATTACTACAGGACAGGGCTGAAGCCGAGACGAAAGCAAGTTCACAGATGAGCAACAGCGTGTCCATCGATCCGGCCCGGGCGTTTCGCCAGATGGGCCGATTCGCTCTGGCCGAGCCGGGCCGATATGTCGTCAACCTCCTGGCCGCCGCAGTGGCCAGTGGCGCGGCCTTCTGCAAAGTCCAGTCCGACTCTTCCGAGTGCACCGTGGAGTTTGATGGTCAGCCCTTCTCCGATTCCGAGTTGGAGGCGCTCTTTTCAGCCTGCTTTCAAGAAGACTCCTCTCCCCGTTTGCGTGAGCTGGCCATCGGGCTGTTTGGCGCCCTCGAGATCGATCCCAAGGGAGTCACCCTGGAAACCTGGGGCCAGAACTCGGGAGCGCGCCTCAAACTGGCCAAAGATGGAGGGGTCAAAGTCGAGAAGCTGAGTCGCTCTCCCTTCAGAGATACCGGCTCGCTGACCCGCATCAAGGTCGGCGGCAAGGGCTTCTTCTCCAAGCTGATCAAGCGTTCGGACGCAGTCAACCCGGAAGAGGCCACCCTCACCGAGACCTCGGCCCACGCGCCTTTGAAGCTGACGGTGAATGACAAGCTGATCTCGTCTGCCTACAATCCGAGCAACTGCCTGCTGTACACTGCGCTGGAAGGCCCGGGAAAAGCACTTGTGGGTGAGATCGGAGCCAAACTCCAGGAGAGTCGGCCGGCTCGCCATTGCTCAGGAGCCCTGGTGCTGAAAGAGGAGGAGGCTCAGGAAGGCCCTCCGATCCTGATCATGGTGCGGGGCCACGCCCTGGAGGTGGCGGTACCTGCACTGCAACAGGCTGGAATTCAGGGCCTGGTCGCGGCCGACCGGCTGAGCTTGAGCAACGATCAGACCGCCATCGAGCCCGACGAGCTGTACCAGGAGCTGGTCAGCGAGCTCACCGCTCAGGCCTCGAGCATGCTCCTGAGCGTGATCTCGCAACTGGACAAGATCAATGAGCTCGAGCGGGTGCTGGTCGAATGGAATCTCAAGAAGCTGGCCCGCTGGCTCCAGGATCAGGGACAGATCAACCAGGCCGATACGTTGTACACCCAGCTCTTGAGCCAGCAAGAGAAGAAACTGGGGATCTCTCATCCAGACGTGGCCGAGACCGTCAAAGCCATGTTCGATTTCTACAAGTCTCAGGGCCGGGAGGATCTATGCCGTCCTCTCTACGGCCGCATGCTGGGCGTTCTGGAAGCATCCGGGCAGAAGACTCCCGACCTGGTCATGGCGCTTGGCGCTCAATTGCGAGATGCCATCAGCCATGAAGAGTGGGAGAAGGTCGAGAGGTTGGCCGAGAAAGCCCGGCCGTTGGCTGAGCAGATCCTGGGAGCCAACCATGCAGAGACAGCCGCCATCCAGAGTGCCCTGGCCTCTTCTTATCGGCGCCGCTATCCAGGGCGTCACCCGAAGTTTCGTCAGTCAGAGCCCCTGCTCGAGCAGGCCATGGCCGTCCAGGAGTCTGAGCCGGGACCGGATCTGGCCGCTACCTTGCTGGAGCTGGCTGAGATGCGCCGCGAGCAGAGGCGCTATCACGATTGCGAGACTCTCTATGAGCAAGCTCTGTCACTCACCGAGCAAGCAAGCGACTCGACGCTGCGGGCTCGAGTCCTGGAAGGTGTGGGCGCTTTCTACGCTGACCAGGGTCTCCCCGATGAAGCCGGCGCTCAGTATCGCCAGTCTCTGGCTCTCTGGGAAGCGAAGTTGGGGCCGGAGCATCCCGAGGTGGCCAGGCGCCTTCTCTCGCTGGTGGAGCTCTATCGGATCTACGCCCGATACGGCGAGGCGGAAGAGCTCTATCGAAAGATCGTGGACATCAGGACCAGGGCCTTCGGCCCCGCGCACCGCGATCTGGTGCCAGATCTCTGCAACCTGGCGCTCTTTTACCAGGCTCAGGGCAAGCACTCCGAAGCCGAGCCGTTGCTGAGCCGGGCAGCCGAGATTCTGGAATCGAGCCTGGGTCCGGACCACGTCGAGAACGCCTGGGTGCTCAATCATCTGGGCAAGTCTTACGACGAGGAGGGTCGCTTCGACGAAGCCGAGGCATTCTACAAGAGAGCCCTGGAGATCTGCGAGAAGGCGCTGGGGGCGGATCATCCCGATCTGGCGGTCGGCCTGGATTGCCTGGTGCTGCACTATCGACTCCAGGACCGGCTGGAAGAAGCCGAGCCGATGGCCCGTCGGGCCCTCGCCATACGGGAGGGGGCGCTTGGGCCCGATCACCCGGAGGTAGCCACGACTCTCTGCACTCTCGGCGAGATCTATCGAGGGCGCGAGCGTTTCGAACGGGCCCGTCCCCTTTACATGAAGGCCAGCGATATCCGCCGGCGCCATCTGGAAGGCGAAGCCAGGCTGAGCGCTCCCAAGCTGGGCAAGAGCCGCTATTACGCAGCCATCGGCGAGGCTGCCGAGCTGCAGCAAAAGGCCGAGGAGCCGGCACGAACCTACAAACGCTTCCAGGAGGCCGAGCACCTGATCCGGCGGGCCACCCTGCTGCTGGAGCAGACCGTGGGTCCGAGCCACCCGGCCCTCTGCATCGGGCTCGAGCGTCTGGCCGACCTCTACTGCAGTCACCGCAAGTTCGCAGGCGCCGAGGAGTTGTTAGTGCGGGCCCGTTCCATCCGCGAAGAGTCGCTTGGGCCCGATCATCCAGACGTCATCATCAGCCTGCAAAAACAGGTCGACCTCTGTCGCCGCCAGGACCTGCTGGCCGAGGCGGAGCCGCTGGCGCTTCGCTGGCTGGAGGTCGGTGAGCAGACCTTTGGACCCGAGCACCCTGAGACTGCCCGAGCCCTGGCTGCCCTGGGAACGGTCTACGCCTCACTGGACATGCTGGAGGAGGCCGAGCCGCTGCACCGCCGAGCGCTGGAAATCCGCAAGGCGAAACTGGGCCCCGACCACCTCGAATCAGCCCTGAGCCTGGCCGAGTTCTATGCCGTGCGCGGCGGGTACCAGCAGGCCGAAAGCGTTTTCAACCTGGTGATCGCCTCACGCGAAGACGCTCCCGATCTGTTACCCTTCCTGGAGCGCTACGCCGCCATGCTGAGACGAGCGAGGCGCACCGACGAGGCTGAGGCTCTTGAGACCCAGGCCACCATCATTCGGGTTTCGAACGGGCTGGATTTTCCCGAGTAGACCACTCCTCGCCCGGGCCGGCCGTATCAGCCTCAGCCGGAGTGGTATCAGGGCGAGAGACTTGCCGAGGCCTGCTGAGTATCGGACGGCGGGACAGGCGCGGCCGGGGGCTGCTGACCATCGGATGGCGGGGCAGGCGCGGGGGGCTGGGCGGGAGGCTCCTGAGGGGGAGCCGGCTCCTTCTTCAGCAGCGCCAGTGCCTTCTTGGCACCCCAGGTGACCAGGCCGGCGACGGCGCCGATGGCCCCACCGCCGACCGTGCCGACCAGGCTGACCAGGGCGGAAAAGCCGGCCACCGCGCCAACCGCAGCGGCCACGGGACTGCCGAAACCGACCACGGCTCCGCCGACCCCGCCGGCCAGAGAGCCAGTCAGGGCAGCCATCTTGTGCTTCTTACTCTCGGGTTCGTCGGCGGTGGCCAGGCGGCCGATCACCTCACCCGTCTTGGAGCCAAGTTGAAACCCGCCCACCAGGCCGAAGATGGGAACTGCCCACAGGCCATGAGTGACCGTCACGGCTACCCCGAGGGGGACCCCGGCCAGATGGCCGAGGTTGGAGCCGACCTTCAGACCAGAGCTGAAGCCAGTCTTGATGGACGCTCTCAGGCCCTCGGCGTCACGAAGGCCGGTGTAGCCTTCCTTGAGCCCGCTAAAGGTTCCCACGAAAGCATCTCCGTAGCCTTTCACGGTATCTTTGAGCTCCTGGCGCACATAGGCTCCGAGTCGGAACTTGTCCTGGGCGGGAGTGGCCTGGGTCTGAGCGGCGGCGACGTCCATCTTCAACCTCCACGAGGATGCAATGCTTGCCGCCTCATGATACGCCCGAAGAGAGACTGAAAAATGAACTGGCTGTTAACGCCTGGTCAGACCGGCTTCGACGCAGCGGACGGTGTCGCGAGCGATCAATAGCTCTTCGTTGGTGGGGATGACCAGGGCTTTGAGGCGCGCGCTGGCCCTGGAGATGGTGCCCGTTGCACCCCCTGCCAGTGCTTCGTTGGCAGCCGGATCGACCTCCAGCCCCAGCCATTCCAGCCCCTGACAGACGCGCAGGCGCACGGCCGGAGAGTTCTCGCCGATTCCACCGGTAAAGACCACCGCTTCGGCCCCACCCATCTCAGCCAGATAGGCACCGATGTACTTTCGAGCCCGCAGGCAGAAGACATCGATCGCCAGGCGGGCCCGGCGGTCCTGGTTCTCCCGCTCCTCGTCGAGCAGCTCGCGCATGTCGCCGGTCAGTCCCGAGAGGCCCAACAGCCCGGAGCGCTTGCTGAGCATGGTCTCCACCTCAGCCAACTGCAGCCCCTCGGTCTCGCACAGGAAAGGAATGATGGAGGGGTCCAGATCGCCCGAGCGGGTGCCCATCAAGAGCCCCTCCACCGGCGTGAAACCCATGGAGGTATCCAGGGATTGGCCGGCCCTGATGGCGCAGGCCGAGCATCCGTTGCCCAGGTGGAGCGAGATGATGTTCACCTGCTCCTTCCGAAGATTGTGCAGGGTGCGGTAGCGGTAGGCGATGTATCGGTGCGAGGTGCCGTGGAATCCGTAGCGGCGGATCTTATAGCGGCGGTAGAGCTGGTAGGGGATGCCGTAGAGGTAAGCCACCTCCGGCATGGTGGCGTGAAAGGCGGTGTCAAACACCGCTACCTGAGGGACGCCCTTACCCAGCAGGTCGGTAGCGGCGCGGATGCCCTTGAGGTTGGCCGGATTGTGCAGAGGGGCGAGATCGATGCAATCATCGATGCCCTCGAGGACTGTCTCGTCGATCAGCACCGAGCTCTGAAAGCGCTCGCCGCCGTGCACCACCCGGTGGCCCACGGCGTGGAGATCCGCCAGGCTGTGGATATCCACCTGAGAGGCGTCCGACAAAAGCCAGCGCAGCACCTCGTCGATGGCCGCCCGGTGATCGCGCAGGGCCAGAGCCTGCTTGACCGGGGGCTGTCCGGTGGCGGTAAACTTGCACAGGGCCTGCGAGCCGATGCGCTCCACCAGACCGATGGCCTTGAGCACGTCGCCGTCCGTGCGGATCTTCTCGGGATCGGTATCGAGCACCTGAAATTTGAGCGTGGAAGAGCCGCAGTTGAGGACCAGAATGTTCATCAATCAATAGCCGGGAGGAGCGTCCTTGTCCTTGGGATACTGCGGGGTGGTGTCATACTTGGGCGCCTTCTCACCACCCGTGTCGTAGACCGGCGGAGGGTTGGTGCCTTCGCCACGGTTCTCCTGGGTGGCCAGCTGCTGCTTGTCGTGGCTCACGGTCACCCGGGCCTGCACCAGGGCCAGGCTGGTGTTCTCGAAGGTCGGGGTGTGGTATTCGTAAACCTCGTCGGCCGTCAGCACGGCCAGATTCTTGGTGTACTCGGCCAGCTTCTTGTCGGTCAGGTCGTAGATGGTCACCGTAATGGTGATGTTGTTGAGGTTCTGACCCGAGGTGTTCTTGATGGACGTGGTGACCCGCACCTCGCTCAAGCTGCCCCCGGAATTGCCGCTGAGATAGAAGCTGTCGGGTGTGGTATCGGTCAGCGTCACGCTGGCGATCTTGACCGGCGACTGGCGGTTGGTCCCGTCAGTGGTGACCTTGGCCGGCTGCGCGAAGGCCGGGGCGTTCAGCAGACACACCAGACAGGCCAGAGTGGCCGCCATACTCCTCAGTCGCATCCTCGTCAATCCTCCTTCAGCGTCTTTGGGCGGCACGCTTCATCAGGCTGCCCCTCAGGGCCCAGTTTGTGAAGCAAGTGGCCCGGTCCTCCCCGCGCTCGAAAAGGGCCTGGCGCGAAGGGGCTATGACCAGAGGTATTTTTGCTCAAAGTGCGATCATCGACGTCCAACACGAGCTGCTGGCCTGGAGCTGCCTGCAGGGCCTGAACCTGGCCGAGCGGCGTCGCGGCATGAAGATGGTCGAGGGCGAGATCCTCTACGGGGCGCCCTGCGCAGGCAAGCCCCTGGCCCAGATCTCGATGCCCCCGGCACACTGATCATCACGCTCGTGCGGGCGATCAAGTCGTCCTGGTCGAGGTGGGCGACGTCCTCAATCGGTCTGGCCGAGGCCGACCGCCTGAACGAGCTGCGGGCCCGTGCTCTTCGGCTGATCTCGTCGACCGCTCCTGTCGCTGATTACGGGCCGACCACCACATAGCCGGGGCCGTCCAGCGTCTCCTCGTCGACGATGGTCATCGTGCCCGTGATCAGCCAGACGTGCAGCCCGCTCTCGCGGGGAGCCGCCAGACAGAGCACCCGTCCCAGCGCCGGCGGAAAGATGCACAGCATCGCGAAAAGACTGAACATCAGCATACCGGACAGGCCGGTACAAACAACAAGACCGCCACCAACCCGACCACCAACACGCTGAAGCCGCCAGCCTCCAGGGTCAGTCCCCACCGAAACCATCGCATCGCAGTTCCATCCTCCATTCCACTCCGCGCACAGACAATAAAGTCCACCATTCCGCCCCTTTACCACCCCCCGATCAACGTCCTACATACCTCACGAGGTGCTCAACGCGCTGGAATCGGCTTGAGGTCGTCGTCGATGGCAACGTAGACCACCTGGGCCTCGGTCACCATGATAGGTGCCCCCCCGGGCGAACGCCGATAGGCCTCCACGATCACCTTCACAGTGATGGAGGTGCGGCCGACCCGCAAGAGCTCGGTATAAAAGCTCACCACGTCGCCCACGAAGACCGGCTGATGAAAGACCACCTTGTCCATGGCCACGGTCACGATCTTGTGGGGTGTCTGGCGGGCCGCCTCGACGGCGCCGGCCTGGTCGATGTAGGAGAGGAGCACGCCCCCGAAGATGCTGCCATTGCCGTTGGTATCGCGGGGCAACATGATCACGCGAATGGAAGGCTCTGCCATGGGCAGCCGCTTCGGGCCCCGGCCGGCAGGCCCTTCAGCCGGGTCTGGAGCTTCGGGCCTCTCACCGGAAGGGCGAGCCCAACCTGGAAGAGAACCTTTCCTGAATGGATGCTCGTCGTCACCTCGACCAGCTCGAGAAGGCCACTGCCAGGCTCAACACCGAGATCCGCTTCGAGAATGCTCCCGGCGCTCGCGAGGCGGCCGAGAAGCTCAAAAGCGTCCTGGCCAATGCTCCAGCCGACGACGAACGATTGACAGAAGCCATTGAACGAGCCCGGGGAAGTCTCTCCCGCCTCGAGTCCATTACCCCGACCGCCGCGGGTGAAGCCCGCAAAATGGCGCTGAAAGCTCTTTTTTCCATCCTCCTGGCGGCCGTGCTGGTGAGCATCTACTTCCTCCTGCCGGGGTTCTATCGGCTCTATTACGTGATCGTGACCGTGCCGACCATCTTCCAGATCATCAAGCTGCACCAGCGCAAACACTGGTAACCCCGCCCCTACGCGAAAAAAGCCCTGCTCCCCCATTGCCAGGGGTTGAAGAACATGCTAGTATAGAATCGACAGCGTGTTCGAGGGGTGGCTATGAATCAGCGTCGTTCCAACGTTCGAGTCCTTTTACCCCGATTGAGTGTTTTTCAAGCCATTTTCCTGTTATTTTTTCTGGTCTCGACCGCGATTTCGCGAGGTGAGGAGCCCGTCAGGCTCGAGCGTAAAAAGCTAGCTGGGATATGGGCTAACGTAGTTACAGTTGATTTGAACGACCCACGCGTGAGCCTGACTCCAGTGGTGACCGAGCCGGGAGACCATCGCACCTTCATGAGCTTGTTGAAATGGGGCTACCGACCGGGGGCACCCATCGAAAAGGCGCGCCTGGTCGCGGCCATCAACGGCACGTTCTTCGATCCCCCCAGCGCCACCGTCATTTGCAACCTGGTGGCCCGAGGTCGGCTGCTGACCGAGGGAACGGTAGGCAACACGCTGATCGTCAACCGCTCCAATCAGGCCAACCTGGCCCTGACCGCTGGACGAGCCGGGCGTCACTTGAGGCTCGATGACGCTCACTTCGCCGTCTCGGCTGGCCCCACGCTGGTATTGGGCGGAGAAGTGATGCTCGACCCTTCTTCGGAGGGCTTCTCGGACCCGGGACTGTTTCGTCTGGCTCGTCGCAGCGCCGTGGGGATCACTGCCCACAACAAGCTGGTGCTTGTGACCGTCAACACGCCCGTCAGCTTGCTTCGACTGGCCTGGATGATGCAAGACCTCAACTGCACCGACGCGCTCAACCTCGATGGCGGCAGCTCCACTGGCCTCTATTACAAAGGTCGCATGCTCAGCCAGCCCAAGCGACTGCTAACCAACCTGATCGCCGTGCACGTACGCCACGAGATCCCGGCCGAGGCTCCGGTGCAGGCCGATCCGGCCGGACTTGTTCCCCCTGAGGCCCTGTTACTCCCCTGATCCCCTCGTGGCTGGGCGGCGCCCCCCGGCGACCCGCGTGGTGGGCGGACCCGGTCGGCGGATAACAGGTTCGCTGTTGCGCTGCCGGCGTCCGCGTCTGCGCCTCTCTCTCTAGAGTGAGTGTGCTTTCATGGAGCGGGCGTGACCTGGCCGCCGAGCGGCCGAGCGCCGGGAGGTCGAGGAGGTTCGGGCGGAAGAGAAAGATTCGCGAGTTTTTGAAGTTTATTACACACACGGAGATGGTTCAGGCGGCCGCGCTCTCAGGCGCAAGCCGTGACGCTTGACTCGGATAGCAGGCCCGAAGAGTGGTTCCTGAGAAGGGGGACTCCTGAGGAGGTCACATGCATCGGTCCTTCATGCTTTCATTGCTTACGCTCAGTCTCGCCCTGACTCTCGGGGTGGGTTGCGGTTCGAATACTTTCGACACCGCCAGTCTCCCCAAAGCGGGGGACTCTACCATCTACCTGGGACCGGGCGGACCCGCCAGCCTGCAAGTGACCCTCCCCTTCGTGGGAGCTCGGGTCGCGGAGAAGCGCGCCTCCTCCCTGGCCACCCTGGGTCTTGAGTTGCTGGACTCCGGAGCCGCGACGGTAGCCAGCTTCACGGTGCCCGTTCCCCCGGGGACCAGCACCCTGGTGGTCCAGCTCGCCAACCTGCCGGTGGGCTCAATGACCCTGCAGGTCGCGGGCCTCGACAGCGGCGGGCTCGCGGTGGGTTACGCCCATCTTCCCGTGAGCCTGGCCAGCGGCACCTCGAGGGTCACCGTGGATACCCTCGACACCGGCGGCTACGCTCTGGACACCACCCTGACAGGGACCGACCTCGGCAACTTCGTGGGGACATCCGATCCAGGGAGCCTCCGCCCCAATGACTACTGCCTGGCCTGCGACGGCCTGGGGAACCTGGCGTTGGCCAGCCGCGACGCGGCTACGGTCACTGTCTATTCGCCCCAGGGCACCAGGCTGCGAACCTTCCCGGCCCAAGAGCCGGCCTACATGCAGGGTGACGCCTGGGGCAACTTCTACGTCAACTCATGGAGCGGGCTGTTGCAGAAATTTGCCCCCGACGGGTCCCTGATCAAGTCCACTCAGCTCCCCGAGCAGGCCACACTCGCCAACCGTGACCTCCTGTTGGGGCCCGCTCCCCTGGCGGTGGACTCCTCTCGGGGTCTCCTCTATGTGCCCCTGGCAAACAACGACGAGCTTGTGTTTGGTGCGCTCACCTTCGATCTATCCCTGAATCGGACCGGTCACAAGGTTTACGACGGGAAAGTTGGAGACGAGCTATTCGCACTGAGCTCGACCTTCGATTCCGACCATCGATTCATTGTCGCCGGGACTTCGCTTGACGTGCGCGACTACATGCAAAGCCCTCTTGCGCCCGTCCCTTTCTCGGCTTTCTTCTTCGACACGGCTTTGAATCTTGAACGCCAGGTTCGGGTCGCTTATGGCAGCTATGGGTTCGACCACACAGATCTGGCCACGATCGGAGGAGGATGCGCCGACACCAGGGGGGCCTCGTATCTGTTCCACGTCCCTACGCACCGGCACTTCGACTCCTGGGGTGCGAATTCCAGGATCTACAGATACGACGACGCCACGGGCACCGTGACCAACATCATCCCCCTGGCCACCAGGTCATGGACCGCGTCCACCGGCTCCATCGTTTGCGATCCCGGTGGCAGGCTCTATGTCCTGACCATCCCCTACGACAATGAGGCCGGATGGCGCAAGACAACCTGGACGGTGTCTCGCTACCTTCCGGCGCCGTGAGGCGACGCCGGTAAGTGCGACAAAATCTATAACCCCATCACCGGTTTCAGCAGGAGATCCCCCGCAGATGAAGTCCGACCTGTCAGCTGGCGCGAGGACTACTCCGATTCGGCAGGATTCTTCTTGAAACGCTAGATGTCGTGCAGACCATCCAGAAGCCAGCCCCCCTGCAGCCCCAGGCTGGCGCCCTGAAGGCTGACGTCGAAGTGCAGCTTGCTCTCGCTGAAGGTGATGTACTTGCCGATCATCGCGCCGAAAAGCTCGGATTCCTTGGACACGGTGGCCACCAACCCTTTCCCGGCCGTAACCATGGTGGCCTTGCTGGCGTCATCGATCTCCAGCTTGGAGTAGTTGACCGTGGTCGCCGGAAGTGTGACATCCGGGGCGCCATCTCCGTCGATATCGATCGACTCGCCCGGCTCCTCGACCTCCAGCTCATCACACATGTAGACCTGGAGGTTGCGGGGAAGCCCGCCATCGTTGATCTTGGCCTGGCCGTAGACCTTCATCTCTTCGCCCACGTAGACCACCACCGGGCCCTGGCTGGTATCCACTTTGATCTCGCCAGAGTCCATGTCGATCTTGTTGAAGTAGTAGCGACCCGAGCGGAGCGTCAGACTCCGGTTGGCACCCGACTCGAAGGTAAGATCATTGTAGTTTCCAGGCGGGAGACTGGCCGGGATCGTGTAGGTCTCATCGGGGCCATTCCTCCTTCTTCTGGTGACCACCTCGTCCTGGGGCCAGTTGCTCTGGTTGACGTCTCCGTCGGCTCCAGGTGGGTCGAAAGGGCACTTGAATTGCTCGATTGAACGGGCGGTTGCGAGATTCTTCCGCTCACCCAGAAGGGCGTCATCCGGGTCCAGAAGATAGTTGGCTACCGGGGTTGTCGTATCGGGCTTCACCATAACGTCGCCCTGAATTTTGCTCACGAATGTCGAATCGGCCGCATTTGCGAGATTCATCACCTTGTTGGTGGTGGCCACGGTAACGAACTTGGTGGGGTCGGTGATGGCCCTCGAGGGGTCGTAGCTGTCCTCGCTCCGATCCCAGGAATCGACCTCGGAGCTCTTGATGTCCACCCCGGCATGGCCCTCGGCACCGTAGTCGAAGCTACTGGTCTGCTGGAGGGCAACGCCGGCCGAGCCTCCAAAGGCCCGCAGGTTGGCTGGCACAGCCGAGTCATAGCCCTGCGTCATCAGGTAGACCTGGCCACCCGGAACGGGGATGCCGCCCCCGGTTTGGAACTTGATGTTGTCAGTGGGGTCATCGTAGGTATGAGCGCCCACGACCGTGCCGCTCGCGCCAACCCGATTGATGACCTTGATCTGATACTTCAGCTGGCGATCGATGGGGTGTTCGAAGGTCGCACAATAAACGCCGTTGGCAAAGCTCTCGTTCACCGCGTCAGGGTCGTAAGTGCCCGATTGCCCGTAGTTGGCGTCGAGGCGCAACCGGGCCAGCACTCGCTGCGTGCCCGAGTATGCGGAAAAGCGACCCCTGGCCGAGTAGAGCTCGCGGTGGTCATCGTTCAGGCTCTTGCTCACGCTCTTACCGACCGTGGCCATCATCAGCATGATCAGGGTGGAGATCCAGAGGATGGTGAACAGCAATGTGCCGCGACTTCTGACCAGTCTGTCCATGGTGACCTCCTCCTCGAACCTAGTTCCGGGGCGAGACATTGGAATCGATTTTGATGAGATAACGACCGGACGGGTCCGCGCCGGTCATCTCAAGAAAAATCGGCTGGGTGTTGGTGACTTTGAACTCCCTGATGTGGCGGGCGACCACTTTCGTCTTGAGGTTGGTGGCGGCCCGCCAGGTTTCGATCTTGTCCCAGGGGGAGTCGACGACGGGCGCCTCGGTGAACTGGCCGATGCCGTCTCGGTATTTGTGAACCAGGCAGGGCACGCCGTTGACGGTATCCGTGTAATAACAGACCATCCGCTGCCAGTAGGCCTTTCCGTTGGGCGCCAGCTCCACCGTGCCGTTCGCCTTGCGGACCGTCCAGAACATGACGCCCGAGGGAGGACCTTCGTCGACCTGGGTGGAGAAGTAACTGCCCTCGCTCATTTCGGCCGAAATCCGGGTGAGGCTGACAAGCAGGTTCTGTTGGATTTCCATCGCGACTGTCGCGCTGTTGTAGTAACGGGCGGCGGCAGACAGGATCTGCTGCACGCACAGGAGCATCAGAGCGGTCAGAAACATCGTGACCGACAGCTCCAGAAGAGTCGTTCCGCGCCGGCTCTGGCTCATTCTGCTTTCCCGGCAATCTGGGTCTCGAGCCGGACCTCGCGGTCGTTGCCATTCGGATCCTTCCAGGTCACGCGTACCTGCACGGTCCTCAGAAGGTCGGGCGGATTGACTGCCGGGGGCGGATCGACGTAGCAGTAATAGGTGAAGGCGACGACACTGGGGTTGCCGTTCACGGTGGTGGTAATGTTCGTGGTGATCCCGGCGGTCTCCTCTTCTTGAGCCGAGAAACCCTTATAAACGGCCTCCTCGAGCCTTTGTCGAGCAAGAAACAGCCCCAACACGGCATAGCGGGACTTGCCAACGGCACGGGCGTGGATGGACCAGACAGCGGCCGAGTAGGCCACCACCAGCGTGAGCAAGAAACATGCCAGGATCGCTTCCAGCATGTTCACGCCCGCCCGCCCGCGCCTCATTTGCAAATCTTAGCACATCGACAGCTCGTTTTCCATTTGACTGATGCAAGTAAGACGGGGCTGAGCCGGCACACCTCGTAACGAAATGCCAGCAGCAAAGGCATCCTGGAACTGGATAAAACCGGCTCCACCTACTCCCTGCCCCCGTCGATGGCCTTGAATCCCCGTCGTTTAGGTTGAGACGGCCTGGAGGTGACGTAAGTCAGGACCACCTCCTCGCTGCCCTGGGGGTTGCGCTTGAGCTCCACCTCGATCCCCTCGATGCCGTGCTCGCCGGCGTAGCGCAGGATCTCGTCGGTATCGAAAGCGATCCATGGTTGAGCCCCGGTCAGTTGGTGGATGACGCAGGCCAGGTAGTTGATGATGTTGGCGGTGTGCACCTTGGAGTGCACATCTTTGTCCATTCCCGAGAGGTCCATCGGCTTACAGTAGCGGCAGGAAGTGGAGACCCACCGCCACCAGTGCTCCGATTCCCAGCCCGGCTCCGGCCGCCAGGGCGCCACCCCAGTTGGGGCCGATCTTGGCAGTGTGCTCCAAGCGCGGGTAGGTATAGTCGCCCACCTTGCGCCAGCTGATGTTGGGATAGAAGTCGTGGTCGTAGCCGCGCAATGTGGACCAGGTCTCGCACACCTGGCGGTCGTTGCCCTGCGAGTCCTTTTCGTTGTGGCAGCGCTGCTCGTGCCACACGTCGGGCGTGATGCGCTCGGTGTAGCCGGTCATGGTGGGATGGGAGATATTGTCCTGATACCAGACCTCGGCGATGCGATCGTTGTCGGTGGTCTTGTAACCGATGGCGGCGCCGGCTGCTCCGCCGAGCACTCCGCCCAGCACGCCACCTGCCACGGTGGCCGCTGTGGAGGCTCCACCAAAGAGGGCCAACCCGCCCAGGGCCGCCCCCGCGCCCAGGGCCAGGCCCAGCCCACCACCCACGAAGAAGCTCTTCTTCTGGTCGTAGCTCTTCTCGGTGAGCGTCTGGGTGAAGGGCTCCTTGCGCGGCTCGTTGCTCTCGTCGTAAACGGGCACGTCGCGGTAGACGCTGACGGGGCCGTTCTCGCAGGTGTCACTGTAGCAACCGTAAGTGCGAACAGAAGTGTGATACCAACCGTAGCCGGGTGTGGGCCAGCCCCAGGCATGCTCGTAGTAGTCCGAGGGAATGCTGCCCATCTTCTTGCTCTCCAGCAGCGGCTTGTCCCAGGTGCGGGTGATAGTTACCTCTTCTCGAGGGTCAAAGGGCAGAAGCTCGCGCTTCACCTCCTTACCGTCGGAGGGGGCCTCGGAGGATGGCAGGGGGCTGTCGGCTGGTATCTCTTGCGCTTCAGGGGCAGGGACCTCGACCGAGATGGCGCGAGCCTGGGCAGGCGAGTTGGCGCGCGTTGGCTGAGCGATGGCGGCGGTGACTTGCATGGGCACACTCCCCTGTTTGTTGCCCTCCCAGCATAGCCGGATTGCGATCGAGGAGGTGGCTGAGATGTTAACTGTCGGGCGAGGTCGAAGGAACGGCTCCATGCGCGTTCTGACGCTCTTCCTGCTGCTCCTGGGGGTGGCTCTGGCCACCACCGGCAACCTCGTTCCTCTCAAGTGCCCCGTATGCCAGACGGCAACTCAGGGCACCCAGCTCTTTTCCACCAACAACGCCGCTGGGGCCGATCGCGACCTGCTCGAGCGGGCGGGCGGAGGTCAGCCGGTCCTGCTCCAGACGGTGACCTGCCCCAGTTGCCACTACTCGGCCGATACGGACGATTTTGAGAAGAGCGTCGACCCCGCCCTGGCCAGCGCTGTCAAGAGCGGGACTTTCAAGCTGCCCGCCTATAAGACGTATCCCGATCGCTTCACCGAGGGCCTGCGGGCCAAGGACCAGCCCCCCGCCTGGGTCAGCCACGCCTTGATCGCCGAGCAAATGCGATTTCGAAAAGAGCCTGCCAGCAAGCTCTCCCACCGCGACATGGTAGTCGTCTGGTGCCTGCGATTCGAGGCCAATCCCTTCACCGACCACGCCAGCGAAGAAGCTTGGAAGCTGATGTTGGAGAAAGTCCCGTTGAACCCGGGCCTGAGCCGCAACCGGGCCGATGGCGAGGTAGCCGCCGCCAGAAAGGCCGTGGCTGACCTGTCCGTGTTCCCGGCTGACAAACGCCAACTGGTGGCGGGGACGGCCGCTTATCTGCTGCGCAATCACGGTGAGAATGCCGATCTGCTCAAGTTCCTGGAGGTCTATCAACCCGAGGGGCCGATAGCCGAGACCTGGCGTTCGGTGGTAGAGGAAACCCGTCAAGTCGTGGGCCTGGAGCGCACCTACCAGGAGAAGGCCCTGGCCAGCCTGCAAGACGCCATCGCCCAGCAAAGTCAGGACGACCAGGTCGTGTTGACCTATCTTTGTGGCGAACTGCTGCGGCGCATGGGCAAGAGCGCCGACGCTCGGGCTCACTATGAGAAGGCCAGCACCATGGAGCCGCCTGAATGGCTTCAGGACTGGATCAAGGAGCAAATCAAACTGGTCTCGTAGCGATTGTCAAGGGGAGCTGAGCCGTCTGTCCCTGGTAGGACGCGGCGCTCGTGACCTGACCAGGCTGGCTCGCTCTCCAGTTGTCAGCCCGCCGTCGGCGTGCTATCCTGCCTCCCATGTTGGAAGCCCAGACCCCCGAGAAACTGGCCGAAGAGGTGCGCCGGCGGCGCACCTTCGCCATCATCTCCCACCCCGACGCCGGCAAGACGACCCTGACGGAGAAGCTGCTCCTCTACGGCGGAGCGGTTAACCTGGCCGGCTCGGTCAAGGCGCGAAAAAACCAGGCCCACGCCACCTCGGACTGGATGGAGTTGGAGAAGCAGCGGGGCATTTCCATCACCTCCACGGTGCTGAGCTTCGACTACCAGGGCTATCGCCTCAACTTGCTGGATACCCCGGGTCACCAGGATTTCAGCGAGGACACTTACCGCACGCTGGTGGCGGTGGACTGCGCGGTGATGATCCTGGACGCGGCCAAGGGCCTGGAGGCCCAGACCCTGAAGCTGTTCGATGTCTGCAAGCGGCGCGGGATCCCCCTGTTCACCTTCGTGAACAAGATGGACCGCCCCAGCCAGCCCCCCCTCGACCTGCTCGACGAGGTGGAGCGCACCCTCGGCCTGCGAACCATCCCCATGAACTGGCCCCTGGGCAACGGACCGTCCTTCCGAGGGGTGTTCGACCGGCGCACGCGGGAGGTTCACCTTTTCGAGCGCGTGGCCCATGGCTCCAGGGCAGCCTCGGTCCAGGTGATGGATCCCAACTCCCCCGAGGTGGAGCGACTGATGGGCGACCAGAGCGCCTACAAAGCGTTCCGAGAGGAGCTCGAGCTCCTGGAGATGGCCGGTGAGGAGTTCGACGCCGAGGCTTTCGCCACCGGCCGCCTGACCCCGGTCTACTTCGGCAGCGCGGTCAGCAACTTCGGGGTGCAGCTCTTCCTGGACCAGTTCCTCGATCTTGCTCCCCAACCGGCTGCGAGGCGCACGGACAGCGAGCCGGTGCATCCCCAGAGCAAGGAATTCTCAGGCTTCGTATTCAAGATCCAGGCCGACATGAACCCCCGCCACCGCGACCGGGTGGCCTTCATGCGCATCTGCTCTGGCCAGTTCGAGAGGGGAATGAAAGTGCAGTGCGTGCGCACCGGTGCCACCATTCGCCTGAGCTACCCCCAGCAGCTTTTCGCCCAGGAGCGCCAGACCGTCGAGGAGGCCTACGCTGGCGACGTGGTGGGTCTGGTCAACTCGGGCGAGCTCTATCTGGGCGACACTCTGCTGGGCGGGGGCCAGAAGTTCCGCTTCGAGCCCATCCCGCTCTTTCCACCCGAGCACTTCGCCCGCGTGACACTGGCCGACCCCTCGCGGCGCAAAGCCTTCCAGCGGGCCCTCGATCAGCTCAGTCACGAGGGCGCGGTGCAGATCTTCTACCTCACCGACGGCCACAGTCGCGACGTGGTCATGGGCGCGGTAGGGCGCCTGCAGTTCGAGGTAGTGCAGTATCGCATCAAGAACGACTACTCGGTGGACTGCCGCTTCGAGGTGCTGCCTTTCCAGCTTTGCCGCTGGCTGGAGGGTCCGGCCGATTGGCTGGCTAAATTCTCCCCCACCCGCACCACGCGTCTGGCGGTCGATCCCGACAACCGGCCGGTGGCGCTCTTTCCGGGCCAGTGGGACCTGGATTATACTGCCGAAAAGAACCCCGACCTCGTCTTCCATTCGGTCAATCCCAAGGGTCTGCAGGCGCCCGTGACCGAGGAAGAGGACTGAGGCCTGCTGCTTGAACCTCTTGACAAACTTGGCGTGATCGCATTCTGCCGCGCTAGTGTGTTGAGCGTTACGTGCTGAACGTTTTGCCTCTCGGGGGCGCCTCCATCCAAGCCTGTCGGCGCGATTTACTGCAAGACCTTCAGCACTTCACCTTAGAACTGATCATCAGTTCCCTGCACGAGCTTGAAGCTCTTCACGAACTTGGCGTGGTCGCATTGTCCGGTGGTCATGATCACGAACAGCTTGTCCTTTTCGGGAGCCGGAACAACTCGGATCTTCATCTGCTGACCGTTGGCGGTCTTCCCCTCGAGATCCACACTGGCACCGGGGCCATTGGCCCGTTTGACCCCGGTCATCTTCTGGGTCATTCCCGTCAGAAAGTCTTCGAGGTTACTCTTCTTCTCCTTGGCGCTCATCGACTTGTAGCCAGGAAAGGAAGCGTAACCGGCCATGTAGGCAAATTGCCCGGGCTCGGAAAGAGCCCACAGGTTGAAGCGAGGATCATTCGAGGCCAGGGCGGGTGTGCCGGGAAAATCGATGCTGAAGCTCTTATCGGGGGGCTGAAACTTCGACCAATCCTGGGCATCGGCGATGACAAGCAACTGAAGGCAAACAATCAGGCAAAGGAAAGGTCGGAGCATGGCTTCCTCCTGGCGGACATCTTGGACACAAAGCCTCTAGGCTAAGTGCTTCAGTCAGGACAAAGCCTTCTCCTGCTCAAAGGTGCCGCAGCAAACCATCCTCTGCGGCTGCGAAGTAAGGCTCGAGCGAATCGGCGTGGCTGAGCATCTCGCCCTCCACGATGTCCAGGGCCTGTTCCTGGTCGTCCATGGCCAGGGAGTAAAAGCGCAGCACCTTCTCGGCCAGGTAGAGGGCTGCCAGACGGGACAGAACCGAGTTGCCTAGCAGCAGGTATTTCCGAAAGAGCAGGTGCTCGAGGTAGCGGTAGTCAGGCGTTCTGGCCTGTGGGAGCTGGGCCAGGCTGACCGGGCGACGGGCCCGGGGAGGCTGCCATGCTTCGCCCCCCTGCAAGGTGGAAGCACCGGCCTGCATCTCGGCCAGGTCCCGACCCTCCAGCGCGCCCACCAAGCCGGCCAGCAGGTTGCGCTCGAAGGCATGCAGCAGCTCATTGTGTTGGGGCGTGGGCAGGGCCGTCCACTCTTCCCGGAGGGTGGATTCCCAGGGAGCCTGGCTGGCTGCCCGGGCCGGGACCGCCAGCATGCGCCAGGGGTCCACCAGGCTCGCGCGTGCGAAGGACTCCAGCGAGAGATAACCGGGCCAATCCAGGAAGTGACCGGGGGTGAATGCTATGGGACCGTCTCCGACACGAGGGTACTGCCCCGTGGCCCGCAGCTCCTCGAGCTGAGGACGGTGCACCTCCATCGGTCGGCCTGATTGCTGCTTGACAGCCGTGCAGCGGAAGCTCAAGCCAGCAAAGGGACCGTCCGGGGTCTCTACCAGAAAAAAAGGGAACTGCCGGCAGGCGCGGGGCTTGGCTGCGGCGCCGAGCTCGGCATGCACGGCGCACAGCACGTCGGACCTGAGAAAAACGCACTTGTCGTCCTCGGGCCGAAAGCCCAGGCGATGGAACCCGTCGTTACAGGCCACGAAGGGTTGGTAGCCCAGCTTTCTAGCCTGCTCGGCCAGCTCGGTCTGCTCGAGCCGCAGACGAGCCTCTTCCTCCACCAGCACGCGCCAGTGCCCGCAGCTCTTGCCGCACTGGATGCAGTCGTAGCGGAGGGGAGGAAAATGCATGGTGGCTGAAAAGCGAGCTGCACCCCATTCCGGCCAAGAAACGCAGGTGCAGCGGGAGGAGCAGTTGCGTGCCCCGCTCTTCTTGTTCCGTTCGGTGAACGGCGATTCCTTCCCAGGGGAGGATTCCATCCACGGGGAAATAATGCAAGCGTAGCGCGCAGCGAGCTTGCGAGCGAAGTCATCTGGTGTGCGTAGCGCGCAGCGAGCTTGCGAGCGAAGTCATCTGGTGTGCGTAGCGCGCAGCGAG
>JAANMW010001342.1_pt1 | contig 26163 bp, 27 predicted proteins | sample 7279671 | NCBI WGS metagenome assembly JAANMW01 (sample SAMN14094541, study PRJNA606508) | bioreactor metagenome | isolation source: A lab-scale SPAN reactor treating ammonium-rich wastewater day 247 | place: Ireland: Galway | collected 2017-09-19 | reverse complement strand
GGCAGTTCGGCGGTGTTGTTTTTCTTGCGGGCCATTGGTTCGGGGTTCTCACAGTAATCCATGCTCGGCCAGGGCCTGCGCCCAGGCGTGCCGCTTGCGCTCGAAGCTCCACGAGGCGTTCGCCGGGCTGGTGGACGGCAGCCGGAGCACCGGCACGCCCAGTTGCGCCGTGGCGCGCGCATGGCGAAAGCTCTCCCCGCCATTGTGGGCGATGGCGGCCAGGCGCGGACAGCGCGCGCGCAGACTGGCGAAATCGTTCACCTCGGGGTGGCGGATGCGGGCATCCAGGCTGCCCTCGCGCTCGCAGGCGCCGTACACGTCCCACAGGCCCAGGCCGCGCGCCAGCAGCCAGTCACCGCGCTCGGCGTACGGCTCAGGCAAGGGGTGCTGCGGCCAGAGCGCCTGCAGAATGCGCCAGAAGTGGTTTTGGGGGTGCGCGTAGTACTGCTGCGCGCGCAGCGAGGCCACGCCGGGAAAGCTGCCGAGCACCAGCACCACCGTACCCGCACCCACCACCGGCGGCAAGCCCACCAGCCGTGCGGCGGCCGGTGGCGCGGGCGGGGGGGTCACTGCACGGGTCATGGAATGGGAAGAAAATTCACTATCAAATCAATAGCTTTTAGCGCAATGAGGGCGGGCGCTGCGGGCCAATTTGAATCGAAATTTTCCCACCCATAGCCGACGATACACCGTGCACTACCTACCCCGCCAAATGGCACACCGCCTCGATGTTGTTGCCTTCGGGGTCGATGACAAAGGCGCCGTAGTAGTGCGCGTGGTACTCAGGGCGCAGGCCGGGGGCTCCGTTGTCCTTGCCTCCGGCGCTGATGGCGGCGGCATAAAAGGCGTCCACCTGGGCGCGGGTCTGGGCCTTCCAGGCCAGGTGGCAGCCGGTGGTGGCCGGCGGGCCGCCGTAGGGGGAGGGGCCGTCGATGAACCAGACGTCGGCCTTCTTACCATCGGGTTCGGCGGGGTCGGGGTAGGCGAAGCCGAGGATGTTCATGCCGTAGTTGCCCTCGAAGCAAACGCTGTAGCCCAGGGGCGCAAGGGCTGCGCTGTAGAACGCCTTGGCGCGCTGGATGTCGGTGACGCGGAAGGTCATGTGGTCAAGCATGGGGTGGCTCCTGTGTGGGTTGGTCGTGCGCATGCCGCACATCAATACTGTATGCGTATACAGATTGATTTGGCAAGAGGCGCGTGAACCTGCTCAAAGGCCGGTGTGTGGGCTGCCGCAGCACACCACCTTCAGGCTGTGCAGGTTTTGTTGCGCCCCTGCGCCTTGGCGCGGTACAGGGCGGCATCGGCGCGGCCCAGCATGGCGTCCAGCGTGTCTTCGGGTCCGCGCCAGTGGGTCAAGCCGATGCTGGCGGTGCAGTCCAGGGCATGGCCGGTAGAGAGTGCGGCGCGAATGCGCTCGGCCACGGGCAGCGCTGCGTCCGTGGTGGTGTTGGGCAGCAGCACCAGAAACTCCTCACCGCCATAGCGTCCGAAGCGATCGGCGCGGCGCAGGGCGGCGCGGGTGCATTCGACAAAATGCACCAGCACCCGATCGCCGTGCTGGTGGCCGTGGGTGTCGTTGACTGCCTTGAAATGATCAAGGTCGATCATCATCAGTGAGAACGGCTGCTTGTAGCGCAGGCTGCGCTCATGCTCGTCTTCGCAGAAACCGAGAATGGCGCGGCGGTTGAGCGTGCCGGTGAGCACATCGTGCGTGGCCATGTGTTCCAGCTCGGTGCGCACACGGTCCGTGGCCATGAGCACTGCGCCAATGGAAAGCAGCAGCACGGCCAGCACATAGGCGCCGAGGTAGAAGGTCTGCAAGGTAGAGGCTTCCATCAGGTTGCCCACTTCGGGGACAGACAGCACGCTTTGCAGCCGCACCAACAGTACGCACAGGTGCAGTGCCAAAGTCACTTGCACCATGCGCACCGGGAAATTGCGGTTGCCGCGCTGCCACAGGAACACCAGTGTGCTGGTATGTGCCACGGCGATGGCGGCGGTGACAATGGCCACGCGCATGCGGTAGGACGGATCGGGCCCGGCAAACCAGGCCAGGGACAGCATGACCAGCGCGAATGGAACCACGATTCGGCGCCATTGAACGCGTTGACCGAAGAAACGGCGGCACCCCACATGGAACAGGACGAAACCCAGCAAGACCAGGCCGTTGCCGAACCAGCGCCACACTTCTGGATGCCATGGGCTGGGAATTGCGAAGAAAACCGTGGCAATCAGCCAGACGGCGGGTGCCAGTGCCCAGTAGCCCAGCCCCAGGATGCCGGGCGGGTAGTAGCGCCGCATAAAGCCCAGCACCAACCCCATCACCAAGGCCATAAAACCACCCATGGCAATCAGGGAGCGCGGGTCAAGTGAGTTCATGGGTGCGGGCGAGAGGCGTGGTCAGTGCAATTCAGTATATCGAGAGGTGTATTCAAGAGGCCCCGTGGAAAAATGGCCGCCATGGAGGCTCATGGAGATTGTGGCGCTTATCTGGCAAGCGCAATGCGCTATCAATGCAATAGCAATTTGGCGCATCTCAGGGGCGCTGGGTTTTGGGCGTGAAGTCGCAATACGGCGCCACCAGGCACTCCCAGCAGCGCGGCTTGCGTGCCTGGCAGACGTAGCGGCCCAGCAGGATGAGCCAGTGGTGCGAATCCACCGCGTAGGCGGGGGGCACGCGCGCGAGGAGTTGCTTTTCCACCTCTAGCGGGTTCTTGCCGGGGGCCAGGCCCGTGCGGTTGCTGACGCGGAAGATGTGCGTGTCCACCGCCATGGTGGGTTGGCCAAAGGCCACGTTGAGCACCACGTTGGCGGTCTTGCGGCCCACGCCGGGTAAGGCTTCGAGCGCCTCGCGCGTGCGCGGCACCTCGCCGCCGTGCTGCTCGACCAGGATGCGGCAGGTTTGCATCAGGTGGCGCGCCTTGCTTTTGTACAGGCCGATGGTCTTGATGTAACCCTCCAGGCCATCGAGCCCCAGATCCAGGATGGCCTGCGGCGTGGCCGCCACCGGGAACAGCTTGCGCGTGGCCTTGTTCACGCCCACGTCGGTGGCCTGGGCCGAGAGCAGCACGGCGGCCAGCAGCTCGAACACGGTGGTGTATTCCAGCTCGGTTTGCGGGTGGGGGTTGGTTGCCTGCAGTGCAGCAAAGAAAGGTTCGATCAGGGCGGTTTGCATGAAGGGTGGGAGACGGGTCGCAGCGCAGCTACTATAGAAGAAGCAGGGTGCCATTGCCTCGGGTTGGGGCTGCATCGTTGGGTACACCGTGCTGCCGCGCTTGCATTCCAGCGCCGCCGCCTCGGTACAGCTGAGCGTGCCGCTTCTTGCGGCGCTGGGTAGAACCTTGCTGCTGGGTGAGGGCTGGCACTAGCGCCTGGGCTGGACGGGCCATCTTGGGCGGCATTGCGCTGGTGGTCATGCGGCCCCAGCGGGCTCCGGGCGCGTGAAGGGCTGGTTTTGGCGCTTGGGACAGCGTGTCATCGCTTGCTGGCGCGCTTGTTCCACCAGGTAAATGCGTTTTCGTGCAGATCGATGTCCAGTTCCGCAATGCGCGCCTGCATGCTTTCCTGTGCTTGTGCCACGGCCAGGTTGTACACGGCGGGAGCAATGTCGGCGAGGAAGAAGTTCAGCAGCGCACCCGCGGCCATGTTGCCGATGGGTTCGCCGTTTTCTTCCAGAAAATAGCGCTCAATCGAAGCGATGGCTTGGGTGCGTACTTCTTTGGTGAGTTCGATGGTCATGCGCGCAGTCTAAAACGGCCCCGCAATTCCCAGGATCACCCCAACGCAGGATTCGAGCGTGTGGGATTGGCGACAATCGGGGCCAGACTTTACGGGACACCACCATGCCGCTGCAATTTGCCGATCGCCTGAACAACGTAGAAACCTCCGCCATCCGTGAGCTTTTCAAACTGCTGGGCAAGCCCGGCATCATCAGTTTTGCCGGGGGGTTCCCCGACAGCGCCCTGTTTGACGTGGACGGCATCCGCGCCGCCAGCAACGCAGCGCTGGACCAGGAACCCGGCGCCGCGCTGCAGTACGGCGCTACCGAAGGCTACCAGCCGCTGCGCGAGCAACTGAGCCAGTTCATGGCCAGCAAGGGCGCGCTAGATGTGGCGCCCGAGCAGCTCATCGTCACCACCGGCAGCCAGCAGGCGCTCGATTTGCTGGGCAAGACGCTGATCAGCCCCGGTGACAAAGTCATTGTCGAAGGCCCGACCTTTCTGGCCACCATCCAATGCTTTCGCCTGTACGGCGCTGAACTGATCAGCGCGCCCATCGACGCCCACGGCGTGAAGACCGACGAACTCGAAAAGCTCATCGCCGAGCACAAACCCAAGTTTGTGTACCTGATCCCCACCTTCGGCAACCCCAGCGGTGCCATGCTGAGCCTGGAGCGCCGCAAGCAGGTGCTGGAGATGGCCGCCCGGCACCAGACGCTGATTGTCGAGGACGACCCCTACGGCGACCTGTACTTTGGCGAGGCCCCGCCGCCCAGCCTGCTGGCGCTCTCGGCCACGGTGCCGGGCAGCCGCGAACTGCTGGCGCACTGCGGCAGTTTGAGCAAGGTGCTTTCGCCCGGCCTGCGCGTGGGCTGGATGATTGCCCCGCCCGAGCTGCTGGCCAAGGCCACCATGTGCAAGCAGTTCAGCGATGCGCATACCAGCACTTTTGCCCAGGCCACGGCAGCCCAATACCTCAAGGCCGGCCGCATGCCCGCCACGCTGACCAAGGTGCGCGCGGTGTATGCCGAGCGCGCCCAGGCCATGGGCGATGCATTGCGCAAGGATCTGGGTGATGCCATCGCGTTCGTGCAGCCCCAGGGCGGCCTGTTTGTGTGGGCACGCCTGACGGGTGCGGGCGGCAAGGTGAATGACGGCAATGTGTTGGCCAAGCGCGCCATCGAGAAGGGCGTGGCCTTTGTGCCCGGCACGCCGTTCTTCTGCGCCCACCCCGACCACGCCACGCTGCGGCTGTCGTTTGCCACGGCCGATGTGGACAAGATCCGCGAAGGCGTGGCGCGGCTGGCGCAGGCTCTCTGAGGTTTCAGGGCCGTAGCGCATACCAGTGGTATGCGCTACTGAAAAAATAGCATTTAGCGCTTGTATTTGTTGGGGTTCAAATATTTTTAATATTGAATCTCAATATGGATAAGCGCTAGAAGCTCTCGTATTGATAGCAAAACCCCTCAGCCATTGAACCCCAGTGCATCGAAAACGCGCGCTGCTGCGTAGGCGTCGTTGGCTGCGTAGACCAGTTGCCCTTCGCTCAGCTGGCGCTGCGCCCAGTTGGAGGTGGCGGCTTTTTTCGACTTGATGAAGCGCTGCTGGAACAGCACGGCCACGGCGGCCTTGACGCCCATGTCTTTGCGGTAGCCCCGCTGGTGCAAGGCGGTGTTGAGTTCCAGCACATCGGCCGTCTCCACGCCCAGCCGCGCCTGGATGCGCTTGCGGTCATCGCCCAGGCCAAAACCCGCTTTGGTCACACCACGCAGCGCCAGCAGCTGTGCCACCACAGCGCGGCAATCGGGGTCGTGCAGCTGGAACACCCAGGCGCGGTCCAGGGTGGACAGCTGCACGGTGTGCGGCCCCTCGGACGCCTGGCCTTTGGTGAAGGTAGGGCGCGATTCGGTGTCAAAACCCCAGAAGCGGCTGGTGGCCAGCGCATCCCAGGCGCGCTCGGCTTGCGCGGCGGTGTGGACCAGGAAGATGCGGTCCAGGCCCAGGCGTTCAAAGGGTTCGAGCAGGGCGATCTGCTCTTTGTCGGGAACCCGGTGAGAATTGTGCATGGAGGGCATTGTGAACCCAGCGCCCAGGCCCCCGTGGGGAGGCGCGGTCAGGGCGCTGCAGCGGGGGCGGCCATGGCGCCGCCGCTTCCGGCGTCCAGCACTGCGAGCTGGTTGCGGCCCCGGTGCTTGGCCAGGTACAGGGCCTGGTCGGCGCGGTCCAGCAGTTCATGCAGACTGCGGTCGCCCGGGCTGAGCGTGCCCAGACCAACGCTGGTGGTGATGCCGTAGTGCTGCCCGGTGCTGTCGGTCAGCGACAGGGCGCGAATGGCCTCCAGAATGCGGGACGCGATGTCGGCACCCTCGGTAGAGGTGGTTTGTGGCAGCAGCAGGCCAAACTCCTCGCCGCCCAGACGGCCCATGGTATCGGTGGCGCGCAACTGGTGTTTGGTGGCCCGGGCAAACTCCGCCAGCACCCGGTCACCTTCCAGGTGGCCGAAGCGGTCATTGATGCTCTTGAAATGGTCCAGGTCAAGCATCAGCAGGGTCAGCGGTAGCTGGCTTTCCTGGGCCCGCTGGAAGGCCGCCTCGGCCACTTCGAGAAAGGAGCGGCGGTTGGCCATGCCGGTCAGCATGTCGGTGGTGGCCAGGCGGTGTAGTTCGCGCTCCAGGTTTTTGCGCTGCGTGACGTCGCGGTACATGCCCTCGACGCCGGCAAACGCACCGTTGTGGTCGAACAGCGCGTGGCTGCTGATGGAAATGTCGATGACGGTGCCGTCCTTGCGCACCATCTGGCCCGGAAAATCAGACACCTCACCGTGCGCCAGAATCGCGGCCTTGAAGGCATCGCGGTCGCTGCTGTGCGGGTAATACGACTCGGCGGTGTGTCCCTCGATCTCATGGGGCTCATAGCCCAGCACGCGGCGCACGCCCGGGCCCACGTGCTGCACTACGCCGTGGGCGTCGGTGCGGTAGTACACATCCTGCATGCTCTCGAACAGGCGGCGAAAGTGGCGCTCGCTGTCGCGCAGCTGCTCCTGGATCTCGTTCTGGTGCGTCATGTCCATGCCGCAGATCAGCAAGGATGCAACGCCGTCGAGCGTGATGCCAACGGTCGAGACCAACACCATGCGCAGATGGCCCTTGGCGGTGCGAACGCGGAACTCGGCCGGTTTGTTGGCATGGCCGATCTGCTCTGGCGCGCTGGCCTGGCGGACGCGATCGCTGGAACGCAGCTTGTCCAGCGTGTGCACAAAATCGGAAAGCCGTCGACCTTGCAGGGCTTCCTGCGTGTCCGCCTCCAGCAACGCCACTCCGGCCGGATTGGCGCGGCAGATCACGCCCTGCTGGGTGATCAGCGCGGCCACCGGCAAGGCTTGCATCAGTTCTGTATCGCTCGGCATGGCCCTGGCATTCTTTGATTTGCAATCCATTGTGGCACTTGGGCGCTTGTTGTGGCTACGCGGCGCGCTACCATTGGCCATGAAAAAAACATTTGCCCTGCATGTCGAGGGTCTGCACCCCGACCGGCGCCTTGACGCCATCAAGCACGAAATCCGCAAATACTTGCGCCGCGAACGTGGCAAGTCGCTGCCCGAAGGCATGGATTTTTGGGATTTTGACTGCCGTTTCGCTGTACCGCCGGCCGCGCCTGAACCCGTGGCACTGGCGGACATCATGGGTTTGATTGATGCCGCTGCTGCAGCGCAGGCCGGGCAGTTTTACCTGGAAGTTCTGGCGCGCGCCGCCAAGCGCCCGCCGCCAGCCCTCTCGGCCTAAAGCGTCAACGGCACACGCCGCTTGTCGCTGCGCCTTATTCTGTTTCCAAATCATCCGTGTCTAGGCGCGAAGCCGCAGACAGTGCTATTGCACGGCAAGGCGAAGCAACAACGACACGGATGGTTTAGAAACGGAATTACTCTGAGGATTGATCGAGCGGTGGCAGCAAGCCTGCAGCGCGCAATTTGTCTTTCTTGCTCGGGCGCTTGCCCTTGATACCGCCGACGCCACTGCCTGGCTGCGGGGGCGGCGCCGCTTCGGTGGGCTCAAAGCCTGTCACCTGTTCCAGCGGCAGACTGAGGCCCTGGCGCTTTTCAATCAGGTGCCAATGCGCCGTGCTGGCGGGGGTGACCAAAGTGACGGCCAGGCCGCTTTCGCCCGCACGGCCGGTGCGGCCGATGCGGTGGATGTAATCGATGGCCGAGCGCGGCAGGTCGTAATTGACCACCACGGGCAGTTGCGCAATGTCGATGCCGCGCGCCGCCAGGTCGGTGGTCACCACCACTTGCCAGCGGTCGGCCTTGAATTCGTCGAGCACCTGCGTGCGTGCGCCCTGGCTCAGGTCGCCATGGAAGGGCGTGGCAAACACCTTGGCGCGGTAGAGTTTTTCCGCCACATGCTCGGCGGTGTATTTGGTGGCAACAAATACCAGCACGCGCTCCCAGCCTTCGTCTTTGATCAGCTTGAGCAAGAGCTGCGTGCGCCGCTTCTCGTCCACCGCGATGGCGCGTTGCAGGATGGTGGCCGCACCATCTTCGCCCGCCTCGGTCGGTGCGACTTCAATGCGCACGGGTTCGCGCAGCAGGCCAGTGGCCAACTGCTGCACGTCGGCCGGAAAGGTGGCAGAGAACAACAGGTTCTGGCGCTGGCGCGGCAGCAGTGCCAAAACGCGCTGCAACTCTTCGGCAAAACCCAGGTCGAGCAGGCGGTCGGCTTCATCGAGCACCAGCAACGTGGCCCCCGAGAGGCCCAGTGCGTTGTGTTCCACCAGATCGAGCAGACGCCCTGGTGTGGCCACCACGACATCCGCACCACCGCGCAGCGCCATCATCTGCGGGTTGATGGAGACGCCGCCAAACACCACGGCGATGCGCGGTGGCGAGGGCAACGCTGCAGCCAAGTCGCGCAGCACGCCGCCCACCTGGGCCGCCAGTTCCCGCGTGGGCACCAGCACCAGGGCCTGCACGCTCCGCTGGCCGGGCAGGCGGGCCTCTTGCACCCGCTGCAGCAGCGGCAGGGCAAAGGCTGCGGTCTTGCCCGAGCCCGTTTGCGCCTGGCCCAGCAGGTCGGCGCCGCGCAGGATGGCGGGAATGGCCTCGGCCTGAATCGGGGTTGGCGACTGAAATCCTTGTGCAGCAGCAGCGGCAGCCAGGGCGGGGGAAAGACCAAGAGAGGCAAAAGGCATGGAATAAGCGCTGGAGCCACTACGGGCGCCTGCAGTCGTACATGGAACAAAGACAGTCATTGTGCTGCACCGCCGATAATCCACGCCTGCTTTTTACAAAGACCCAGAACATGGCCCTTGCCCTTGATTCCAGTGCCATCACCCACGGCATCCAGCTGGCGGTTGCGCCGGTGTTCCTGCTCACCGCGGTCTCGGGGATGATCGGCGCGGTGGCCGGGCGGCTGGCCCGCATCATTGACCGCGCGCGCGTGGTGGAAGACCGGGCCCTCAAGGACGCCAGCTTTGTGGCCGCCGCCTACCGGGAACTGGCTCAACTGCGCACACGCGGGCGGCTGGCCAATGGCTGCATCGCCTTGCTGACTTTTTGCGCTTTCCTGATCGGGCTCACCATCATTTTGCTGTTTTTGGGGGAGACCACCAGCTTTCAGGCCAACCGCCTGGCGGTGGCGGGTTTTCTCGCTGGCGTGGTGTGTTTCCTGCTGGCGCTGGTGTGCTTTCTGACCGAAACCGTGATCGCCACGCGCCTGCTCAATTTTTCCTTGCTGAACAAGGGCGGTACGCCATGAGATCGACGTCCAAGGCAGGTGGCCTGGTTTATTCAACCGATGCGGGACGCATGTGTCCCGACTGCCGCCAGCCGGTCGCCAGTTGCGCCTGCCGCCAGGCACCGCCCCGCCCGGTGGGCGATGGCACCGCCCGCGTCAGCCGCGAAAGCAAGGGGCGTGGGGGTAAGACAGTCACCCTGGTGCGCGGGCTGGCGCTGGACGATGCCGCGCTGGCGCAATTGGGCAAGCTGCTCAGAACGGGGTGCGGTAGCGGCGGTACGGTGAAAGACGGCGTGATCGAGGTGCAAGGCGATCATGCTGACCAGGTGCTGGACTTGTTGCGCAAGCAGGGCCACGCTGCCAAGCGGGCCGGAGGCTGAACGCATGGCACCCATGCACCCGGAGCAGTTGCAAAAACTGGTGGAGACGCGCATGCCTTTCGGCAAATACGAAGGGCGCTTGCTGGCCGACCTGCCCGGCAACTACCTGAACTGGTTTGCGCGGGAGGGTTTTCCGCGGGGCGAACTGGGCCGCTTGCTAGCCCTGATGCACGAGATCGATCACAACGGCCTGTCGGCCTTGCTCGATCCCTTGCGCCCGCGCAGATAAATATTGATCAGGGGTTCAGCTCAACCGCACTGGCAGCCGCCACCGCTGCCACCGCATCCGCCACCGCCCATGGCCTTCTGGGCCTGGGCCTCGAAAGCCGGGAACAGGACATTGTTTTCCAGGTGGATGTGGTTGATCAGGTCGTCATTGAGCTGGGCAATGCCACTGTAGAGCGCGCGCCAGGTATTGCAGGCGCCCGCCGGAGGGGTAGCGTCGTTGGTCAGGGCGTTGAGCTTGTCGAGGGCGGCGCCGTGGTCCACATGCTCGGAGCGCATCACGCTGATCGGGTGCTGAACGAAAGGGTTGCCGCCCGACTTGAGCATGGGGAACAGAATGTTCTCTTCCTTCTGCATGTGGCCCAACAGCTCCGCCTGGATTTCTTCCAGCAGGTCGCCCAGACCCGCCGGTACATCAGGGTTGGCCCGGTGCACGCTTTCCACACGGTGGGCCATGCGGATCAGTTCGGGCAACTGGGCGCGGTGCACCTCGTGGTAGCGCACCAGGATGTGGTCGATCAGTGCGCCGGGTTCAGTCACCTCGGGCAGACTGGTCGGGCGCTGCAACTGCGCCAATTCGCCCAGAACGGCCTGCAAGTCAAGCCCTTTTTCGGCCACGGCCTGTGCCAGGCTCAGGTGGCCGCCACAACAAAAATCCAGCTTCAGGCGCTGAAAAACAGCCGTGGAGCCCGGCAATTCGACGGCAATCTGCCCAATGGATTGGCCGACATTGAAAGCAGATGCCGAGGTTTCAGCGGGCGACATGGGGGCGTTCATGGGGAATGTCCTTATAAAGATGCATTGTGATTGCATATTTTATCGAATAAGATCTATACCGTATGCGTATTCTTCTTGATCTGCGGCAAGCTCCATGAGGCTCACTCAGTGGACCGACTTCACATTGCGGGTGCTGATGTACTGCGCCGCCTGCGAGGGGCGTGAGCAGCCGGTCACCATCAGCGAGGTGGCCGAGAGCTATGGCATCTCACGCAGCCATCTGACAAAAATAGTGCAGGAACTGTCGGCCAGTGGCCTGCTGGAAACCACCCGTGGCCGGGGCGGTGGTATGCGCCTGATGAAACCGGCCCGCGAGATCAACATCGGCGCTGTCGTTCGCTCGACCGAGACGGACTTCACCGTCGTAGAGTGCTTCGACCCCGAGAACAACCAGTGCCGCCTCAGCAGCCACTGCCGCTTGCAGGGTGTGCTGGGCAAGGCCATGCAGAGTTTTTTTGGGGTGCTTGACGCGCTCACTCTTGAAGATCTGATGGCGCCACCGACCGAGCAGCGCCCGGGCACGATCCGGCTCGTGCCGGGTCTGCCGCGCACGCCTCACTGAACCATTCGCACCCAGAGCATGCGAAGCCGCATGCCGATTTCGCTGGTGTAGCCCACCGTTGCCGCGCGGACATGGCCGTGAGCGTCGATCACCAATAGGGCGGGCACCGACTGCACGCCCAGGCTGCGGGCCAGCGTGCCCTGGCTGTCAATAGCGGTGTTCCAGGGCAACTGGCGTTTTTCCAGAACCTTCTGAACCGTTTGCAAGCTACCAGACTGCATGGCCAGCGTGAGCACGGGCCAGTCCTGGTGCAGCCGCGTGATACTGTGTTCTTCCGTGCGGCAGATGGGACACCATTCGGCCCAGACATGCAGGGCCACCGGTTGGCCGGGGTGTCGCGCCCGCCATGCGTGCAAGGTGGTCGTCTCGCCGGAAGTCAGCACCAGGGGCAGGTCGGGCACGGGCCCGGACGGCACATGGCGTGTCTGCCAAAGGTGTGCGCCCACCAATACGGCCATGACCGTCAACAGGGTGCCCAGGTGTGCACGCCAGCGCTGGCGCCGTAGTACCGTGGCAAGTCGCTGCCACAGCGATGCCGTCAAGGCTGAACCACTTCCAGCAAACGGTCGAGGCCGCCGCTGTTGATGGCGATGCGGGCTTGTGCGCGTACCGAGGGTTTGGCCCGGAAAGCCACTGAGAGCCCGGCGATCTCCATCATGGGCAGGTCGTTGGCGCCATCACCCACGGCGATGATCTGCGCCCGGCTGATGCCCAGGAGCGCTGCCAGTTCCAGCACGGTGCGGCGTTTTTCCTGGCCGTCGCAAATATCGCCCCAGTCCTGGTCCACCATGCGGCCTGTCAGGTGGCCGTCGTGCACCTCCAGCACATTCGAGCGCGCGTACTGTATGCCCAGTGCGGACTGGACGTGGCTGGAGAAAAAAGTGAACCCGCCGGACACCAATAACGTGGCCAACCCCGCGTTGCGGCATGCAGCGACCAGCGTCTGTGCGCCAGGGTTGTACTGCATCCGTTCGCGCAGCACTTGTTCCATGTGGGCCACCGGCACGCCCCTCAGAAGGGCAACACGCTGGCGCAGGCTTTCCTTGTAGTCGGTGATCACGCCCTGCATGGCCGCTTCGGTGATGGCGGCCACCTCGGCCTTGCGGCCGGCGGCGTCGGCGATCTCGTCCACGCATTCAATGTTGATGAGCGTGGAGTCCATGTCAAAAGCGATGAGCTTGTAATCGGACAGGCGCAGGGGTGCAACAATTCTCTGGACGATGAGGCCGGGTGCGAATTCGGTAGCGTGTTTCATGGAAGAGCCGAGCAGCGGAAATGGAAGGATCTTAACTTTCAGGGGTGCAGGTACAGCCGGTCTGACCATGTCGCCAGCCATTCGGGCTTGAAGGCGACGAAAACTGCGCAGAGCATACCGGTGACGATGGCATCGCCCCAGGCCATGAGCCAATGCGCTACCAGGGACAGTGGACCACCCACGCCGGGCAGCGGGCTGCTCGCCCATTGGGCGAGTACGGATGCTGCAAAGGTGCACAGCGCCGTGCCGAGGAAACCACGCCCCAGGATATAGACGAACATGTTTTCGCCGGTAAGGCGCCGCAGGGCTGTGCCCAGCAGCAGGGCCAGCGTGGCGGGCACCAGGCCCTGCCACACCGTGGCGACCAGGCTTTGCGACCATTCCATGGGCGATACCAGGCCAGTGGCGCAACCCACCGCCAGCAGCACCGGAACGGCCAGCGGCCAGCCCAGCATCAGCACTACCAGGCAGGCGCCCGACCACTGCAATTGCAGTGGCATGGCGTGCAAGGCCGGTAGAGCCCACAGCCAAGGCAGCAGCACCAGCGTGGCCAGCAAGGGGGTGAGTAAGGGGCTGGCGGTGGCGGCTGCACCGGCGGCTCCCGGCCTGCTGGCCAGCAAACGCCAGGGCCGGGTGGCCAGGGCAGCCGCGAGGGCCAGGGCGACGATGAGCCATTCGAGCAGCATGCTTTTCACGCCGTTTTACTCAGACCGTCGTGGGCTGTCCCAGGCTGCGCAGAATGTCGCGCACCATCTGCGCACGGGCCTTGGGGTCGGGCAGCTCTCGTTCGATGCGCAGTTTTTCGTTGCCTGCCAACTTGATGTGCCGGTTCTTCTGGATGAGTTCGATGATGCGCATCGGCTCTACCGGTGGTTGGGGCCGGAAGGTGATATTCGTGATGCCGGGCGCTGCATCCACCTTGATGACGCCATAGGGTTGGCTCAGGCAGCGCAGTCGGTGTACGTCGATCAGCGTTTGCGCCTGCGGGGGCAGCTTGCCAAAACGATCGACAATTTCTTCGAGCAAGGCGTCAATCTGCTCGCTGGTTTTCGCGGTGGCCAGTTTTTTGTAGAACGACAGGCGCAGATGCACGTCGCCACAGTAGTCGTCGGGCAGCAGGGCGGGAGCGTGCAGGTTGATGTCGGTGGTGACGGACAAGGGACTGAGCAGGTCGGGTTCTTTGCCTGCCTTCAAGCAGCGCACGGCCTCGGACAGCATCTCGTTGTAGAGCTGGAAGCCGATCTCCAGCATGTTGCCGCTCTGGTTCTCGCCCAGCACTTCACCAGCGCCGCGGATCTCCAGGTCGTGCATGGCCAGGTAGAAGCCGCTGCCCAGTTCTTCCATTTGCTGGATGGCATCCAGGCGCTGAGCTGCCTGCTTGGTCAGACCCTCGGTGTCGGGCACCATGAGGTAGGCATACGCTTGGTGGTGGCTGCGGCCTACGCGACCGCGCAGCTGATGCAATTGGGCCAGGCCGAACTTGTCGGCGCGGCTCATGATGATGGTGTTGGCCGTGGGCACGTCGATGCCGGTTTCGATGATGGTCGAGCACAGCAGGATGTTGTAGCGCTGGGCCACGAAGTCGCGCATCACGCGCTCGAGCTCGCGCTCGGGCATCTGGCCGTGGGCCACGGCGATGCGCGCCTCGGGCAGAATTTCTTCGAGCTTCTGGCGGCGGTTCTCGATGGTCTCGACCTCGTTGTGCAGAAAGTAGCACTGCCCGCCGCGCTTCAATTCGCGCAGCACGGCTTCGCGGATCACACCCGTGCCCTCGTTGCGCACAAAAGTCTTGATCGCCAGGCGGCGCTGCGGCGCGGTGGCAATCACGCTGAGGTCGCGCAGGCCTTCGAGTGCCATGCCCAAGGTGCGTGGAATGGGCGTGGCCGTGAGGGTGAGCACGTCCACCTCGGCGCGTAGCGCCTTCATCTGCTCCTTGTGGCGCACGCCAAAGCGATGTTCCTCATCAATGATGAGCAGGCCCAGGTTATGGAACTTGGTCGATTCGCTGAGCAGCTTGTGCGTGCCGACCACGATGTCCACCGTGCCGTCGGCAATGCCTTTGATGGCCGCGGTGATCTCCTTGCCCGAGCGAAAGCGCGACACTTCGGCCACTTTCACGGGCCACTTGCTGAAGCGGTCCACCAGCGTGCGGTAGTGCTGTTCAGCCAACAGCGTGGTGGGCGCCAGCAGCGCCACCTGCTTGCCTCCTGTGACGGCCACGAACGCAGCGCGCAGCGCCACCTCGGTCTTGCCAAAGCCCACGTCACCACAGACCAGGCGGTCCATGGGGCGGGGCGAGATCATGTCCTGGATCACCGCGTGGATGGCGGCGTTCTGGTCAGCGGTTTCCTCAAAGCCGAAGTCGTTGGCAAAAGTCTCGTAGTCCTGCGCGCTGTAGCGGAAGGCGTGGCCTTCGCGTGCGGCGCGTCGGGCATAAATATTAAGCAACTCGGCCGCGCTGTCGCGCACCTGTTCGGCGGCCTTGCGTTTGGCTTTTTCCCATTGGCCGCTGCCCAGCTTGTGCAGTGGGGCTTCGTCGGCGCTCACACCCGTGTAGCGGCTGATAAGTTGCAGCTGGCTCACAGGCACGTACAGCACCGCTTCACCCGCATATTCCAGGTGTAAAAATTCTTGCAGGGCAGGGGTTCCGTCCGGGTTTTTGTTGCCTACGTCCATGTTGACGAGGCCCCGGTAGCGGCCGATGCCGTGCGCGTTGTGCACGACGGGGTCGCCCACGTTGAGCTCCGAGAGGTCCTTGATCAGCGCCTCGACATCGCTCACCTGTTCCTGTTTCTTGCGGCGGCGGGTGGTGGGGCCTGCGGCAAAAAGCTCGGTCTCGGTGACGAAATCGATGCCTTCCTCCATCCACTTGAACCCCGTGGTGAGAGCCGCCGTGGCGATGCCCACTTTTTCATCGGTGCTGGCCTGGAATTCAGTCAGCGTGTCAAAGGCAGGTGGATTCAGGTGCGATGCACGCAGGAAGTCGAGCAGGCTTTCGCGCCGCCCGGCGCTTTCGGCCAGCAGAAGCACACGGTGCGGCGTGTTGCGAATGTGGGCGTGCAACCGGGCCAGCGGGTCTTCTGCACCACGGACCACGGACAGGTCGGTGTGGGGCTGGAAGTGCGCGTTGTCGATCACATCGTCCACCCCCGGGCGGATGGACAGCTGCGGGAGCGTTTTGCACCGGGTGTAGAACTGGTCGGCGCTCAGGAACAGGGCCTCGGGCGGTAGCACCGGGCGTTCGGGGTCGCCCTGCAGCAGGCGGTAGCGGTCGCGCGTGTCCTGCCAGAAGCGCTGAAACGCGGGTTCCAGGTCGCCGTGCAGGACTACGGTGGCTGCATCGCCCAGATAGTCAAACACCGTGGCGGTCTCGTCAAAGAACAGTGGCAGGTAGTATTCGATGCCAGCCGTGGCGACGCCTGCGCCCATGTCCTTGTAGATGCGGCTCTTGGTGGGGTCGCCCTCCAGCAGCTCGCGCCAGCGGGCCCGAAAGCGTGCCCGGGCCGGTTCATCCATGGGGAATTCGCGACCGGGCAGCAGGCGCACTTCGGGCACGGGGTACAGGCTGCGCTGGCTGTCGGGGTCAAAGGTGCGGATGCTGTCGATCTCATCGTCGAACAGGTCCACGCGGAAGGGCTGTAGCGAGCCCATCGGAAACAGGTCGATCAGGCCGCCGCGCACCGCGTATTCACCTGGGCTCACCACCTGGGTCACATGGCTGTAGCCAGCCAGCGTGAGCTGGGCTTTAAGTTTTGTTTCGTCCAGCTTTTGCTTGACCTTGAACTGGAAGGTGTAGCCCGCCAGGAACGAGGGAGGGGCAAGCCGGTAGAGTGCTGTGGTCGCGGGCACGATGACCACGTCGGCGCCGGTTTCGCGGTCCTTCTGGCTGATGCGCCACAGCGCCGCGAGCCGCTCGCTGATCAGATCCTGGTGCGGCGAGAACTGGTCGTAGGGCAGGGTTTCCCAATCGGGGAAAAGTGCGCAGCGCAGTTCTGGCGCAAAGAACGCCATTTCGTCGATGAGTCGCTGGGCATCGCTGGCATCGGCCGTGACGATCACGGTGGTGCGTTGCGCAGATTTTTCACGCTCGCCCAGGCGTGCCAGCAACAGGGCATCGGCGCTACCTGTGGGGCGGGGCACAGTGAAACGTTTGCCGGGGGGAAGTTTGGGAAGATCCATGCGCAGAAAATAGGGTTGCGCCGCCCATGCAGCCGTGCAACAAATGCGCCAGCCGGGCGCAACGGAAGGAGCGATTTTAGAATGCTCCCATGACAGAACCCCTGATACCGCCACTGAAGGCCCCCGCTGGCGTGCCGCCGTCTGTGCCCGGAAACTTTTGGGCTTTGCTGCCCTGTGCGGGTGTGGGCGCGCGTGCCGTATCGGCACCGGCTGCCAGCCCCGGCCTGCCCAAGCAGTATCAGCCGGTGGCGGGCCAGCCCATGGTGTTGCACACGCTGGCGGCCTTTGCCGGGGTCGCGCGCCTGCGCGGCACGCTGGTAGCCGTGGCGTCCGGAGACCACTTTTTACAGGCCTACGCCAGCCCCTCCTTTTTTACCGTCGATTGCGGTGGTCCGACGCGCGCCGATACGGTGTTGGGCGGACTGGGTGCCCTGCTGGAGCGTGGTGCCCAGGCAAACGACTGGGTGCTGGTACACGATGCAGCACGCTGCCTGGTCACTTCGGCCCAGATTGATGGTTTGATCGACGCTTGCGCACACGATGGCGTGGGCGGTCTGCTGGCGCATAAGCTGGCCGACACCCTCAAAACGGCTATTTCGGGGCCGGGTGGAATCCGCGTGGCGTCCACGGTGGACCGCGCCGACAAGTGGCTGGCCCAGACGCCGCAGATGTTCCGCATCGGCGCGCTGCGCGCTGCACTGGAGCATGTGGGCTCGTCCGCCACCGACGAGGCGAGCGCCATGGAGGCCATGGGGCTACACCCCCGCCTGGTGCCAGGCAGCGCCCTGAATTTCAAGGTGACCTACCCGGAGGACTTCTTGTTGGCCCAGGCCGTGCTGGCGCAGCGCATGCATGGTGCGACACTGGAGCGTTTCGGCGGAACCCGCGGCCAGGCCAGCGACACGCCGATGAAAACCATTTTTTGATATTGCCAGGGCAACAACATGCATTTCAGGATCGGAGAAGGCTGGGACGTACACGCATTGGTGCCGGGGCGCCGACTCGTCATCGGCGGGGTGGACATTCCGCACACGGCGGGCCTGCTCGGGCATTCCGATGCCGACGTGCTGTTGCACGCCATCACCGACGCCCTGCTGGGCGCGGCCGCGCTGGGCGACATCGGTACGCATTTTCCCGACACCGATGCGCAATTTCGGGGTGCCGATTCGGTGGTGCTGCTGCAGGAGGCGGCGCGCCGTGTGCGCGCGCAGGGCCATGCGATCGGCAACATCGACAGCACCGTGGTGGCGCAGGCGCCGCGCCTCGCAGTGCACATCCCGGCCATGCGCGAGCGCATCGCCAGTGCGCTCGGCCTAGGCCTGGACCAGGTGAACGTCAAGGCCAAGACCGCCGAGCGCATGGGCCCTGTGGGCCAGTGTCTGGCCATCGAGGCCCGGGCCGTGGCCCTGCTGCAGAAGGTCTGACTCCACCGTCAGCGGCGCATGCTGCTGGCGCGGCCTGGTTCAGCGGCCACCGCGCAAGGGCCGCCATGCCGCGTAGGCGGCGCTCCACTTGCGTGCGCTGGTGGCGTCCCCCTTCCCGGCGATAGCCGAGAGAAGGGGGAAGGCGCGCAGCGCCACAGGGGGATGTCATCCCTTTTTTTGCGGCAGGTTGCGCTTGATCTGGGGGCGTTGCAGGCGTTGGTGCAGGTCGGTGCCCGCGGGCTGGTCGCCTGCGCGTTGCAGTTGGACATGTGCCACGAGTCCCCCAGAAGTGGAATTGGCCAGCGCAAAGATGCCGCCCATGCGCTGGACGGTCTTGTCCACGATGGACAGCCCCAGGCCTGCCCCAGCTGCTGCCGTGCGTGCCGCGTCGCCGCGGAAAAACGGTTTGGTCAGGTTTGCCAGTTGCTCGGGCGGAACGCCCGCGCCATGGTCGCGCAGCTTGAGCAGCACCCAGTCCTCGCGTCCCTTGGCGGCAATGTCCACCTGCGTGATGCCGGTGTCGCTCGATTTTCCGTAGCGACGTGCGTTCTCCAGCAGGTTGGAGATGATGCGGGCGAGTTCCACCTCGTCGGCCAGGACGTTCAGGTCTTCGGGGATGGCGGTGTGGATCTGCAACTCGCGGTGGTCCTGCACGGCATATACGCACGACGACACGACCGCATTCAGGTTGACCGGCGTAAGCGTCACATGGTCGGGCCGTGCGTAGTCCAGAAATTTATCAATGGTGGCATCGAGCTGCACGATGTCGGCCACCATGTGCTCGCGGGCTACTTCGTCGTTCACGCTCATCTCGGTTTCCAGCCGCAAACGTGCCAGGGGCGTGCGCAGGTCGTGTGAAATGCCAGCCAGCATGACAGCGCGGTCCTGTTCCAGTTTGGCCAGTTTTTGTGCCATGCGGTTGAAGCCGATGTTGACCTCGCGGATCTCGCTGGTTACCGCTTCTTCGTCCAGATGGCTGGCTGCAAAGTCGCCGTCGCGCACGCGGTTGGCAGCATCTGACAACTGCTTGAGCGGCTGGTTGATCAACCGTGCGATGGCGGCGGCGCCGGCCAACGAGAGCGCGGCCGCCGTGACCAGCCAGATCATCCAGGTGCGCCCCCCGGCTGGGCTGAAACGCGAACGGTCCATCAGCAGCCAGTTCGGGTCGCCATTGATGGTGAAACCGACCCACAGACCTTTTTCTGCATTGACACTCTGGGCCACGATGGTGTCTGGCCCCAGGCGGTACGTGAGCTGCTCGGTCAGGCGTTGGCCCAGCGCCGAATCATCGAGCGCTTCGAACCGGTCGCCCGGCTCGCGCGGCAGAATGCGCACGCCCTCCTGGTCGGCCATGGTCTTGATGAGTGAAACGCGCGCAATGGCATCAGCGTGAACCAGCGCTGCGCGGCTCAGGTTGACGAGCGATGCGATCTGCTGCGCTGTTTGCAGTGCACGCGGCTCAAATTCCAGCGCCCGCAGTGTCTGCAGCCAAGCCAGGATGCTGCCCACCAGCAGCATGCTGAGCAGAAAAAACGTGCGCCAAAACAGGTTCAGGCCGACCCGCGCGCGTACCTCCTTGCGCCGCTCGGTGTATTCGAGGGGCGCAGGGCTGGTGGCTTCGCTGTCGAGGGGACGGGAGCGTTTCATGGAGGCCCAAAGGCTTTCAGCTGGATCCGTCTGGAACAAAAACATAGCCCACACCCCATACCGTCTGGATGTAGCGGGGTGCAGCGGCGTCGTCCTCGATGAGCTTGCGCAGGCGCGAGATTTGTACGTCCAGGCTGCGGTCGAAAGGCTCGAACTCGCGGCCGCGGGCCAGTAGTGCCAGTTTTTCGCGCGACAGCGGCTGGCGGGGGTGGCGCACCAAGGCCTTGAGCATGGCGAATTCGCCTGTGGTCAGTGGCAACTCTTCGCCGCTCTTTTGCAGAGCACGGGTGCCCATGTCGAAGCTGAAGGGCCCAAAGGTGACGACTTCGTTGTCGCCCGATGGGGCGCCCGGAGCCTCCTGGGGTGGGCGGCGGCGTAGCACGGCATGGATGCGGGCGAGCAGCTCGCGCGGGTTGAAGGGCTTGCCCAGGTAGTCGTCGGCGCCCACCTCCAAACCAACGATGCGGTCCACGTCTTCGCCCTTGGCGGTCAGCATGATGATCGGGGTCCGGTCGTTGGCGGCGCGCAAGCGGCGGCAGATCGACAGGCCGTCTTCACCCGGCATCATCAGATCGAGCACGATCAAGTCGACCGTGTCGCGCAGCAGAATGCGATTGAGTGCCTTGCCATCCTCGGCCAGGATGACTTCCAGGCCCTCCTGGGTCAGGTAGCGTCGCAGCAGGTCGCGGATGCGGGCATCGTCGTCCACCACCAGAATCTTGTCGGTGCGTGTGCTTGTTGTGGCCATGGTGTACCTCGGTCCAATTTGTAACAGCCGCCATTGTTACCAGTTTGCGGGTGAAAAACCGGGGGGCTTACCGGGGGCTGACCAACGGTTACATGTTTTGCCGGGGATGCACAGAGTTTTTTGAAATCGCGGCGTCGGCTGACATCGAAGCACACCAATCCCCGCTATTGTGTTGCGCAGATCTCTTTTTTCAGGATGTCAAAACATGAATTTTGCTATTAAAACAATAGCTGTTTGCGCTTTATTTGCGGGTGCTGGAGCCGCTTTTTCTCAAGTATCGAGCGTGCCGCCACCGCACAATGTGCTGCAGCTGTCTGCCTCCGGTTCGGTGGAGGTGCAGCAAGACTTGCTGGTGCTGACGCTGGGCACCTCGCGTAATGGCAAGGAGGCGGGGGCCGTGCAGGCCCAGTTGCGCCAGGCGTTGGACACCGCCCTGCAAGAGGCGCGCCGCAGCGCCGAGTCCGGAAAAATGGATGTGCGCACCGGCCAGTTCAGCCTGTTCCCGCGCTATGGCAAGAACAGTGAGATTGTGGGCTGGCAGGGCCGGGCCGAAGTAGTCCTGGAGGGGCTGGACTTTGCCCGCATCACGGGCACCGCGGCGCGCATGTCGACCATGGCGATCACGCAGACCGGTTTTGGATTGAGCAAAGCCGAACGCAGCCGTGTGGAGCGTCAGGCCCAAACCCAGGCGATCGATAATTTCAAGAACCAGGCCAGCGGCCTGTCGCAGGCGTTTGGTTTTGCCGACTACAGCCTGCGCGAGGTGGTGGTGAGCAGCCATGACAGTGCTCCTGGCCCGCGCCCGCGCATGATGGCCATGGAAGCCAAGCTCGGTGGTGCCGACGCGCCCGTGCCGGTGGAGGCGGGCAAGAGCACGGTGGAGGTCACCGTCTCCGGTTCGGTGCAGATGCGCTAATTTCAATGAAAATAGCTCCTAGCGCTTACTGGTTAAGCGTTAGAAGCTATTGAAAAGATAGTGTTATTGGGCCGTCCAACCGCCGTCCATGTTCCAAGCCACTCCGCGCACGTTGTTGGCTGCGGCGGAACAGAAGAACACGGCCAGTTCCGCCAGCTCTTCGGGGGTGGTGAACTGCATGGAGGGCTCTTTTTCGCCCAGCAGCACTTTCTTGGCCTCTTCGTTCGAAACGCCCAATGCAGCAGCTTTGGCATCCACCTGCTTTTGCACCAGGGGCGTCAGCACCCAGCCTGGGCAGATGGCGTTGCAGGTAACGCCCGTGGTGGCGTTTTCCAGGGCGGTCACCTTGGTCAGTCCGACGATGCCGTGCTTGGCGGCCACGTAGGCCGATTTTTGTGCCGAACCCACCAGGCCGTGCACCGAGGCTACGTTGATGATGCGGCCCCAGTTGGCCGCCTTCATGGCGGGCAGGGCCAGGCGGGTAGTGTGGAAGGCGCTGGTCAGGTTGATGGCGATCACGGCGTCCCAGCGCTCGACCGGGAAGTCCTCGACGTTGGCCACATGCTGGATGCCGGCGTTGTTGACCAGGATGTCGACCGTGCCGAACTCGCGGGCGCAAAACGCCATCATGTCTTCGATCTCGGCGGCGCGACTCATGTCGGCGCCGTGGTAGGCCACACGCACGCCAGCGTGCTGGCCAGCGGCCTGCACCTCGGCACGGGGGCCTTCCGAATCACCGAAACCGTTGAGCACGATGTTGGCGCCCTGGCGCGCCAGGCCGATAGCGATACCCAGGCCAATGCCGCTGGTGGAGCCGGTGACGAGAGCCGTTTTGCCTTTGAGCATGGATTTTTCTCCGAAACAAATCAATTACGATGCAATGAAAGAATTATCAAACAGTGCTTTTGGAATCCGCATCCATGATTGAACCTAGGCTGAACTACGTATCCTGCCCCGGGTCTGCCGCCCACCCGCAGGAGGGCGCTGCCGCGCAGCAGCACCGTATGGCCTGGTGGGAGTGGAATGCCACCGGCAACCCGCAACATCCCCATGTGGTGGTGTGCGTGCACGGCCTCTCGCGCCAGGGGCGCGATTTCGATGCGTTGGCCCGGGCGATATGCCACAAGGTGCGCGTGGTGTGCCCGGACGTGGTGGGCCGTGGCCAGAGCGACTGGCTGGCCGACCCCATGGGTTACCAGCTGGGCCAGTACGCGGGCGACATGCTGGCGCTGCTGGGCCACCTGCACCAGCAGTCGCTCCTGCAGACGCTGGACTGGGTGGGTACCAGCATGGGCGGGCTGATTGGCATGGCCGTGTGTGGCCAGCCCGGCCTGCCGCTGCCCGTACCCGTGCGCCGCCTGGTGCTCAACGATGTGGGGCCGGTGATCGAGTGGCAGGCGCTGCAGCGCATTGGTCAATACCTGGGCCAGCCCGTGCGTTTTGAGTCGGTGCAGCAGGCGGCCGATATGCTCTGGAGCCTGTCCACCACCTTTGGGCCGCACACGCCCGAGCAGTGGCTGGAACTCTCGCGTCCTATGCTGCGCACCCTGCCCGAAGGCGGACTGGGCCTGCATTACGATCCGGCCATTGCCGTGCCTTTCCGCGCTATTGATGCGCAGGCTGCGGCGGCAGGTGGGGCCGCCTTGTGGCAGCTGTATGACCAGATTACGGCGCGGACCTTGCTGCTGCGCGGCGCGCAGTCTGATCTGCTGTCGCCCGAGACAGCGCAGGCCATGGGCCAGCGTGGGCCCCAGGCCCGGCTGGTGGAATTTGCGGGCGTGGGCCATGCCCCTACGCTGGTAGCGTCGGATCAGATCGACGCTGTGGCGTCGTTTCTTTTAGATCCCTGCGACAAGAGCCCTGCATGAAAAACCATTCCGCGCGGCCGGTGGCTGAAGGCGCAGGCGTGCAAGGCGCTGCCGCGGTACCCGAACTCATTGCGGCCACGGCCCACACCTTGCCCGAACAGGTGGATGCCTTGGCGCGTGCGCGCAATTTTGCCGAACCCCTGATTGCCGGTGAATCGCTGGATACGGGCGAGAACGCCCTGGAGCACGCCGATGCGGTCGCCGCGATCCTCAAGACCATTGGCGGCTCCGAGGCCATGCAGGCGTCCAGCTACCTGGTGCACGCCTGCACGCACCTGAGCAAGCCGCGCGAGGTGATCGCCAAGGCCTTCGGTGAAAACTTTGCCACCTTGGCCGTGGAGACCACGCAGTTGATGCGCGTGCAGCAGCAGGCCCGCGTGGCGCAGGCCTCGGGGCAACTGGTGGACGATTCCGTGGTCCAGACGGAAAACGTGCGCAAGATGCTGCTGGCCTTCTCGCGCGACCTGCGCGTGGTCATGCTGCGGCTGGCGTCTCGCCTGCAAACACTGCGCTACTACGCCGCAAGCAAGCAGCCGGTATCGCCCGGCATCGCCCGCGAGGCATTGCATGTATTCGCTCCACTGGCCAACCGCCTGGGTATCTGGCAAATCAAATGGGAAATGGAGGACTTGGCCTTTCGCTTCCTGGAGCCCGAGACCTACCGCGAGATCGCGGGGTTGCTCGATGAAAAGCGCGGCGAGCGCGAGCTGAACATGGCGCAACTGCGCGAGCGCGTCGAATCGCAGCTGCGTGCCCAAAGCATCAGCGCTACGGTGACCGGGCGGCCCAAGCATATCTACAGCATCGTCAAAAAAATGCGCGGCAAGTCGCTCAACTTCGATCAGGTGCTGGACATCCGTGCGCTGCGTGTCATCGTTCCCAACGTCAAGGACTGCTATGCCGCATTGAGCTGGGTGCACTCCGAGTTCACGCCCGTGGTGGAAGAGTTTGACGACTACATCGCCAAGCCCAAGCCCAATGGCTACCAGTCGCTGCACACCATCGTGCGCGACGACAGCGGCAAGGCGACCGAGATACAGATCCGTACCCAGGCCATGCACGACCATGCCGAGCACGGTGTGGCCGCGCATTGGGCCTATAAGGAAGCGGGCAACAAGGGTTATGCAGGGGTGTCGGCCAGCGGGGATTACGACTCCAAGATCGCCGTGCTGCGCCAGTTGCTGGCCTGGGAGCGCGACCTGGCCGGAGCGCCCCAACATGCCAACCTGTTTGACGACCGCATCTATGTGCTGACCCCCAACGCCGCCATCGTAGAACTGCCGCAGGGCGCTACGCCTGTGGACTTTGCCTATGCGGTGCACACCAACGTCGGCCACCGCTGCCGGGGGGCGCGGGTGGATGGTGCGATGGTGCCGCTCAATACGCCTTTGCAGAACGGCCAGACCGTGGAGGTCACGATCGCCAAGGAGGGTGGGCCATCGCGCGACTGGCTCAACACCGATCTGGGGTATCTGACCAGCCACCGGGCGCGGGCCAAGGCGCGTGCCTGGTTCAACGCGCTGGCGCAGCACGAAACAATTGCGCGCGGACGTGAAGCCGTCGAAAAGTTGCTGCAGCGAGAAGGCAAGACCGCCATGCGGCTGGACGACCTGGCCAGCCAGCTGGGTTTCAAGTCGGCCGACGCGCTGTTTGAAGTGGTGGGCAAGGACGAGTTCTCGCTGCGCAACATCGAAACCCTGCTGCGCCCCCCCGAGCCCGTTTTGCAGCCCGACGACTATCTGCTGCTGAAAAAACCGCGCAGCAATGACAAAACGGCCAAGGGTGGTGTGCTGGTGGTGGGGGTCGAATCGCTGATGACGCAGCTGGCCAAGTGCTGCAAGCCGGCGCCACCCGACGACATCCGGGGCTTCGTCACGCGTGGCAAGGGCGTCAGCATTCACCGCGCCGATTGCAGCAATTTCCGCGAATTGGAGGTGCGCAATGGCGAGCGCGTGATCGAGGTCGAATGGGGTGCGCCCAAGGCTACGGCCGCGGCATCGGTGTACCCGGTGGATGTCGCCATTGAGGCCGCCGACCGCCAGGGCCTGCTGCGGGACATCTCGGAAGTCTTCGCCAAGGAGAAGATGAACGTGATCGGTGTGCAGACCCAATCGGTCAAGGGAACGGCTTGGATGACGTTTACCGTCGAAGTGGTTGACTCGGGACGCCTGAACAAAGTGTTGGGCATCGTGGCCTCGGTCTCGGGCGTGCGCTCTGCGCGCAGGCGTTGAAGAGAGTGCTGGCGGTTTTTCAGCGTTTGAGCCAAAAGAGCCATTTTTTTGCTGCTACAATCTCATCTCTCGAATACACAGGCGCGTAGCTCAGCTGGTTAGAGCACCACCTTGACATGGTGGGGGTCGTTGGTTCGAGTCCAATCGCGCCTACCAAATATTGCAAGCTAAACCAGGGCCTGCAGCAGAAGTGCCCGCTAACAAGCGGGCATTTTTGTTTGTTCGTACGGAAAATGTACGGAAAGGCTTTGTTGCATAAACCAGACGCAGCCATGCCACGATAGGCACTGGCTCCGTTGTCGGGCACCCAAGTTGCGTGAGTCGATTGAGCAAAGCCACCCGCACATGCAACTCTGTCAACCCCCGTATGGCGTGGAATGGAAACCGCCAGCGCCTTCACCGCGCTAGTGTCGTGAGTTAGAAGTTCGCAGACAAAATCTTTCGATACTCGCGAGGATGTCATCGGCGGTCTTTGACCAGACGAATGGCTTGGGATCGTC
>JAANMW010001338.1_pt1 | contig 26193 bp, 15 predicted proteins | sample 7279671 | NCBI WGS metagenome assembly JAANMW01 (sample SAMN14094541, study PRJNA606508) | bioreactor metagenome | isolation source: A lab-scale SPAN reactor treating ammonium-rich wastewater day 247 | place: Ireland: Galway | collected 2017-09-19 | reverse complement strand
GATCTGTTCGTCCGTGAATCTCGTTCGCTTCATTGTCCGTCCTCAAGTTGGGCCGGACTCTAATCGCATCTGGAGGAAAAATCCCGGGGCAGGTCACCGGTTAATTGAAGCAAAAATGAGAAGTGGTCATCAATCTTGTTGCGCCAATCGTGGTTTTTCGAATCTCTGATTCGCAGAGTAACTCTGCAGACCAAGGACTTATATCAGCCCATGAAGGTCGATCTTGAAAACCATGAGCTCCTCAAGTTCCGGCTCCGGTTGGCGGGATCATCCATGGCAAAGATCGCCCGGTCGCTCGGCATCTCGCAAAGCAGCGTGACCGTGGTGAGCCAAGGCTACCGTCGGTCGCACCGCGTGCAGCGCGAGATCGCGGACCAGCTTGGGACCACGCCGCAGCAGTTCTTTCCCGATCGTTACGAGGCAGAGGAGGGTATGAAAACCGGACACAGCTGACAACGGGATATGAAAAAGGGCCCCTGCTGACACAGGCGCCCCTTTTGGTTGTCGTTTGGTCGCGACACCTCATTCATCCCCCGAGTCGAACGAAAAGTCAACCTGCCGGTCATGGTGACCGGCAGGGCTGTTCACCACATCCAAAAGGGGGAGATCGCGCCCTCATCGCCCATGAGGCGGTGACGGACGCGCTCCATGCATCATGAACAAGAACCTGATCTATCGCGGGCCGGAACCGAGCCATGCGACCCGCACCATATCGCGCCGATCCCGGGCCAGTCTTCGCGGCGCGATGGTTGCCAAGCTGCCAGGCTTTCCCCGGCCGCGCATTCTCCAATTCGAAAGCGCGCTGGAATATGCCTTCCTGTGCCTGACCCTGGTGCGTGACGATATCCAGCACATCTGGGACCAGCCGCCAGCCGTGCATTATGCTGGCTGTGATGGCCGGACGGCCAAGCATATCTTCGATTTCCTCGTGACGAAAACGGACGGAGAACGCATCGCCGTGGCGGTGAAGCCGATGCAGCGCGTCATCGCGCGCAACTTTCTGTCCGAACTGGAGAGGGTGGCCGCCGCGACACCGAAGCAGTTTGCCAACCGGGTGGTAGCACCTTGACCACGCGGCCGCTGCGGTGGCCGCACGCCAACTTGCGTGGACCCGCCCGACCTTGACGGAGGTGGCCGCATGACGATTCGGTTTCGTTTCTCCAAATCCGACCTGATCACCACGGCGGGCGTTGCGATGCGCCCGTTGGAGATTGACGACAAAGGCGGGCTGTTCGAGCGTCTGGGCCAACCAGGAATCACCGAGCGGATGTCGCATGAGGAACTGGCCGACCTGTTGCGTCGGCCGGACACGACCTACATCGCAGGCTATTTCGATCGCGCGGCACAAGAAATGCGCGGCCGCAAACCGGTCGACGTTATCAACGAGTTGCAAGATGTGGTGCGTCGGTTGGTGATCTGGCGCAAGGCCTTCTGCGACGCGTTCCTGTACCTGGAATCGCTCGGCTTCATCAACCGGACGCATGAGGGTTATCTGAAAGGGCGCGAGAGGCTGGCGGCCGAAATCCAGCGGCGCGTCGGGGAAGGGCCGGCCAGCGGCAGGGCCGTTCGACCAGGCGCCGACATCATCACCCGCCAGCTTCCGGGCAGCCGCACCGCTTTCGAATGGGTGCGGAGCTATGAGCGGGCCGGATATTCTGCGGTGGCGTTGATTCCGGAAACTCATCGCTGCGGCAACCGAAAGCCGCGCTGGTGTCATCGTGCTGAGGCGCTGATGAACCAGGTCATCGAAATCTATGCCGATACACAACGCCCCAGCAGAGCACAGGCCGCGGCTGACACGCTGGAACTGTTCCGCCAAGAAAACCGACGGCGGGCTGAGGCTGGCTTGTCCGAACTGGTTGTGCCGTCGCGCCAAACCATCAATCGCCGTCTTGCCCAGGCCGATCCATACTATGTGCATGCCAAGCGATTCGGCACCGCGGCGGCAAATGCCCACTTCACGCTCTACGAGAACGGCCCTGACATCTGGCAGCCACTGGAACGCGTCGAAATGGACGAGAACCGTCTCGATGTCGTTTCGCTTCTGATTTTGACCGGCATCTGGGATCATCTTCCGCCCGACAGACAGGAGCGGTTCGAGGCTGGGCGCCGGTGGCTATACGTCGCCATCGATTGCGCGACCCGGTGTATTCTCTCCATGCGTCTGGCCGAGACGCCAAACTCGGGTGATGCGATCAAGGCGCTGCGGGATATTTTCGTCGACAAGACGCCGATCGCGCAGGCAGCAGGATGCGAAAGCACCTGGCACCATCATGGTGGTATCGGGACATTGGTGACGGACCAGGGCGGCGCCTTCGTTTCCGACGAATTTCAGGGCACTGTGTCTTCGCTCGGCATCACCGCGCATCTTCCGCCTGCTGGCCTGCCTTGGCTGCGCGGTCATATCGAAACCTTCTTCCGAACCTATGGGCACCAGCTCATGCCCCTGCTGGTCGGCCGGACCTTCTTCGATACCGTCGAGCGCGGCGATTATCCGTCGGAGTAGCTGGCCTGTCTCTGCGACGATGATCTGATCACGGTCCTGCTGACCTATGTCGTCGACATCTATCACAATCAGCCCCACGGATCGCTGGGTGGAGAGACGCCCAATCAGGCGTGGTCGCGCCTGGTCGCCGAACACGGCACGCCCCCGGTTCCCGATGGTCTGGCCTTGCGCAAGGCTTTCGGCAGGCCATTGCAGCGCGCTTTACGCGGCGACGGCGTCCTGTTTGCGGGCCTGACCTACAGCTGCGGGGCATTGCGCGAAGCATTTCTGCACGCGCCGGAACGAAATGTCGAAATCCGCGCCGATCTGCGAGATATGGGTTGGATCGCCGTCAAGGTGGGCGCGACCTGGCATCCTGCCATGGCCAATCAGAGCGGCTTCGACGGTGTCAGCTATGACGAACTTCAGGAAGCCACCCGGACGCTCCGCATCAAACACCGGCGAGACGCTGAACTGGATGCGCCCACGGTCCGCCGGGCGATCCAACGGATTTCAGAAATCAATCGCCGTGCTTTCGCCCTGCGTGAGCTGACACCATTCCATGTCACCGATCTGGACGTGGAGCGCAATCAATCCGCGCTGCATTTCCCCTTACGCTCCGATGCCGAGCGCCTCGGGCATGCCCGACCGTCTTCCGACCCTCTCTCTGACGGCATCCAGATCGTGCCGTGTGCAGGTGGACCATCCGAGAACCCCACTGACCACCATGACCAATCACCGCCCGCGCGTGAACGCCGGAACCGCTGGAGATTCGACGATGAGCAATGACATTATCCACAAAACCGCCGAGAAAGTGGCCGCGCTGCGGGACCATTTCATCCACCACGAGCGATTCGAGCTGCTGGAGGCACGCTTCGCCATGCTGGTTGCCAAGCGCCTGTCCGATCTGGACGCAGGCCGGTCAAGCGAAGCCCACGGGCTCGCCTTGTCGGGCCCGTCGGGGACCGGGAAAAGCGCGGCGATGCACCACCTGCTTGCCGGTGTTGGCCAGCAGCTGTCAACGACCCGCCATTGGGATGCGCCGATCATCAGCCTTCGCGTGCCATCGCCGGCGACGTTGAAATTCGTCGGCTACACCTTGCTGCGCGCTTTGGGCTATCAGATCAGCTCAGAACGGCAGGCCTGGTACATCTGGGATTTGGTCCGGCATCACCTGAAAGAGCGGCAGGTGCTGTTCGTTCATCTGGACGAGGCGCAGGATCTTGCCTCGCGCGGCACGAAGCACGAGTTGAATGCCGTGGCCTCGATGCTGAAAACCCTGATGACCGATCCCGACTGGCCAGTCGGGATCATCCTGTCTGGGACGCCGGAGTTGGAGGACATCCTGAACCACGATCCACAACTGGCGCGGCGGATGCAGACGGTGCATTTCAACAGCCTGTCTCCCGTCGCGCATGGCAATGACGTGCTGGATCTCGTGGAGAACTACTGCAAGCGCGCGGGACTGCCGCCAGCCCCCGGCATTGTCGAACTGGCACATGGCGAACGGCTGATCCACGCGGCAGCCAATCAGTTCGGTCTGGTCATCGAATTGGCGCTGGCGGCCATCGAACAGGCGTTTCTCAACGGGGCCCGCCAACTGGCATCGCGGGATTTTGCCCGCGCCTATCACCTGCGGACCGCCTGCGACGACTCGTTCAATCCCTTCATTATACCCGATTTTTACCGGGTCGATGCGCGGCAGGTCTTCTCACGGGAGAAACGCTGATGTTCACGGCGACAAAACCACTACCACTGACGGTCCCCACGATTGTGGGGGAATCCGCGACATCCTTCGCCTCCCGCCTGGCTCGACGGAACGGGGTGCCTCGGATGATCGCCTTCTGCTCGGATGTGGGGATCGACTACTTCGCGCTTGTGAACGGCGATCCGGTCGAAATCCAGAGGTTGGCAGTTCTGGGCGATATCGACCCTGTCCCTCTGCAAGCGGCAACACCTTCTCTGATTGAGCCGGGTTGGTTTCGGCTTGGGAACGAACGCATTAAATTCACCGCATTCGCGCGGACCACGCTCAGGATCTGTCCGATGTGCGCTCAGAATCCAGATGACAGGACGGGGATCGTCCATCATGGGATATGGCAACTCGCAGCAATCCGCAGTTGCGAACAGCATGGTTGTCATCTCATCGCAGTCCCACGGCCTGCGAATGCAAATGACTGCTTCGACCATATCCCCATGGTTGATCATTTTCAGCCCGCAAGCATCACGAGGGTGAAACTCGATCATCTGGAACTTGAAAACTACCTGATCAATCGAATCCGAAATGGCCCCGTTGGGACATGGTTGGATCAATCCCCCTTCCATGTCGCCGCGCAGGCCTGCGAGATGCTGGGATTGTTGTTGACTATGGGTCCGAAAGCAAAGCGTTCCGAGACCAGGGACCCGCAGTGGGCAGTGGCCGGGAGCGCGGGTCTCCAGGTGTTGCAGGAAGGCCCCAACAGTCTGCGGAAAAAGCTCAGAGCAATACGTGATGCCCATCCCATTGAGGAAAAGTTACACCGGTATCACTACGGCGTGTTCTTTGAATGGCTACGTTATCGCGATGATGACAAAGATTTCGATATTTTCCGGAATATCGTCCGGGATTTCATATTCAAGAACTTCCCGATAGCGACCGGAGCAATTGTATTTGGAAAGCCCTGTCCCGAACAGCAGCTCCATTCTTTCCAGACAGCTGAGAAGGCTTTCGGGATCCCGCACATTCGACTTGGCCGGAAGCTGGCTGAGATGGGAATCGCAAGGCCCGAGTCCGGCGGTAGGTTCTACAAACTGAATAAGTACATCCCCACAGCGGTTCTTAATGGTGTCTGCTCAGAGTTGGCTGCTCTGGTTGGCACCAAGGAAGCCGCTAAAAGCATTGGAATAAATTATACATTGTTTGAAAGGCTGGCCGATCAGGGTCTAATCAAACGCTACTACGAGAGCGATCAGGGAAGCTCATACTGCAGTAAGAGAGATGTTGAGGATTTTATCGATAGTCTTAGACAGCTCCTGCGCCACCCTAGTTCCGAAATTGAAACGGTCGACATTTCAACCGCCGCCCGTCTTCGAGGGATAATGACAGCGCATGTAACTGATCATATCCTGACGCACCGAATTACCCTTTATGCCGCTAGCACTCATCCCGTGAGCTTTCGGGAGTTTCGATTGCAACTGAATGATTTGGGTCGACTGAAGGGGCGCCGCCGCGAAAAGATTGTCTCTTCGGCCGAGGTGGCAAGAGCACTGAAGGTTAGTCGGCCGACTGTTTATCGCCTACGTGAAGAAGGTCACCTTCAGGTTGCAACCGAACGCAAAGGTGAATGGGTTCGTCGTGGGCATTACTCAACGCGCGCGTCATTTGAAAATTCAGAAGCGAAATTATTTCGCTGGAGGAACTGGCGGAGACGTCTGGTCGATCATTGGTTGCGGAGCGCTCTCACCAGATAGGCCATGGGGCATTGCCAATTTCTCTTGGTGGCAAATGCAGCGATATTTTTCGTCGGAATGATGTAGTCTAAACATATGCGCCTGAAGAGAGCCGACTGTGCTCGGCTCTCTTTTTTACCTGGTCAGAGGCAATGTTTTCAGATGATAAAGGCAGACTTTGAGTGTGAATTGATTAATAAGGGTTTGACTTGCTTCGATTATTTTCGGTCGTCGAGGTAGAGGTTCCTGATCCTTGCCAATTCTTTTGTCGTTTCAGGAAGTCCGGCCTTTTGTTTGATAAGGCACACTTCCGGCGCGCACCCCCTCCCTTCAACGATGCCATCCTGTAGCGCAGGCGGCGAGTCCTCCTGCGCAAATAGGGTGGCAAGGTCTCGCGACGGCACACGAGTTGCATGACCGGGCTTCGGTCGCGGCATGGTTAAGGTTCAGATCAAGGATGTCCTCGACACCATGGTCGGTCCGGCCGAAGTGGGCGTGGCCATGCCCTGCGTTACCGATGAGATGGGCTTCGCACGGCCGGGCGCCGACCGGGATCTTGATGGGCTGCGGTCAGAAGGTCGGCACCCGGCGATTTCGTCAGCCACTCGCAAGGCCCCCGCGCGCGCGTTCCTGCAACAGGTCCTCCCCTGAACTGCCGCTGGGGGCCGGCTGTGCGGCAGGCAGCGATCCCAGGGGTTGCGCAGGCAGCAGATGCCCGGCAAGGCCCGGCAAGACCCGGCCGGTTCCGACGCATTGCCGGCGTGGCGGCCGCGCTCAGCCCGACAGCGCCGCTGCGTTGAAGCCGCCGTTGCGCCACAGTTCCAGCGCCTGGCTCAGCGCCGGGCCGGGCATGCCGTCCGCCGGGCCCTGAAACAGTCCCGCCCGCGCCAGGCGGCGTTGCAGCGCGCTCAGCGTCTCGGGGTTCCAGTTCCCGCCCTGCTCGGCCAGCTCGCGCAGCAGGCCGCCATCGTCGGACGCGACGCCCAGCAGCAGCTGCACCGCCGCGCGCGAGGGGTCGCGGGGGATGCCGCGCCCCTCGTCCAGCAGCACGGCCGCGGCGCGGTGGCCGCGCGGCTCGCCCTCGCGCGCCGCGCGCTCGAACAGCGTCCGGGCGTCGCCGGGATCGCCGAAGCGGCCCTCTTGCGCCAGCACGCCCAGGTTGAAGGTGGCGATCGGCGACCCGGCCTGCGAGGCCTGCTGCATCAGCGCGATGCCGCGCTGCTGGTCCTGGGCGCGGGGGTTGTCCAGAAGCGTCACCGCCAGGTTGATCGCCGCATCGGCGCTGCCGGCGGCGGCCGCCCTTTCGTAAAGCGCCAGCGCGCCGGCCGGGTCAGGGGCCACGCCGTCCCCGGTTTCCTTCAGCAGCGCCAGGCTGACCATGGCCCGCAGGTCGCCGCGCCCGGCCGCGGTTTCGTAAAGCGCCACCGCCTGGGCGCGCAGGCCGGCCGCCGCCGTCGCCCGTGCCAGCAGCGCGACGTATTTCGCCTGGCGGGGGTGAAGCCGGCTCGCCTCGTCGCAGGCATGCATCGCCTCGACGGCGTTCTGCGCCAGCAGCTCGTAGGAGACGCCGGGCGTGGTCTCGGTCCCGTCGCGCGGATGGGTCGCCAGCAATTCGCAGCGCCGGGCGGGGCCGGGATCGGCCTGCGCCGAAAGCTCGGCCAGCAGCCGCCGGGCCTCGCCGATATGCGGCCCGTCGGGATAGCTGCGGGCATAGCTTTCCAGCAGGGGCTTCAGCCGGCTGCGCCGCGCCAGATCCCACAGCTGCTCGCCCGCCGCGCCCTCGGCCTCGGGCCCCATGCTGCGCCGCGCTTGGCCCGTGCGTGAGGGATCCTGCGCCAGCAGCGCCAGCACCTCGCCGACATGGCTGCCGTTGGGATAGCGCTGCAGGTAAAGCCGCAGCAGCGCCGGATCGGCGGCGCGGACCGAGACCTGGTAGAACAGCGTCTCGGGCGAGGCGGTGGGCGGGCCGTCGGCAAAGCGGAACCGCCGGGTCAGCGCCGAGGCGTCCCAGGGGATCTGCTGCCCGCCGGTCCGCGCCATCACGTCCTTGCGCACCGCGATCATCATCTCGCCGATGTCCTGGGCGGGGGTGTGGATATGGCTCAGCAGCGCCTCGGTGAAGGTGCCGTTGCGGCCGGCGCCGTCAAAGGCCACCGCGCCGGGCTGGGTGGCATAGGCGATCAGGAAATCCGCGGGGCTGCCGATCCGGGCCAGGCCGCGGCCGGCGCCGGCAAGCCGCAGCGGATTGTCGCCGCAGGCGTCCAGCAGCACGATCTTGACCCCCGGCGCCCCGGCCATCGCCCCCAGCACCTCGTCCAGCGCCACGGTGCGCTCGGTGGCCTGGTCCAGCCGCTCCAGCCGGAAATCCCGCGGCAGCAGATAGTTCCGGTCGGCGACCTGAAAGGCATGGCCGGCATAGTAGAACAGCGCCACCTCGGCGGTCTGCGCCGCCGCGCCGAACTGGCCGATCAGCGCCCGCATCTGCGCCTGGTCGCTGTCCACGCCCAGGATCACCTGGAAGCCCAGGTCGCGCAGCGCCGCGGTCATGTCCTCGGCATCGTTGGCGGGGTTGTCCAGCGCCGGCACGCCGCCATAGGCGGCATTGCCGATCACCAGCGCCACCTTGGGCGCCGCCGCGGCCTCGGCGGCCAGGAACAGTGCCGCGACCAGCGCGGCGAGGATGAGGGCGGGCCTAAAGCCCGACCGCGCGCACCAGGACGGCATCGGCTTTCTCGACCGTGGCAAGGATCAGCCCCTCCTGCCGGGCATGGGCGCGGGCCAGTTCGGGGTCTTCGACCCGCAGCAGCGCGATCTGCTTGACGATCTCGGCCCGCGCGCCGGCGATGGCCTGGCTGGCCTCGCGCAGGGCGTCGCCGCGGATGGCGCGGCGCTCGGCATCGCTGCCGGCCGTGGCCAGCCGGTCCATCGCCCGGCTGCGCGCCGCGCCGATCTCGGCGCTGGCCTGGCGCAGGATGGCCGAGACCGTCTGCATCGAGGGCGGCAGTTCCGCCGAAAGCTGGTCCAGCGCGCTGGAATAGCGGTCCAGCGCCCGCGACAGGCAGGCCAGCATGTCCTCGGCCTGGCCCTCGTTCTGGCTGCAGGCGTCGATCATCTGCGACACCTCGTCCGACAGGGCGGCAAGCCGGGCCAGCCCGTCCTCCTGCGCGCCTCCGCCGTCTGTGATCAAGGGCGGATCGGTCGGCAGCGTGACCGGAAGGGGCAGGGGGCCGTCCGTCGGGTTCGGCAGCCCGGTCTCCGGCAGGGTGTTCTGCGCGATCGGCAACCCCCTGGCCGTGCCGGGGCTGAGGATCTGCAAGGTGCCGGGGGCATAGGTGATGGCATAGTTCGCCTCGGCCCCCGCCAGCATCCGCGCGTCCGCGGCGGTGATGCCGTAGGCGCCCGGCGGGCTGGCCGCGGCGGCATCGCTGGCCAGCAGGACGCCGGTGATCGCGTCGCCCTGGGCCAGGGTGCCCGCGATCAGCGCCCAGTCCAGCACCGGCGCGGTGCCGAAGCGTGCCGCGGCGTCTGGGGCGCCGATGGTGATGGCGCGCCGCAAGACCTCCAGCGCGCCCTCGGCATAGGTGATGATGTAATTGCCGGTCGCATCGCCGCCCGCGCCCTCGATCCGGGCGCCGCCGGCGCCGATGACATAGGGCGAGCCGGCGACCCAGGCCCCGGCCGCCGCGCCTTCGCTGGCCAGGTCCAGCGCGGCCAGCCGGTCGTCATAGCGCAGGCCCGTCGCGGTGGCGTCCCCGACCAGCAGCCGGCGCTCTTCGCCATAGGTCTTGCTCAGGTCGTTGGCCGAGACGGTCAGCAGCGCGCGGTTGATGGTCAGGCTCGCCGCCGAGGCGATGATGCGATAGCCGGTCCCGTCGGCCGAGGTGACGCTGCCCGCCGTCTGGATGGGATAGGTTCCGGCATTGCGCACGCCCGCCGGCAGGCCGAAGATCCCCGCGACCAGGGGCTGGTCGCCGAACAGGTAGCGGCCCAGCCCATGCACCGTGCCGCCGGGCGTGGGCAGGGCGTCGCCATAGGTCGCCGACAGCGGCGCGGGTTCGGCCCAAAGCACCGGGTCGATGCTGTAGAGCTGCGGATAGGCGCCATTGCCGCCCGGCGCCCAGGTGGTGGTGAAGCTCCAGCCCGTCGCGCGGGCCATGAAGCCCGCCGTGTCCTGCAACTGCGCCGTGGTCAGCCCGCTGCCGCCGGCGGATTGCTGCTGCCCGCTGGCCTGGCGGTCCCAGAACGAGGCGGCGGTGCTGCCGGTGCCCTCGCCCTCGTCATTGGCCCCGACCAGCCCGCCGGTGCGCAGCAGGCCCGCCGCGGCCGTGGAACTGATCCGGCCCGCCGCATGGGTCCGCGCGATGCTGCCGGCGTTCGAGCCGACCAGCCCGCCGATGGTCGCGGGCAGGTTGCCGGAATAGGTCACGGGCGCCAGCGCATAGGCGTCGGCGATGCTTCCGTCGTTCCACCCCGCCAGCCCGCCCAGGGCCGAGCGCGGGCCGTCCAGCGCCTCGGTGCCGTCCAGCGCGACCTCCAGGCTGCCCGAGGCGCGGGCGCGGGCGATGGTGCCCGGGTTCCAGCCGACCAGCCCGCCCGCCGCCGCCACCGCATTGCCCGAGACGCTGACGGCATTGTCGGCAAAGGCATCGGCGATCTCGCCCTCGTTCGCGCCGGCCAGGCCGCCGATCTCGGCGATGCTGTCGCCCTCGGGCAGGCCGGACAGGACAAGGCCCAGCCCGCCCAGGGCATAGGCGGCGCCGATGGTGCCCTCGTTCACGCCGACCAGCCCGCCGGCCCGGACATAGCCCGCGGTGTCGAGGTCCATGGAAACGTCGCTCCAGGCGTCCGAGATGGCGCCGCTGCTGGTGCCGGCCAGGCCGCCCAGGGCCAGCAGGCGGATGGTCTCGACATCGTCCTGCGACAGGGTGATGCCGCCGCTGGCCGAGACCCCGGACAGGTCCGCCGCGTTCTCGCCCACCAGCCCGCCGATGATCCAGTTGCCGTTGCCGGTCTGGGAGATCTGCGCGGCGGCGGTGGAATCGGCGATGCTGTCGCCCTCCTGGGTCAGCCCGACCAGCCCGCCGATCCGCGAGGCGGGGGCGAAGCCTTCGCTGTTGTCCTCGGATCCGTCGAAGCCGGAATCGATGCTGCCGGCATGGCGGCTGCCGGTGATCGTCGTCCCGCCCAGCGATTGCCCGACAAGGCCGCCGGCCAGGATCACGTCGCCCCAGCCGTCCGCCTCGCCCGCAAGCGCCAGGGCGACTCGGGATTCCGCATCGGCGATGCGGCCGTCGCCGAACAGCCCGGCCAGGCCGCCAAAGCTGGCGCTGCTGACCGAATCCTCGCCCATCTCGGCCGCGATCCGGCCAGTGACCAGCACGTTCTCGATCACGTTGGGCGCGCTGCCCGCCTGCGTCTCGCCGACCAGCCCGCCGGCGACGGGGGCGAAGCTTTGCCGCGCCTCCAGCGCGATGTCCAGCAGGCGCAGGTTCTGGATCGTGGCGCCGGCGATGATGCCGAAAAGCCCGCCCGGCCCCGAGGAGACCACCTGCGCCAGCCCGCTGATCGCATGGCGCCCGCCCGCCGCCGTGGCACCATCGAGGCTGCCCGAGAAGGGGGTGCCGCGGCTGCCGATGGGCCGGAACCCTTCGCCCAGGTTCCAGCCGGCCGTGCCCGCTGCGGCGATGTCGGCCCCCAGCGCGTAATGCGCCCCGGCATAGCCGGCCGAGCCGATGCCCTGAAGCCCATAGGCATCGGTGACGACATAGCGGCTGGCGGCGGTCCCGGCGCCGCCCGTCGCCCGCAGGAAGCCCGCCGTGTCGGAAAGCGCGAAGTCGCGCGCCGCAAAGCCCGGCAGCGTGGCCGCGACCTGCCGCCATTGCGAGGCGCCGTTCAGGCGGAAGCTGTCCACCGAGACGCCCGCCGCCGCCGTGACCAGTGGCGCTTGCAGGTTCAGCACCCCGGCCGGCCCCTGCACCGGCGCGTTCAGCGCGATGCCTTCGCCCGCGGCCAGGTTCAGCGCCGTCGCGCCGCTCCAGCTCAGCGCGCCCAGGATGGTAAGGCCGGCGCCGGCGGTCAGCGACAGCTGGCCCGGCCCGCTCCAGCTCATCGCCGCATTGACCAGCAGGTCGTTGTCGGCGCGCAGGTCCAGATGGCTGGCCGCGCCGGCGGCAAAGGTCAGGGTCATCGGCGTATCGACGACCAGGTCGCCGGCATCGTCGCCCTCGCCCTCGGTCGAGAGGATATAGTGGCCGGGGTCCAGCAACATGCCATAGATGTCCGTTACCAGCACATGCGTCGGATCGTCGGGGTCAAAGGTCTCCTCGTCGACGATGCGCAGGTTCTGCGGGTCGAACAGCACCGTGCCCGGCCGGCCGCGGGGGGCCGAGACCCGCACGTCGGAGCTGCGGATCGCCAGGGCGCCATGGCTGGAGATCTCGGCAAAGCCGCCGTCGCCGCCCATGTCGCCGCCGCGCGCCGACACGCCGCCGGCCAAGCGGGTATGCTCGTCGGACCAGACGATGATCCGCCCGCCATCGGCACGGCCGATGCCGTCGGCCAGCAGCCGCGTGCCGCCGTCCAGCGTGGTGCGGCGCGCCCGTGGCAGGCCGGCCCCGCCGCGATAATCGCCGCCGACGCGGATCAGCCCGCCGCCGCCGGTGCCGCTGGCATCCAGCACCGCGCCCTCCAGCGCGATCTCGGCGCCGGTGACGGTGATGCTGCCGCCGCGCTCGGGCCGCGCCGCCGGCCGCGCGGCGCTGACCGGAGGGGCCGCGGCGCGCCGGCCGCCGCTGGCATCGACCCGGCCGGCGATGCGCACCCCGCCGCCGTCGCCGCCGCCCAGCACCACCCGCCCCGAGCGGCCCGAGACGGTGCGCGCCTCGGTCACGCCGGTCAGGTTGATCGCATGGCGCGCGGCATGGCGCGCCGTCGCCGCCTCGATCTCGATCACGCCGCCATCGGCCGAGATGCGGCCGTGCTGCCCGACCAGCGCCATGGCGTCGCCGTCCTCGGCCGGGGGCAGGGCCACCGACAGGAAGTCGTCGCCCGAAAGGTTCAGCACCGCCCGCCGCCCCGCGCCCAACCCCACCGTGCCCAGCGGCACGCGGATCGTGCCGCTGTTGGCGACCCGCCCGCCCAGTAGTGCGGCATAGCCGCCGGGGATGATGTCGATGCGGCCGCGGTTTTCGACGCTGCCGGGCCGGTCGCCGGAAAAGCGCAGCCGGCCGGCGGTGAAATCCTCGTTCGAGATGTCCAGCGTCGAGCCGACGAAGCCCGCGGTGGCGATGCGCCCCTTGCGCCCGACCAGGATGCCGTTGCGGTTGACGACGAAGACCTGGCCGTTCGCGCCCAGGAAGCCGTCGATCCGGGTCGGGCTGTCGCCGGTCACGCGGTTCAGCAGCGCCGCATCGCGCCCCGGCTGATGCACCCGGACCGAGCCGCCGGCGCCGATGCTGAAGCTGGTCCAGTCGATGATGGCGCGGTCGCTTTGCTGGTCGACCCGCATGGCGCCGGGGTTCGGCGTGGTGACGCTGGCGCTGCCGCCGACCACGTTCGGCCCGCTGGGCAGGGTCTGCGCCGCCAGCGGTCCCGGCACCAGCGCGCTGCACATGAGCAGCGCCGCCCAAAGCCTGCGGCCGGGGCTAGAAGCGATAGGTGCTGACGATCGTGAAACGCGAGGGATCTTCCTGGCCATCGTCCCTGTTCCCTTTGCCGTATTCCAACCTGATGAGCGCCGAGGAATAGCTGGGATCGCGGATCAGCCGCAGATCGACGCCGATGCCGAACGAGCTGGCCTCGATGCGCGCAGCCTCGTCGGCGGTGGGATTCTCCAGATGGACCGCGCCCATGGCGGCAAAGACATAGGGGCTGACCACCAGCGGATGCCCGAAGCCCTGCGCCGGGAAATGCCGCGCCACCTCGCCGCGCAGGAACCAGCCGGAATCGCCCGAAAGGCTGCCCAGGTCAAAGGCCGACAGCCCCTCGGTCGAGGCGATGCCGAATTGCTCGCTCGACAGCAGCGGGTCGCCGAAGGCGCTCTGCGCCTGCCCGGACAGCGCCATGCTCCAGTCCTGGCGAAAGTCGCGGTCGTAGCGGAAGGACAGCTCCAGCTTGCGGAAATCCGCATCCGCGCCGGCCCGCGACAGGGGTTCGGCCGGCGTCGCCTCGGCGGCGCTGCGCGCGCCCAGGGCGTCCAGCCCCACCGACAGGACGGCCGCCATGCGCAGCGCGCTTTGGTCGGAAAGCTGCCAGTTGCCCTCGCCGGTCAGGCGCAGGACGCGGGTGCGGTCCTTGTAGATCCCGAAATCGCCGGCGCCGGTTTCCAGATCCTGCCGGTCGCGTTGCAGGTCCAGCGCCGCCGTGACCGAGATGTTGCGCTTGACCGAGCGCACCACCGGATAGAACAGCCGCAAAGACAGCCGGTCGAAATCCGAGGCCGTGGCCACGTCGCCGCTGTCCGGCCCGGCCTTGGAACTGGCCGCCTCGATCCCGAAGGTCAGCCCGTCGTTGCCCAGCGGAAACATCGCGCCGCCCGCCAGCGTGCGCAATTGCGGCCGGTCGTCCAGATAGCCCCGCTCGCCCAGCTTGGGATGGCCCGAGGCGCGCAGGTAGAACACCTCGCCCCGGCCGAGCTGGTTGTTCAGCTCGACCCCGGCGCTGAGGTTCCACCGCCCCAGCTCGCGCGAGAAGCTGTTGTCCAGCCCGACGAAGCCGGTAATCGTGCGGAATTGCGGGTTCAGGATGATGACCGTGCCGCCGGGCCGGGCGCCGGTGGACAGCGCCGATCCCAGCGCGACGCCGAACATGTCGCCCGCCAGCAGCAGCCGCCGCTCGATGTCGGGCAGGCGCAGGGTGGGGCGGTCGACCAGCGGCGCGGTCACGGCGTCCAGCCGGGCGCGCAGGCCGGGGGGTGCGGCGCTGGTGTCGATCTTCTCGACAAAGCCGTTGACCACGGTCAGGCGCAGCGGGCCGCCATCCTCCAGCGTCTGCGCCGGGATGACCACGCGCGCCAGCACATAGCCGTCGCGCACGAAGCCCGCCTCCAGGTCCGAGGCGGCGGCGAAGATCTCGGACACCGCGATCCGCTTGCCGGTCAGGCGCTGGCGCAGCGCGGCGATGCGGGCCTCGCTGCCGGGCAGGGCGCCCTCGACCCGGACATCGGCCAGCTGGATCGACAGCCGCTCGGCGCCCTCGGGCGCGGCCAGTCCCGGCGAGCCGCTGAACACCACCGCGCCGGTCAGCCGCTGCATCGGCGGCTGGTAGCTGTCCTGGGTGATCTGGCTTGCGGTCGGGATCCGTGTCTGGCCCTGCGCCGGCCCCGCCAGCAGGGCCGCCGCGGCAAGCGCCGCGATCGGGCCTGCCGGGCGGGCGAAGGGGCGTGGCCGGCGGATGCCGCGTCTTGCAGATGTCACGTTCCTGCCTCCCCCGAACGATGCGGCGGCAGGGATGCCGCCCCGGTTTCGTCAGCCCGTCGAAAGCGTTCTTCTTATCGGTATCCAGCCGCTGCCGTGGCGGCCCGTCGCGTCAACTCAATGCCTGGAACTCGACCCGGCGATTCTCGGCTGCCGCCGGGTCGGCGGGATTGGCCAGGAAGCGCTTGCCCATGCCAAGCGCCTCCAGCCGCGCTGCGGCGATGCCGCAATCCTGGACCAGCCAGCGGCGCACCTCTTCGGCGCGCAGCTTCGAAAGCGTCTCGTTATAGCTGTCCGAGCCCTTGGCGTCGGTATGGCCGACGATGCGGAACAGCGCCACGTCCGACTGCCGCATGGCCCCGCACATCTTTTCCAGCAGTGGGTGCTGGTCGGGCGCGATGCTGGCCGAATCGAAGGCGAAGCGGATGGCGATATTGACCTGAAGCTCGGGCGCGAACTCGCCGAAGACCACGGTGCCGCCCTCTGCCGGCGCCTCGGCCCCTGCCGGCTCGCCGCCCTGCGGGACGGCGATCATGTCCAGCCCGCGCGTCTTCTGGCCCTGGACGGTGGCGCGATACATCTCGCGCTGGGCCTCGAAGCGTTGCAGGATCTGTTCTTCGGTCAAGTCCTGCCCCTGGGCGGAACCGACCAGAAGGCAAATACCGGACAATAAGGCCAAGCCGGTCCGCAGCACGGGAATCACCATAAAAAAACTGCATCCCTGAAAGATTATTTTACGCTAAACTAAAGATGTTTTCAATTCTTGCGCGATTGTTCGGGATGAGGCTGCCTTGCCCGCAAAGGATCACCCGGTGAACGGTCCCACCACCCGGCGCGGCCTGTCGGTCAGGGGCGCGGGGCTGACCCATCGCGGTACGGTGCGCGACCAGAACGAGGACGCGATCCTGGTCGATCCCTCGGGCCGGGTCTGGGCGGTGGCCGACGGCATGGGCGGGCACCGGCTGGGCGGCTATGCCGCGGACCGGGTGATCGACGCGCTCGAGACGGTCGCCGACGGCGAAGACCCCGCCGCCGCGCTGGCCGCGCGCTTTGCCGCGGCCGATGCGCTGATCGCGGCGCGCGGCCGCAGCGAGGGCGCGGTGATCGGTGCCACCGCCGTCGCGGCGGTGATCCGGCGCGGGCGGCTGACGCTGGCCTGGGCCGGGGACGCGCGGGCCTATCTGCTGCGCGAGGACCGGCTGGCGCGGCTGACCCGCGACCATTCGCTGGTGCAGGAGCTGGTCGATGCCGGCCGGCTGGCGCCCGAGGCGGCGCGCGACCACCCCCAGGCCAATATCGTCACCCGCGCCGTGGGGGCGGGGGCGGCGCCGGAACTGGCGGCGCTGGACCTGTCGGCGGGGGACCGGCTGCTGCTTTGCTCGGACGGGCTGACGCATGTGCTGGCCGATGCCGCGCTGGCCCAGGCGCTGCGCGAGACCCGGCCCGGCACGGCGCTGGCCGCCGGCACGCCCGCCGATGCCGCCTGTGCCCGGCTGTTGCAGCAGACGCTGGCGGCGGGGGCGCCGGACAATGTCTCGGTCATCGTGGTCGACATCGGGCCGGGCTGAGATGGGCCGCCGTCCCGCCCCGCCGACCGCCCCGCCCGCGCGCAGCGCGATGCCGGGGCGCGGCCGGGCCCGCGCGCCGCGCCCGGCGGGCAGCCTGGCCGCGCCGATCATCGTGGCGATCGGCGTGGTGATCGGCGCCATCGCCTTTGCGGTCACCACCTGGTTTCTCGACAGCGCCGACCAGGCGACCGAGCTGCGCCTGTCCCGGCAAGAGGCGGAACTGGCCCTGCTGCGCGAGGCGCTGGCCGAGGCGCGGGTGGAACGCCAGGGCCTGCGCGCCGATCTGGCGCAGCTGCGCGACGACCTGAGCCTGGTGGCGAACCGCGCCCCGGTCGCGCCGCCGCTTCAGGCCGCCCCTCCGGCGGACCTGGGCGCCGAGGATTTCGAAAGCCAGCCCCCGACCGAGGCGCTGACCGAGCAGATGCGGCTGGCCAAGTCGCGCTTCAACAAGGGCATCACCCAGCCGCGCAATGCGACCATGCTGGCGATCCTGGGACCGCCGCGCGACAGCTACAACACCGATTGCCAGCCCGTGACCAACCCCCGGCTGCGGGCGCTGATCGAGACGCGCAAGGTCGGGCCGATCACCGTGACCATGCTGAAGCCCGCGCTCGACAGCCTGGCGCGGGTGCTGGAGCGGCTGGAGCAGAGCGATCCCGACATCCATGCCAAGCTGGGCACCGCCGGCGGGCTTTGCGCGCGGCTGATCCGCGGCTCGACCCGGTCGATCTCGAACCATTCCTGGGGCACGGCCATCGACCTGACGCTGGAGGGGCAGCTCGATCCCTTTGCCGATGGCGCGACGCAGTTCGGCCTGCTGATCCTGGCCGAATATTTCAACGAAGAGGGCTGGTTCTGGGGCGCCGCCTATAACAGCCGCGAGGATTCGATGCATTTCGAGATCGGCGAGGAGACGCTGCGCAAATGGCAGGCCGAGGGGAAGCTCTGAGCGCCGCCGCCGAACGGCTGGCCGGGCCGGTGCTGGCCTATGCCGACCGACTGCCCTGGGTGGCCGAGGACATGGCGGCGCTGGCCGGCCATGCGCGGGTGCTGCTGGACCGCTTCGGGACCGAGGCGCTGCGCGCGGGCCTGCCGCCGCAGGCGGTGGCGGCGGCGCGGGCGGCGCTGGCGCTGCTCTTGCAGGATGCGGGCGCGGCCAATCCGGCGCTGCCGGGCTGGCAGGGCGCGGCGCGCGGCTTTGGCGCCATGGACGGCGCCAGCCTGGCCGAGGCGCTGCGGCGCGGCGGGGCCGAGCTGGACCCGGTGCGCGCGCTGGTGGCCGATTGCCTGGCCCGGACCGAGGCGCGGCGCCAGGCGCTGGACCGCAGCCGGCCCGCCGGCTGGGGCGCCATGCTGGCGGTGCTGGCGGCGGCCTGGCTGCTGGCCGCGCTGGCTTGGGCGCTGTGGGTCGAGACCGGGCAAAGCCGGGCGCTGGACCGGCTGTTCCAGGCCGAGGCTGTGGCGGCGGGCTTGGACCGCGATGCGCCCTTTGCCGACCTGGGCGCGCGGCTCGACCGGCTGCGGCGGGCCGAGGCGCAGGTGGCGGCGGGCATGGCGCGGGTGCGGGTGCGGCCGCTGGGCTGGCTGACTGGCCGCGATGCCGCCCGCCGCGCCGCCGCTGCGCTGGCCCAGGGGCGCGCCCGCCACCTGCCGCCGGCCCTGGCCCGCGCCATCGACGCCGCCCTGGCCGGCGAGGGCGAGCCGGCCGCCGCCTATGACACGCTGCGCGCCTGGTCGGTGCTGTCGGGTGCGGCCGACTGGCAACCCGCCTGGCTGGCCGGCTGGGCCGAGGATCGCGCCGGCGCCGATCCCGCCCTGGCCGGCCTTGCCCCGCATCTGCTGGCCCTGCCGCACCGCCCCGACACCCCCATCGCGCCGCCCGATGCCGAACTGCTGGCGCAGGCGCGCGTCCTTGCGGCCGAGACGCCCGAGCCCGAGCGCGCCTTTCTGGAGCTGCGCCGCTCGGCCGAGGCGGCGGCGCTGCCGCCCTGGCGCCCCTTGCAGGGGCTGCCGGTGCTGGCGGATATTGCCGAGCGCCGCTCGGGCCTGCCGCTGGACCGGCCGGTGCCGGGGCTCTACACCGCCGCCGGCTGGGACATGGCGCGCGCCCGCGGCGCGGGCCTGGCGGTCGAGGCGGCAAGGCAGGCCGGCGCGGCGCTGTTCGCCCAAGCGCCCGCCCCGCAGAACGACAGCCCCGACCGGGTGATGGCGCTGTTGCAGGGGGCGACCTTGCAGCATTGGCAGGACTGGCTGGGCGACCTGAGGCTGCGCTCCTTCGACGACCGGCGGCGGGCGGTGCTGGTCTCGGGGGCGCTGTCGCGGCCGGATTCGCCCCTGGCGGCGCTGATCGCCGAGGCCTGGCGCCAGGCCGGCGGCACCGACCGTAGCCGCCCGCACGCGCTGCAACTGGCCGTCGCCGTCCGCTTCGGCCCCGAGATCCAATATGTCGAAAGCGGCCGCATCGCCCAGATCGCCGCGCTGTTTGCCGAGCTGAACGTGGCCTTGGGGGCGATGGACGCGGATGCGGCGGATGCGCAGCGCCGGCTGCTTGGCGTGCAGGCGCGGGCGCGCACGGTCCGCGCGCTGCGCGACGCGCCGCCGCTGATCGGCCGGCTGGTCGAGGATACGCTGGCCGAAAGCGGCGCGGCCGAGGCCAGCGACCTGACCAACCCCCTGACCCGCGCCTGGCAGGCCGAGGTGCTGCCGCTTTGCGCCCCGGCGCTGGCCGGGCGCTTTCCCTTTGCCCAGGGGCCCGATGCCGATCCGGCCGCGGTCGCCGCCCTGATCGGGCCGGGCGGCGCGATGGACCGTTTCCTGGCCGCGCGCGCCGCCACCCTGCTGGACCGCGAGGCCGATCCCTGGCGCTGGAAGCCCGAGGCGCGCTTTGCCGGGCTCAGCCCCGACAGCGCCGCCTTTCTGCAACGCGCGCTGACGGCGGGGGCGGCGCTGGCGCCGGGGCTGCGCATCTCGGCCGCCGCCCTGGCCGAGCGCGGGCGGGCCACGCTCCTGATCGGCGGCGATGGCGGGCCGGTGGGCGCGGCGGGGGATGCGGTGGCGCTGGACTGGCCGGGCGCCGATCCCGCGGCCGGGATCGAGGTCAGCTTCGCCACGCCCGAGGGCGCGGCCCGGTTGCAGCAGCCCGGCCCCTGGGGGCTGATGCGCCTGCTGGCGCCCCTGCGGCTGCGCGAACGCGACGGCGGCCGGCGCTTCCTGATCGACCTGCGCACCGAAGGCGCGCGGCTGTTTCTGGAAATGGGGTTCGAACGGCCGCTGAACCCGCTTTCCGCCCGGCGCCTGTTGGCGGGGCTTGCCTGCCCGCAGGTGCTGTAATCATTCGCCAATCCGCCCGGCTTGCGTCATACTGGGCCCGGCAATCGGCAGGAGGTCAGCATGTCATCCGCCCGCGAGATCACCGTCGCCATTCCCGCCATAGGCGAGCCCGTCACCTTCGAGCGCATGGAGGGCGAGGAACAGGTCTCGGCCCCCTTCGCCTTCGAGCTGCGCCTGTCGGCCAAGACGCTGGAGGTGAAGGCGGCCGACGTGCTGGGCACCCGCGCCACCATTGCCGTCAAGGGCCCCGAGGACAGCCAGCCGCGGCATTTCGACGGCCATGTCGCCGAGTTCGGCCTGGCCGAGATCCGCGACGATTTCGCCTTCTACCGGCTGCTTCTGCGCCCGGCGCTGTGGTTCGCGAGCCTGGCGACCGACAACCGCATCTTCCAGAACCTCTCGGTGCCCGACATCATCGACGAGGTGCTGCGCGCCTATCCCGACGTGGTGCTGGACAAGCGGCTGGAGGGCAGCTACCCGCCCCGCGACTATTGCGTCCAGTTCGAGGAAAGCGACCTCGACTTCCTCCAGCGGCTGATGGAGGAGGAGGGGATCTTCTATTTCTTCGAACATTCCCAGGACGGCCATGTCACCGCGCTGGCCGATGCCAATGCGGCGATGAAGCCCGCGCCGGGGGCCGAGGAGATCGCCTATGAGCCCGACAGTCCCAGCGCGCCGCGCGAAGGCGACTACCTGACCGGCTGGGTGCCGCGCGCCTCGGTGCGGATCGGCGGCTTCGCGCAGACCGATTACGATTTCCTGAAACCGTCCTCGGACCTGATGGCGACGGCGAGCCGGCCCGAGGGCCATGCCGGCGACCGGCGCGAGGCCTATCTTTATCCCGGCCGGCACCTGGACCTGGGGCGCGGCGACCGCCTGGCCGGCATCCGGCTGGAAGAGGCGCAGGCCGCCTTCGAGCGCGTCGCGGCCGAGGGTACCGCCCGGCCGCTGGGGCCGGGGCGCAGCTTCACCCTGGCGGGTTTCCCGCGCGAGGCGGAAAACGACCGCCACCTGGTGCTGTCCGCCCGCTATCGCATGTGGGACGACCAGGTCCGCGCCGGCCAGCGCGCCGGGCAGGAGGGGCGCGATCCGCTGGGCTATCACGTCCGGCTGGTCTGCGCGCCCGCGCGCATCCCCTTCCGCCCCGAGCGCCGCACGCCGCGCCGGCCGATGCGCGGGCCGCAGACCGCCGTGGTGGTCGGCCCGGCGGGGGCCGAGATCTATACCGACGAACATGCGCGGGTGAAGGTGCAGTTCTTCTGGGACCGCAAGGGCCGGCGCGATGCGCATTCCAGCTGCTTCGTCCGCGTCAGCCAGGCCTGGGCCGGGGCGGGCTGGGGCTTCATCCAGATCCCCCGCATCGGGCAGGAGGTGATCGTCGATTTCCTGGACGGCGATGCCGACCGGCCCATCGTCACCGGCCGGGTCTACAACGCCGAGCAGGTGCCGCCCTATGGCCTGCCCGGCAATGCCACGCAATCGGGCTGGAAATCCAACAGCTCGCCCGGCGGCGGCGGCTGGAACGAGCTGCGCTTCGAGGACAAGGCCGGCGCCGAAGAGGTGTATTTCCAGGCGCAGAAGGACCATAACGAGCTGATCAAGAACGACGAGACCCGCCGCATCGGCCATGACTGGATCGAGGATGTCGGCAACGACGCCACCCAGTCCATCGGCAACGACCGGCGCGAAAGCGTGGGCAACGACAAGTTCACCACCATCGGCGCGAACCGCCAGGTCTCGATCGGGGTGGACGATACGGAAAAGGTCGGCGGCCATCGCAGCCTGGACGTGGGCGCGACCGAGACGATCCATGTCGCCGCCAGTTCCACCGAGGCCATCGACGGCGCACACAGCCAGACCGTGGGCGGCGTGCAGACCGTCACCGTCAAGGCGGCGCGGGTGGACAGCGTGGCCGCGACCGAGACGCGCAATGTCGGCGCGGCGCAGACCAACACCATCGTCGGCGCGCGCGGCGTGACGGTGCTGGCCGGGCAGAACCACGCCATCTCCTCGGATGACGGCTGGAAGGTGGGCGGCAACCGCTCGACCAACGTGGCGGGGAACGAGACCGTCGAGGTCGGCGGCAACCGCAGCCACAAGGCGGGCGGCAACCGGGTCGAGAAGGTCGGCGGCGATTCGTCGCTGGACGTCGCCGGCAAGCGGGCCACCACGGTCGGCGCGGATGAATTGCACAAGGTCGCCGGCAAGATGGGGCTGGACGTGGGCGCAGCGCTGGCCGTCGTGGCGGCGGATTCGATCGCGCTGACCTGCGGCTCGGCCGCCATCGTGCTGAAGAAGGACGGCACCATCACCATCGAGGGCAAGGACATCACGATCAAGGGCTCGGGCAAGATCGACGTGAAGGCCTCGGGCGAGACCTCGGTCAAGGGCTCCAAGGTCAACCTGAACTGAAGATCGCCGCCAGCGCAGGCTCCGGCGCCTGGGGGTCGGCGGCCAGCGCGGCATCCCCCCGCCGCCACAGCAGCAGCGGCGGCGCCTCGGCATTGCCGGTCGGCGCGGGCAGGGCCGCAAGCGCCTGCCACAGCGCCTCGGGGTCGGGCGTGGCGGCGGCTTGCAGCGCGGCCTCGCACCAGGGCTCCAGCGCCTCGGGTCCGGGCAGGCCGTCGGCCAGCAGGAACAGCGCCAGCGGAAAGCGCCGCCCCACCGCATCGGCCGAGGGCAGCACCAGCCCCGCCGCCGCCCGCCCGCCCGAGGCGATGCGCAGCCGCAGCCCGCCCGGCGGCCAGCCCTCGCGCCCGGCCAGATGCGCCGCGGCCCAGCGGTCCCAGCGGCGGCGGAACGGTTCGGGCAGGCCGCGGCCGACGAAATCGCCGCGCGCCGGCAGCTTGCCCCAGAAGCCCGCCTGCGGGGTCAGAACGCTTCCGGGCATCGGAAGGCGCCGAACATGCTGAGGTCGAAGGGATTCTCGACCGAGGCCGCGCGCAGCTCGAACCGGGCGGCATAGGGGCCGATGCCCAGCCGCAGGCCAAAGACCTCGGGCAGCGCGGTGGGCGACAGCCCGGCCTTGCGCACCAGCCGCAGCCAGGCCCAGGCGCCGGTTTCGGTGCTGATCGCCTCGCCCGTGCCATCGACGGGGGTGAAGCTCAGCGAGATCAGGTTGGTGCCGTCCTTGCCCGGCCAGGTCATCGGCATCGGCCGGGCGGCGGCGTTGAAATAGACCAGGCTCTGCCCGTCCACGTTCAGCGTCACCCGCGCGGCATTCGGGGTCAGGTCCTTGGGCTCCAGCGTAAAGGCCATGACCGGCCCCGCGCCGCCCGGAAACAGCGCGTCGCGGATGGCGCGGGCCTGTTCGAACGGCGCCAGCGTGCGCGCGTCCAGCCCCAGGTCGGCCCGCCAGCGCCAGGGCCGGGCGCTGCTGTCGACATAGGGCGCCAGCGTCTCGTTGGTGAAGCCGTCGAAGCGGCCGCCGGGGCCGAAAAGCTGCTGGAAGTCGCTGACCGTCACGTCGATGGCGGAATCGGCGACGAAGGGATAGCGCCCGCCCGTCGCCGCGCGGCAGAAAGGCAGCACGTCCGCCCGCCAGCGCGCGTTGAGCTGGGCCAGGATCGCCTCGCGCGTGACGCTGATCGTGTCGCCGGCGATGGCGCCCAGCCAGGCGTTGACCGGGTCGGGCAGGGTGGCCGCGACATTGCGCAGGTCGCCCGTCAGCTGCGGCAGCCCGCCGCGCGACAGCAGCGCCGCCTGCGGATCGGGGCTGGCCTGCACGGTCAAAAGCTCCTTGGACAGCGCACCCAGCGCGGTCTCGGCGTCCAGGATCAGCGGCGGCTTGCCGTCCACCTCGGCGACGATGGCCTTGAGCGGGGCGAAATGCCGGGCGATCTCGGCGCCCGGCGGCGGCGGCTCGGGCTCGCCCGGACGGCGGGCGGCGGCGGCGACCTTGGTGCCGATCCGGGCCGCCGCGCCCAGGCCCAGCTTGCCGGCCACCTTCTTCAGCACGCCGGGATTGATCTCGGGGCTGTCGCCCTGTTCGGGCGGGCGCGCCAGGTCGGTTTCGGCGACGACGGCGTTCAGCAGCCGCTTCAGCGTGCTGTCGGGGCTGGCCAGGTCCTTCAGGTTGGCCGTGGCGGTGGCCAGGTCGGGGATCGGCGCCAGCCGCACGTCGCGCAGGAAGCCTTCCCAGGCGTTGATGAAATCGTCCTGATAAAGCTTCATCATGTCGGCCTGCAGCGAGGCGGCCGAGGCATCGGCGCTTTCCGCGCAGCCGCCGGCAAAGACCTTGCGGTCGTTCAGCGCCGCCTCGGCCATGCTGGGCAGCATCGGCAGCACCGTGCCGTGAAAGCCCTGCCAGGTGAAGGCGCCGGGAATGCCCTGGCGCAGGGTCTGGCCCGACAGCCGCGTCAGCACCTGCCCTGCCAGCGGCCCGGCCTTTTCCGCCGGGATCCAGTCGGGCAGGGCGGCGATCTCGGGCTCGGACATCAGCGCGCGATAGCTGCGCAGCGACAAGGGCACGGTGCAGACCGCCTGCAGGGCGGCCTCGACCAGCTGCGGATCGGCCTGGATGCGGCTTTCGTCGCCGCCCAGCCGGTCCAGCGCCGCCAGTTGCCAGGCGCGCGCGGCCTCGGTCGGGAAGGGGGTCTCGGCGGCAAAGCGGGGCAGCACCTCCTGCCACCATTCCGCCAGCCAGGCCCGGTCATAGGGGCCCAGCCCGGTCAGCATCTGATAGGCCTTCAGCGCGCCCAGCAGGAAATCCGGGTCGCGGATCTGCCGCCACATCGTCGCTTCCAGAAAGGCCACCATGCGCGGCTCCAGCAGGTTGCGCAGCCCGCGTTCGCGGGCCAGCCGGGCCGCGCCCTCGATCTCGGCCGCGGCCGAGGGGCCGATCAGCGCCAAGGGCCCGCCCGGCACCGGCGTCCGCGCCGCCTCGATCTCGGTCATGGCGTCCAGCGCGACGGGCAGGTCCAGCGGCTCGGTCGGGGCCTGGCGCGAGGCGGCGTTGGCGAGCCGCCCCGACAGGTCGGCCAGCAGGCGCTGCTGGTCGGCGACGGCGCCCGACTGGCGCATGGTGTTGAACAGGAACCCCAGCCCCGCCAGCAGCACCAGCAGCGCCGCCGCCACGGCCGAGCCGCGCCAGATCCATGTCCGGCGCTCTTCGGCGCGCGGATCGAAAAGGCCCAGCCCCGCCTCGCCAAAGATCACCCCGGCCAGCAGGTCGTGCAGGAAGAAGGACCGCCGTTCGCCCATCATGCGATGCGGCATGGGCGCGGGCGCCAGGCCAAAGCCCGCCGCCATCCCCGCCAGCATCCGGTCCAGGGGCGAGCCCTCCTGCGTGGCCGAGGTCAGGTAGAAGCCGCGCAGCCAGGGCGCCTGCTCGTAGCGGCTTTCGCCGAAGGCGGTGTCGATCAACAGCCGCAGCGGCGCCTCCAGCCGCTCGAACTCGGCCGGAAAGCGGAAGATCGCGGCGCGCTGCGGCAGGTCGGCATCCTCGGCCAGCCGCGCGTCCAGCCGGCCCTCCAGCACGGCGGCGAGGCTGCGGAACTCGCGGGTGATCGCCTCGGGCTCGGGCAGGGCGTCGACGGGCAGGGTGGCGCCCCAGACCTGCGCCCGCTGGGCCGAGGTCAGCGCGCCGAAGAACGCCTCGAAGCCCGGCAGCCGGTCGGCCTTGGTCAGCATCAGATAGACCGGCAGCTGCATCTCCAGCCGCTCGCCGATCTCGGTCAGGCGCTTGCGGATCTCGCGGGCGTGGCGGCGCAGCGCGTCCTCGGGGCCCAGCAGCTCGTCCAGCGACAGGGCGACGATCACCCCGTTCAGCGCCCGCCGGCCGCGATGCTTCTTGAGCAGGTCGAGGAAGCCGGCCCATTCCGCCGCGTCGCGCTCGGGCTCGCTCGACTGGTCGGTATAGCGGCCGGCGGTGTCGACCAGCACGGCGGTTTCGGTAAAGAACCAGTCGCAGTTGCGGGTGCCGCCGACGCCCTTGAGGTCGTCGTTCAGCGCGATGGGAAAGTTCAGC
>JAANMW010001337.1_pt1 | contig 26210 bp, 16 predicted proteins | sample 7279671 | NCBI WGS metagenome assembly JAANMW01 (sample SAMN14094541, study PRJNA606508) | bioreactor metagenome | isolation source: A lab-scale SPAN reactor treating ammonium-rich wastewater day 247 | place: Ireland: Galway | collected 2017-09-19 | reverse complement strand
GGGGACAGTATACCTATTTCCGCGGAAATAGGTATACTGTCCCCGTATATGCCCCCGTTCTCCTGGAAATAGGTATACTGTCCCCAGATTGTCCGCGGCGAGGCGCAGGCTGTCCATGATTGCCCTGATCCTCCTGGCCGGCCTGGCCGCCGCGCAGCCGCCGGTGCTGGACCCCAACCGGGCCGAGTTTCCCGACAGCTCGCTGGTCGATTTCGGCGCGCGGCTGCCCGCCGACGGTGGCCGGCGCGGGTTCCTGCGCGTCGATCCCGCCGGGCGGTTCGTCTGGCCCGACGGCGAGCGTGCCCGGTTCTGGGGCATCAACATCGCCAGCGAGAGCGTTTGCCAGCCGCCCGAGCGGATCGATACAGTCATCGAGCGGTTCCGCCGGGCCGGGTTCAACCTGGTGCGGATCCACCATATCGACGATCCCGGCCGCGGGATCCTGGTGCCCGGCGAGACGCTGCGGTTCGACCCACAACGGCTGCGGGTGCTCGACACCTGGATCGACCACCTGGGCCGGGCCGGGCTTCACGTCTATCTCGACCTGCTCGACTACCGCACCTTCCCCGCCGACGCGGTCGAGGGTGACCCGGCCCGTCTCGGCCGCGGCGCCAAGCCCTACGCGGTGTTCGCGCCGAAGCTCATCGCCGACCAGCAGAAGTACGCCAAGGCGCTCTTGCGCGACCACGTCAACCCGCTCAACGGGAAGTGCTACGCCGACGACCCGACGATCGTGATGATCGAGCTGTACGACGAGAACGGCTTGTTCATCCGTCGTGGGGACTGGACCCGGCTGGCCTCGCCCTACCGCGAGGAGCTCCAGGCGCGGTGGAACCAGTTCCTCAAGGATCGCTACGGCTCGACCGCCGGCCTGGCCGCCGCCTGGTCGCGGTCCGGCGTGGCGCGGCCACTGCCGGCTGGTCAGCGACTGGAGGACGGCACCGTCCCGCTGATGCCACCCAGACTCGACGAGCCCGGCCCGGCGCGGACCGCGGCGGCGCGACTGGAGCGTGCGAGGAGCAGCGACGCGGCGCGCTTCGCCTGGCAGGTGCAGGGCGCCTATCTGGCCGAGATGCGCCAGTTCCTGACCGAGGAAGTGGGCGTCCGGGTCCCGCTCACCGCCATCGGCGATTCGCAGATCGTGCCTGACCAGTCGGCGGTGGCGGCGCACCTGGACTTCGTCGGGACCAACTTCTATTTCGACCACCCCATCTTCGCGGGCGGCAACGACTGGCGCAGCCCGTTCTTCTTCCAGCTCGGCAACCCCGTGGCCGAGTCGGGCTCGGCCGCCTTCGCGCCGTTCGTCACCCTGGCGCGAGTGGCGGACAAGCCGCTGGTGGTGCGGGAGTGGAACCATTGCTACCCGAACCCGTACCGCGCCGCCGGGATGGTCGAGGCCGCCGCCTATGCCGCGCTGCAAGACCTCGACGCGATGATCCTGTTCACCTACGGCGCCGTCGAGACCAGCCGGCAGGTGGGGTATTTCGACGTCCACCAGGACCCGGCCCGGTGGGGCCTGGCGGCGGTGCTGGGCGAGCTGTACCGCACCGGCGCGGTCAGTCCGGCGCGGCGCTCGGTCGAGATCGGTTACGGCGACCTGGACACGTTCTTGTTCAAGGATTACCGCACCGACCTGCGCGATCTGGCCTGGGTCAGTCGGCTGAGCAATCGCTGTTTCGGCGACGAGTTGGCGCCGCGGGCGGACCTGACGGTGGCCAGCGGGCGCAGCGCGGCGCCGGTCTACCGGTCCGGTCCGGTGGTCCTGTCGCGCAACGACTCGGCGGTCTCGTCGCTGGGCGAGATGAACCACCAGAGCGAGGGCTTTCTCGGTTACCCGGCCCGGCTGGTACAGGGCGCGGCCGGCGAGTACCACTTCGACGGCTCGCTGCTCTACCCGGCCGGCGCCCGCCAACGGTCCGCCGGGGGGCGGTTCCTGGTGGCCGATCTGGCCGCCCTCGGCGCGGTGCCGGTCGGCCTCGGCGCCGACGACGCGCTGGGCTTCCGCGACGAGGTGAGGCGGGTGTTCGGGTTCGGGCCGCTGACCGGCCGCGAACAGGCCCGGGCCGCGCTCGACGCGCTGTCGGCGCTGTACGGCACCGGCGGTGCGGAGATGGAGACTTGGGAGCGGTACGTCTGCGACACCGGCGAGACGGTGCGCGATGCGCGAGCCGGCCGGCTGCAGATCACGGCTCCGCGCGTCGCGGCCGTGGCCGGTGATCTGTCGCAGGGCCCGTTCCGCCTCGGCGACTTGCGCTTCGAGACCGCCACCGACCGGGGCGCGGCGGTGGTGCTCAGTCTCGACGGACGCCCCATCGGCGAGTGCCAGTCGCTGGTGGTCAAGCTGGTCTCGGACGCCGCCAACGAGGGGCTGCGGCTGACCTCCCCGCGAGCGCCAGGCAATCCGCGGCCCTACTACCGGCTGGACGATTCGGGCGACGCGCGCGTCCGGACCGGTGGCCGTCCAGTCTCGTCAGGCTGGCGGATTTACCGTCGGGGCGAGCTGCTGTGCGCCGTCGGCCTGGCCGGCGGCACCGCCGAGCTGGTCCTGGAGCGCGGTCAGTGGCGCTGGTACGTCGATACCCCCGGCGTTTGGGTCCGGCCGGCGGGCGCGACAGCGGCGACCATCGTCCTGGCCGACGGCACGACCCGCCAGGCCGACCCGGCCGACGCCTGGCGTTTCCCCGACGACGCCCTGCTGATGCAGTCGCCCTGACCGGAAGCCACCTATCCGGGGACAGTTGCGTCCATGATGCTCCGCCTCATTTCGGTCGCATGAAAATGGGGGGTGGCTGGCGAAGTGCCGTCGGCTCCTGGTCGTCTCCGGTCGATGTATCATCCGGTGCTGCGAGCCCGTGAGACAGTCTGACCCGCGTTCGACAGTCGTAGAAACACGACCGCTCTGCAAGCCGCTTCCTGAGCCCGTTCGCGTGGGAACGCCTGAATCTGGCGTGTGCCTACAGTTTAGGGGCCTCGATCAGGGAGCCAGGCACGTCGCGACCGGCGGCTCCTTGACCTGCACGACCTTCAAGATCCGCTTCTGGTCGGCGGTTGTGGCCGTCCGTTGCGTCAGCCAGCGCCCGGTCGATGGCCTGCCCCATCCCCAGCGACTGCCACAGCTCAGCCACCACCCAGGCGGCCCCGTAGCTGCGGCCGACGACGAACAGTCACGCCGAGCCCACCGCGGCGGCCTGAGCGGCGACGGCATCCTCGGCCGGCAGCAGGCGGCAGAGGCTGCTCACCAGCCGCCGCACCGCCTCGACATCGACCTCACCCTCGCGCCCGAAGCTGTACAGCACGCGGGACATGGAGTGCCCGGTGTCGGGGTCGCGGTAGTTGTGGGCGAGCTGGACGTAGCGAACGGCGGAGCCGTCGCGGTTCTTCCGAGTCACGGTTCTGACGTACATACCTACAGCATAGGCGTTTACTCCGTGACTTGTCAAGCGTCATCGCAACATGCGTGTGCCTACAGCTTTCGGCGTTTGGAGGGCTGATCGGGCGGTGCAAAGCGGTTCTGGGAGCGGATTCACGATTCAAGACAAGGATCAAATGTGCCTACGACTGTCGAACGCTAGACCATGGCAGTATACTCATTTCCACCGTGGTGGTGGTCAGCAGCGAGAGAACAAGTCGCGGAGACAGGTATACTGCCCAGAGAATGGTCCCGGACCACACTGCACCACGGGCTCGCAGCACCGGACAATGCATCGACCTGAGATGACCAGGAGCCGACGGCACCTCGCCAGCCACCCCCCGGTTTCATGCGACCGAAATGAGGCGGAGCATCATGGACGCAACTGTCCCCAGAAAACGGCGGAGATCGCGTCACACCTCGATGGTCAGCAAGTCCACCGCCGCCTCGGTGTTCGGGAAGATGGTCGCCGCCTCGTCGCGCAAGGCGTCGAGGTCGAGGTAGCGGGGCGAGAAGTGTGTCAGGACCAGCCGTTTGGCCTGGGCTTTGACCGCGGTTTCGGCCGCCTCGACGACGGTGCAGTGCTTCTTCTTCCGCGCTTCATCGGCCAGGTCGCCGGCGAAGGTGGCCTCGTGAATGAGGAGATCGGCGCCGCGGGCCAGCAGCACGGCGTTGTCGCAGGGGCGGGTATCGGCGACGTAGGCCACCCGTTGGCCCGGCCGCGGCTCACCCAGCACCTGTTCCGGCCGGACCACGGTCCCGTCGGTCAAGGTGATGCTCCGGCCCTGCTGCAGCTCGCCGAAGAGCGGCCCGGCGGGAATTCCCAACGCCTCGGCGGTGGCCAGGTCGAAGGTGCCGGGTCGATCCTTCTCGGCCAGCGCGAAGCCGTAGGTCGGCACCCGGTGCTCGAGCGGCGCCGCCTCGATCACGTACTCCGCGCCGTCGTGAACCACGCCGCCCTGCTGGTCGAGATCGTGGAACCGCACCTCATAGCCGAAGTCGGTCCGCAGCAGGCGCTTGTTGGCCAGCACGTAGTCCGCCAGTCCGGTCGGCCCGGCCAGATCCAGCGGCTCGACCCGTTCGGCCATCTGCAGCGACATGAGCAGGCCCATCAGCCCGGTGACGTGGTCGCCGTGGAGGTGGGAGATGAGGATCCACGACAGCCGCGAGAAGCGCAGGCCGGCCTTGCGGAAGCGGATCTGAGCGCCTTCGCCGCAGTCGAACAGGAACGTTTCCCCCTGACGCACGAGCGCCACCGCGGGCAGAAACCGTCGCGGCGTGGGGGTAGCGGAGCTGGTACCAAGAAAGACTACGCGCATGGGGCTCGCGCGGCAGTCTAGCACACGGCCAAACCTTCGGCAACGGCGCCGCCCTACGGCTGCGGGTGTTTGATGCGGAAGTACTCGGCCAGGTCCGGGGCGTCGAACTGGGACTGCCAGCTCAATGGCTCCTGGCCCTGAACCGGTCCGCCGTTCTCCTCGGCGGCGCGGATCTCGGCTTCCAGGCTGTCCGCCACCGGCGGATCGGCGCCGAGGGTGGTCAGGAGGTAGGGCAGGTCGTTCATCAGGAACAGGGAGCCCGGCACGTTCCCCCGGAGCACCGCCCCCGGACCGGCGAACCAGCGCTCATTGGCGGTGACCATCTGCACCACGTTGCGGCTCGTTCCCCGGGCCAGCCAGTCGTTCAGGTAATGGCGGTACGGCGCCGGGTCGGGCGCGTGGCGGGCGGCGAAGATCACCGCCTTGAGCCGCATCCCGGGGCTCGACAGTTGCAGCGCCTGGTCCGCCGCCTGGAGCAGCGCGTGGCGGACCGCCTCGTTCCCGGTCAGCTCGTAGTACTCGATCATCCCGTGCCCGGCGCCGAAGGTCCAGAAGAACATGTTCCCGGCGTTGAGGTCGCGCGTGGCGGCCTGACGCTGGACGGCCGGGAAGGCCACCGCCGGGGACTCGACCAGCCCGGCCGGCGTGTCGAAAGCCGGCATGTATCTGGCCAGGATGTCCGCCGTCTCCTTGCTCCCGGTCATCTCCCACTGCGTCAGCAGGCCCTGCATCCGGCCCGAGTGGGCGGCGTGGATGGCCACGTCGCGCTGGGTATAGACGCGGTCGTAGAGGAGCTTGGCGAAGTCCCGGCTGCGCATGTCGCCGCTCAGGTAATGGTGGTAGCGGAACTCGCTGTGGGTGGTCTGCCGCTCCTCGTGGTTGCCGTCGCTCCAGTGCTGGACGCCGTGGCGGGTGCCGTAGCCGAGCCATTTCCCATCGTGCCGCATGTCCACGTCGCGGTTGTGGCGGGCCATGGCCTCGACGAAGAAGTAGACGTCGCGGTCGCCCGTTCGCAGGTACTCGCCCTGCATGAACAGGTTGAGCAGCCCCTCGGTATTGCTCCACCCCCACCGCCCGTTGTCGAGCGCCCAGTCGTGGTTGGGGTGGTAATCGTGGACGAAGTCGTTCTGCTTGAGCGACTTGCCGCCGTCCCCGGCGGCCAACGCCCCGCGGAGTTTGTCCGGCGCGAGGATCCAGCCGTACCCGGTCTGGAACATGTGCCCGACGTCGCCGTAATCCCACAGTCCGTACCAGCCCCATAGCTTCTGGTGGAACATCCAGAACCGGGCGAAGTTGTGGAGGTTGGCCGCGCCGCGCGGGCAGAGTGCCGGGTCGGCCAGCGGCTCGGGCAGCATCACCCGCGTGGCGCGGTACCGTTCGGCCCCGGCATAGACCAGCGGCGGGCGCTGGAAGTCGGCGTTGACCGCGTCGATGGCCGCCGGTGCCGGCTCCAGGCCATGGAACAGCCAGAGCACCTCGTGGGTCCGGGTGACGCCCTTGAAGGGGTCGTTGCCATAGTAGCTGGTGGCCACCCAATCGCTGTGCGTGCTGGTCGATTCGCCCTGTCCCCGGTGTGGGTAGTTGGAGTACCGGCGAACGTCCATCGGCGGCGCGCTGGCCGGCCAGAAGAACGCGGTCAGGGTGCCCTGGTCCCGGTCGGCGACCAGCTCCAGGGGGAACTGCTGCCACATGTCGCGGAGCATGACGGTCACCCCGCCGTCGGCCGCCGGCACGTCCAGCCAGCCGCGCGAGCGGTGGGCCGAGTCGGCGATCCGCGGGAACCGCTCGCCGCGGTTCTGCGACCAGGCGGTGTAGCCGAGGTGGCTGTGCTGCCGCAGACCGACCCGCCGCGTGCCGGCAACCGGCTGCTCCCCGGACTGACCGCCGACCGTGGCGGCCGCGGCGGCCATGCCCCTCAGCGGCAGCTCCATCCCCATCCGCCGCACGAACGCGGCGCGTGGGTCTTGGTGGAGGAACTCGACGCTTTGAAAGCACCTGGCCAGCCGCCGGCCGGCGTAGGCTTCCAGCCGGATGATCACCCGCTGCGGCTCGACCGAGCCGGTCATCCCCTCCAGTCGGACCACGGCGCGGAGCGGGCCGCTCTCCTCCAACTCGACCTTCTCGACGGACAGCGTGCCGTCGTCGGGCCGGCCCTGCACCAGGCTGGTGCCGCAAGGGTAAGGCTGCTCGGGCCGCAGGAAGTCGACGAAGCTCCGCGCCGGGGCGGACAGCACCTCGCGGCCGTCGGCCACCACCTTGCGCAGCCAGCCCTGCCCGGTGCTCAGCTCCAGTTGCAGCGGGCCGGTATCGATCCGCACCACGCTGCCGGCCTCGGCCGCCTTGACGGCGGCGCCGCCGGCGTCGGGCCGGGCTCCCCCGCCGTAGTCCAGGCGCCACACCTGTGCCGAGCCGTCGCGCCGGGTCAGGTCGAAGGTGGCCGACTGCTCGCCGGCCGCGCCGCCGGTGCCACTGCCGTCGGCGGCGAAGGTCAGCAGCAGCCACTTGATCGACCCGTCCGGCCAGAAGGCCAGCGGGCGGGTCTGGACCGGGACACCGCGACCGTCGTGGGTCAGCCGGACGTTGCCCGGCTCGCGCAATTCGCTGCGGCCGAAGGGGAATCCACCGCTGACCGGCGGCGCCGCTGTGTCGGCCGCCGGGGCGGTCCACAGCTTGACTTGGCCGGCCGGGACCTCGCCGCGCGGCGGCCCGTCGCTGGCCAAGGCGGGCTCGCCCCAATGCTGGGCCAGGGCCACGTCGGGCTGGGCGAACCGGTAGTCGTCGGCGAATGGGAGGAGGTCGAGCCGGTGCGGCGCGCCGACCACCGCCGCGGCCTGCGGTGAACTCAAGCTGAACGCCGGATGGTTCGGCGACCACAGCCAGGCCACGGCCTCGCCGCCGCCGTCGGCCTCCAGCCACAGCGACTTGGGCGCTCGGGCGGCCGGCTGGCGGTAGGCCAGCAGCAGCCCGCCGCGTGGATCGTAGGCGCCGATCCATCCGGGCGCCGCCGCGCCGCGCTGCATTGACAGCGGGGCGGTGGCCGGGCTCTCCGAGCGCCACAGGTGGTAGTCGTAGGCGGTGTTCTGGTCGATCACGAAGTGCCGCCAGAGGTTGTGGTCCGGCTCGTCCAGCAGCGCCGAGCCGGGATTGAACAAGAACTGGTAGAAGTGCCGCGTGTCCCACTGCACGCCGCGGTCGCCGCCCTGGACCACCCGCTTGCGCCGCTGCAGCGCCAGGGGCAGCCGGTAGCCCAGCGAGCGCAGGAAGCGGTCCTTGAACGGGCCGGTGGGCCGCACCGCCAGGCTGACGGTCACGAACGGGCTGCCGGACGAGAAGGCGTAGGCCAGGTCCACCGCGAGCCGATCGACGGTGCCGAAATCGAGGCGGAGCGGCACCCGGACGGTGGTCCGGGCCGCCTCGCGCTCGACCCGCGGCGCCCCGGCGTTGGGGTTCGCGGCCACAAACCGGCCCGGCGCCGCGTCCGTCCAGCCGTCGTAGTCCGCCGACTCGAACACTTCCGCGGTTACCGGCGCGGCGTCGTTGTCGGCCACCAGGGCCAACTCGCCGACGGCCAGCCGCCGGATCGCGCCGTGACGAGCGATCTCGCACCGGACCGCGCCGGTATCGACGGCCACCGATTCGTCCGGCCGGGTCTCGACCTCCATCTTCGCCTCCCCTGCCCGGGCGCCCGGCACGCCGGTGGCCGGGGCATCACTCTCGCGCGGCGGCCGCGCCGCGCGGTAGATGCGCAGCTCGTCCATCGCGCCGCGGAAAAAATAGGTCACGCCGCCCTTGGAGCCCAGGTTGAGGTTGCCGCCGGAATCCACCGCGTGGTCCCAGGTCGCCTCGGCCACTAGTTGACCGTCGAGGTACAACGAAGCCTTGGGCCGCTCGAACACACCGGTCAGCCGGTGCCACCGGCCCGGCTCCAGCTTGCCGCCGGAGAGGTCCATCCGCTCCTGGCCCGACTTGAGCCCGAGCATCGCCCGGCCGGAGGCTTCGACTTGCAGCCGGTACCGCTCACCGCCTTTGTCGACCAGGCAGAACGGCTCCGTCGTCGGCAGCTCGTCCAACCTGAGCCAGAGATCGATGGTCAGCGTGTCGGCCATGACCAGGGCCGGGTCGTTGGTGACCGAGACCGCGCCGTGCCCGTCGAAGACCAGGGCCGCGCCGCCGGGGGAATCGACGTAGGCCAGGTCGGCACGAGTCGAGGCGTGGAGCCGGTCGCCGGCGACATCGCGAATCAGCCGCCGATGACGATCATTGAAGTTCCACGCCGCGACCGGCGCGGGTTCGTCCTGCGCCCCCGCCACGGCGGAGGCCACGACCAATAGCACGACGCACCTGGGTGCCATGCTCGCCCCACTTCCTGCCACCGAAGATACGCCCCGAGCACCCGACGGCCTTCCAGGTCCCCTGCGTCGGTCCGTGTCTGTTCGTGCTCGTCGGTGTCCACCGCGCCACCGGCCGCTGGTTTGGCTCCCCGGAACCTGACCCATAATGTAACGAACCGCCGGAACGACGGCACCGCCACGAGTGGGCATGCACGGACGCAGGACCAGAGCCGGACGGCTACAGTCAGCAGCCATCGCGCTGCTGATGGTCTGGAGTTGGCTGCTGGTCGCCCACCAGGCCGAGCATCACCTTTCAGCGGCGCGGGAGGAGGCGCTGGCCGGGCAGCCGCGCGACGGCCTGCCAGCGGCCCGGGCAACTCACTCGGCACACGAGCCCTGTCTTCTCTGCCTGGTGCAGCAACTGCCCCGGCAGGGGGCCTCAGGACCTGCTCTCCCGCACCTCTCCGCCCCCGCCTGCGCCGTCGCCTCGCGAGTCGACCAGGCGCCCTGCCCGGACGGCCGGACAGCGACCGCCCGCGCGCCGCCACTGCTCCCCATCTGAAACCGTCCCAGCGCCGCTCCGGCGGCGCTCAGATCCAGCCGTCACCGTGACGGCGGGGAGCCATCACCCATGAAGCGTCCTGCACGAAGCCGTTTGGGCTTCACGTTGATCGAGCTGCTGGTGGTGATCGCGATCATCGCGATCCTGGCGGCGATCCTCTTCCCGGTGTTCGCCAAGGCCCGCGAGAAGGCCCGTCAGTCGAGTTGTCTGTCGAACAACAAGCAGATCGCCACCGCGATCCTGTCCTACGCTCAGGACTACGACGAGCGGACCATGCACGTCGACCACGTTTCCAGCTACTTCTGGTACCAGCCGCTCCAGTCGTATGTGAAGAGCGACCAAGTCTTCAACTGCCCGTCGATGCCCTCGGAGACGCCGGATCCGCAGACCGACTACAGCATCAACGGTCTGATCACCCACGGCCTGAGCCTGGCGCAATACGACCGGCCGGCCGAACAGGTCATGACCGGGGAGCGCAAGCAGGGCGTGACCGACACCGACTACCACTGCTTCTACAACGTCGGCACCTGGACCATCGACGAGTTCGAGCCCGACAACCTCGAGCCCGAGCGACACAACGGCGGGAGCAACTACACCTTCGTCGACGGCCACGTGAAGTGGCTGAAGTGGAACGCCACGCTCGGCCCGAACGGGAGTACCACCACCGGGCCGATGTACCACAACATCGACGGTCACGCCGAGCCGTAGGCCGCGCTCGCCGGCCCGGGCGGCCGCTTTCCGGCGACCGCCCGGTCAAGGCCGACCGCGCTGTAGAAGACCAGGAACGCAACCATCGGCAGCCGGTACCGCGTGTCGGCATAGGCCACGATGAACGGCACGCTGCCCAGCACCATCACCAGCAGCGGCAGGGCCGCCGCCACGCCGAGTCGGCGCGAGTCCGGCCAGCCGTAGAGGGCGAGAACCCAGAGCGCCAGGTAGGCGAGCAGCCACACCGCCCGCAGCCCGTCCGCGACCAGGCCGTGCCCGAAGCCGTAGTACGGTGGCCGCCACAGGAGCCAGGCCTTCGTGAACCACAGGCCGACGGTCCGGCCGGGATGCGTCCCGGCGTAAGCCAGCCCCGCGCGGAAGCCCTCGCGGCCGGCGGCCAGTTCGCCGGCGCCGTCGTCCCAGACCACCCCGGGCGCGACGTGCCAGCCGAAGCCTCCGGTGGCCTCGGGATTGTTGCCCATGTAGAAGTTGATCCCCGGATTGGTGGAGATGGGCACCAGCGCGTCGAGCACCCGGTAGTTGCGCCAGGTCCAGGGCAGCACCGCCAGCACCATGCCCAGCACCAGCGCGAGCCAGTGGCTCGAGAGGCGCTCCGGCCGCTGCCAGACCATCTGCGGCGCCTGGTGATTGCCTTGATGCGCCCCCGCCCCCTCCCCAGCCCTCCCCGAGGTCGGGGAGGGAGCCCGTCCCCCCGTCCGCGGGGGGACCACAGGGGGAGTGCCGCTTGCGCCGCTGCCCGGACGACGCGCGACCCACCAGAACCACAGCCCGACGATCACCGGCATGAGCAGGCCCGACTCACGGGTCAAGGCCGACAGCCCTAACACCAGCCCGGCCACCACCGTCCGGCCGACCGCGCCACCGTCCAGGGCGACCAGCAGCAGCCACACCCCGGCCGCGGTCAGGAACATCGCCGGCACCTCGGCGTACAGCTCGTGCGGGTAGCGCACGAACTGTGGGTAGACCGCGGTCAGCCAACCGGCCAGCAGCCCGACTCGCCACCCGGCCAGGCGGCGCGCCCAGGCCACCTGCAGGAGGCAGTGCCCCGCCCCGAGCACCGCCAGGACCAGGCGCGGCGCGGCCAGGCCGTGGCCGAATGCCGCGAAGCAGGCGGCCAACAGGCAGGGCTGGCCGGGCGGGCGGTAGGCCAGGGCGTTGATCTCCAGGTAGCCCCGGCCCTCGACCAGGTGCCGGGCGATCAACGCGTAGAAGTAGGGATCCGACCCGACCGGCAGCGGCTCGCCCCGGCGCAGGGCCAGGTAGCCCAGCCGCAGCAGCAGCGCGACGGCGAATAGCAGTGCCAGGGCTCGCCGTTCCGACCGCGCCGTGGCGGTCGCGCTCATGGCTTGGTCTTGTCCCGGGCGTCGGCGGCGGCGGGACCCTCCAGCCCGTGCGCCAGCGCCTCCCGGTAGTCCTTCCTGGCCTCGTCCATGCGACGCAACTCGTAGAGCGCATCGGCGCGGCGGTAGTAGGCCTGGGCCAGGTTCATCTCCTTGAGCGCGCCCTCGGGCAGCTTGCCAGCGGTAGCGACGAACTGCCCGGCCTCGTCCAGCGAAGCCTGGTAGTCCTTGAGCAGGTACGAAACCTGGCTCAACCGGAGCAGCGTCAGGCACAGGAACTCGACGGTCTCGCCCTCGGCCGGCAGCCCGCCCAGCAGCTCGCGACTGCGCTTGAAGCTGGCGTGCGAGGCCGCGTAGTCGCGGCTCTTCATCTTGTTCAGGCCGTCCTGGTAGGCCAGCCGCGCCTGGGTCAAGGTGCCGGGCTCGACCCGCCGGCTGAGCAGCGCGGTGGTGTCCCACAGCAGCAGCGTGCCGTCGGCCACCGCCAGCAGCCGGTGGCCGGCGGCGTTGAACGCGAGCTGCGCGGCTGCCACCGCCGGCTGGAGCTCGGTGGCGCGGTCGTCCTTCAGCAGCCGCACCCCGCCGGGCAGGGCCAGCGCGATCACCCCGGTCGGACCGAGCGACGCGGCGGCGGCGTCCGGCAGCGCGCGGCCCTGGCGGTCGGTCCCGACCTTCCAGGTCAAGGTCGCCGCCGGACCCGCGCCGATCACCACCGGCTGGCCCGGCTGCATCGCCAGCGAGACCGGCGCCGCCGGCCAGCGCACCCTCCCCAGCAGCTCGCGGCTGGTGGCCTGATAGACGGCCACCTCGCCGCCGAAACGGAGCCCGACCAGCTCCGCCGCCGGGTCCGGTACCAGCGCCTCCGCGCCCTGGCTGCCCGCCAAATAGGCCAGATCGCCCGGCACCGGAGAGCTGACGTAGGCCGGCGCGTCGCTCGGCAGCACCGCCACGCGCTGCCGGCGCGAGCCGTAACAAGCGTCGCGGAGACCCGTTCCGGCGGTGAACCTCGCCACGGGAGTCAGCGTGGGGAGAGCCAAGAGCATCGCCCCGGCCCGGGTCACCGTGAGCACCGTCCAGCCGTCGGGTGAGAAGGCCACGCGCGTGGGCCTCCCGTCGTCGTGCGGGAGCCGGTAGGAGGCGCCGGTGGCCAGGTCGTGGAGCCAGGCCTCGTCGCCGCCCCAGGTGGCCAGGTGCTGCCCGGTCGGCGACACGGCGCAGCCGGAGACGGCGCCCGGCGCCCGCCACCGTCCCAGGCACGGCACCTCGCCGCCGGTGGCCGGCACCGCCTCCAGGCGCCCCGCCGGCTCGATGGGCCGGCCCAGCACCAGCAGGTACGACCCGCGGTCCGGCGGCTCGGCGCCGACCACCGCCAAGTACCGGCCGGCGGCCAGGTCCAAGGTGACGGTCTTGCCGTTGCCGATCACCCCGGCGGTGCTTGGGTCACCCTTGGCGTCCGGCTGGTCCACGGCCTTGATCACCGCCGCCAGCAGGCCCTCGGAGCGGAACGTGAAGCAGACCTGCTCGGGGCGTTCCAGCGCGAAGCCGTAGAAGTCCGCCTGGGCGATCCGGCTCCCGCCGTCGGGCAGCTTGATCTCGCTCAGCATCGCGTTGGGCCGCCAGAAAGCCTGCCCGAGGGCCACCTCGGTCAACTCGGCGGCGGGGCAGGCGCTGGAGAGAAGGACCACCGCGACGATGACTCTCACTGCTTGTCCCCCACCAGCGTGTCGGCCATCTGCCGGCGGACCTGGCGCCAGACGTCCGGGTTGACTTCGTACTTCTGTCGGCCCAGGGACAGCTTGGCCGAGAGCGCGTCGGCCAGCTTGCCGTGCCCCTTCTGCTTCAGCAGCCAAAGGTATTCGTAGTCCTGCGCGCCGCGGCGAAAGGCCTTCATCCGGACGCAGGCCACCGGGCCGGTGATGCCGACCGGCTCGCCGGGATAGACGAACACCCCGTCACCGTTCAGCCGCAAGGCCCATTCGGCCGGGTACGGCTTACCGTCCTTCACCCGCAACGTCTCGTCGAAGGTCAGCGGGTTGGCATACAGATCGGTCGCCTGTTTGACGTCGTAGTGCTTCTGCCGCCAGTAGGTGGCGTCCCACATGAACCAGCCGTCCAGCTTGAACCGCCAGGCGGCCGGTCCCCAGGCGGCCACGGCCGCCGCCGGAGTATCGATGTACGGCGCGCCGCCGAGTCCGCCGTTGTAGACCCAGACCTGCTTGCCCCGCTGGCGCAGCATGGCCATCTCGGGGTCGCTGGTCTTGGACGAGCAGAAGATGTCCACGGCGCCCAGCAGTGAGCCGAAGCCGGGCTCTTGGGGGGACACCTGCTCGGTGACCATCATCGGCAGCTTGTCGCCGGTCGCCGCGTCCAGCCACTTGCCCAGGCGGCGGATCTCCTTGTACGCCTCGGCGTCGGCCGGCTCGTCCCAGGCGAAGTAGAACACCCGGTGCAGCAGCTTCCGGTCGGTGAAGAACCGGACGATGGACTGCGCCGCGGCGGTGAAGTCCTCCTGGCCGACGTGCCGCGAGACGGCGATCGGCCAGGCGTTGGCGCCAACCTGGCGGCACGGCCCGTCCTTGAACGCCGACCCGCTCAGGTACGGCCCGAACCGCGCCCACCACGCGCCCCAGCGGAAATTGCCGTTGTCCAGCGCCGCCTCGGTGGCCAACGACATCCGGTGCCGGTGGGCCAGGGCCTGGTACTTGGCCTCGATGGCGATCACCGTCGCCTCGTCGGCGGCGTGGTAGAACTCGGCGAGCTGCTCGGGACCGTAGTAGAACCAGTTGCGGAAGTGCGTTTCGCGCGGCATGGTCAGCGGCAGGACCTCCAAGACCACATCGAAGGCGGCCTGCAGCGTGCCGCCACTGACGGTCAGCCGGCCCTGGTAGCTGCCCGGCGCGGCGTCCTCCGGCACGGTCACGTCGAACCACACCGAGCTGACCTGCCCGCCCGGCGCGTCGACGGTGTCATCGGAGCTGAGCGGGACGAGCTGGCACGGGTAGTGGCCCTTGCCCAGGCTGTCCGGGACCGGCTCCTCGCCGCTGTATTGCGACGCCGCGGTGACCTCCAGGTAGTGCTCCCGGAACCGTTCGATATGCTTCGGCGAGATCACCATCCCGTCGCCGCTGACCAGCCCGTCGAGCTCGACCGTCACCGCCGGCTGCGGTTGCGCCGGCCGGAGGGCGACCTGCCAGGCGACCACCTCGTTGCGCATCGCGAACAGCTTCAGCGTGTGCCCGTCCCAAGCGCCGTTGCTGGTCTGCGGGCCGGCGTCGCCGCGGAGCCGGACCAGGTCGTCGACCAGCCACACGGCATCCGGGCCCATCCCCGGTGCGGGGCTGCCGCGCCGGCCGAATCGCGTGATGAACCAGCCGGTGGCGCCGAGCACCAGCACCAGCAGCACGGCCCGCAGCTTGCGCAGCATCGGGTTGCGTGTCATCGGTTCCCTCACCGCTTCGACGGTCGCTCCGGGCTATCAGTTCGCCGCGGCCGGCGCGCGCTCCTCGCTCATCATGCGGCCTGCTCGTCGCGTGCGGCCGCCTCGCTCAGCTCGGTCTCCGTGGCCACCAACAAGCCGACGATCAGGTACAGCCAGACCTGGTACGACTGGGACAGGAAGAAGCCGCAGACCATCCAGCCGGCCAGCGACCGGCCGAGCGCCCGGCCCAGCGCCTCCTGCACCCGTGGCGCCGGCCGCTCGGCCAGCAGTTGCCGGACCCGCCTGGCGGAGCCCACGGCGTGGACGATGAACAGGGTGAAGAACAGCAGCCCGGCCACGCCCATCTCGCCGGCGACCAGGATGAAGCTGTTGTGCGCCGTGAGCACGCGCTGCTCGAGGTACGGCGGGCCGTACTGGTCCACCCACTCGTGGAAACGGTACAGGCCGACCCCGGTCAGCGGCCGGTCGAGCAGCATCCGCATCCCGGCCACCCAGGCGCCCTTGCGGTTGTACACGTTGGGGTCCTCGGTCAGGCTCCCCAGCCCGTGGCCGCGAGAGGCCGCCAGCGCGCTCACCGCCAACAGCCCGAGGACCAGCCCGGCGATGGTGAACAGCCGGCGCGCGCGCCGGCTCCGGAGCCGCTCGTAGCCTTCCAGGAACAGCACCACCATAAGGCCCAGCATCCCGCCGCGCGAGCGGGAGATGACCACCCCGAAGATCAACGACGCGGCGCAGGCCGCCGCCAATGGGCGCCGGTAGAAGCCCCGGTCGGCCGACAGCAGGGCCAGCGCCAATGGCAGAGCGATGACCAGGGTCAAAGCCAGGTCGTTCGGGTCGGCCAGCCAGCCGACCCCGGCCGCGCGCGTCGCGAACCGGCTCTCCCCGGCGCGCAGCTCCTGCCAGGCCAGCCAGGCGTTGAGAGCCGACAGGACGACCACCACCCAGCCCAACCGCTTCAGCCGCAGCGGCGTCCGGGACAGGTTGGCGACCAGGAAGTAGACCGCCAGCGTCTTCAGCAGACCGGTGCCGACCACGTGCAGGCCGGAGCGGATGGAGATGGGCAGATAGGAGATCAGGCCGGCGGCGATCAGTCCCAGCAGGTCCCACTGCACCGGGTGCCGGACCAGCGGCGGTCGCTTGCGGATCAGGTACTGCGCCAGCCACACCGCGGTGGTCATCGCCCCGATCCAGAACACCAGCCGCAAGGACTCGATCACCGGGTACCGGTCACCCGGCCGGAGGTAGGCACAGGCGACATAGAGGACCAGCCCGTAGTACGGCTCGATCATCACCACCAGCACCGTGGTGACGGCCACGACCACCCCCAGCGCGAAGGTCAGCGACCGGTCGTTGAGCGCCAAGGCCAGGCACACCGCGGCCAGCAGCAGGGCGCAGCAGCCCACCGTGACCGGCAGCAGACCGAGCCCGGAACGGCTCGACATCAGCGGGGAGCGCGCGGCAACACGGCCAGCACCGGCGCGTCGAGGTACCGCTTCAGATCCGCTTCGCTGCGGATCGAGTGATCCAGGTACTCGGCCAGGAGCATGAAGCCGGTGCCGATGAACACTCCGGCCAGGAAGCCCAGGACGACGAACTTCAGGCGGTTGGGCCGGACCGGCTTCAGAGGCACGCCGCCGGCCGGCTGGATATCGAACCGGCCCGAGTTCCGGCCGGACTCGAAACTCTGGTTGAGGTCCAGGCTCTGCTTCCGCTGCAAGAGGTTCTCGTACGTCGCGCCGACCGCGCCGCGCTCGTCCTGGACCCGGCGGAGCTGCTCCTCGAACGCGGGCACCTGCGCGGCCACCTTGCGCAGCCGCTCCTGCCGTTCCTTCAGCGTCTCGCGCTGGGCCCGGGCAAACTGCAGCTCGGCCTCGGCCTGGACCGTCTGCCGCTTGAGGCTGTCGTAGGTCGGGTTGCTCACGTCGGCGACGTCGGTCCGCCGGTGTGCCCGCGACTCGGCCATCTGCGCGCGCAGGTCGGCCAACTGCTCCTTGAGCGTGATCACGTCGGGATGCTTGTCGGTGTAGCGCATCCGGAGCGCGGTCAACCGGGCCTCGCCCTCGGCCACCAGCCGCTCCAGCTCGCCCGAACCCGCGCCGCCGCCTTCGCCCGAGCGCAGCGCCAGCGTCTCGGCCGTGGCCGCAAGCTGGGCCCGCAGGTAGCTGGTCTGCGCCTCCAACGACTGAATCGCCAGAGTCTGCTTCTGGATCTCGCCCTCGCCGTCGGCCAGCCTGGCGGCGATGAACTTGCCCAACCCTTCGATGGCCGACAGCGGCGCCAGATCGCCCAGCTCCGCGCTCAGCCGCTTGCGGATCCGCTGCTCCTCGGCATCCAGCTCCTTCAGCCGCTCGCGGTAGCTGGCGAGCTGATCCTCGATGAACTCGAGGCTGACCACCAGCGAGGTCGCCACCAGCCGCGTGCCCTGCCGCTGGAACTCGTCGGCGAAGGTGTTGACCACCTCCACCGCGTACTTCTCCGGCGTGCCCTCGTAAACGAAATCGACGATCAGGTCCTTGCCCTCCTCGCGCCGGGCGATGCGCAGGTGGGACTGGTAATCGGCCAGCGCTTCCTGGACGACCACCCCGGGCGGCACCGCCTGCTTCGCTTGCAGCGACTCGAACACCCGTTTCTGCTCGGACGGCTGTTGCAGCGACTGGATCACGCCGCCGAGCTGTTGCGAAAGCTGCGTCTCGACCGCCAGGCCCTTGACGGGATCGAGCTCCGGCCGGACCACGGCCTGGGCCTGCGCGCGGTAGATGTTCGGGATGATCAAGCTGCCCAGCCCCAGGATGCCGGTCAGCAGCACGATGGGGATCAGCAGCAGTCCGGCGCGGCGCCGGAGCACCTGCCAGTAGAGCGCGAGATCGAAGGTTTCCTCAGCGTTCATCGCGGCTGAACTCGCCTCGCGGGTCGTTGATCACCACGCCCAGCAGCTTGGCCTGCGCGCGCGTCAGCAGCCGGTGCGCCTGGGCGGCGATCTCGCCTTGGGTCAGGCCGGCCAGGAGCACCAGCACCACCGCCTGGACGCTGTGACAGTAGACCAGCGCGTCCTGGGCGGAGAGCAGCGGACCGGTGTCGAACACCACCACCTGGTAGTCGCTCCGCGCCTCGGCCAGCATCCGCTGGATGCTCTGCTGACTGACCACCGCTCCCACGTCCAATCCGCCGTCGCCGATGGTCAGGACATCTTGATTCTCGCGCAGCGTGGACCGGATGGCCGCGGCCAGGGGCACCTCCTCGCGCAACACCTGGGCCAGGCCGGCCTCGTTGTCGATCCCATAGACTTCGTGCAGACTCGGGCGCGCGCTGTCGGCGTCGACCAGCAGCACTCTGCCGGCCAGATCATCGGCCAGGATCTCGGCCACATAGAGGGCTACGCGAGTCCGGCCTTCGCGTGGCTCGGCGCTGGTCACCGCCAGGCTGCGGACGGTGCCGGCCTGGACCCCGGGCGCCAGCCCGTGGAACAACTCGGTCAGCTCGGCGTCCAGCCGCGCGTTGGTGGCGGCGTCGCCGCCGCGCATCGCGCCCTGCAACCAGTGGGAGATGCTCATCGCCGGATGAAGAAGCTCACGAAGGGGATGAGCCTGAGGATCTCGTCCCAGATGGTGATGGTCTCGCGCCGGAACGCGACCGCCAGCACGTCGCCGTCCTGGACCTTGGGCGAGGCCGCCCCAGTCTGCGTATAGCTGCCCAGGTTCAGGTCGATCACCTCGCCGCTGGCGCGGACCAGCCGCGCGTGGGCCGGGTCGGCGTTGGCGGTCAGGCCACCGGCCAGGCCGATGGTGTCGATCACGTTCTGGCCCTCCTCGACCAGCACCCGGCCCTGCCTGGCCACGGCGCCCAGGACCAGCACGCCGCGGCCCGGCTTGCCCAACTCATCGACCGAGACCACGTCGCCGGCGCGGACCTCCGGCGGGCGGATGTTCGGTCGGCCGGTGTCGCCGTCCACCAACCCCTTGAGATCGAACAGCTCGGTGGTGATCCCGCCCGGACCCGGCCGGACGATGCGCACCTGTTCGCGGTCGGCGGTGGGCAGCACGCCTCCGGCCTGGGCCAGGGCGTACAGCACCGACGCCCGGCGGCCGGGCAGCGCCACCACGCCGGGCCGCGCCACGGCGCCCAGGACGTAGGCCACCTGGGAGTCCAGCGTTCCGGACTCGACGGCGATCACGTCGCCGGCCAGGACGGTCGGCACCGGCGGAGCCTGGGCCGGCTCGTAAAGGTACTGCTCGAGGTTGATGGTCCGCCGCTCGACGCCCTGCGGCCCGGCCCGGCTGAGGATCACCCGCGACAGGTCGGCGGTCGGCGACGGCCCGCCGACGGCGGTGATGGCCTCGACCACCGTGCCGTCGGTCCGCACCTCGACCTGCCCTGGGTGCAGCACGTCGCCCACCACGGTGACCCGGTTGGGCTCGACCGTGACGGTGTCCCCGTCGAGCAACTCCGGAAGCTGTCCGCCTTCGCCGTTCTGGAAAGCCTGCAGGTCGAAGGTGCTCAGCCGCTGGCCGCCGCCGGCTCGAGCGATCTTGATGGCGTGCAGATTGGCCGTCGGCAGCGTTCCGCCGGCTTGGGCCAGGAGATAGAGCAGCGGCCGCTGATCGACCAGCGGGTACGGCCCCGGCTTGGCCACCGCGCCGAACACGTAGACTGTGGCCGAGGGCGTCTGCAGGGCCACGTTGCCCTTGGGCACGAAGACCACGTCGCCGGTGCGCAGGTCGGGCAGCAGGGCCGGATCGCCCGAGGCCAGGTAGGCCTCGAGGTCGAACTCCCGCCGCTCCAGCTCCGCGCCGTCGCGGCGAAGAACCTTGATGTGCCGCGTGTCGCCCGCCGGCAGCGCGCCGCCGGCCGCCGTCAGGGCGGCCTGCAGGTCGGCGTCCGCCGGGAGCTGGATCGGCCCGGGCTGCGCCACCGCGCCGACCACCCGAACCGTTCGCGTGGCGGCGATCCGGCTCGGCACCGAGATCACGTCGCCGGGGAAGATGCGCGGCACCGAGCCGCCCTGGTCGAGGAACGACTGGAGATCGAACACCTCGGCCTGGCCGTCACCGCCGGGCACGCGACGGATCCGGGCCAGGTCGGCCGTCTCCAGCCACCCGCCGGCCTTGGTCAGCACTTTCAGCAGCGACGCGCCATCCCGCACCGGCACTTCGCCGGGTTGCCGCACCGCGCCGATCACCTGGGCCCGGCCGGTGGCCTCGGGATCGGTCACTTCGTCGACGGTCAACGGGCGCTGAACCCCGTCGTCGGTCTCCACCCGCGGCACGAAGATCTCATCGCCGTTGCGCAGCTCGGGCAGCTTGCCGCGGCCTTCGAGATAAGCCTTCAGGTCGACCGGAATGTCCTCGATCCAGTCGCCCGAGCGCCGCCGGATGACGATGCGCGTGACGATGGCCCCGAGCTGCGGCCCGCCAGCCAGCGACAGGATCTCCTGCACGTTGGCGTCGCGCGGGACCTCGCGCAGGCCGGGCTGGCCGACCTGGCCGAGAATCCTGACGGTCATCCGCCGCGCCGCCACCCGGACACTGAGGTTCTCGGGGTACTTCAGGTACTGGCCCAGCGCCGCCGCCAGACGCTGCTCGATCTCGGCCGTGGTCAAACCGCGCACCGACAGCTCGCCGACCAGGTCGACCGCGATGTTGCCGCGGCTGTCGACGGGGTAGACGCGCGAGAACTCGGCGTAGCGTGGGACCAGGACCGCCAGCACGTCGCCGGAATCGACCTGGTAGTCGGCCGGCACGTCGGGCGAGCCGAGCAGCGACGTCGGCGGGACGACCGGCTCGGCCGGCAGCACCGTCGGCGCGGCCGGCGGCAGTGGTGCCGGTGCGGCGCCGGGCGTGCCGGGCGGCGCGACGTCGTCCGCCGCCCCGACCGGCGGAACGGCGACCAGCAGCCAGCCAACGATGACGCACCTGACGGTGCCGACGCCTCGCATCAGTCCCTCTCGCGCGCAGTGAACCCTTTTCTTAGACTACCAGAATCCCGGAACGGGCTCGTTTCCGCGCGAATTGACGTGGCAGGGACGTGACGAGCGGGGCAGAGCGCGGATGCGTGGGGCAAAAAAGGAGGTGTCGAAGCCTTGGCCCCGACACCTAACCTCATCGAGCTGTTCGTCAAGAGCAGAGTGTGCCGCAAGCTCGGCGCCGCTGGGCTGCGAGGCACGTTGCAATTGTGTTGCAATTATGTTGCGGCAGGGGGCGCGGGCGTGCTCGTGGCGATCGAGCTCGGGCGATCGCGGCGAGGCGGCGCGGTTGACGGCGACCTCGCCGATAGGTTAAGATCGCCGTCGCCCCCGGTGGGTTCTCGCGGAGTGGTTCGATGCGCCGTGGTCCTTGGCTGACGTGCCTCGCGCTGTGCCTGATCGTCCCGTTGGCCGGCTGCGCCAAGCTGAACGAGTGGCTGGAAGGCTCGGTCAGCGAGGAGGAAGAGGACAAGGGGCCTTCGCCGGAAGAGGAACTGGCCAATCAGACCAAGGCCCTGGCGGGCACCAGCCCCGGTGATCGCAAGGCGGCCATCGGCAAGCTCGTCGGCCTGAAGCGCGAGGACGCCTTGGCCGAGGTGCTCAAGCATATCGACGACGCCGACGACAACGTCGCGCGCGAGGTGCTCAGCAACCTGCAGACCCTGACCGGGTTCCCCGAGAAGACGGAAGACGAGCGGCAGCTCGATCCCGAGGGCTACGACCAGCAGTTGCTGTTCAAGCAGCGGATCTTGGAGCAGGGGCTGCCCAAGTTGGCGGCGCTGCTGGGCCAGCGGGGACCCGAGCTTCGGTACGGCTCGCTGGTCGTCCTGTACAACTTCACCCGCGCCCCGGTGGTGCCGGAGACCGCCATCCAGACCTTGCGCGACCAGGTGGCGGAGCCGGTGGCGGCGGTGGCGCTGGACGCCGGCGCCGCGGAGGATGCCCGGCTGCTGGCCATCGAGTGCCTGGTCGCGGCCGCGGCCGGGCCACAGGTGGCCCGACTGGCAGAGCTGCTGAATTCCCCGTCGGAGCCGATCCGGGCGCGCGCCGCGCTGGCCATGGCCCAGGCGGCCCCGCTTCTGGGCGACGGCCGCGAGGCGGTGGTGGCCAAGTTGTCGGACCTGGCCAGGGATCCGGCTCAGTCGGAGGCGGTGCGCTGGCGGGTCTACCTGGCGCTTGGCCGGCTGGGCGCCAAGGAGGTCCCGCAGGGCACCCAGAAGTTTGCTCTCGAGCTGACCGAAGACGAAGCCGCCGCCCTCAGCGACCCCGAGAAGGTCTCCGGACTGGAAGCCTACCGCGGTTACGCCCTCAGCAGTAGCCCTGCACCGGACTCCACCAAGGAAGCCCACACGCTCAGCGCCGAAGTCAGCGGGATCGCCACCAAGGCCGAGGAAGAGCTGGACGCGGAGCGGAAGAAGGGGTATCGGTAGGCAGTGGGCGGTAGGGCCGCGGCAATCCTCAATCCTCAATCCTCAATCCGTCGTCGTTGGCCCTTGCGAGATCTTTACGAAAGTCGCGGCGTAAACGCTCGACTGGCGCGTACTGTGCTTGTCGGGCGAGGTCATGAACGCCCGTTGGGAGCGTGGAGAGCCATCTCCCGGGAGGATCTACCGAATGCGGAAGTTGATGGTGTTGTTGTTCACGGTGGTGTTCGCCGTGTCGGCCGCGATGCTGTACGGCTGCGCCCCGAAGGAAGAGCCGGCCCCGGACGCTTCGGCCATGCCGGCGCCCGAAGTCCCGCCGCCGCCGCCCGTCGAGGCCGCTCCGGCCCCCGCCGAGGGTGAGAAGGCCCCCGAGGCCATGCCGGCTCCGGGCGCCGAAGGCGCTCCGGCTCCGGGCGCCGAAGGCGCTCCGGCCCCTGGCGCCGAGGGCGCTCCGGCCGAGAAGGCCCCCGAAGCCGCTCCGGCTCCGGCCCCGGCCCCGGCCCCGGCTCCGACCACCCCGTAACGTACCGACGTACCGCAACGAGCCGGCCCGCCCCGCGGGCCGGCTCGTTCTTTGGGTAGGCCGCCCATGACTGGAATGCTGGAGCTGGTCCTGGTGGGCGATCTCCCCGCCTCCGTCTCGCCGCGGCTGCGGCGGCTCGGGGTGCCCCACGCCTTCACCACCCGTCGCGGCGGCGTCAGCCAGCCGCCCTGGGACACCCTCAACCTCGGCTACTCGACCGGCGACGACCCGACCCACGTGACCGCCAACCGCGAGCGAGTCTGCCAGGCCCTGGGCTACGCCCCTCACGCGTTGCGCTTCCTCAGGCAGGTCCACGGCACCGAGCTGCTGGTGCCCGGTGCGAGCTGGCCGACGCCCGATCTCGAGCCGCCCTGCGGCGACGCGTTGCTGACCTCGGAGCCCGAGCTGCTGATCGGCATCCGCACCGCCGACTGCGCGCCGGTCCTCCTGGCCGGTCCGGACGGCGGCACGGTCGCCGCGGCGCACGCCGGCTGGCGAGGGCTGGCCGCCGGCGTGGTTGCGTCGGCCGTCGATTCACTTTGCCGAGCCTGCGGCGCGCCGCCGAGTGAGCTGGTGGCGGCTATCGGGCCGGCCATCGGTCGCGACCGGTACGAGGTGGGTGGAGAGGTGGCTGGCCGGTTCCCCGGCGAGTGCCGCCGCCCGGTCGGCGGCGGCAAGTGGCTGCTGGACCTTGGCTACGCCACGGAGCTGGCGCTGCGCGAGTTGGGCATCAACCAGATCGACCGCTCGGACGAGTGCACCCATGAGGAAGCCAGCCGCTACTTCTCCTACCGCCGCGACGGCGCGGCCACCGGGCGCCAGGCAGGCCTGATCGCCCCGCGTCAGCGGTCAGGGGCGGGGGCGGGGGAAAGCAAGGGGGTGGCGCAACTCTCCCCTTCTCCCCGTGTGGGAGAAGGGGCCGGGGGATGAGGGTCCGCGTCCGTCGCCCAGGGTCACCCCACCGGCGGCGGGCCGGTGTTGATGTTCAGCTCCCGGATGATGGTCGGCGTGAGGAAGATCAGCAGCTCCGACTCGTCGACATTGTTGGTCCGGCTGCGGAACAACTGGCCGATGAACGGCAGGTCGCCCAGGAACGGGATCTTGGTCGACGAGTTGCTGTTGTTCTTGCGGACCAGCCCGCCGAGGGCGATGGTCTCGCCGTTGTTGACCCGCAAGAGGGTCTGGATCTGCTGGGTCGCCACGATGGGGATGGTCCCGCCGCCCGGGTTGTCGACGAACCCCGTCACGTCGGCCACCTGCGGGGAGATGACGGTGGTGATGCTCTCGTTCGGCGGCGCGCCGGTCACGCGCGGCACCACCTGCAGGGCGGTGGTCACCGGAATGGTGGCGACCGAGGTCGACACCGTTTGCGATGCGTCGGTGATGACCGTGTCGGAGAGCGTCACCGGGATGGTCTGCTGGAACGCCACCACGGCCGGCTGTCCGTTCTGAGTGGCGACCTTGGGGGCGTTGACCAACTTGCCCTTGTTCCCGCGCAGGATGGCGGTGATCAGCGTCTGGAAGTTCCCGGTGGCCGTCTGGAAGGCGATGCTGGCGCCGCCGGCCGACGGGGTCGAGCCGCTCACCGCGTTGATCCCGTCGGTCACCGACCAGACGATCCCAAAGGCCTGCGCGTCACTGACCGACAGGGTCACGAACCGCGCCTCGACCTCGATCTGCAGCGGCGGGACGTCGAGCATCTCGATCAGTTCCTTGAGATCCTCGATGGCCTGCGGGTCGCCGACCACGATCAGCGCCGAGATGAGGTCGAAGCCGACCAACTCGTCGATGCCCTCGGGCAGCTCGAACACCGCGCCGCCGCCCTGCCGGCCACCGGCCCGCCCGCCCCCGCCCGGCCCGGCGGCCGGGCCGCCCGCGCCGGCTTCCTCACCGAACTGGTCACGGCCGTAGGGCATCATCATCGGGATGGTGCGCGGGTTGATCACCGCCCGGTTGCCGGTGGACTGGGAGATGAACCGGTTGTGCCGGTTGATGGTGTCGCCCAGATCGACGAACGTCCGGGGCACGTCGATGGTCGGGCGGTAGAGCCGGCGGCCACCGGTCAAAGTGGTTTCCCAGGCCTCCATCCCGAACATCGCCGCGATCTCGCTGGCGCGGATGTACTTGACCTGAATCTTGTCGCGAACCTTGGCCACCTTCTGGCTGTACGCCCCGGGCTGGCCGCCGGTCAGATGCGGCTGGCGGACACTCGGCCGGGTCTCGGCGCGCTCGGTCCCGCCGGGCCGCGCGGCCGGCTGGTAGGCCGGCGGCAGCACCACCTCGGGCCGCGGCGCCACGGTGGTCACTCCGGTGACCTGTCCCTGCGGCGAGCCGACCGACACGACGCGTCCCCCGCTGGCCTTGGCGTCGGCCCGCTTGATGATGTACGTGCCGCTGTCCGGGAGCCGATTCAGCGCCAGATCGTAGACCTCGCAGATGGCCTGGAGCGCGGCCTGGACCGGCATGTCCTTGAGCGAGATGGTGATTTTCTCGGTCTGCACGTCCTTGTGCGCGACGATCGAGACTCCGGCCATCTCGTTGATCAACGTGGCCACCTCGATCAACTCGGCGTCCTTGACGTTGACGGTGACCAGCCGTTCCGACAACTCATCGGCCCGGGCGCCGCCCGCCCAGACCGCCAAGCCCGTCAGAACCGCCACCAACCACTGCCGTGAGGCCGGTATCATCTCGCGTCCTCCTGCGTTCGACCCGTTCGGATCGTCACCAACCGTCGCCCCTGCCCTCTTGGACACCCGCTACCGGCCAACGGCGTCAGGCCGGCGAGAACTAACGACCGAAGCCGCCGCCGCCGAAGCCGCCGCCACCGAAGCCGCCGCCGCCGCCGAGTCCGCCACCGCCGAACCCGCCGCCGCCGAGTCCGCCGCCGCCACCGAGTCCGCCGCCGCCGAGTCCGCCGCCGCCGCCGAACCCGCCGCCGCCGAGTCCGCCGCCGCCGAACCCGCCGCCGCCGCCGCCGAACCCGCCGCTACCGCCGCCCAGGGCGCCGGCGAACGGGTCGATGTCGGCATAGTACAGCGCCTGCCCGCCCAGCGCCTCGGCCAATCCGGGCGCGTAGGCGTACTGGAGCACGATCTTCTGTCGCCGGGTGACTTCCACCGTCGGCGCGCCAGCCCCGGCATCGGGCGTGGCGCCCGGCGCCGGCCGGCCGGCACCC
>JAANMW010001330.1_pt1 | contig 26279 bp, 23 predicted proteins | sample 7279671 | NCBI WGS metagenome assembly JAANMW01 (sample SAMN14094541, study PRJNA606508) | bioreactor metagenome | isolation source: A lab-scale SPAN reactor treating ammonium-rich wastewater day 247 | place: Ireland: Galway | collected 2017-09-19 | reverse complement strand
CGAGCGGCGCTGGCGCGAGAAAGTCCGAGGTCATCGACACGGTCGGCATGAAGCCGAAATCTTCTTCCGAATCGAAGCGTGCACCCAGGCCCAGTTGCATGTCGGCGAAGGTCATCAACATGCCGCCGTGGCAGATGCCGGCAATGTTGCAGTGACGCTGCTCCACGCGAAAGCCGAGCACCAGCTTGTCTTTCTCGCGCTTGGCGTAAAGCGGACCGGTGAGCGAGAGAAAATGCTCGTCGCCTTTAAACGGCAGCGCGATGAAGCCAGCGGGCACGGCGTCGGTCTGTACGTTCATTTTCTTTTCTTCTCGATAGCGTCCCAGATCATCGCCGCGACATCCGGTCCGCCGAGGTTTTTGATTGCGCGAATTCCGGTCGGCGAGGTGACATTGATTTCGGTAAGCAAGCCGTCGATGACGTCGATGCCGACAAACAGCAGCCCGCGCTCTCGCAGCGCCGGGCCGATGCGCTTGCATATCTCGCTCTCGCGGGGGGTGAGATCGGTCGCCCGCGCGGCACCGCCGCGCACCATGTTGGAGCGCAGATCGTCAGCGGCGGGCACGCGATTAACAGCGCCGGCGAATTCGCCATCGACGAGGATGATGCGCTTGTCGCCCCGAACGACCTCGGGCAGGAAGCGCTGGATCACCCAGGGCTCGCGAAACGTCACCGAGAACATGTCGAACAGTGACCCGAAGTTCATGTCTTGCGGCATAACGCGGAAGACCGCGGCTCCGCCGTGACCATGCAGCGGCTTCATGACCACCGCGCCATGCTCGGCACGAAAAGAATTGATCTCATCGAGATCGCGCGAGATCAATGTCGGCGGCATCAGGTCGGTGAAATCCATCACGAAGAGTTTTTCCGGTGCATTGCGGACGCTTGCGGGATCGTTGACCACCAGCGTTTTCGGATGAATGCGCTCGAGCAGGTGAGTCGTCGTGATGTAGGCGAGATCAAACGGCGGATCCTGCCGCAGCAACACGACGTCGAAGGATTCCAGGCAGGCGCGCGTTGCATCGCCAAGCGTGAAATGATCGCCGACCTGATCCCGCACGGTCAGAGTCTGAACCGGCGCAACCACGTCCCTGCCGCGAAGCGATAGCTTCTCCGGCGTGTAGTACGAGACCTCGTGGCCGCGTCGCTGCGCCTCCAGCAAGAGCGCGAAGGTCGAATCGCCGCGAATGTTAATGCGCGCGATCGGATCCATCTGAACGGCGACTTTCAGTTTCATCGTGTGCTGGTCCGGTTGAATTCCGTCTATGGCACCTGCATGCGCGCCCGAGGCTATGTGCTGGCGTCGAATGCACCTAGCAGATGGCGCGGCAAACGTCGCGGCGCAATCAGCATGGCGTCGAAACGAAACTCGAAGGTCTCATGTTCGGGGTGCGCCATCAACCAGGCCTGGGCCGCGTTGATGATTCGCTGCTGCTGTTTCCACGTCACCGCATAGGCGGCGTCATCGAGGCTGCGGCGGGCCTTGACTTCGACGAAGGCGAGAAGCTGCCGCCGGCGGGCCACGATATCGATCTCGCCGTGGGGCGTGCGAAACCGGCGCGCCAGAATCCGGTAACCTTTGGCGATCAGATAGGCGGCGGCGCGTCTTTCTGCTGAAAGACCGGTGTGAAACGCCGCGACGCGCCCGGGCGCCGCGGCCTCAGGATCGTTTCGGGAGGGGTTGTTACCTAGGGCCATTGTCGTCATTGTCTCTCATGTGTCCGGCGAGCTCAAGCGCACGGGCGTAGACCTGACGTCGGGGGTGGCCCGAGATTTCGACCGCGCGAGCCACACTGTCCTTGACGCTGCCTTCCTTCAACAGGCTCAGCAACAGTTCGTCCAGATCGCCGGAGGACAGCGCGCCTGCATCCGCAGCCGGTGGTCCGACCACCAGGACGAATTCGCCCCGCGTTTCCAATGTTGCGGCGGTCTCCGCAAGCTCCGCGAGGGGCGCACGATGGATATCCTGGTGCAGCTTGGTCAGTTCGCGGCAGATGGCGGCGGCGCGATTTCCGAGGACCGCTGCGAGATCAGGCAAGGATCTGCGGATGCGGCTGCCGGATTCGAACATCACGAGGGTGGCGTCGATCGTCGCGAGTTCGGCAAGGCGGGTGCGGCGCGCGGTCTCCTTCGCCGGCAGAAACCCCTCGAAGAAGAACCGGTCCGTCGGCAGCGCCGCAACGGACAGCGCCGCCAGCACCGAAGACGCCCCCGGAAGCGCGATCACCTGATGGCCGGCGGCGCACACGTCACGGACCAGCTTGAAGCCCGGGTCGGAAATCAATGGTGTGCCGGCATCGGAGACCAGCGCGATGGAAGCGCCTTGCGCCAGTTGCGCCAGAATCTTCGGCCGCGCGGTCGCGGCATTATGTTCATGATAGGGTTTGAGTACGCCTGTGATCGCGTAACGTTCGGTAAGGCGGCGGGTGACGCGGGTGTCTTCGCAAGCGATGAAGTCGACGCCTGCGAGGGTTTCAAGGGCCCGCAAGGTGATGTCTCCGAGATGGCCGATCGGCGTCGCGACCAGATGAAGACCGGGCGCGGCCGCCGGGGCAGCCAGTTGGTGACCCGCTACGGAGAAAGTTCGGGTCCGGGGAGTTTCGATGTCGGATTTCGGAGAGGCGGATCGTGCGCGCATACCGCGGCATTCTATAGCGTTTTCGAAAAGAGCGCCCACCGCAAAAAATAAATGGAACCAGGGAGGGAGCTAAAGCGTTTTGTCCGGATTGTTTGTGACCCCGGTATGCGGCGTCATCGGGGTTACCCGCCCGGACGGCTACCCAACAACCTGTTCCATTAATGCCAGAGAAGGAAAGTGTCAGTTCCGGAGCGTTCCTCGCCGGAGGCGGGGAAATGGGCGATTTGACACGCCGATTCGATTGGGGCTCCACACCCGTCGGTCCCCCCGATGCATGGCCGCAAAGCCTGCGCACGGCGGTCCGGATCATGCTGAACACCAACCACCCGATGTTCATCTGGTGGGGGTCGGACTTGATCCAGTTCTACAACGATGCTTACCGGCAAACCCTGGGACCGGAGCGGCATCCCGGTGCGCTCGGTCAGAAGGGCAGGGAATGCTGGGCCGAGATCTGGGACATCATCGGCCCTCAGATCGAGTACGTCATGGCCGGCCGCGGGGCGACCTGGCATGAGGAGCAGCTGGTTCCGGTCACGCGGAACGGAAGACTGGAGCAGGTCTATTGGACCTATGGATTCAGCCCCATCGATGGCGACCAGGGCGTCGGGGGCGTGCTGGTGGTATGCCGCGATGTCACGCGCGAACATCTTGCCAGACTGGCCTTGCAGGAGCGGGAGACCGAGCTCGCGCGCGTGCAGGCGATCGGGCGGATCGGCGGCCTCGAGGTCGATCTGCGCACCGGCCATCGCAGTCGCAAGTCGCCGGAGTACCTGAAGATACACGGGCTTCCGTCCGAAGCCGTCCACGAAAGCCGGGAGGACTGGCTTCGCCGCGTTCATCCCGACGATCGCTCGGTCGCCGAAGGGCAGTTCATCGAGGCGGTACGCGGCGGCGATCGCGAATACGCGGTACGCTACCGTATCATCCGGCCGAACGACGGCGAAACGCGCTGGATTTCCGCCCGATCAGTGATCGAGCGCGATGCGGGCGGGAAAGCGATCCGCTTGTTCGGCGCCCACATCGACATCACCGATCAGGTCGAAGCGGAGCGCTCGATCCGCCAGCGCGAACAGGAATTTCGCACGCTGGCCGAAGCGCTGCCGCATCACGTCTGGACCGCCACATCCGATGGCTCGTTCAACTGGTTCAATCGGCGCTTTTATGACTACGTCGGAGCACGGCCGGGCGAACTCAGCGGCAAGGACTGGACCAAGATTGTCCACCCGGACGACGCCTCGGCCGCAGCCGAGGCAAGGCTTCGCGCGTTGACGAGCGGTGAGCCCTATGAGATCGAATTCCGGCTGCGGAGGTCTGACGGCATCTATCACTGGTTTCTGTCCCGCGCATTGCCCGCGCGGGATGAGGATGGTCGCATCACCCGCTGGATCGGCACCGACACCGACGTCCACGATCAGAAGCGAATCGCGGCAAAGCTCGCCGAACTGAACGCGACGCTCGCCGAGCGCGTCGAGGAAAAAACCCGCGAGCGCGACCGGATCTGGAATGTGTCCCGGGACTTGCTGCTGGTCATGGACCAGCATGGCATCTGGCGCTCCGTCAATCCCGCCTGGACCAGGACGCTCGGCTGGAACGAGGCTGAGCTGACGGAGCGGACCGCCGAATGGATCGAGCATCCCGAAGACATCGTCAAGACCCGGGTTGAGGTCCGCCGTCTCGCTCGCGGCAAAGCTACGGTTCGATTCGAAAACCGGCTTCGTCACAAAGACGGCTCGTACCGGTGGCTGTCGTGGACCGCGGTTCCGGACCAGAACCTGATTTATGCCGTGGCGCGCGATGTCACTGCCGAGAAGGTGGCCGCAGAGCGGTTGAGGGCAGCCGAAGAGGCACTGCGTCAGTCGCAGAAGATGGAAGCCGTCGGCCAGTTGACCGGCGGCATCGCCCACGACTTCAACAACCTGCTCACCGGCATCGTCGGCTCGCTGGATCTTTTGCAGACGCACATCAAGCAGGGGCGGACCGATCGCGCGGGCCGCTACATCGAAGCCGCGATGGCCTCCGCCAATCGGGCCGCCGCGCTGACGCACCGCCTGTTGGCGTTCGCCCGCAGACAGCCCCTGGTGCCGAAGCCGGTCGACGCCAACCAGCTCATCCTCTCGCTCGAAGACCTGCTGCGCAGGACGATCGGCGAGGGCATCGAGCTGAAAATCGCTCCATCGAAACTGCTCTGGCCGACGCTGTGCGATCCCAATCAGCTCGAAAGCGCGCTGCTCAATCTCGCCATCAACGCACGGGACGCCATGCCCAACGGCGGCAGGCTCACGATCGCCACAGCAAACCTGAGCATCGACGCCGCCGGGTCCGGCTCCTCCGCGAGGCAGCCGGGCGACTATATCTGCATCACCGTCGCCGACACCGGAACAGGCATGACCACCGATGTCGCCGCGCGCGCCTTCGATCCCTTTTTCACCACCAAACCGATCGGCCACGGCACCGGACTCGGCCTGTCGATGATCTACGGATTCGCGCGGCAATCGAACGGCCACATCGCGCTCGACACCGCGCCGGGACGGGGCACGTCGATCAGCCTGTCTCTGCCGCGTCATGACAGCGTCGCGGAGGCCGATCAAGCGTCTCCCGCAAGCAGGATCACCTCCACGGGGGGAACGGTTCTGGTGGTCGAGGACGAGCCCGTCGTGCGCGGCATCATCGTGGAGATGCTGCACGATCAGGGTTATGTGACGCGCGAGGCCGCGGACGGCGCGGAAGGCTTGCGAATCCTGCAGCTGGACAAGCCAGTCGATCTCCTGCTCACCGACATCGGGCTTCCCGGCATGAATGGACGCCAACTCGCGGATCAGGCGCGGGAACTCCGCCCGGATCTGAAAATCCTCTTCATGACCGGCTATGCGGACAATGCCGCAAACGCCAAGGGCTTCCTCCAACCCGGCATGGACATGATCACCAAGCCGTTCGATCTCGGCCATCTGTCACGGCGTGTCCGCGACATCATTTCCCACTGATGCTCGGTTGCGACGGTGTGCCGGCACCATTCCTCACGGCGACGATTCAAGAGCATCTGCGCAGTCTGCGTCGCGTGACTGGTATCCACTTCGCCAGAAAATGCTCCAAAACAGTCAGTCACATACATTTCCGGTCAGAAACGGATTGCTGGCGCGCTCGTGGCCGATGGTCGATCCCGGTCCATGTCCGCAGATGAAAGCGACGTCATCTCCGAGCGGCAGCAATTTGTCGGTGATCGACTTGATCAGGACGTCGCGGCTGCCGCCGGGCAAGTCGGTGCGGCCGACGGAACCGTTGAATAGCACGTCGCCGACATGCGCAAACCCGATCTCGGCGTTAAAGAAAACCACGCTTCCCGGCGAATGGCCGGGGCAATGAAGAACGTCGAACGCCAGTTTGCCAAGCTCGACCCGGTCGCCGTCGTCGAGCCAGCGGTCGGGGACAAAATCGCGCATGCCGGTCATGCCGTAGTGCCGTCCGCTTTCGACGACATGGTCGAGCAGGAACTTGTCGGCGACGTGCGGACCCAGGATGGGAACCTTCAACGCATCGCGCAACTCCGCGGCGCCGCCCACATGATCAATATGGCCGTGCGTAAGCCAGATCCGTCCGACGGTCACGCCGGCCTTTTCAATGGCGGCCCTGACCAGCGGAATATCGCCTCCGGGATCGATGACCACCCCATCCCTGGTGGCCTCGCACCACAGCAGCGTGCAGTTCTGTCGGAACGGCGTCACCGGAATGATTGTGGCGCCGACTTTGGCCCTGGTCTGGTCTTCGCTCGTCATACCCGCACAATGCCGATTTTTAAGGCAACGCCAAGCGATTTGCGCGGCATGGCCGGTTCAGCCTCCGAAAGACTCAAAACATGGCGCAAGCAGCCAAGTTCGCGGCTGGTCCCGGCAGGGGAACGGGTGTAGCCCGCGTCTTCAGCTTTATAATATGGTGGCGAACCACGAAATCGGACATACCGAGTCCAGCCGCATGGAAACCAACGCCGCTCACATCGCCCTTGTGGTCCCGCCGGATCGCCGCCAGTCAGCGACCGCGCTGGCCATCGCGCGCGGGACGGGAAGACTTTTACGATCGCTTGGGTTTGCCTGCCTCGGCGAACTGTCGCTGCCGTCCGGACGCCGAGCCGATCTGGTCGCCGTCAACGCGCGCGGCGAGATCTGGATCGTCGAGATCAAATCCTCGGTCGAGGATTTACGCGCAGACAGGAAGTGGCAGGACTATCGGGCGCATTGCGATCGCCTGTTCTTCGCTTTCACGCGCGACCTGCCGTGTGACATATTTCCCGGCGATGCCGGGCTTATCGTTGCCGACGCCTATGGCGCCTACCTGCACTGCGAAGCGCCGGAGCATCGGCTGCCGTCCCCGACACGCAAGGCAATGATGCTGCGCTTCGGGATGGCGGCGGCGCAACGTCTCAATCGCCTCGCCGATCCGCAGGGTCATATCGACGATGAATTTTAGAGCAATATCCCGAAACGTGGAAACGGTTTCGGACAAGATCCTGCTCAGTCGAAAGAATCACAGGCACAGGGTTTGATTCAACGCAGTTGAACCGAACCCAACCTTCCGATGGAATCAGATCTCGATCTCAGCGAGGCGCGCGTTTCGCCAGAATGCGTTGCAGCGTGCGGCGGTGCATGTTGAGCCGCCGGGCTGTTTCCGACACATTGCGATTGCACATTTCATAAATGCGCTGAATGTGTTCCCAGCGCACGCGATCGGCCGACATCGGATTCGGCGGGACCTCGGACTTCGCCGTGCCTCTGGCGAGCAGCGCCGCAACCACGTCGTCGGCATCAGCAGGCTTGGACAGGTAATCGATCGCGCCCAGCTTCACCGCCGTCACAGCGGTCGCGATGTTGCCGTAACCGGTCAGCACGATCGCCCTCGCGTCGGGGCGCTCGCGTTTAAGCGCGGATACGACGTCGAGGCCGTTGCCGTCGCCGAGCCGCAGGTCAACCACGGCGAAAGCCGGCGCGGACTTTCCGATATGCGCAAGGCCATCAGAGACACTGTCGCATGGAGTCACATTGAAGCCGCGCGTTTCCATGGCGCGCGACAGACGCTCCAGAAACGGCTTGTCATCCTCGACGATCAGCAGCGAACGGTCGGCTTGCGGGGAGACGTCGGGGGTGGCGTTCACGGGGATACCTCGCGCTTGGTTTGGTATGAAATCATATGGTCGCTGAACCGCGCACCGCAAGCAATTGTTGCCGAGGTTGCCGCCCGTGATAACTATCCTGTTGTCTCCGCAATCGTTTTCGCTGTTTCAAAGCGGATGCGCGGCCACACGATCCTGACCACCGCGCCGTGATCAGGAAACGTCCGGTTCTTGAAGGATACCCTGGCTCCGGTTCGCTCCAGCAAGGTTCGGGCGATAAAAATTCCGAGACCCAGCCCTGTGCGTCCGCTCTGTGCATCGCCGACATTGCGACGACGCGACAGGTAAGGCTCGCCGATTCTCTTGAGAATGTCGGGGACGATGCCCGGTCCGTCGTCGGCGATGACGATCTCGACGCTGTCCTTGCTCCACCAGGCATTCACTTCGACCGCGCTGCGGGCGAAATCGACGGCGTTCTCAAGAATGTTGCCGACGCCGTAGAGGATCGCGGGGTTGCGTATGCCGACCGGTTCATGATCGCCCGCGGCCTCGATCCGGGTTTTGATGTCGATGCCGAAGTCTCGATGCGGCGCAACGGTTTCCTCAATCAGGGTGGACAGCGGCATGCGGTCGAAGGGCGCTCCGGATGACGACAGTTGCGCGATCTTGGCGAGGATATCGCGGCAGCGCTGCGCTTGCTCCCGCACAATCCTGAGATCGCCGGCCAGCCGCTGTGGCTCCTGCGCGCCATTTTCCTGCAGAGCTTTCTCCAGTTCCCGCGAAATCAGGAAAATGGTTGAAAGCGGCGTTCCGAGTTCGTGGGCGGCCGCTGCGGCAAGGCCGTCGATCTGGGTCAGGTGCTGTTCGCGGGTCAGAACCAGTTCGGTCGCGGCGAGAGCGTCGGACAGTTTGCGCGCCTGCTCCGTCACCTGGAATGTGTAGAGGCTGGTGACGCCGATCGCGAGCACGATCGATAACCAGACCCCTATGAGATAGATCGGCGGCAGGACGAGCGGATTGGATGCATCCCACGGCAGTGGCAAATGCGTGAAGCCCAGAACGGTCGCGCAGGCGACCGCGAAGCCCCCGAGCGCCATCGTCATTCGCGTCGGCAAGGCGGTGGCCGAGATCAACACCGGCGCCAGGAACAGGTACGAAAACGGATTCTGCAAGCCGCCGGTGAAGAACAGCAGGGCGGCCAGTTCAGCAATGTTCAGCGCAAGCAGCGCCGCGGCATGACGCGGCTCCAGCCGCTGCACCGGATTGAAACTGACTTGCAAAGCCAGATTGAGCGCCGACGACAACCCGACGATCACGACACAGGGAATGATCGGCAGGTCGAACTGGAGACCCTGGGCGACGACGAAGATCGCCGCGAGTTGCCCCAACGCCGCAAGCCAGCGCAGCCGCAGAATCGTATCCAGACGAACGTAGCGGCGGGGATGACGGAAATTGGAGGCGGCGACGTCGGGCATTCGTGACGACTATAGCGTTTTCGAGCAAGGTGGATACGGGGCCGCTTGAAGAAAACGCGCCAGACCAACAATCCAGCGCTTCGTTGTTTCCATTCAATCAGAAGCGGCGCCTACAAACCGGGAGCCTGATCGGGCATGGTCCTGTGCCGAGAACCGCTTCGTATCAGCGATCATGCCCTGACTCTGCGTCGCAAGCGCACGTAAAGTGCGCCCTCACCGCCATGGCCGAGATGCGCCTCGTCGAAACCGACAACCAGCGAGCGAAATTCGGGAAGAGCCAGCCATTGCGGGACCTGCCGGCGCAGGACGCCTCGCTCGGAATCCACCCCTTTCGCGCGGCCCTTGCCGGTAATCACAAGCACGAAGGCGAGGCCATCGCCAGACGCATCCTGCAAAAACCGCAGCAAGGCTCGATATGCCCGTGTCTGCGTCATGCCATGCAGGTCGATCCGTGCATCGATGTCTTTCCGCCCTCGGGACAGTTGCGAACGCTCGCGGCGGGTGAGCGCCGCCGGCGGCGGGTTATTAAGGCCAGAGTGTTTATGTTCTGACGCGCTGTCTTCACGCGAAAACGTTATAGCCGTTTTTCCGGTCGAGTCAGCTTCGGACCAGGCCGTGGGCTTTGCGATGACCGCGGATTTCACCTCAAGCCGGGGTTGAAATGGACCGGGCGGAGATCGTTTGCGCAACGGCTTGGCTTGCCCCGCGACGCTTTCCCACAACCGGCGTTCCTCGTCCGTAAGGACGCGCTGGCGGCCCGGCCGCGCGGATGCGTCGGGCGAGAAACGTTTCATCGCGCCCGGCGATACCAACGGCGACGATGATGGCTACGATATCGCGGCTTATGTGCGGATCTGACCCCGGGCCGCACCGATGGCAGCGGAGCGGCTTCCGATGACGCGGCTTTCGCTGCCGGCCCGGGGGCGGCGGCACCGGCCTGCTCTTTCGCGGGGGTTAAAGCGGCCCCAGCGGCCGGCGGGGTGCTGGCAGGCTTCTGATCGCTCGGTGGAAACAGCTTTGCGATCCTTGCCGAAGGTCGTGTTTCCGGAAGCGGCATGGTTCTGGCGCGGGCTACTGGATCGAGGCTGTTCGGGACAAGCATGACGAAGTGCATGTTGTGGCGAAGACGACCTGAAACCCGCCCTGCCTCCGAACCTGCGCCGAAGTAAAGATCCGCGCGGGCCGGACCAACAATGGCGGAGCCTGTATCCTGCGCGATCATCAATCGATGGAACGGCGTTTTCGCCTGGGCAGATTCGATCGGCAGTTCGCCTTCGATAAAAAAAGGCGTGCCGTAAACATGCAGCGATTTGTCGACCGCAATCGACCTGCCCGGCGTCAACGGCAAACCCTGTGCTCCGATGGCCTCGTCATTGTCGGAGAGTTTCACCTCGCGAAAAAACACATAGGAGCGGTTCTGCCGGCGCAACTCGTTCGCGCCATCGGGGTTGTCGGCCATCCATTGCCTGATGCGCTGCATCGACATCTGATCCTTCGGGATGATGTCACGTTGGATCAGGATGCGGCCGACCGCAGTATAGGGATATCCGTTATAGGAATCATAGTTGATGCGTATGGTCGAGCCGTCCTCGAGACGAACCCGGGCCGAACCCTGGATTTGCGTGAAGAGCAAATCGGTCTGGCTCTTGAGCCAGCAGATTTCGAGGCCGCGGCCTTCGATCGCACCGTCCTCGATTTCCGCGCGATCGTAGTAGGGAACCAGCTTTCTGCGGCCGATCTTGCGATACACCGGCCCGCTGTTAGGCAGGCTCGGCGCGCTTTGCGAGAATCCCCGGACGAAAAGGTTCGAAGGGCGGCGATAGACCGGCACGGTGTAGACATCGGTCCTGATACGCGATCCGTCGATGATCGGCTCGTAATAGCCGGTGACGAAGCCGTCCGTTTCGCCGAGACGTGAAATGCGCACGGCCCGGAAACGGTCCTCGAAGAAAGCCCTCGCTTTGGCATTGTCCGGGATATTCATCGACTTCGCCACGCGGCACGGATCCCGCAAGGACACGCCGAGCGCCTTGTGGCTGACGGCCGAGACACGCCGCGCGGTTACGGCACGGCAACTGGCGCGAAAAGCCTTGAACGCGTCGAGATGATTGTCGGTGTTCCAGCCGGCGATCTCGGCAAAGGCAACCGGGGAATACTGGGCGCCGGGAATCTCGAGCGGCCCAACGGAACGATGGCCGCTGCCCTGAGCCTGAACGGTGACAGGCGCCGTCGCGGCGGCGATGCATAATCCGACCGCGAACCTACTGACCCGATAAAGCTCAGTTGGCGCTTCCGGTGCCAACCAGTTTCCAGTTCGGGTCGCGCGAGGAAATATCGCGGGCAAACGTCCAGACATCGGTAATATCGGAAATCTTCTCGGGGTTTCCGTCGACGATGGCTCCGGTCTTGTCGCGGGTGACGGAAATCATCTGCGAAATGAAGCGGACCGTCAGCTGCTCGGCCCCGTCGCGCACCTCCGCGCCAATCAGCTCGACTTTATCGATCGAGACAAATCGCGTTTCCGTTTTCTGCTCGAGCCTCTCTCTATCCTTGATGGCCGCATCAAAGCTTTCGTAAACATCCGACGACAACAGATCCTTCAAAGTCCGGCGATCCCCGTTGGCGAATGCCAGCACGATCATCTCATAGGCGCTCCGCGCGCCGCTGATAAAATGACCGGGATCGAAGGAGGAATCCTGCGCCGCAATGGCGTCGAGCCCCAAAGCGAGGGGCGTGCCGGGTTCAGCCACACTCTTCCAACGGTCGGCTGCGCCCCCCACATCGGCGGAGGGCGCCGCCGATGACTGATTGATCACGGTTCCCGGAACCGGGACCACGTTATTGTCCTGGGTGCCACCCAGGACCTCGCGCGTGGCTCGGTCATAAGGCGGACGCTCACTTCCGGTCCGCTGCCCGAGAACGCTGCGCAGACGCAGGAAAATAAAGACCGCCAGCGCGAGGAAAATGATGGTGTAAATATCCACGTCGTCTTCACTTTCTGATCGGTCCGGTTCTGATCGGTCCAGGTCGCGACCGACGAACAAACGTCCAGATGAGGGCAGGTTCGCATGGCCGCCTGATTAATTTAAGTACGAAACCTCGTCCGGCCAAGAGCGCATTCTAGCATAACGATGGGATCAGCGAAGACTCCCTAGACTTGCAGAGTTCACCGAACATAGCGCGTTTCCGATCAAAGGGGAAATTCGGAGTTTCAAGGATAAAACCCGTTCCTTCAACAGGTTGAGCCTTGGGACGAGGCAAAAGCCCGCGGGCGACCCGAAGGACGGTCGGGTTCGCCGGCGCCTCCGCCGTCCTTGTGAACAGTGGCAGCATTATGTTAGCCACTCGCCCCGAAACGGCACTTCGCCGTTCAAGCAGGCACGGCAAGCCGGCTTGAAGTTTCAGGAGAGAAATCCATGACCAACGGCAACGGCACGCCACCCGAGACAGCCCCTTCACCCCAGTTGAACGTGCTGGCCCAGTACACCAAGGATTTCTCTTTCGAGAATCCCAACTCGCCAGCCTCTCTCGCCCCTCAGCAACAACCTCCCTCGATCAACGTTCAGATCAATGTCGGCGCCAGCAATGTGGCGGAGAATGACTACGAGGTCGTGCTCAAGGTCGAAGGTAAGGCTGAACATGCCGGAAAACTGATGTTCAGCTTCGAACTCGCTTATGCGGGCGTGTTCCGGGTCGTCAACGTTCCCCAGGAGAACCTTCACCCGCTGGTCATGATCGAGTGTCCGAGGCTGCTGTTCCCCTTTGCCCGCGAAATCGTCGCCACGGCCGTCCGTGACGGCGGATTCCCGCCATTGATGCTCGACCCCATCGACTTCGTAAGCCTGTATCGACAGAACATGGAACGTCAGGCCGCGGCGCAACAACAACAACAACCAAGCTGATCCAGCGGAGCTCTCTAGAGCATGTTCGCTTCTGATTGAATCAGAAGCGAGGCTCCAGATTATTGTTTTGACGCGTTTTCTTCACGCGAACCGGTGTCCACTTCGCTCGAAAACGCTCTAGCATGATCCGATCAAGTTGAATCGGACCATGCTCTATGGGCCCGGTTCTCAGTTCCCGGATTCCTGATCCAAAAATTCCGTCCAGATCGCCTTCTCGCCGAGCGTCGCGATGAACTCCCGATGCGCGAGGAGGTCGGACTCGGTGACGCGTGATGCCAGCGGCACCGTTCGCTGACGTCTTGGTGCTTCCAGAGATCCGCCACGTTGGCGGGGCGCGGTTTCAACCAGGATCAATTGCGACTGTCGCGCGCCGATCAGATCGATATAGACTTCCGCAAGAAGCTCGGCGTCCAGCAATGCGCCGTGCTTGGTCCGGCGGCTGTTGTCGATGGCATAGCGCGAACACAGATCGTCCAGCCGGTTCGAGACGCCGGGATGCTTCCGACGCGCCAGCAATAGCGTATCCACCAGCCGATCACGGCCGACCGCCTGCCGCTTGAGGCGCTCAAGTTCGGCATTGATGAAGCTGATATCGAACGATGCGTTGTGAATGACCAAAGGCGCATCAGCGATAAATTCCAGAAACTCATCGACGACGTGCGCGAACAGCGGTTTGTCGGCGAGGAATTCACTCGACAGGCCATGGACCGCGAATGCCTCCTGCGGCATATCACGTTCCGGATTGATGTAACGGTGGAAGGTTTGTCCCGTCGGCATGCGGTTGAAGATCTCAACGCAGCCGATCTCAACAAGGCGATCGCCTCGCAGCGGATCCAGGCCGGTGGTTTCAGTATCGAGAACGATTTCGCGCATGAAGTTCCATAAGATTGCAGCGTTTTCGGGCGAAGCATGTCCTCGGGCTTGACCCGAGGATGGAATCCAGTTCGCGTGAAGAAACGCGTCAAATCAGAATGCCGGAGCCCGCCGTGCTTCCGTAAGAAGCGGAAACGCCGCCGTGAATCAGGACCGCCGTCGCGGCATCTTAGCAGCCGCTGCCAGAATTTCGCGGATCCGCGCGCGCACATCGTCGAGACCGTGCGAGGTATCCACTACGAAATCGGCCCGCCTGCGCTTTTCAGCGTCGGGCAACTGGCGGGCCTGGATAGCCTTCAGCTTTTCGCTCGTCATATTGCCGCGAGCCAGAATGCGCTCACGCTGAAGCTCAGGCGTTGTCGTGACGACAACCACCGCATCGACAGACCTCTCGCCGCCGGTTTCAAACAGCAGCGGCACATCGACCACCGCCACCGCAGCACCTGACCGCTCGGCCCGCTGAAGAAACGCCTGACGGTAGTTGGACAGCAGAGGATGGACGATCTGCTCTAGCCGCTTCATGGCTGCGGTGTCGTGCACGACCTTCGCCGACAATTTCTCACGGTCGACCTTGCCATTGACGGTTGTTCCTGGAAACGCGGCCTCGACCAGGGAAGCCGCCTCTCCCTCATAGATCGCGTGAACGGTCGCATCGGCGTCGTAAACCGGAACTCCCGCTTCCGAGAAAAGTCGGGCGGTGGTCGATTTCCCCATTCCGATCGAGCCGGTCAGCCCAAGCACCAGCATATTCGAACGTCCGCCGTCACAGCGATAGCAGCCCTTGCGAACGCAGATAAGCAAGCAACGGCAACAGCGGCAAGCCCAGGATCGTGAAATGATCTCCCTCGATCCGGCTGAACAGATGGATACCGAGCCCTTCGAGCTGATAAGCGCCGACACTGGTTGAGGCCCCATCGCCAGCCGCGTCCAGGTACACCCTGATCGTATCCTCGCTCAGTTCCCGCATCGTCATGCGGGCGACCGAGACATTTTCAAACAGCAGACGACCGTCACGCATGATCGCGACACCGGCATGCAACGCATGGGTCCGACCTGACAACGCTCGCAGATGTGCGCCCGCATCCGCACGGCCGGCCGGCTTGTTCAACAGACGGCCATCGCATTCGATCGTCTGATCCGCGCCGATCACATAACGTCCGGGCGATCGCAATGAAACCTCACGCGCCTTTTCACAGGCCAGACGGACCGCGATCTCATCGGCGGCCGCGAGGCCGGAACTTCGCTGAACCGACCGCTCATCGATCGCGGCCGGCATCGGCTCGAATGGCAGACCCGCATTGGCGAGCAATAATCGTCGTACCCGGCTTTGCGACGCCAGTATCAACGGTTCTGATTCACGCCATATCGCCATTGCCGGCTAATCCGGACGCCGCTGCCGGCGCCTGTCGGCGAACAGCTTCATGATCGCCGCGGCTGTCTCCTCGATCGACCGGCGCGTGACATCCAGTTGGGCCCAGTCGTGTTTCACGCTCAGTCGGCGAGCGTGGATCACCTCCTCCGCAACGGACTGGCGATCGACATAGCTCTCATTGCCGGGCCCCGCCCCGATGCTCAGCAACCGGTTCTGCCGAACCTGAATCAGGCGTTCAGGCGCTGCATGAAGACTGACGACCAGTGGATTCTTCAACGATTCCAATTGACGTGGAATCGGGATGCCCGGCACCAGCGGAACGTTCGCCGTGCGGACGCCGCGGTTGGCAAGGTAGAACGACGTGGGCGTTTTCGACGTGCGCGATACGCCGACCAGAACGACGTCCGCTTCCTCCAGACCTTCGACGTGCTGCCCGTCGTCATGCATCATCGTATAGTTCAACGCATCGATACGCTTGAAATAATCCGCGTTCAGCGTGTGCTGTGCGCCAACGCGACCGGTGGTGTCAGCGCCAAGATAGGCCTGAAACAACTGCATGACCGGGCCGATAATCGAAAGGCTCGGGCAGTTGATCTCCTGGCACCTGGCCTCGAGCCGGACCGCGAGATCCTTTTCAAGCAGCGTAAACAGGACGATTCCCGGCGCTTCCTCGATTTCCGCCAGAACGCGATCGAGTTGCTTCTGGCTGCGAACCAAAGGGTAGACATGCTCAATAGGCGTGACACCGGCATACTGAGCTGTCACCGCGCGTGACACGGTGATCAGCGTCTCGCCGGTCGAATCAGACACAAGGTGAAGATGAAAATCGCGGCCGGTCACGGACGCCATCAACCTTGCATACCCTGTGTATCGTTGTGGAGATCTGGCCGCAATTTCACCTGTCCTGCGACGGCCGCCGGATAACTTGATTCTTCTTCACAAAGTCTCCTCAACGGGAAAACTCTCAACCGTTTCCAGGAATAGCGGGATCGTGTGGACTTGTCTCTTGATAATCACGCGCGAGTGCGGGGTAAGTCCATGGTTCTCCGACAGTCTTTCAAACGATCATGACAGCCTTGGATTCCCCTGCCCATGTGGGCAAGGTGCGGAAAAAACCGGGATGGCATTGTGTTCCCTCAATTCACCGTCACTTAAACTCAAACCAAAGAATTTTAAGAGTTTCTTTAGAAAGAGCTGCTTGCGGATATCGTTCCGTTTCTGGCAGGTATCGGGCGCTCCAGCAGGTCGCAAGGCCGAATTCCCCTGAACGAGACGATCGATGTACGAGTGGATCAAAGCCTTTCATGTGATTGCGATCATTTCCTGGATGGCGGGAATGCTCTATCTGCCGCGGCTGTTTGTTTATCACTGCGATGCGGAGATCGGCTCGAAACAATCCGAGACCTTCAAGATCATGGAGCGGAGGCTGTTCAAGGCCATCATCAATCCTGCGATGATGATAGCCTGGGGACTCGGGCTTTACATGATGTGGGAGCGGCAGTGGTATGCGGTCGGCTGGTTCCAGGGCAAGTTGGCGCTCGTCATCCTGATGTCCGCCGTCCATGGCTATTTCGCACGCCGCGTTCGCGATTTCGCTGCCGACCGCAATGTGATGAGTCAGAAATTCTATCGTATTATCAATGAGGTCGTGACAGCCCTCATGATAGGTATCGTCATTCTCGTGATCGTCAAGCCATTCTAGATCATGATGATTTTGGATGGAATCGATCCAAAACCATGAACGTGATCGATTCCAATATTTTGAGCCGCGGGATGCGGGCGGAAAACCGCACCACACTTTTCCTCGTCCCGCTTTAAGGCTAGGAAACTTTCGTCAAAACGGTCTGCCAGCACCTCCTTGCGCGGAAGCGTTCAATTTTCTATATTGCGGATATTCCCACCCTATGCAGGCGGATGTGGCCGCGTTCCGGTTTCTGAATCGAGCCGGCCGCCACGTCAGGTTTGAAGCCTTTCGGTGACCTTCCTCGCTTGATGTTTTTTCCGGTACGGAGAGGACCGCCGTCTTTCCTTTCGGTCGTCGTCCGCATCTTCCCGAAACCACCTGACCATCCTTTTCAAGCATTCCACAGGACTCTCCCAATGCGGGAAATGAAACTTCAAGACCTCAAGGCCAAGACTCCAGCCGAACTCGTCTCGTTTGCGGAGGAGCTTGGGGTCGAGAATGCCAGCACCATGCGCAAGCAGGAGCTGATGTTCGCCATTCTGAAGCAGCTTGCCATTCAGGAAACCGACATCATCGGCGAGGGTGTCGTCGAGGTTCTCTCGGATGGCTTCGGCTTTCTGCGCTCACCCGATGCCAACTATCTGCCGGGTCCGGACGATATCTACGTTTCACCCTCGCAGATTCGCCGTTTCGGCCTGCGAACCGGAGATACCATTGAGGGACATATCCGCAGCCCCAAGGAGGGCGAGCGCTATTTTGCGCTGCTGAAGGTCAATACGCTCAATTTCGAAGACCCCGAGAAGTCGAAGCACAAGGTCAACTTCGACAACCTGACACCGCTGTTTCCCGATCAGCGGTTTCGCCTCGAACTTGAAGATCCCACCCGCAAGGATTTGTCGGCGCGCGTCATCGATATCGTCGCTCCGATCGGCAAGGGTCAGCGCGCCTTGATCGTGGCGCCGCCGCGCACCGGCAAGACCGTGCTGATGCAGAACATCGCGCACTCCATCACCGCCAATCATCCGGAGTGCTATCTGATCGTTCTTCTGATTGACGAGCGCCCGGAGGAAGTCACCGACATGCAGCGCTCGGTGAAGGGTGAAGTCGTATCCTCGACTTTCGACGAGCCGGCGGTGCGTCATGTTCAGGTCGCCGAGATGGTGATCGAGAAAGCCAAGCGTCTGGTCGAGCACGGCCGCGATGTTGTCATCCTGCTTGATTCGATCACGCGCCTTGGCCGCGCCTACAACACCGTGGTGCCCTCCTCCGGCAAGGTGCTGACCGGCGGCGTCGATGCCAACGCCTTGCAGCGGCCGAAGCGGTTCTTCGGCGCGGCGCGCAATATCGAGGAAGGCGGGTCACTGACCATCATCGCAACGGCACTGGTCGATACCGGAAGCCGCATGGACGAGGTGATCTTCGAAGAGTTCAAGGGCACCGGCAACTCCGAACTCATCCTCGACCGCAAGGTGTCCGACAAGCGCACCTTCCCGGCGATCGACATCTCGCGCTCGGGTACACGCAAGGAAGAACTCATCACTGATCCGCAACTGCTCAAGAAGATGTACGTGCTTCGGCGCATTCTCAATCCGATGGGCACGATGGATGCGATCGACTTCCTGCTCGACAAGCTGCGTAACACCAAGAACAACGCCGAGTTCTTCGAGTCGATGAACACCTGATCGCCATCGATCGGGGTGAGCAGGGCTCGCGCAAGCGAATGCGTGTTCAGGTTTCCGGCCGTCTCATCCTTACACCAGTCCGTTGAGCGCATCAGGCTGCGTCACCGGCAGCGAGCAGGACTGACCGCGGCAGATGAAGGCGGCGCTTTGCGTCACAGCCGCAAGTTTTGCGCGCGCCGGATGATCGGCCGGTAGCGCTTCTGCATTGGGCGCATGAAGTACGATGCTTGTCGCATGCGGAAGTTTTCGCGCGGCGCCGAGCAGCGCAGCGGCTTGTGCACCCTCGCCGACCACGACAATCTCCGCGCCGATGAGACGAAGATCGAGCGCATTCATCAGCGAAAGCTGGCCAAAGCCCTTCTCGGTCGCGCGCGGCAGCAAGGCTGCGAAGAGGCTGTCGATCACGTCGCGCCATTTCGCATCACCGGTCAGCGTGGCGAGACGCACCAGGTTCTGTGCGATCACGCCGTCGTGGTTGGGGATGGCGTCGTCATCGCTTGAATGCGGCCGCACGATCAGCCCCTCAGCGTCGTCGGCCGTCAGATAATAGCCGCCATGGTCGACATCGGCGTAGTGCGTGTCCAGCGCGGATTGCCAGCGTAATGCCTGCTCGAGGAATGCGCTGTCGCCTGTGGCCTCGAACAATGCAAGCGCGGCGCGCGCCATCGTCGCGTAATCGGAGGCGAGCGCCGGCATCAGCAGCCGGCCTTCGCGCCACGAATGACCGAGCCGCCCGTTGCGAGTCATATGGGTGCGAACGAATTCGTATGCTCGTCGCGCGATCTGCAACCAGTCGGGCTTGTCGAAAACGCAGGCCGCGTGAACGAGAGCGGCGATCATCAAACCGTTCCAGTCGGCGAGAATCTTGTCATCGAGTCCGGGACGAACCCGGCTTCCACGGCGCGCCAGCAGTTTTTCGCGCAGCGCGCGCATGTGAGCGCTATCGTCGTTGGCGACGTCGATGCACTTGAGGCGATTGGGAATGCTACGGCCCTCGAAGTTGCCGTTTGCCGTGATGTCGTATCGCGCGGCGAAATCAGCGGCGTCGGCAGCGCCGAGCACCTCTTCGATCTCGCTCAGCGACCAGACATAGAACCTGCCCTCCTCGCCTTCGGAGTCCGCGTCGAGCGACGAAGCAAAGCCACCTTCCGCTGTCAGCATTTCCCGGCGTAGCCAATCGACGGTCTCGATCGCGCGCTCGCGGTAGAGCGGATTCTTGCTGCGCGCATAGTCGAGCGCGAGCAGATCGAGGATCTGCGCGTTGTCGTAAAGCATCTTCTCGAAGTGCGGCACCAGCCATCTGTCATCGACCGAATAGCGCGCATAGCCGCCGCCGAGATGATCGTAGATGCCGCCCTGACTCATCCGTGTCAGGGTCAGCGTGGTAGCCGCGAAGAAGCGGTCGTCACGGGTGCGGGCGCCGGCGCGCCAGAGAAACTCCAGCACGGAGCATTGCGGAAACTTCGGTGCGCCGCGCAGGCCGCCGTTCACCGGATCGGTTGAACGCATGATGGCGACGGCCGCGTTATTGAGTTCGGCGACGCCGATGTTCGCAGGGTGCCCTGCTCGCGCGCGTTCGGACAGCCGAGCGATCAGAGCATCGCGATTGCGCGCGATCTGGTCGGGCTGATCACGAAAAACCCGTGCCACCGATTGCAGAACATCGGTGAACGCCGGACGACCGAAGTCCGGCAGCTTCGGAAAATATGTGCCGCCCCAGAACGGCGATCCGTCGGGCGAAAGAAACATCGTCAGCGGCCAGCCGCCCTGTTCGCCGAGATGATGCAGCGCGCTCATATAGATCTGATCGATATCCGGCCGTTCCTCACGATCGACCTTGATGCAGACGAACAGTTGGTTCATCACGGCGGCAACGTCATCGTCCTCGAAGCTTTCATGCGCCATGACATGGCACCAGTGACAGGCGGCATAGCCGATGGACAGCAGGATCGGACGGTTGCTGCGCTGTGCTTCAGCGAGCGCTTCCGGTCCCCACGGCCACCAGTCGACGGGATTATGTTTGTGTTGCAGAAGATAGGGACTGGTCTCGGCGGCCAGACGGTTCGCGGGACGGCCTGAGCTTCCGGCGGCGTGGTTCATGTCGGGGCGTCCTTCGGAAAATCTGCGATGGCAGGAAAGGCGGGGCGTGTATGTTGCGATAACTTTAAAGTCCGGTCATGGATGCAGTTCGGGACGTAGAGCCTTTCCGCTTCTGATAGAATCAGAGGCGGACTCTCAGATTTTGATTTGACGCGTTTTCGTCACGCGAACCGGCGTCCATCCTCGGGTCAAGCCCGAGGACATGCTTCGCTTGAAAACGCTCCAGGGTTCAAGACATAGGTCATGCATCCGCGAGAGCAAACCATCTTCGCGCTGTCATCGGGCCGGCCGCCGTCGGCGATCGCTGTCGTGCGCGTGTCAGGCCCGCAGGCCGGCGCCGCGCTTCGTGAACTTGCAGGCGCAGTTCCTGTTGCACGCACGGCGAAGCGCGTCTTGCTGCGCGACAGCGTCGGTGAAGCGATCGATGATGCCGTCATCCTGTGGTTTCCCGCGCCTGCGAGCGCAACCGGTGAGGATGTCGCGGAGTTTCACATTCACGGAAGCCGCGCGGTGCTGAATGTCTTGATCGCGGCGCTGTCGTCGATCGACGATGCGCGAGCTGCGGAACCGGGCGAATTTACACGACGCGCTTTCGAGAATGGCAAGATCGATCTGACGGAAGCCGAAGGCCTCGATGATCTGATTCATGCCGATACCGACCGGCAGCGCCGGCAGGCGTTACGGCAATTGCAGGGTCTGCTCGGCGATCGCGCGCGCGGCTGGCGCAAGCAGCTGATCGATGCGGCGGCCTTGATCGAAGCCGGAATTGATTTCGCCGATGAAGAGGATGTGCCGGAAGACCTGCTGAAGCCGGCGATGGAGAAGATCGCGCAGCTTCGTCGCGAGATCGAGCAAACCCTTGCGGCATCGGTGCGAAGCGAGCGGCTGCGCGACGGCCTGACGGTCGCGATCACGGGTCCGCCGAATGCGGGCAAGTCGACGCTGCTCAATCGTCTCGCCCGTCGCGAAGCGGCGATCGTGTCTCCGCACGCGGGAACGACGCGGGACATTATTGAGGTGTATCTTGATCTCGACGGTTATCCGGTGACGCTCATCGATACCGCCGGTATTCGCGAGACGGACGATCCGGTCGAGCAGGAGGGCGTGCGGCGGGCCCGCGATCGCGCGGCGAAGGCCGACCTCGTGCTGTGGCTGTCGGATGATCATGGCGGCGAGCCGGACCGAACGATTCGTTCTGGGGAGACGTCGCTCTGGCTGGTACGGAACAAGATCGATCTTTCGAGCCCGGAGAATTATGGGGCGAAGCAGGGGCAGCCTGCGGCAGAAACGCGGCAAGGAACGGGGGCGCGGCAGTTCGAGATTTCCGCCTGGCGCGGCGACGGCGTCGATGATCTGGTGGCGGCGCTGACGGCCTTTGCGGAGGCCCTGCTGGGATCCGGCGAGGCGGGCGTGATCACGCGTTTGCGGCACCGCAACATATTGCGGGATGCCGCGGCAACACTGGAAAAGGCGGAAGCGCTGGCGGGCCAGGGCGACGAGCTTATCGCGGAGGAGTTGCGAATAGCAATTCATCTCATGGGGCGGCTGCTGGGCCGTGTGGACATCGATGATATTCTTGATTCAGTTTTTAAGGAATTCTGCATCGGAAAATAATGAATTTAGTTCATTCTTTAATGATGCATTAACCGTCGCGGCGCTTGCTCAAAGAGGACGGTGACGAGATGTTTCACGTGAAACACTGACTCGGTCTCCTCAAATCCAAACTTTCGCATCTTTCGCGCGTGCGATAAAAGTCGCGCGGGAAAACGTGCGAGAGGCTGATGACAGCATCATTTGACGTCATCGTTATCGGGGGCGGGCACGCCGGCTGCGAGGCCGCGGCCGCTTCCGCGCGAACCGGCGCGCGAACCGCGCTGGTCACCCATCGCTTTGCCACCATCGGCGCGATGTCGTGCAACCCCGCGATCGGCGGTCTCGGCAAGGGCCATCTGGTGCGAGAGGTCGATGCCCTCGACGGTTTGATGGGACGCACGGCGGATACCGGCGGCATCCAGTTCCGCATGCTCAATCGACGCAAGGGTCCGGCGGTGCGTGGTCCGCGCGCTCAGGAGGATCGCAAGCTCTATGCCGCCGCGATGCAGGCCGCGATTCGCGAAACCGCGAACCTCGAGGTGATCGAAGGCGAGGCGGATGACCTGATTATTTCCGGCGGCAGTATCGGCGGTATTCGCCTGATCGATGGCCGCCAGTTCAGGTCCGCGGCGGTCGTCGTCACCACCGGCACCTTTCTGCGCGGTCTGATCCATCTCGGCGAGAAAAGCTGGCCGGCGGGGCGGGTCGACGAGGCGCCGGCGCTCGGACTGTCGAGATCGTTCGAGCGGATCGGCTTCACGCTTGGCCGGCTCAAGACCGGAACCCCGCCGCGGCTTGATGGCACGACCATCGATTGGGCCGCCGTCGAGATGCAGCCCGGGGACGATCCGCCGGAGCCGTTTTCGGTGCTGACACCGCGCATCACCACGCCGCAGATCCAGTGCGGCATCACCCGCACCACGCCGGCGACGCATGATCTGATCCGGGCCAATGTGCATCGTTCGCCGATCTATTCCGGCCAGATCACCAGTTCAGGCCCGCGCTATTGCCCGTCGATCGAGGACAAGGTGGTCCGCTTCGGCGATCGCGACGGGCATCAGATCTTTCTGGAGCCGGAAGGTCTCGACGATCCCACGGTTTATCCCAACGGGATTTCCACCTCGCTGCCCGAGGAGGTCCAACTCGCCATTCTTGCGACCATCCCCGGCCTTGAGAATGTGAGGATGACCCGGCCGGGTTATGCCATTGAATACGACCATGTCGATCCCCGTGAACTCGAGCCGACCTTGCAGACCCGGCGAATGCGAGGGCTGTTCCTGGCCGGCCAGATCAACGGCACCACCGGTTATGAGGAAGCGGCGGCGCAGGGCCTTGTCGCGGGCCTGAACGCGGCGTTGGCAGCGGGCGGCGGCGATCCGGTGGTGTTCGATCGCGCCGACGGTTATCTCGGGGTGATGATCGATGACCTCGTGACTCGTGGGATCACCGAGCCTTATCGGATGTTCACCTCCCGCGCCGAATATCGCCTGACGCTGCGGGCCGACAACGCCGACCAGCGGCTGACGGACAAGGGAATTGCCCTCGGATGCGTCGGGGCAGGGCGCGCGGCTCATCATCGGACCAAGATGGCGGCCTTGCAGGCCGCAAAGGGGCTGGCGATGTCGCTGTCGGTCACGCCGAACGAGGCCGCCCGACACGGACTCTCGCTCAATCGCGATGGCCATCGCCGGTCCGCGTTCGAACTGTTGTCCTATCCGGAGATCGGCTGGCGCGAGGTCGTCGCGATCTGGCCCGAGCTGTCGGCCATCGATCCCGCGATAGCCGTGCATCTGGAGATCGACGCCAAGTATGATGTCTATCTGAAGCGGCAGACCGCGGATGTCGAAGCATTCCGCCGTGACGAGGGGCTGGTTCTCACCGGGATCGACTACAGCGCGGTGCCGGGCCTCTCCAATGAGGCGAGAGGCCGGCTGGAAAAGGCTCAGCCGCGCACTGTGGGGCAGGCGGGCCGCCTCGACGGAATCACCCCCGCAGCGCTGGGGATTCTGGCGGCCTATCTGCGCCGGGAAGCCCGACAGAGAAAAGTCGCTTCGGCGGGATAATCCGGCCCTCGATTGAGTCGGATGTTTCACGTGAAACATCTGCAAGGGGAGGTAGCCGCAACGCGCCAGCGGGCTGTCGGCCAATGGCCGACCGATCCAAATCGCAGCCGCCCAAACGTCTGGCCAGGAATCCGAGACGCGTCTATGCTGGCTGGAATGTCCGCGCCCCTGCAAAAGCACTCGCCATGTTCGGCCACAGACAAAGCAGCCGCGCTGGCGCTGACCCCGGTTTCGTCCGAGACCGAGGCGCGGCTGGACGCCTATGTCGATCTGCTGGTGCAATGGCAGACAAAAACCAATCTCGTGGCGCCCTCGACGCTGCCGCAGCTCTGGACACGCCATATCGCGGATTCGCTTCAGCTTCTGGCGCTGGCTCCGCGTGCAAAACGGTGGGTCGATCTCGGCAGCGGCGGCGGCTTCCCCGGCGTGGTGCTGGCCTGCGCGCTGGCGGGCGTTGAAGGTGCGCGGGTCGATCTGGTCGAGCGCAACGCCAAGAAAGCGGCCTTTCTCCGTGAGGCCGTGCGGATCACCGCGTCGCCAGCCACCATTCACCTGATGGATATCGGGGATTATGTGGAAAGATCGGAGGATCGGATCGATTGCGTGACCGCGCGCGCGCTGGCGCCTCTACAAGTGCTGCTCGGCTTCGCGGAACCGCTGGTGAACAAGGGCGCTAAAGCCTTGTTTCTCAAAGGACAAGATGTAGAAGCTGAGTTGACGGAGGCCACCATATATTGGAATACCGAGCCTCGGATTCATTCAAGCCGCACTGGCGGACAAGGCCGGATCGTCGAGTTCGAGCATATCGAGCGGCGCGATCGTCGTGGCGCAAGGCAGGCATGGCGTGGTTCATGACGGTAATTGACGATATCGACCCGCGTGACAGCGAAGGCCGGTGGCGCGCTCGCCATCCCCGCATCATTTCGCTCGCCAATCAGAAGGGCGGTGTCGGCAAGACCACCACCGCGATCAATCTCGGCACGGCGTTGGCCGCGATCGGCGAGCGCGTGCTGATCGTCGATCTCGATCCGCAGGGCAACGCTTCCACGGGGCTCGGCATCGACCGGCGCGACCGCAACGTGTCCACCTATGACGTGCTGATCGGCGAAGCGCCGCTGCGGGACGCCGTGGTGCCGACCGCGGTGCCGCGCCTGCACATCGCCGCCTCGACCATGGACCTCTCCGGTCTGGAGCTTGAGCTTGGCAACGCGAAGGATCGCGCCTTTCGCCTGCGCGATGCGATCACCGCGCTCAACGGCAATGCGGTCTATGCCGCCGACTACACCTATGTGCTGATCGACTGTCCGCCGTCGCTCAATCTTCTCACCGTCAACGCGATGGCGGCGTCGGATGCGATCCTCGTGCCGCTGCAATGCGAGTTCTTCGCTCTCGAAGGTCTGTCGCAGCTGTTGCAGACCGTCGAGCAGGTGCGCTCCACGCTCAATCCGAACCTGTCGATCCACGGCATCGTGCTCACCATGTTCGACTCGCGCAACAACCTGTCGAACCAGGTGGTCGCCGACGTCCGCCAGTTCATGGGCTCCAAGGTTTACGACACCATGATCCCGCGCAACGTGCGGATTTCGGAGGCGCCGTCCTACGGCAAGCCGGTGCTGGTCTATGATCTCAAATGCAGCGGCAGCGAGGCCTATCTGAAACTCGCGACCGAGGTGATCCAGCGCGAGCGTGAATTGCGTATGGCGCATTAGAGCATCGGACCCGAAAGTGGGAACCGGTTTCGGGATAAATCCGATGCTCAATCAATTAACTGGAGCGGCGGCGCTGATTCCATTTGACCGG
>JAANMW010001328.1_pt1 | contig 26336 bp, 30 predicted proteins | sample 7279671 | NCBI WGS metagenome assembly JAANMW01 (sample SAMN14094541, study PRJNA606508) | bioreactor metagenome | isolation source: A lab-scale SPAN reactor treating ammonium-rich wastewater day 247 | place: Ireland: Galway | collected 2017-09-19 | reverse complement strand
CCAGCGCCTTTAAATCAGATAACCCCAAATGTTGTTTTTACTGATTTAAAAATTCATGATATATCTGTTATTCCCTCAGATACTTCTGTTTACTTTTTATGTATGAGGTATAACCCTTGTAACTACTCAGGTACTTTTACAAAAGTAGCATAAAAATGAGTAAATTTTAGTATGAGGATTATTGTTCTTTGATAATGCTACCCATGAATGGGGATTAATGGGGAATCAGTATAGAGAGTCTTAATGGCCTCCATAATATTTCTGCTTTGCTTGCGAACCGTGGAGATAAAACTACGGATTCGACAAAAACTCTCTGCCATTTCTTCGCTGCGAAAGGTCCCTGAGATCTTCTGTTTCAATTTAGCCATTCTGATATCACGTTCAGCAAGATTATTATCAAAAGGTACATGCAAATCATACAGAAAGGCAAGTACCTTGTGACGATGGTTATCGAATCGCTCCACCAAACATCTGGCTTTCCCTTTTTTGGGACGTCCACGTTTTTGATGAAGCTCATACTAGGTAAACTCCTCCGTGCTAGCAGAATGTAACCAATGATTGGTGCCACTGAGGGACATGCCTGTTTCATCGAGTACTTCGGTTTTGAGTGAAGGAATATCAAAGACTTGACGGCGACCATAATCATGCCATGGTTGATCTTTCAAAGGATATCCACAGTCGCAGTGTTTATCAACTTTGTGCCATGTAACATGATCGGGATTTTCAACGGGCTTAAGCGTTTGGCCTGGATGTCCTTTCTGGCCTCCCGGTTTTCTTTTGCGTCTTGATTCTGAACTGGTATGTTTCTGAAAAACATCGCTGCTGGGCGGTCTGTTGCTGTTACGGCTATTTTGAGCTAATTGGTTTTCAAGTTCTCTTACGCGATGCTCTAAACGCTCAACGGCAGCGCTTAATTCACAGAGAATTTTTATAACCGCTTCCGGGCCAGACTGATATATCTTCAATGCCTCTTGTGGTGTTAGGGCTTTCATACTTAAACTTAAACCTTAAGGGAATTTTCTCCCTCAGTCCAGTAAATTTATTAAAAATACTTACTCGCTATTTATGCCTTACATCAAAAAGTACCTGAATAGTTACGAATATTGTTTCAAGAAAGATGGCAAGATTATTCATGAGGATAGAGCAAGCAGAGACTTTATTGCACTTGTTGAAAAAGTTGGATTAACTGATATAGGTTTACATACATTAAGGCATACTTTTATCAGTCAATGCTTAATGGCAGGAATATCTATTTGGGAAGTTGCAAAGTGGGTTGGGCATAGTACGGCATATATGACGGAACTTTATGGACATCTTTGTCCAAAACGTAGGGAAGTAGATAGATTAGATATCTAAGCTACGGTATTTATATAATAAGGTACTCTTAGACACAAATTAGACACATTAATAACTTTTTAATCTATAGCATTTGCCTGGAATCCCTTGATTTTAGAATGGAGCGGGCGAGGGGAATCGAACCCCCATACCTAGCTTGGGAAGCTAGTATTCTACCACTGAATTACGCCCGCATTATATGTTTATGGTATGTAATTTTGGCTTTTTTGAATCTTGCCCCTGTATATGTAAAACGGGCGCCGAGGTTAAATGATTGGTTCTTACCGGTATCTCACTCTTATACAAACAGCCTTGATATGATCCCCGATGTTCCAGTTCCCGGCTTATCCCTGAAGTAATCTCTGCTTTACTAGCCTTCCATACCGGCGATATAAGAAAATCGCCATGCGTATCACCCACGAGCCTCTGGACTGTGACATCTGATGGAATATGCTCCAGGAAGTCTGCAGCAAGTTGAATATACGTGTTCATATCCAATGTTTGTATCTTACCTTCAAAATATTCTTTAGCTAACGCAGTATTTTTCGCTACATATAAATGATGAAGTTTGATGCCTTGTATATTCAATCCAGCAACAGCCTTTGCTGTCTCTATCATATCTTCTCTTGTTTCTCCAGGCAATCCTAAGATAACATGAACGCATATGCGGATGCAAGTTTTTTTTGTACGATTTATGGCGTTGAGAAATGTGCGGTAGTCATGTCCTCTGTTCATACGCCTTAAGGTTGCATCATGTATGGATTGAAGTCCGTATTCAATCCATACATGATAGTTTTCTGTATAGCCGTTAATAAGGTCTATACTATCATCCGTTATGCAATCGGGTCGTGTACCGATGGAAATCCCAATAACATCCTTATCTGCTAACGCCTCTTCATAACATAATCTCAAAGTTTCAACATCTGCATAGGTATTGGTAAAGGACTGGAAATAAGCGATAAATTTTTCAGCACCGTATCTCTGCTTATGAAACGCCTTGCCTTTCTTGATTTGTTCTTTTATGGAAAGATAAGGTCCTTTGACATTCGGACTAAAGCTCTCATTGGCACAATAGGTACACCCGCCCACACCAACACGTCCATCACGATTGGGACACGTAAAACCGGCATGGAGCGATATCTTGTGTACTTTATAAGGGAATTGCTCTTTCAGATATTCACGAAAAGGGAAAAATCGGTATTTTAACAGATATGGACTTTGCTGAAATGATACAGAAAAATTTTTCATAAAGTTACTGTAACAAGAATAGTAGAAATTATCAAATACAAAACGGCAAGAAACGGACCCATATAAAATAGGACTTGGGCGACTTTTGTTTTGCGGCCAGGCGGCAAGGGGGCGAAGCATTTGCCGTTCAGCGTATACATAGTATTTTAGGCCAATAACGACAAATGCTTCGCCCCTACAATAGATATTGAATTCCTATACGTTAAATTTATGGAAAAGCTATTCCTACTTTTATGCCCTGGGATGTGTTCTGTCGTATACCTGTTTTAACCGTTCCGTAGTTATATGGGTATAGATTTGAGTGGTGGAAAGATTGGCATGACCCAGAAGCTCCTGGACAAAGCGCAAATCAGCACCCTGGTCTAGCAAGTGAGTTGCAAAACTATGCCGAAAGGTATGAGGAGAAATTTTACTGCTTAACCCTGCCTTTTTTATGTATTTTTCCAGCGCTCGCGCCACACTCCGGTCCGTGAGGCGTCCCCCGCACTTGTTTAAAAAGAGCGCCTGATTATCTGAACCTCTTTTATCGAGATATAACCGTATGGCGTTTAAGGCATAATTTCCTATAGGCAACAGACGTTCCTTTTTGCCTTTTCCCTTTACTTTAACAACCCCTTCAAGAAAATTTACATCTGCAACATCAATCCCTACCAGTTCGCTTACCCTGATGCCTGTGCTGTATAATGTCTCCATCATAGCGCTATCGCGGATGCTGAGTGAAGAGTGTAAATCGGGCTGATTTAAAAGCACTTCAGTATCATTGACACTCATAAACTCAGGGAGCTTTCTCTCTAATTTCGGCGTCCGGATATTTTCTACAGGATTGAATTCTAAAATACCTTCACGACAGAGATATTTGTGAAGAGACCGAATGGATACTAATTTTCTTGCGATGGTAGCTTTTGAATACCCTTGTTCTTTTAAGAAGGCAAGAAACTTTCTCAGCAATAACCGGCTTACATTCCCAAGATCACAGCAGCGTTCATTCCTAAGAAACGAAAGATATTGGTTTAAATCGTTCTGATATGCCCTCAAGGTTTGTAATGAAAAGTTCTTGTCGTGCTCAATATGTGCAAGGTATTTATTGACATAATCCTGCATATTTCAATCCGAAATTATGTGGCAACGGATACAGAACAAATACATCATGTATGTTTTCCAACTCAGGGGAGAAATCGCTTTTGATGTTAGCATACTCGAAGGCAAATAACAAGGAAAAACAGTCTTTTAAGAAGCGGTGCAAGTAATTTACCTTGACAAAAATTTAGACCCTATCTAGAATTACACAACAAACGTTAATCTTTTTACTATAATTGAGAGTCAAATAACTATCAAAAGAGAAATGGATTTACCTACGTGCTAGCAGGTGACGTTTTTGTTCATGAGGTCAAGGATGCCTGCCCCCCCTTTGAGGCGTTTTGCCGGCTTGTCTCCAATACCAACCTATTTTTTCTCGATAGCGCTTTGCCTGCCAAAGGAATTTCAAGATATTCCTTTCTCGGTTTCGATCCCTTTTTAACCATAAAGACAAAGCATCGCAAGATTACCCTGACTGACAAAGATGGTACCATAGAAACTGAAGGAAATCCCTTTGAACATCTTCGGGAATTATTAAAACAGTTCTCATTGACAACCATACAAAAATCCATCCCCTTTCCTTGTGGTGCGGTTGGATATCTTGGCTATGACTTGTGCCATTTTGTCGAGAAATTACCGAGCAAGGCCGTTGATGATATGGGACTACCTGATATGTATATGGGATTTTATGATATTGTTATCTCTTACGATCATGTTCTGGGAAAATGCTCTATAGTTGGAGTAGACTTCGGTATTGATAATACCCTAAAAGATAAGATAGAACAAATCGCTCATGTATTAGGTAAAAAATCAGATAGTACATCTGAAACCATAAACCATCCCGCTCCTTTAGAACTATCTGAACCTACATTCCGTTTTAATTTTACAAAAGAACTCTATCTCGGCGCAATCAGGCAGATCAAAGACTATATCAAGGCGGGCGATGTGTATCAGGTCAATCTTTCTCAACGGTTAGAAACTCACATCGCTATCCCCCCCTATAAACTTTATAAGAGATTGCGTTCGGTAAATCCGGCTCCGTTTTCCTGCTATGTAACCTTTGATGATGTTGCGATTATCAGTTCCTCACCTGAGAGATTCCTTCAGGTCCGCAACAGACATGTCCAGACCCGTCCTATTAAAGGCACACGGCCTCGCGGTAAGGACGAAAAAACAGATGATCACATGAGACAGGCCTTAATCTCCAGCCCAAAGGATGATGCAGAGCTTACCATGATTACTGACCTGGAACGAAATGATCTGGGGCGTGTGTGCAATTATGGTTCTGTTAATGTGACAGAAAAAAAGGTTTTAGAAACCTACCCTACCGTGTATCATCTGGTTTCTACTGTTGAAGGGGATTTGCATGAACGATACGATTTAGTAGACTTGCTAAAGGCTACGTTTCCCGGAGGTTCTATTACCGGCGCACCAAAGATCCGTGCCATGCAGATTATTGATGAGCTTGAACCTACCAAACGAGGTGTTTATACAGGCGCTGTGGGGTACATAGGATTTAACGGAGATATGGACCTTAACATTGCTATACGCACCTTCGTTATGAAGGGTAAGACAGTATACTTTCAGGTTGGGAGTGGTATTGTAGCCGATTCAGACGAAGAAGAAGAGTACGAAGAGACTATGCATAAGGCCAAGGCCCTCATTGATTCCTTAAAATTATGTAATTCACGATAGAAAAATACCGGTTATCATAGAACGTGTAAAATTGGTAAAGCCCATTGTCCAACGCTATCTTTTTAAATGATAAAATTATAGAAGAAACTGAAGGACACATAAGCACCCTGGACCGGGGTTTTCTTTATGGAGATGGTCTTTTTGAAACTTTGAGAACTTACAATAAAAAGCCATTCCGAATTGACGATCACATTACACGTCTCTCAAATTCGGCACAGTATTTTGATATCCCTTTTCCTTATACATCTCAGCAAATACGACACATTATTGAACAGCTTCTTACTACAAACAATTTAACGGATGCCTATGTACGTATGACACTCTCCCGTGGATTTGCGGCACATGGAATTATTCCTGCGGAAATTATAAACCCTACCTTTGTAATTCACACAAAACCATTGACGCCTTACCCGGCATCGTTATATAAAAACGGTATGTCGCTTATCACTTCCCATATCCGGAGGAGTACTACCTGCCCTCTTTCACGTCACAAAACACTCAACTTCTTAGCTAACTGTCTTATAAAGAAAGAAGCAATAGAAGAGAAAGCTCACGATGCACTTATCCTCAATACAGATAACTATGTTACCGAATGTGCTGTAAGTAATATTTTCATTGTTCAGGGAAATACTATTATTACTCCATCCCTGAATGCCAATATTTTGCCGGGCATTACACGGAAGGTTGTCTTAAAGCTCTGTAGAGAAAACAATATTTGTACCTTGGAGAAGCTCTTTGGAATGGAAACAGTCCTTGAGGCGGACGAGGTCTTTATCACTAACTCCTTACTAGAGATCATGCCCATTTCAAAAATGAACGGACAATCTATTGGAAAGCTTATCCCCGGTCCTATAACAAAACTTTTACACGATAGATACAGAGAGATAACACAGTAGGATAAGACTCCAAAAGCAGATATTGGTTATGAATCAACATTGTTGCATAAATATTCATAAGTACTGAATTTAGAAGAGTTTAAGCCTTCACCTTGTTTTTCTTAAGTTGTTGATAACAAAACACTTATACAATTTACGAAACAACGCTGTGTAAATCTGTGCAAATTTGTACACAATATATTTGACAAATTTATTTACTTTATTATCATGTAATTACTTATTTTGGACTCATCAACAATAGAAAATGCTTACCTATGAAAAGTCGTGATATATCAGGATAGGTTATAATGATGTAAGATAATAACCAATAAAGGTTTAAAGCTCTTTTTTTATTACTTTTCCTATTAAGTAAGAATATGTGTTACCTTCTCAATATTATTATAAAGTAAGGTGTCAAATATAAGGTATCAAATATTATGAAAACTATTCTGGTAGTTGATGATGAAATAGGAATACTTGAATCGTTTAGAATGATATTAAAAGATACCTACAGGGTTCTTACTGCCAATGATGGTTTAAAAGCGTTAGAAATCCTCCGTAATGAGAGTGTTAATTTAGTAATTCTCGATATTATTATGCCGGGAATGGCAGGACTGGACGTCCTTAAAGAAATCAATAAAACGTATCACGATATCGATACCATAATAGTCACCGCGATAAAAACGGTTAAAACAGCTATTGATTCCATGAAACTAGGCGCTTCTGATTATATTGTAAAACCGTTTGATGTGGAAGAAATCAAACTCATTATCGATAAAATACTCCATTCAAGAGAACTCTCGCAGGAGGTAGCATATCTTCGCTCTGAAATAAATAAAGATTTCGAATTTAATAATATTATCGGACAATGCCCTACCATGAGACAAATCGTCGACACGGTTATGAGGGTAGCAAAAGGGAATTCTCCAGCGCTTATTCGGGGTGAGAGTGGTACGGGAAAGGAACTTATTGCCCGGGCAATACACGTGCAAAGTTCAAGAAATGCCAAGCCCTTTATCGCTGTAAGCTGCCCCAACTTGCATGATAACCTGTTAGAGAGTGAATTGTTTGGACATGAGAAGGGTGCATTTACCAATGCAACCGATAAAAAAACAGGACGTTTCGAATTGGCAAACGGTGGCACTATATTTCTGGATGAAATCAGCGAAATGAGTTTAGCAAACCAGGCAAAACTTTTACGGGTTTTACAGGAATATGAGTTTGTGCGGGTTGGAGGCACGAAGACAATAAGCATTGATGTCCGGTTAATTGCAGCTACCAATGTCGACCTTAAAACTGCAATTGCGAAAGGCACATTCCGTGAGGATTTATTTTACCGGATAAATGTTGTCCCTATAGATTTACCCCCCTTAAGGGAGAGGAAAGAGGATATCCCGCTTCTGATAAATCATTATTTTCAAAAATATAAAAAGGAATTCCACTCCAAAGCAAAAAGAATTCACCCATCAGCAATGAAGCTGTTGGAAAATTACTTATGGCCAGGGAATATAAGAGAATTGAAAAATGTTATCGAAAGAGTGCTTACCCTTTACGGGGACAGTGATGCCATTCTCGGCGAACACCTTCCTTTGGAAATCAGAAAAGAATTTGATTATACTACCTCACATAATATAACCAATCCAGTTGAATTATCGGGAATTGAATCACTTGATGAGATCGTCTCTCGTATAGAAAAAGAAATCATAGAAAAAGCCCTTCAAAAAGCAAACGGCAGACAAACCAGAGCTGCGCAATTCCTAAAAACAACACGAAGAATATTAAAATATAAGATGAGCAAATTGGGGATAACGACGTAACATAGCCATAGACACAGTAAATAGAGATACTACCGGCAGGAAAATAACCCCCTCCCCTATTTTGTATAAAAACGGTAATTTCTCTTATCAATTAATATAAACCCTCGGTACACGTTTGCTTACATTACAAACAATCTCATAGGGGATGGTGTTTAACTGTTTCGCAACCGATTCTACAGCTATCGACTCCCGCCCCTGAATACCATAAAGCACAACTTCATCCCCTACCGATACCTCTTTTATATAGCTTACATCCACGAAACATTGATCCATACAAATACGGCCAATAATAGATGCTTTTACGCCCCTTATAATAACCTTTCCCTGATTGGAGAGTAATCGACTATAGCCATCATCATACCCTAAGGGAAGGGTTGCAACACGGGTAGGTCGGTTAATCCTGTACCCTCTGCCATAACCGACAACATCCCCTGGTTCCATATGCTTAATATGAATAATCCTTGTCTTAAAGCTCATCACAGGTCGAATGCCAATCTCCCTTGATACCTCTTCTGAAGGATATAACCCATACAACGCCAGGCCTGGTCTAACCATAGTAAAATAAGCATCAAAGTAACCAAGTATGGCGCCGCTATTTGCCATATGTCTTAAAGGAATACCCATATTGATTGTTTCAGGAGCTGCTAATACCTCTCGGAATCTTTTTATTTGTAGATTGGTATACTCTGAATCCCTTTCGTCAGAACATGAGCAGTGAGTATAGATCCCTTCGATGAAAAGGTTTTTCATCTCTTGTATACCCTGTATAAATTCTACAGCTCTGGTGTACTTCACACCAATACTCCCCATGCCGGTATCCACATACATATGGACTTTCACAATTTTATTTAAATATGCTGCTCTCTTTGATAACACAGAGGCAAGCTTCAGGTCATAAACAGTCGGCGTTAAATCGTATTCAATAACACTGGGTATTTGTTCCTCAAAAAGCCCTCCCAGAAGTAATATCGGCGCTCTTATTCCTTTTTCCCTCAGGCGGACGCCTTCTTCAAGGATAGCTATACCAAGCATCTCGACACCCTGATTTATCAGAATTTTACTTACTTCATAATCACCGTGGCCGTAGGCATCTGCTTTGACAATACCTATAATTTTTACTTCCGGCCCGACTTTCCTCTTCAGGGCCAATACGTTATACCTGAGGGCACTCAAATCAATTTCAACCCATGTTGGTCTATGCATAATTTTTCTTAAAATTTATTTCCAATCTGTGAAATTTGTAGATCAAGAGGTAATTTATTGATCTGAGGTTTTATGATTCCCGAAGGTTAAAAATCCAATATCTTTCAAAGTATCCAGTAACCTGTTTATATCCTCTTCGGTATGAGTAGCCATTAAGGAAATCCGCAACCGGCTCGTACCTGAAGGCACGGTAGGCGGCCGAATCGCAGGAATTAAAATCCCTCTTCTGTAGAGTATCTCGGATAAATCAAGAGCATCTTTTGCCGGTCCAATAACGATAGGAACAATCGGGCTTTCCACTGCTATCGTGTGGATAAATTCCGATAACCGGAATTTTACATAGTTAATATTACTCCATAACCTATCAATAAGAGATATATCCTCCTGGATAAGCGTTAATCCCGCTAATGATGCGGCACATAGGGAAGGAGGCAAGGCTGTTGTGTAGATGAAAGAACGGGCTTTATTCTTTAAGAAGTCAATAAGGTAGTTACTTCCGGCAATGAATCCACCAACACTACCGATGGCCTTACTCAATGATCCCATAATAATATCAATCTTTCCCTCAAGCCCGTAGTGTTCAATCATACCTTTCCCCTGTCTTCCAAACACCCCTGTTGCATGAGCATCGTCTATCATAAGCATGGCATCGTATCTTTTGGCAATCTCTACAATTTCCGGTAACAATGCAATATCACCGTCCATACTAAACACACTATCAGTAACGATCAACTTTCTGCGGAATGGAGCAGACCTTTGTAATAATGATTCTAATTTATGAATATTATTATGAGGATAGATGCGGAAGGTTGCACCGGATTGGCGACAGCCGTCAACAATACTTGCGTGATTCAGTTTATCTCCAATAACAAGGTCTCCTTTTGTGACAAGGGCACATAAAGCGCCCATATTAGCCATGTAACCAGTCGGGAATAGCAGAGCGGCCTCCGTTCCCTTAAACTCCGCAATTTTCTTTTCAAGTTTTTCATGAAGGATCATATTTCCGGAAACCAATCGTGAAGCGCCGGTACCCCATCCGTATTGATGGATAGCTTCAATAGCAGCCTGTTTTATTTTTGGATGATTGGCAAGTCCAAGATAGTTGTTTGAACAGAATGATAAATATGATGTGCCCTGGATTTGAATATGGGGACCCTGCGGACCTTCGATAGTTCTATACTCACGCATGAGGGAGCGGTCTTTTAATCCTTTTAACTCATCTAAAATAAAATCTGTCCCCATCGCACAAATATTTCTTGTATAGCTTATGTATATCTCTGTAGTATCAGGATTTTCATTGGAAGTTTACCCCTTGTAGTAACCCACGGGTAAGCGTATGTATTTTCGGAAAAGAAGAGATTAAGGAACAGGTATTCGTTTCCTCTCTGCCAGGAGGAGATCAAGAGATGTATATCTTCTGTTCCTCTTAGAGTATTACCCTGTAAAAACTTCTTTTTTTTGTAAGTTTTTCTTTGTGTCCTTTGTGTAAAACTTTGTGTGCTTTGTGGTTAAACTCTTTTTGGTTGCAGCTTTGCTGTGCTATGATATTTTCAATTCCAATTCAAGATCTTTTATCATTTGCAAATCATCTTCTATCTTTCTTCCCTTTGTAGTCAGATAGTTTCCAATCATCGTACTATTAGCGCCTGCATAAAACATCCATGATTGTAAATCACGCAGATTCTTTTCACGGCCACCCGCGATTTTAATTTCCTTATCAGGCAAAACGAATCGAAATACAGAAATAATCTTTAATGCTTCCCTCGGTACTAAAGAGGCGCTGTTTTCCAGTGGCGTACCAGCGATCGGATATAAAAAATTTAAAGGAACAACATCGACCTCCAAATCTTTCAAGGTAAACAACAGATGAATACGGTCTTCTCTCTCTTCCCCGATACCAAAGATTGCGCCACTGCATATTTCTAATCCAGCCTCCTTTGCAGCATAGATAGTATTTACCCGGTCAGTAAACGTGTGTGTTGAACATACCTTTGGAAAAAACCTCTCAGATGTCTCCAGGTTGTGATTAATCCTTCTGAGTCCACTTTTCACTAAAGATACCGCTGTTTCTTTTGTCAGTGTTCCAAAAGAACCATGCGGATGGACGCCGGTATTCAGAACAACGGTTTTTATTGCCTCGCAAATCTTATCAAGCTCATGAGGATTATCGATGCTATATCCGCTGGTAACGATACCAAGAGAGCTTGAACCCGTCTGTTCCGCATATTTGGCGCCATCGAGTATCTTATTTGTACTTACGAATGGAAAGGCATCAATGCTCGTATGATAACGGGCAGACTGAGAACAGAAACTACAATCCTCTGTGCATTTACCCTGTTTTGCGCTAACAATAGAGCAGGTATTTATATCATGCCCAAAATACTGTAAACGTATCTGATTAGCCCAATAGAATACATCATAAATCTCATCGCCCTCTATTTCCATAAGAAATAGGGCATCATCGCGACTGACAGGTTCATTCTGTAAGGAACGGTGCGCAATTTTTTTTATTTTATCATTCATCGTAAGTAATTTTAGCTACAAATACCATGAGCCACGAATGAACACGAATTTACACGAAATAAGAGTAAAAGAGGCAACAAGCAGAAAGGTTTTTATCTTGTTCCTCTTTTTCTTACGTGCTTCTTCATTCGTGCCCATGTGTGTTCATTCATGACTAAACTATATATTTTTATATTTCAGATAGGCATTACGGACATTGTGCCAAACAACTTCGGGACGTTCGGACCGTACATACGTCATACAATCGGTTCCCTCAAAGCTCCATGTGGCTATGTTTCGGATCCCTGAATTGTAAGCCACATCTATCGCTGTTGTAATCTCGTCTTCTCTGTTTGCAGGCACCCGATAACCCTGTATCCATATTTGAGGTTCTTTGTTATATTTCTTTGAAAGGGCAATCACATCATGAGAAATACGACTCACAAATTCAGTTACATCTTGTTTATAACTGTACCAATAAGGATCACTCCCGAAGATATGTATACTTTTAATCGTGGCGACCTTTTCCCATTCATAGATACCATATCGGGGATCAGTTTTTGGGAATAAACAAACTGCACTCTTTAATCCCTTTTCAGATGCCTCATTCGCCAGGTACGCAAGAAAATTGACAATCGTCATTTGTCGAAACGCCTTTACGTCTTCGGTAAAATCCAGAGGCATCTCGTAGCCGTAGGTATGTTTAAAAATATCGCCACATACACTACAGGTACATCCCCAAATATCCCTCTTTAAACCTCCGAACAAAGAGGTAAACTCTCCAAAAAACAGATGCGGCTCATCCCACAATATACCTTCCGCCTTTGTCTTTGCTGCAAATTCAATCCATGCCAGCATGGTATCCCGAAATGTCTTTGAGTTTAAACATGCCTTGTATGTTCTTATCTCGCCTTCTGAAAAACTTAATCGTTGTCTGCAGTGTGGATAGAGTTTGACAAAGGTAGAGAAGGACTCTCCGCCAAAAACACGCCCGACACCCCATGGATCAAGAAAGACCTCCAATCCGGCTTCGTGACTTGCCTTCACTATATCGACCATCGTGCCCGAATGATACAGCGTATCGTACTCACTCAAAGTATGAACGACAAAATTACAGCCATCATCGGTCATCTTCTTCATATCTTCCCGGACATGGCGCAGTATCCGGTTCGCAAAATAGCTCGCTCCAAGTTTCATGGTGGTTTATGTTACCTTCAGAAAAGGTATTCTGTCAAGTAAATCCATACACAAATATTTTTCCCTTGCCTGAACATTGCCTAATTGCTAAGATACCAAAAGTTCTTTAGGCTCTGCCATGTGCGTGTTTTGAGGCGTTATTTTTAAGGACCTATACTATCATTTTGGTAGCCCGTCTTTGCTAGTAAGCGTACTCTTCTTTATAAGAAAAGTACAAAGCTATCATGGGGTAACCTACTATAAAACACGGGTCCAAAAGATATCCTCTCACGGCATTGCGGTGGAGCCTAATTCATCTCTTTTTTGCAAATCTTCTCTTCGTAAAATATTGCTTTTGCATCTATCATATCAAAAATTCATTTTTTCCACAAACCTTATATTGTCTTGAATTTACATATATAAACTTATATAATGTCTCTTGTAAAATGGGAACCTTATACAGTGTTTTTTTGTTTTAGAAAATTGGAATCTAAAGACAATGAGGGAAGAAAATAACAGAAGGAAAGAATTTGAAGAAATTGCCATGAGGCATATCGATTCCCTCTATAATATGGCATTGCGCCTGATACTTAATAAAGAGGAAGCCGAAGACCTTGTCCAGGAAACGTATTTAAAAGCCTACCGGTTTTTTAATACTTTTGAAAAGGGGACAAATATAAAAGCGTGGCTTTTTAAGATCCTTCGGAATACCTTTATCAATAAGTATCGAAAAACAATGAGTATGCCGAATGAGTTCTTTTACGAGGATACGGAATCACTCAATAATCATATAACCTATGATGAAGAAAAGAGATCCGAAGAACCATCAGATACTTTAGAAAGTAAATATACTGATTTGAGTAACCTGATGGAAGATGATGTAAAGCATGCAATTGACAGCCTGCCTCTTGAATACCGGGAAGCTGTCCTGCTTTCAGATGTAGAGGAATTGCCTTATAAAGATATTGCGGAAATTACGAATGTGCCTATTGGAACCATAAAATCCAGACTTAACAGGGGAAGAAAATTACTCCAAAAGAGTCTGCGAGAATATGCGAAAGACAGAGGCTTTATTAAGAGGAAAAAATAATGTCTTGTATTGATACGATGAAATATCTTCATGAATTCATGGATAGAGAGGTCCACGAACCTCATTATGTAATGATTCAAGAACATCTTGGCCACTGTGATGAATGCCGCCAAAGGTATGAATTTGAAAAAGGTATTCGATCTTTAGTAAAAGCATACTGCACAAACATCACAGCTCCTGTGTATCTTCAAAACAGAATCCTTAGCCAACTTAATTCTCTTGATGCTGAGGACACCAGGCGCGCTGTTAAAGAGATTATTTATCAACGAAATCCACGAAGCACATTCCTTTCTTCCCGTTTATACGCAGTAGCAGCATCTGTACTTCTCTTTCTGGCAGGTGGTATTTTTTATTACTCAAATTATTATGATAACGATCCCGTATCTATTGTTGATAATGCTGTAAAAAACCATGTTGTAGCGGTAAATAACAATTTGGTGTTTAATGAGAAAACCTCTGTTGTCGGTGAAGTAAATAAATATCTTGGAAATACCTTAAATACCAATTTGGAGAATTCATCTCCCGTTCTGGATACAAGACAAATCCGTACCGGAGGAATACCCGTTCGATCTTATGGGGCAAACAGTCCGTGTGTTATCTTTGATAAGGGCGGTAATAAACTGTCACTCCAAACAATACACAAAAACACCCTCTCAACGGGAAATCTGGAAAGAGTCCGATTAGGGTCTCAAGAATTTTATATAGGAAACTGCCGTGGATTTAATGCTGTATTATGGCAAGAGGACGGTATCACTTACTGCCTTACCTCAGATATTAACATAAGCGATATGTTGAGATTTGCAAAAGGTCTTACTTCATACTAACATCCATTTGTTTATTCTTTAAGTAAAGTTCTTTATAATTATTCAGTCCTTTGCCATCCTTAAAAAGCAAAGAATCTATTTTTTGGATTTTATCCTTCGCATTTACCTGTCATTCAACCAATGAGCTTCTACGACGTTACACTCACAATATCAAATACCCTCATTACCTGGCCTACTGACCCGCCTGTAGCTATCCGAAAAACAAGCTTGATTTCTCAGGGTGATTCCAGTAATGTATCCGAATTAAAGTTCGGCTCACATTGCGGAACCCATATTGATGCGCCCTATCATTTTGAAGAAAACGGCATCAAAATAGATCAAATCCCCTTAGATTACCTCATAGGAAATGCAACGGTATTCGATATAAAAAATAAAGAAAAGATTGATTTGGATGAGGTAAAATTATTACAATTAAAAGGTGTTAAAAGAGTTATTTTTAAGACTATTAATTCTACTTACTGGAAACTCTCAGAGTTTAAAAAAGATTTCATCTATATCACAAAAGAAGCTGCCCAATACTTAGTCGATAACGAGGTAAAACTCATAGGGATAGATTATCTTTCCGTTGAAAAATTTGAAAGTACCTATGCTGATACCCACCATATCCTGTTAAGAAAAGACGTTGTCATTATTGAAGGCCTCGACTTAAGTAACGTAAAAGCAGGTAATTATGAATTGATCGCATTACCATTAAAGATAAAGGATGGTGATGGAAGCCCGGCACGGGTAATTTTAAAAAATATATCATAATGAAAATAATAACCAGATAGGAGGTACATATTCATTGATCGAGATCAGGGTTCATGGACGAGGGGGGCAAGGTTCCGTGACAGCAGCAGAATTGTTAGGTTTTGCAGCTCATAGTGATGGAAAATATGCGCAGGCATTTCCATCATTTGGATCAGAAAGGATGGGAGCACCTGTTCAGGCATTTGTTCGAATTAGTGATAAGCCTATCCGTATCAGAAGCCAGGTTTATAAACCTAATTATGTTATTGTACAAGACCCCACGCTCTTAGAGGTAATTAATGTCCTTGATGGATTACAAGAAGACGGACTGTTGTTAATTAATTCGAAGAAAAAGGTGGCTGAATTAGGTGTAAATACTACTATCAAAGTAAAGACAATTCCGGCTATGGAAATTGCTTTAGAAGTAATCGGAAGACCCATTATGAATACAACCCTTCTGGGGGCTTTTGCTGCGGCCACCGGAGAAATTAGCTTAGAGGGTATCCGAAAGGCAATTCATCATAAATTTCCAGGCTCGGTAGGAGAAAAGAATATTGCAGCCGTATTGAAGGCTTTCGATTTTATTAAAAAGGAGTCATTATGAGATTAGATTTAGGCGCAATTGCCAAAGCTGGCTCTAGCAAGGCAAATCAGACAGGAAGCTGGAGAAATTTTAAGCCAATCTTTCACCAGGAGAAATGTATTGGCTGCAGCCTCTGTAAAATCTATTGCCCCGAAGGTTGTGTTACCATGGTAGAAAAAAAGAAATATACCGTCGATTATACCTACTGTAAAGGCTGTGGAATATGTGCCGAGGAGTGCTCTTCGAGTGATATTGATATGGTAGTGGAGGAGAAGTAATGAGTACAACATTTATTGAAGGCTCAATCGCTGTAGCAAAAACCGTAGGTGTTTGCAGACCACAGGTAATCTCCGCTTACCCTATCACACCGCAGACACATATTGTTGAACATCTTTCGGAGTTGGTAGCAAATGGAGAGCTAAAATGTGAATATGTGAATGTAGAAAGTGAACATTCCGCTGCGTCCGTAGTTCTTGGTGCAAGCGCCACCGGAGCAAGGACCTATACGGCTACTACATCTCAGGGATTTTTACTGATGATCGAGGTACTCTTTAATATTGCCGGTATGCGGCTCCCGATCGTCATGACCTGTGTCAATCGGGCTGTATCTGCCCCCATTAATATCTGGAACGATCAGCAGGATTCTTTAACAGCCCGAGACAGCGGCTGGATACAACTCTATGCTGAGGATAACCAGGAAGCAAGCGATATGCATCTTCAGGCATTCAAAATCGCCGAAAACAAAGATGTCATGCTGCCGGTAATGGTATGTATGGATGGCTTTATCCTCACCCACTCATTTGATCCCATAGAACTCATCACCCAGGAACAAGCAGACAAATTTTTGCCACCTTTTACACCACAATATTACTTAACACCAAAAAATCCGCTCTCTTTCGGTACTATGGTAGGACCGGATGGGTATATGGAAACCCGTTATTTCATCGAAAAGACGATGCATGCCTCGTTACAGGTTATTAGCGATGTTGCAGCCGACTTTCATAATCAATTTGGCCGTTTTCAAGGAGGACTTATTGATACCTATAAGGTCGAAGATGCCTCACTCGTACTGGTGGCTATGGGTTCGATTATCGGTACGATAAAGGATATAGTTGATGAACTGAGGGCAAAGGGACAGAAAATAGGCGTCCTTAAGGTTCGCTCATACCGGCCCTTTCCCAAAGATGAAATTTACAAAGCGTTGAGCCATGTAAGAGAGGTTGCTGTAGTGGAGAAAGCTGTCTCTTTGGGTTATGGTGGCATATTAGCAAATGAGATTAAAAGCGTATTCTATGGTAAACCTAAAACACCAAAAATTAATGGATATATCTTAGGCTTAGGTGGACGCGATATCACGGTAGATACTATACATCAGGTTATTAAAGACAGCGTAAACGTCTTGTCTGAAGAAAAGTTTATTGGACTCAACGAAGCGTTGATTAAACGATAACAGTTTATACCCCTTCCCTATTTACCTCCTAATAAAGGAGAGAAAATTATCTATCGGTAGCCTCCTGCCTTTGGACAAAGCAGGAAACTACTCAGTCTCCTTGATAGAAGAGAATAAGGGTGAAGGTGAACAAATATATACATCGGAGGAAATAATTGTATGACGACGACAACACTGACAGCCCCGACAGAACACGCATGTGGCCCCCTTTTAGCAGCCGGGCATACTGCCTGTACGGGGTGTGGTGAAGCACTTGCTGCAAAACTGGTATTGGGTGCGGCCGGACGGGATATTATCGTAACAGACGCGACAGGATGTCTGGAGGTCTTTACCACACGGTTCCCTCAATCCTCGTGGGAAGTTCCTTTTATCCATTCCTTGTTTGAGAACTCCGCCGCAGTAGCCTCAGGCATTGAAGCAGCCTTAAGGGCACTGGGAAGGCAAAACGAAGCGAAGGTTATCGCACAGGGTGGTGATGGTGGAACGGCCGATATTGGCTTACAGGCGCTGAGTGGTATGCTGGAGAGGGGGCACGATATCCTTTACGTTTGCTATGATAATGAGGCATACATGAACACCGGTGTCCAGCGAAGCGGCTTGACGCCCTTCGACTGTATGACAACAACCAGTCCTTATGGAGAGTATTCATGGGGAAATAAACATAACAAAAAGGACATGCCCAGCATTGCTGCCGCCCATGGTATTCCCTATGTTGCCACGGCCTCGGTAGCATTCCCAAAAGATATTGAAAACAAGGTAAAGAAGGCGCTCTCGATAACAGGTCCAAAATATATCCAGATTCATTCTCCCTGTCCACTCGGATGGAGATCGAACCCACAACTCACCATAAAAGTGGCAAAATTAGCCATTGATACAGGGTTGTATCCTGTTTTTGAGATGGAGAATGGCAAGATAACAAAGGTGAGAAAGGTAAAGAATCCAAAAGTACCTGTGGAAGAATACCTGAAGATCCAGGGCCGTTTCGCCCATCTTTTCAAATCAGCGAAAGCAAAGGAAGAGATACAAAAGATACAGGAGATTGCGGACCGGAATATTGAGAAGTATGGACTGGCATAATGAATTAGGCCTTTGCCAACTTTTATTTTTTATTAAACTGTAGGGCAAGGCTTCAGCCTTGCATCCCCGTTGAACATGCACAGGGGAGAGCAAAACCTACAGAATTGAAATTCCTAGACATAAATTTATTTTAGTAGAGACAAGGTAATGCCTTGTCTCTACCGAAAGACGCATAAATAAAATGGAAATTCCTATATAATCAAGATAATTCGTTGCGGAGGCATCAGGAACACGAAGTTTAAAAGATAGAATCCGGTCTTTTCGTTCTACGGAAAATAACCTTTGTCGTAAATTAATCCCCTTAGTTCTCCCTTGTAAAGGGCCGTCTAAGGGGATTTTTTATTATACATTATTTACCATATAAATCTTTCTTTATCGATTATGTCTTTATGGTGAACTATTTTTCATAGAAGTCTAATAGATTGACAAGTATAATAGTAGTCCGATCATATTTCGATTTAAAAAGTCTTTAGAAAGGTAATCATCATGCGACAATACAAAATTATTGTAGAAAAGCACCCCGATGGCTACGTAGCGTATCCATTAGGGCTTAAAGGTATTGTGGTGGGACAAGGAGATACATATGACGAAGCACTTTCAGACGTAAAATCTGCGATTCGCTTTCATATTGAAAGTTTTGGTGAAGATATCCTTGAAACTGAACCACCTATTCTTGAAGTCTTTGTTGCAGAGACTAAAATATAGAAATAATGCCAAAATTTCCGGTTGATGCCCCAAAATATAAGGTAATTAAGTCTCTTGAGATTTTAGGCTTCCGGATAGTTCGGGAAAAAGAGCATATCTCAATGGAAAGAATAAATCCAGATGGAACTAAAACTCCTCTGACTATGCCTAATCATCCAAAAATAAAATCATCTACGCTTCGAACAATTTGTACACAAGCAGGTATCACAAGGAATGATTTTCTTGATGCTTATGAAAAAGCATAGTGAACTATGAGTGATAAAGAATACTATAAGAAGCTGTACATTCAATTGAGAAATGAAAGTGGTAAGCAACCATCTTTAACGGCTTTTTATAAAAAGTGTAATATAAATAAAAGGGAATTAGGCAGGGCATTTGGAAGTCATGCTTTTTCAAAGTTAGTAAGTGAGTGGTGGTGATACTCCTAACACATTTAAAAAACCTAAGACACCTCTCGAAGATATATTAACACAGTGGGGCGACTTAGCAAGAGAACTTAAGAAAATACCAGTATCTGCCGATTGGGCTTATTACAATTGTAAGCCTACTATTGAAGGAATTTGTCAAAGTCACAGATTAAAATGGAAGGATATACCTAATAAATTTTTAGAGTATGCTTCTGATAAGCCGGAATGGGATGATGTTGTACGTATAATACCAAAAAGAGAATACGTAAAAACTGAAATATCAAATACAATCACGAGCAAATTGATTGAGGAACATCACAAATATCTACCACAGATTGTACATAATCTTGATGAACTCTCTGTTTCAGAAGAAAGACATTATGAGTTTGAAAAGAAGGTAAATTTAGTCTTTCAAATGCTTGAATTTGAAGTGGATGAATACGGGCAAGGTACAGGCAGAAATCCAGATGGAATTGCTAAAGATAACCAAAATAGGTACGCGATTATTATCGATGCAAAATCTCGAAGCAATGGTTATAAATTAGGTACTGATGATCGGCAAATCATAGAATATATAAATAAATTCAAAGGAATATTAGATAGACAAGGTTTTCATAAGATTTACTTTTTAATTGTATCTAGCAGGTTTGAAACTACCTCATGCAATTCAATTAATAATATTAAAATTGAAACCAATACAATAACATCGCTGATATCATCAGGCCTATTACTAAAAATTTTGGCAAAGAAAATAGAATTGCCTAGATTATTTGATTTAAAAGAATTTCAAAAATTATTGATTGAATCAGGTGAAATTACAGAGGAGAGAGTCAGTAGATTCCTATCAAAGATTAAATAAACTTCCTTAATTCAAATATATAAACGATTACCATCTAATCCCTTATTAGATTCGTTTATTTCAAAATGTTATCAGAAATTCTAAGCAATAAGATAGAAAGAATTCCCTATGTATGAGAAACAGAAAACTATTATTGAAGAGATAGAAAGTAAAATCTTGCCAATTTTAAAACGATATAATGTCAGCAGGGCTTCATTTTTTGGATCTATTGTAAGAGGTGAAATGACGGAAGAGAGTGATATAGATATTCTGGTAGAACTTCCAGAAACAGCGAGTTTGCTTGATCTTGCAGGTCTAAAGATAGACCTTGAAGAACTGTTAGGTAAAAGAGTGGATGTTTTAACTTACAATTCATTACATCCGCTTCTTAAGGACAGAATATTGAGCGAACAGGTGGCTATATTGTGAAAAAAGATCCAATAGTTTTTATTGAACATATTTTGGAGTGTATAGAACTTATTGAGGAATATACAAAAGGAGTTACAAAGGAAGAATTTTTTAAATTAAGGCAGTTACAGGACTCGGTGATAAGAAGAATTGAGGTTATTGGGGAAGCGGTAAAAAATATCCCTCAAGAGATAAAAGATAAATACAATCAAATCTCCTGGAAACGTATTTCAGGTATGAGGGATATTCTTATCCACGAATACTGGGGAATTGATCTTAATTTAACATGGAATGTCGCTACTCAGGAAATGCAAAATCTCAAAACAAGAATATTGGAAATTAAAAAGGATTTGTCTAGCCTATGAGATAATTTAATCGCTTAATGGCATCTATCTTTTCACTATTTCCCACCATTGCCTGTTTCAGGGCATTTTTTAACATCTCAATAGAATTGTCGTAGATATCTCTATTTACCCGGACGGGTGATAAAATAACCGTGACCGGAACATACTCTCAAATCTATATTCAATGAAAAATATTTGTTTAATTGGTTGGAATAACAGAATGAAACCTACATGAACCTATAAAATGTTACCCCTTCGGGGTTTTTGATTTTTTCGTTTGTATACATCTATAAAAATTACATCCCTTCAATCCCTTCGGGATTGTAAAAATTGTAATTGAATCAAATAAATGAAAGCCCGAAGGGGTGACATCCTATTTTGCGTTCTCAGCGGTAAACTACTACGTATAAAACCAAATAATTATCATGATTCCATATAGTAATAATGTGAGCATTATATGACAGAAACACATTCATTATTTCAACACAATTTTCTCCTATTTCTGTTTGACAACAGATGTAGTAAAACATAAAATGCCGACATTTATAGAATAAAGATAAAAATGAATGTTAGGCCCAAAGAGCTAGTATGAGTGATGCCTTCGATATGGTAATTCGCGAGTACATCGACTTCGTTAACCAGCAAGTCGGCGTTTATATGGATGCTCTCGCAGGGTTTTCGGGACATCACACACGTGTTGAGCGGCAAACTCACCGCATCTCTCGCTCAGTGGAAACCAAAACTGAAAGATCGGGTGAGCGAGTAATCGTTTGGGCTAGCTACGAAGATCCGACGCAGCCCAATATCATCCACAACCGGATAATTCGTGCAAAGGACTATATTGCAGCTAATGCAAAAGGCGGCTCGAATGAGCAGCAACATGCAAAGGCTATATTAGTGTTTCTGTTCACCTACTGGGAAGACGAAATTCGGCCAAGGCTTGCAACATCGCGGGGAGTACTGGTTCAGGAAGTCAGGTCAGACGTGATGGGCGACCTCCGAATTCTGCGCAATGTTATTCTTCATGCCAAGGGCATCATGCGTGCCGATAAGCACAAGGATCTGCAGAAGATCAAGGACTTGTTTGGCATCGATGAGCCTATCCATCTTCCATATGAAGTGATGCACAAGATTTTCATTCTTGTGAAACAAGACTGTGCGCGGATGCTATATAAATGGCTGGGGGTAGAGAATGCATCGGTTCAGCCAGAAGAAATTGTGGATTTGGCGATCCAGAAGTTTAATTCAGCAAGAAAGGCCTAACAAAGCCATGGAGTGCAATATGGCTTAACCAAATTCTTATTTTCGTTCGTTGTTGTTGATTAAGATTGTTATATCCAAGCGATTGTATATATAAATTCTGCAAAGTCAAGAAATATTGCGATATAGAATGTTTTCTGTACAAACAGAAGAATCAGTAAAGGATGGATTAGATGGATATCCCGAACGATCATAAGGTACTTCTCGCTCGACGAGACTTTGCGCCTCAATGCGATACATCGATCTTTTCCGCACGAGAAAAAGAAATCCTCGCGCGCTATGGCTGTTGGATGGAGGCTCTCGCAATAGGACAAATTGCTCCCATCACCGATGCACAAAGGCGCTTCATTAGAGTAGTACAAGAGGAGGTAGAGCCAGAGTCAGAGTCAGAGTTCGAAACCGCATGGCTTAAGTTGAAACTGCGTCGTCAGTATGAGGTATGAGAGGGGAGACGCCGTACTATGATCATCAGGATGAAGGGGAGAAGTGGTTTTCAAGGATGGAGTCTTGGGTTAATAAGTTTAAAAGACCAAAAAGATGATATGGTTTTGGAATTAGCAGTAACAGATGATTGTGATTATATTGTTACTCACAATATTAAACATTTTCAGATTTGGAGCAATTTAAATTAAAACTAATAATGCCTAAAGAATTTATTGGATTGCAAGGAGGTTCATTATAAGTACTTTGAGTGTGAGATTACTGAAATTGTTACATAAGATAAAGAAAATTGCTAGAAATAGAAGAAAAGATTTCTTTTAACTAGTTCATAAGCAATGTAGCAACCGAGAAGATCTCTGCTATTATGACTGTAGATTATTAAAAGAAGAGGCTAAATTGGGGAAGAAAAAAGACTTTTAAGCAATATTAAAAAGTACCGAATGTTGAATCGGAACCGTACGATAGATTACCCAAGTCATAACAATTCGCTTTACTTGGCCGCTATTTCATTGCACTCCATAGCAGTAGGTAAGCTTTATCATTATCCTTAGCAAAGGATTCTCCACTAGCAATTGTCATATTCAATTGCACAAGCAATATAATCAACAATGAAATATGCTTTTATTTTAATGGGCCAATCAAGGCAAGAAAGAATATAAAAATACACGGCGTATCATTTGGTGAGGCAAGCACTGCTTTTAAAGATACCTTATCCTTAACGATTTATGGCCCTCTGCATTCAGATGAAGAAAATAGATTCATTTTAATTGGAAACTCCTATAAAAATCGTCTTTTGGTAATTATTTATACAGAAAGAAGAGATAAAATCAGAATCATAAGCACAAGGAAAGCAATAAAAAATGAAAGAAAACAATATGAAGAGAATGCGAAAAGATTCAGACATGCTTGAAGAATATGATTTTAGCAAAGGTATTCAGGAAAAATATGCAAAAAAATATAGCAAAGGAACAAATGTTGTAGTTACTGATCCTGATATTGCAAAGTTTTTCCCCGACCATGATTCTGTAAATCAAGCATTGAGATCATTAGCTGAAATTATTAAAAGACAAAAAGGGATGTCTAACAAATCTCTTTAGCGGACGGCTGATAGTCACCGTTAATTCAATTCAGATAGCTTTAGCTCTAATTGAAATGTATAGGAAATTCAAATTTGTATATGGTAGGAGCCGACTCCAGCCGGTGTTTCAATTAACAAGTGATAATGATCTGTTGAAGATTTAAAGTGAAAGAGATTCGAGAAGCCGTTATAATAACGAAATAGAAAATATCAATACTTAATATTTAAGATGTAATTCTATATCTTACTTTATGAAAGAGGTGATTAGTTATGAGCACAGCGAAAGAAGAGGTAAAGGCTCTTCTGGATAGACTTCCCGATGATTGTTCGTTGGAGGATGTCCAGTACCACCTCTATGTGGTCGAGAAAATCCGAAGAGGAATCGAGCGTGCTGAAAAGGAAGGAGTGCTAAGTCAGGACGAGGTTGAAAGAAAGCTCAATAAATGGACCTCGAAGTAAAGTGGTCGCCTGAGGCTACAGAAGACCTTGAATCAATTGCCGAATATATCGCTCGGGATTCCCAGTTTTATGCCCGATCCGTTGTCACAGAAATGTTGGCAGTTTCCCGGCATATCCGTGAATTCCCTCTGATTGGCCGCATTGTGCCAGAGATCGGGGATGAGCGAATAAGAGAACGGTTCATCTACAGTTACCGCATGGTATACCGGATCGAGCCTACACGAATTCTCATCGTAGCGGTAATTCATGGGAAACGTCCACTGGAAAGTATTTCAGAAAGATTTGAAAGCGGCACATAGAATACAGTTCCAGAAGAAATGAATGCGAATTCCGTAATACCATTAATTATTAACAAGGATAGTTATTGGTGAGAATATGAAGCGTATCAAGATGGCAGCAAAACAGATTGGTGCGAAATGGTATTAAGGATGGAACATCGATCCTTGGGACCCGATCATTGCGATGAGAAGAAATCAGGTTTGGACAATAAAGAAGATGACGGATAGATATGAAATTATAGATATTGGGCTTGATCCGACAAGGGCGGTTCGTAGTCCATTTTATGAGATGGAGAAGCGACTCATTGCATTGAAAAGTTTGGGTTTGGGAAGGGTACAAAAAGATCAAATGGAGGAATCTATAGAGTTATATACCAAAATAAGGTGATTGCTGTAGAGATAGGTTTGGATTGGCGAGAACAATACATATATGCAGAACTTTCCCTCCTAATTAATGGAAAAATCAGAGAGAATCCTATTATTATACAGCCGAAAGTGACCTCACAACCTACAATCTCGAAGACCTTCTTGCAATAAGAGCTCCTAAAAAAAAGCTTAATCAAGAGTACTATCACAAACCATTAAACATTAAAATGGTAATGTTTCCACCACCCCCTGCTATCCAAGCTATATGGCTTTCGGCTTTTTACTATGACGGGTCTTTCACCCGCTAGAAAGCTGTACCCTTCGCTGGGCACGCCACTAATTAAGGTGTGACCCTGGACTGACTGTGACTGACCTCTATTTCACATTTGTCATTCTTGAATGCCTCACCGATGCTCTTCGTTACACAAAATATTATTGAATAGTAGGAGAAAACCTTGTATTTCCCTATATTTTGTACAAATTCTAAAATCTCTGCACTTTTCTACAAACCAGGGCGGGCACAAGATATTCTCTTCTCTATAATCCAACGGTATAATGAATAATGTATGGAGAGTAATAGCAAATAAGCGGCTGATGAGATGTAACATGCCTCACTTTTGTATCAGGCACACATCTGTGGCAAGTTCCACAAAACACATCAACCGTATTTATCAAAAATGGTAAGAATTATAAGATAATTTTAAAATTATCCATCTTTTTCAGTAACTATTTTCATTTTAATAGTTTACTGCGGTCCTATTCACCTGCTTTTCCTTCTGGAATCAATTCCTTTTCATATCAGGAGCATATTTTTTTACTTATCTGGTATATTTTTTGATTATCACATCAAAATAAATTGTTCTTTTGTTACTATCGAGTGCTTAAGAGCCTATAAATATGATTTACTTCTCTATAATGATTTCATATCATTGGATAGGGTATATGAATAAAAAGGAGGCGTATGTATGCTTGTTGCAAGCAGCCGTAAAAATCTCTTCGCCTGTTCAATGATCCTTGCCGGGCTTATTACCTTTTTATCATGCATAAAAAATTCAGCTACCCTGGCGCAAG
>JAANMW010001325.1_pt1 | contig 26344 bp, 19 predicted proteins | sample 7279671 | NCBI WGS metagenome assembly JAANMW01 (sample SAMN14094541, study PRJNA606508) | bioreactor metagenome | isolation source: A lab-scale SPAN reactor treating ammonium-rich wastewater day 247 | place: Ireland: Galway | collected 2017-09-19 | reverse complement strand
TCGCCCTTGTCACCCTTCTGCGGCTGCGACTTGTCGGCTTGGGCTTTGTCGTCCTTCTCGCCCTTGTCACCCTTCTGGGGCTGCGACTTGTCGGCTTGAGCCTTGTCGTCCTGCTCGCCCTTGTCGCCCTTCTGGGGCTGCGACTTGTCGGCTTGAGCCTTGTCGTCCTTCTCGCCCTTATCGCCCTTCTGGGGCTGCGACTTGTCGGCTTGAGCCTTGTCGTCCTTCTCGCCCTTGTCGCCCTTCTGGGGCTGTGACTTATCGGCTTGAGCCTTGTCGTCCTGCTCGCCCTTGTCGCCCTTTTGCGGCTGCGACTTGTCGGCTTGAGCCTTGTCGTCCTGTTCGCCTTTATCACCCTTCTGGGGCTGCGACTTGTCGGCTTGAGCCTTGTCGTCCTTCTCGCCCTTGTCGCCCTTCTGGGGCTGCGACTTATCGGCTTGAGCCTTGTCGTCCTTCTCGCCCTTGTCGCCCTTCTGTTGCTCAGAATCACGCTTTTGATCTTGTTGGTCTTTTTTCTGATTCTGTTGATTGGGATTCTGTTGTTCTTTCTGCTCCTGATGCTCTTGTTCTTCTTTTTTCGCCTGGTCTTCCTTCTGTTGCCGTTCGTCCTTGGTAACGGGCGCCTTGAGCTTGATCGTCAGCACCTTCGATTGTCCCAGGTTGGGTTTCGGTTCGGCTTGATCCTCGGCTTCGAGCCAGAGTTCCAGGATTTGATCCGGTTTGAGTTCCTTGAAGCTGGCAGGAGGATCCGTTTCCATGCCATTCGCTGGGGGGAGCAGTTCGGAGACCTTGGTCAAATCCAGGGTGAATTGAACGGGCACGGGAGGCAGCGGATAGCCATTGGCTTGTTGGATTTGCAACTCCTGTGCTTTGCCGCCCCACAGGCCAAGCTCGGTTCCATTTTGCATTCTGAGTTTGAGCCTGGCGCGATCGACCGCCACATCGTCCTGGGCTTCGCCGCGAACGGAAACGATGTCATTGGCGGCCAGTTCGATTTGCGGCAGGGGCTGGCCAGGAATGAAGAATTGATCGTGAACCCCAAGAAGGTCGATTCGGGGGATACGGTCCTCCTCGACTTCAATGGGATATTCGGGGGAGGAGCCAACCTTGCCATCCACGTTGGTGAAAGCAATGCGATACATGGCTCCTGGCTGCATCTCCTTCACGAGCACGATGGGCTGTTCGAGCATGAGCATTCTCGAACTGGCGCGCGGGTCGCTGCTCGGAAGGGGCTTAAGCGGAATGCGCGCGTGCTGCTGCATTCGCTGGTCGTTAGGGTTGCGGATCATGACCAGGATGTTGCCCTCCCGGACGGGCTGGTCGGCTTGGACCCAAAGCATGGCCTTGGTCCCCGCCATCGCTCGGAGGGGCGCGTAGGCTTGGCGCGTCGGCGAGCGGTTGACATATTCGGGATAGGTTAGCTCGGCTTCCACGGAGCTGACCGAAGGCGGCTTGCGCGAGGAAACGACCAGGCGGTATTGCCGGGTTTGACCGTCATTGGCCTTCATGCGAAACCACAGCCCCTCGGACGGTATCGCGTCGCTGGGAAACGTCAGTGTCCAGGGGGAAGATCGCTGCTCATCGCGCGGCGCCTGCATTTCGCGCTGCACGGGCTTTTCATTTAAGGTGGGTTGGTATTCCAGGATGACCCGGTTCGGAAGCGTGCCATGAATGAGGACGGCGAATTGCACCGGCTCGCCCGGGGCCACTTCGATATCCAACGGTTCCGCGGCGGCAGGGTCGTCCTGAACCGGATCGGCGACGGGCTTGAGCAGTTCGAGCCGGGTATGGGAGGGGACGATGGTATGTTGAAACGGCAGGACGGCCCGTTTCAGAAAACTGTTGAATTGATCCGGCAAGAGCAAGGCAAACACGATCAGCCCCAGAAAGAGGGCCGCGGCGATCACGCCGAGCCGCAGCGGCGTTCGGGACGGAATCGCTTGTTCCACGTCGGCCGATTGCAATTCGCTGGCAGCCCGCTTCTCGACGGCTTCGCGAATGATGGGGTTCAGGGGTTGGCCGCGGAGATCGAGCCAATTGATCAAACTGTTCTTGCTTTCCGGAGTGGATTGCTCGAGCAGCTTGGCGGCAAAGTAGGGATTGACTTTGAGCCATAGGGGCTTGAGGACAGCCCAATAAATATAGACGATTCCGCCCGCCGTGATGACGCCGAAGGCGATTTGGCGGACCAGATCAGGCAACCGCACCCAACTATCCAGCAGAATGACCAGGAACAAATACGACAACACGCCCACGGCCAGAAAAAGCACGGACGTGGCCACGTCGATGGCTCGAATGCGTTCCTGGGCCTTCTGAATCTCCGAATCCAGCGCCACTTTCAGCTTGCTCTTGCGAACGACGGGACGTTGGATCGTGGTTGGCTTGCTCATGGAACCCTCGTTGTGACATCCTGGCCTTCGTTGCGTGGACTTGCTTCTATATCTATACGTCCGTGGCGGTGTAAGGGTGAATGGAATACGCTGGATATACCGCCGGTTTCTCCCATAAGATATGATCGAGACGCAACCCTCAAACGATTGACCTGAAAAGGTATAATCGCCCTAAAGCTTATCTTACTCCCTGGCATAGTCCGCCGAAAGCCTAAAAAGGGCAAGCCGTGAACGCCAACGTCCGCGAACGCTTAAGTCATTGGTTGACAAGCCAAAACGTGCCTTTTGCGATGATTCACCATGCCCCCGTTTACACCAGCGAAGAGGCGGCCCGGGTGCGCGGGACGCCATTGGGGAGCGGGGCCAAGGCGTTGATGGTCAAAGCCGGGGAGGCATTTCTTTTGTTGGTGCTGCCGGCGGACCGCAAACTCGACAGCAAAATGGTCCAGGCCGGCTTGGGGGTCAAAAGCCTGCGATTCGCCACCAAGGAGGAATTGCTCCAGCGCACGGGTTTGGAGCCTGGCGCCGTCCCGCCGTTTGGCAGTCTTTTTGAGCTGCCTACCGTGCTCGATCCTGACTTGGCGGCCTATTCACAAATCAATTTCAACGCCGGCGATCATCGTTGCTCCATCTCCATGGCCTATGCCGATTATCTTCGGGTGGAACAGCCCCAATGTTTGAAAATGAGCCGGCCTCCTAATCCCTAACCCCCGATGCATGCCATGGCCAACAGTTTAACCCGCGATCAAGTCCGTGAATTGGATCGACGAGCCATCGAAGAATATGGCCTTCCCGGGCTGCTCCTCATGGAAAACGCGGGGCGGGGAGCGGCGGATTGGTTGCTGGAATTGATTCGTCTTGACGCGGCGCCATCGCAGAAGGCCCCCCCGCATGTGGTGATTTGTTGCGGCCGGGGCAACAACGGGGGCGACGGCCTGGTCATGGCCAGGCACCTGGAGGCGCGATCGATCGCCGTCACCATCCTGTTGTTCTCCGACCCACAGCACCTCACCGGCGATGCACGGACCCATTACGAAATCATCCGCCGCAGCCGCGTGCCATTACATGCTTGGCCGACCCTCCCCGAGGATGCCACGGCCATCCTCAGCCATTTGCAGTCGGCGTCATGGATCGTCGACGCCCTGCTGGGCACGGGGCTGACGGGACCGGCGCGCCCCCCCATGGCGGAGGTCATCGAGTGGATCAATCAAACCGCCGATGCCACGGGAGCCAAAGTGTTCGCGGTGGACCTGCCCTCGGGATTGGACTGCGACCAAGGTTTGCCTTTAGGGCCAACTGTGCGGGCCGATTTCACCGCTTCCTTTGTGGCCCCCAAGCAGGGTTTCAATCATCCCGCGGCGGCGGCTTGGCTCGGCGACGTGCGCATCTTTCCGATCGGCGTGCCGCGGGCTTTACTGGCTGAATATGGCCTGGCCGAGTGAAGAAGGAGGATCGAAGGCCGCTTACCGCGGCGGTTCCCTCAAGGCATGCTGAACCGCCTTCGCCACTTCAGCGACCTCTTCAGGAAAAATGGTGCGCAGGTCCAGCAGGAGCCAGTCCTTTTGTATTCTGGGCAACACGGCTGGAGTGCCGATGCGAAGCCGATAGGCCAATTCATGACATCTGATCTTTTCCGATTGGATGGCGCACACCACCGTCGGCAAGGATTGCATCGGCGTCGATCCGCCCCCCAGGTAGGTTGTGTCATCACGCACATCAACGACGCATCCGGGAATCGCCCCTTGTTGCAGCGCATGGGCCAAACCATGAGCGCGGTCTTGGAGTTGCTCCAGATTCGTTTCCAGCATCGCCAGGATCGGAATCTGTTTTAAAGCTTCTTCTTCGCTGTGATAGGCCCGCAGGGTGGCTTCGAGGGCAGCCAGGGCCATTTTGTCCATGCGGACGGCGCGCATCAGGGGGTCTTTTTCGATCCTTTGGATCAAATCGCCTCGCCCAGCGATCAGGCCGGCTTGGGGTCCGCCCAGCAGTTTATCGCCGCTGCAAAGAACCAAGTCCGCCCCCTCCTCCAGGCTGCGTCTGGCCAGCGGTTCATCGTGAAAGCCCCAACGAGCAAAATCGATCAACGCCCCGCTGCCAAGGTCATCGATCACGGGCAGTTGGCGAGCGCGTCCTAAATCGACTAATTGCCGGAGGGTCGGCGCCGCGGTATGCCCCATGATGCGGTAATTGCTGGGATGGACGCGCAGCAGCAGTCCCGTTTGCTCGGAGACGGCCGCGGCATAATCCTCGATGCGCGTGATGTTGGTCGTGCCGACTTCGCGCAAGATCGCGCCGCTCACCGCCATGATTTCAGGAAGCCGAAAACTCCCGCCAATCTCCACCAATTCGCTCCGCGAGACAATGACTTCCTTGCCCTTAGCCAAAGCTCGAAGGACGATGATCGTAGCAGCGGCATTGTTGTTCACCACGGTGGCTGACTCGGCGCCCGTCAGTCGTGCCAGCAAGCCGCGCACCAGTCCCTGCCGGTGCGAGCGTGCGCCGCTCTCGAGATCCATCTCCAAATTGACGTAGCGTTGAGCGGCTTCGCAGGCCGCCCGCGCCGCCGACGCGGCCATCGGCGCCCGGCCCAAGTTCGTGTGCAACACAATGCCGGTGGCGTTGATCACCCGGCGAAGGTTTGGCTGGCATTCATGCTCAAGAAGGCGTCGAACCTTAAGACCCAGCTCTTGCGGACTCCAAGCCCCCGCCGGCACGTCGCCGGACCGGAGTCGATCGCGCATCTCTTGGAGAACGCAACGAATGGCCTGGACGACCGCTTCATGGCCAAACTGCTCGACCTCCGAGCGCAAGCAGGGGTCCGCCACAAGCTCATGGACGGCTGGTAAATCACGAAAGGGATTGGCATGCATGGGCAATCTTCCTAGACCGATCCGATTTTGACCGCCGGTTGAACCAAGTAGCGCAAATCGCCGTCGCGCCGGGTAAACCCAATGCGATCCAGATACTCGCAGATCGGAACGGCGTATTTGCGCGTCGTACCGAGCAACTCCTTGATCTCCGCCACGGACATGCCCTTGCCATCCGCTAATTTGGCCCGCAGTTGCTCCTTGAGGGCTGTTTCATGTTCGGCATGGAGGAAATAATCCGGGCTGATCGGAACGAGTTCGTTTTCGGCGACGCATACTTCAAACAGATCCTTCAAGTCCTTGGCGTTGCCGCCTGCTTGAGCGGTAAAACTCTCCACTTGAGGCGGCTGAAAGCCCGCGGCGCGGTGGGCCTCGACCAACTTCACTTTCAGCTTGCGCTGATTTTGGCTGAGCTTGGGTTTATGGCTGGCCAGGGCCACGCGGCGTTGATCCCCAACGATCACGCGCTCCATGATCATGCGGTCCAATTGCGCTTGGATCAAGCCATCGTCCCCCACGAAAGCCAGCGCCGTCACCAATTTGCCCCGATCATGGGCCGACAGCAACGGCCACTGCTCATGCCATCGCTGCAGCGTGGCGACAATCTTTTCCTTCAAGGACGCCAGCTGCTCGGCGTGAATAGCGCCCATTTCCTGCGTCGACGAATGCACGGGCATCAGTTTCCCCAGCTCCACCAAATGGGATAACAAGCGGTCGGCCTGGGCCGGAGTGAGTCGCGCGGCTCGAACCAACTCCGCTTTCGTGATCCCGCGGTAGCCTCTGAGCTTGGCGACGAGCAAGGCCCTTTCCTCCGGATTGGCATTGGCCAACGGCTCGATGAGGGCCAGTGTCTCCACGTGGCGGCGCCGCAATTTCTCGGCCGCGGGCTGAAGCACCATCCCCCCTCCCAGGGTCATCGCAGCCGAGGGATCGCGAATGACGAAGGGTTGGCCCCAAACGGCCATGCCAGGCTCTTCAAGGAACATTTGCGCCAGGCACCATTGGCCAGGCTCCAAGCGCTCGGCATCCAGCAATGAGAGCGTGCCGAGGATTTCCGCCGTGCCGATGTGGACTCGGACCGGTGCACGATGCTTAATGGGTCTGGACAAACTACTCAAGGCATGAAGTCTGACGGTCATGACCCGGCTCGGCAGCAGATAGCCCGGCGTGGCCAGTTCTTGACCGCGCAGGACGTCCTCGTGCTTGACCCCGGCCAAATTGATCGCGGCGCGCATTCCGCGATGAATCTCTTCGACCGGTTGTTCATGATTTTGCAAGCCGCGCACGCGCAGCAGCGTTCCCCCCGGAAGCCAAGCCGCTTCTTCCCCAACGCGCAATCGTCCAGAAGCGACGGTCCCGGTCACAACCGTGCCATAACCGGCCACGGAGAAGCTGCGATCGATCGCCAAACGAAACCAATCCTCTTCGGGAGGTTCATCGACCTGGCGGCATTGATCGAGCAAGGCCTCTTTCAACTCCGGCAGACCGGTGCCCTTAAGGGTGGACGTGGGAATGATCGGCGCCTCCTTCAATGGCGTCGCTTGCAAGAGCTCGCGCACCTCCAGCATGACGACGTCCAATGTCAGGGGATCGACCAAATCCGCCTTGGTCACCGCCACCACGCCATGGCGAATGCCAAGCAGTTGCAAAATATCCAAATGCTCCCGCGTCTGCGGCATCACCGAGTCATCCGCGGCCACGACCAAGAGGACCACGTCAAAGCCCGTGGCTCCCGAGAGCATGTTCTTGATAAAGCGCTCATGGCCCGGCACATCCACGATCCCCAGCCGATAGGGCCCCAGCTCCAAATGAGCAAACCCCAAATCGATGGTGATGCCTCGGCTCTTTTCCTCGGGCAAACGATCGCAGTCGATGCCGGTCAACGCCTTGATCAGCGAAGTTTTCCCATGATCGATGTGCCCGGCCGTTCCCAAGATCAGATCGCGCGGCATAAACGGTTCCTTTTCTGCTGCTCGGTCTCTCCATTCTAGCAGCCAAGCCCCGGCTTCGCATCCATGGCCGCGGGATTGAAGGTGGAGCACGGGTCGGTCTGGTGCGAAAGAGCCGATCCTGCTACATTGAAGGGGATCAATGATCATCATGCATGGAGGATGCTATGCTCGGTGCGACGATGGGTGCCCGTGCCTTTCTGGAGCGCGTGGGCCGCGAATTGCTGCGGGTCGAAGAAGCCCAAATCCAAAACCTCGCCGACCGTATTTACGACTGCTATCGACGCGACCGCTTCGTCTTCATTTGCGGCAACGGCGGCAGCGGTTCCAATGCGTCCCATTTCTGCGAGGACTTGGGCAAAAGCACGCTGCGCCGGGAAGATTTTGAAAATGACCAGAAGAAACGGCTCAAGGTCCTCAGCCTGACCGACAACACTCCTTATATCCTCGCTTGGGGCAACGACGAGGGTTTCGACCGCATCTTCGTCGAACAGCTCAAAAACTTGGGCAGCAGCGGCGATCTCCTCGTCGCCATCAGCGGCAGCGGCAACAGTCCCAATGTGCTCAAGGCCGTCGAGTGGGCCAACCGCCATGGACTGGCCACCTTCGGATGCACGGGCTTCAGCGGCGGAAAGTTGCAAACGCTCGCGCAACACAACCTGCACGTTCCCCTCGATGACATGGGCATCGTGGAATCGATTCATCTGACGATATTCCATTGGGTGCTGGATCATCTCTACGCTCGCATCGGCTTGGGGCAAGGTTAACGCGGCATGTATGTCGGCATTGAGATTGGTGGAACCAAGCTGCAAATCGGACTGGGCGATGGCGCTGGTCATCTGCGCTGCTGTCAACGTTGGCCCATCGCTCCCCATTTAGGCGCTGCGAGCATTCTGGAGCAGATTAGGGTCCATCTACCTGCAACCTTACGGCAATTCGATGGCTCTATGCAAGAAGTGCAAGGCATCGGCATCGGCTTCGGCGGACCGGTCGATGATCGTCAGCGCGTGGTGATCAAATCGCATCAGGTGCAAGGTTGGGACCACTTTCCCCTCGCAAGCTGGATGCAAGAACAGTTCGGCCGGCCGGCGGCGCTCGGGAATGACTCGGACCTGGCTGGCTTGGCGGAAGCCGCGATCGGAGCGGGCCGAGGGTTCGATCCGCTTTTCTACATGAACATCGGTTCGGGAATTGGCGGCAGTTTGATCCTGAATGGGAAAATCCATCGCGGCGTCGGCCTTGGGGCAGGCGAGATTGGACACCTGTGGATCGATTATGACTGTGATGGCACCCACTTCCTACCGCACAACGGACGCTGGCGGATTCTGGAGCAGCGTGCTTCGGGTTGGAGCCTGGCCGAGGCGTTTGGGGCGGCCCGGGCGGAGATCGTGGCGGCCCAAGCTGAAGCGGGCGACCCGCGCGCGCAGCACGTCCTTACGTTGGCCATTCGCCGCCTGGCGGTGGCCCTGTCCCACGTCGTCGCCTTGATCTGCCCGCGGCGAATGATCATCGGCGGCGGCTTTGGCATGGTCGGCGAGAAGCTCCTTTTTGAACCGCTGCGCCAGGCCTTGCAGGCCATCGTGTTTCCACCGTTTCGAGAGGCGTACGATTTGGTGCCGGCCGCGTTAGGAGAAGAAGTCGTCGTTCATGGCGCGTTGCTCTTCGCCAGGCAATGTCATGCTCAAAGAAAGGGTGATCGAGATGCCGCAACCGCGAGTTAACTGTCATTCAGACGATCGCGAATATGCTGCCATTTTTTTTGTTCTTCAGGATTCGCCAACGCGGAATAGAGTTCAATGATTCGATTGCAAGCCTCGATCAAACGAGTTTTCTTCAGCCCCTCGGGGATTTGGTCGGCTCTTTGTTGCAATCCATTGAACCCCTTCAGCAATAGAGGCTCTGCTTCCGCAAATTTCTCTTGACCCAGCAAAGCTTCTCCCAGCATGGACCGGGCGTAATAGGTATTCCAAGCATCGGGCTGGGTTTTCTCCCGTATAGCAAGACACTCGCGCAAGAGACCTTCGGCTCGGTCCCATTTTTTCAACTGCAGCAACTGCAAGCCCATTTGCCCCAGTTCAACCGTGTAGGCGACGAATTCCGCGCCGAGCCGATCCCTTAATGAGGAAAACCATTTCTTCCGCCATTCATTGGCTTTTTCCGTTTGGTCCGCGCGCTCATGAACCATTATGACGTTCGTGAAAATGCGATGGGCAAATTTCTGATTTTGTGTTCGTTCAGGGTGGCCGCTTCCGCCTGCGCCTTAGCCAATTGAGCGATTATGTTGGCCTGACGCTCCTGTTCGGCGGACTGCATGGCCCAGAAAAACCCGATGGATGTGCCCAGCAAACCCAAAGCCAACACCATCATGGCAAAGGCCAAAACTCGGCGGCGCTTGCGCTGTTCCTTGCTTTGCACTTCCGCGCGAATCTGAGCGATTTCCGCTTGCTTGGCGCGTGCTTCGGCTTCGGCGCGCAGTCGCGCCACTGCGGCGGCGACGGCGTTGCCGTCCGCGGGGCGATCCGCGGAATGAAACTGCAAGCAATCCTTGCACAACTTGATGATGTCAGGCTCCGCGCCGCAGCCATCGAGCCGCGCATGGGCCTCTCCGTGTTCGCCGCGCATGGCCTTGACCCGAACTTCCTCGAAATCGCCGCCCGTGTATGGCGGCTTGCCGGTGAGCATCATGCACAGCACCGCCCCCAGCCCAAAGACGTCGGCCCGCTGATCCACCTTGTCGATCTCGCCGACCGCTTGCTCCGGAGGCATGAAGGACAGCGTTCCCAGGATCGTGCCTGCCTGGGTATGGCCATCGGATTCAAAGCGGGGCGCGACGACGTGCGTGGTATGAGAAGCTTCCACTTCGATTTTGCCAGGCTCGGGGGATGAGGCTCCGGTCGTCACCTTCTTCGACAATCCCCAATCCATCACCTGCACGTCGCCAAAGGCGCCGACCATGATGTTCGCCGGCTTCAAATCGCGGTGAATCACGCCGTGGGCATGGGCATAACCCACGGCTTGGGCAATCGCTTCCATGATCGCCAAAGGATTGAAGCTCATCTTGGTCTTGATCATTTCCTCCAGGGTTTGCCCCTTGATCAATTTCATGGCCAGAAACGGCCGGCCATCGGGAATCCGCCCAGCCAGATAAATGGGTGGGATGCCAGGATGTTGCAGTTGCCCCGTGATCTGGGCCTCCTCCACGAAGCGCTGGGCGATGACGGATTCGGGCGGAAAACGATCCTGCAACAGCTTGACCGCCACGACGCGATTCAAAGCGCGGTCGAAGGCGCGGTAAACGACGGCCATGCCGCCCCGGGCAATTTCCGATTCAATCTGGAAGCCAGGCACGGCGGGGGGCGTTTCATCTTGAGGAGCAGCGCAGGAATGAGTGTGCGTTTTTTCGAGATCCTTGGATGCGGACTCGAAAGGCATCGAATAGGGATGAGCTGAGGTCGAAAGATCATCGTCTGGCATGACGAACCTCGGGTCACCGCGACCGGCTTTGGTCAATAGCCTGCATGAAGCCAAATGTGCACCTTACCATGGCGTGAACGTCAGGGCGAATGGAAACCATTGAAGTTCAACCTTCCCGAATCCATGAGGCGTTCCATTGGCTATGAGGGTACAGCTTCGCACATGCCGCAAACGGTAAGGTTAAACCATAAGCCCGATTTCTATCGTCCAGCGGACCGCGCCTCGTCCCGGACTTGCATCCAGCGAATATTCCCCATATAGTACCACTTCCGAATTCGACTCTGGCTCATCGGCAAGTTTTTCTCTTGGAGAGTCTCAATGGAGGCGATCAAGACGGATATCAAGGCCCTGTTTCTGGAACGTGAAGATTGTGATGCGGGCACCGTGCAGCGTTTGCGGGAAGGGTTGACCCAAGGTCCAGCGCAATACAAAGCGCTGCGCGAAGTGATCGAGGCCATGAAGACCCGACTGGAATCGCAATCCGGCCTGGCGGCCAAGAAATGGCAACTCAAGCTCGGCATCGCCCTGTATTTCCTGGGCAAGGTCAAGGAAGCCGTCCAATATCTGAAACAAGCGGAAACGGCCCTGGCCAATTTCTATTTGGGCAAAGCTTTTGCCAGCTTGAGCGATTTGGAGGAAGCCCACAAAGCTTTCGAACGCGCCGAAAAATTAGGCTACACCAGCAGCCAAATTCAATTGCAACGGGCCGGTCTGTTTCGGCAACAACAACAGCTTAAAACGGCTCGTGACTTGCTCACCCGGCTCGAAGACCTCGGCTCGCACAGCGCCGAGTTTCACTATCAGATGGGACATTTGAAATTGGATGAAGGGGACCGGTCGGCGGCGATCAAGCATTTTGAGCGTGCCATCGAACTGGACCCGAACCACGTCGGTGCGCTGTTCCAGTTGGGATTCTTCCACGATCTCGTCGGCAACGACGAGGACGCCATCGGCTTCTACGAGCGCAGCATTGCCCAGTACCCGGTGCACGTCGGCGCGATGTTCAACCTGGCGGTGCTGTATGAAGACAACAACCAATACGACAAGGCGACGCGCTGCTATCAGCACATCGTCGACGCGGACGCCACGAACGATAAAGCCCGCTTGTTTTATAAGGATTCGAAGGCGTCGCTGAGCATGTTCATCGACGAGGAAGCGGAGCGCAAGTACGACAAGTTTGCTCAAGTTCTGGAAATCCCGGTGACCGACTTCGAGTTATCGGTGCGCAGCCGCAATTGCTTGAAGAAGATGAACATCCGCTCGCTGGGCGACTTGACGCGAGTCACCGAGGCTCAACTCCTGGCCAGCAAGAACTTTGGCGAAACGTCGTTGTTGGAAATCAAGGAAATGATGACGGCCAAGGGTTTGCGTTTGGGGCAGGCGCTGGAGGAAGGCGCGCGGTACGACCCGCGCTTCCGCTCCTCGCAGCAGCCTCTCTCCGAACAAGAACAAGCGATCATGAACAAGCCCGTGAGCGAATTGAACCTTTCCGTCCGCTCGCGCAAATGCATGAACCGCCTGGGCATTGCCACGTTGGGAGAATTGGTTTCGCGCACGGCCGATGAATTGCTCGAAGTCAAGAACTTTGGCATGACGTCCCTCCACGAGGTGCGCGAGAAGTTGACCCAAATCGGCATCAAACTGCGCGGGGATTAACCCCAGCGCTTGGTCAATCGGTTTCACCCAAGAACAGGGCAGCGGGGACCCAAACCAACAGGTTGACCCGTTGCCCGTTTGCTTTTGACACGACCCATGGCCGCTATCACCTTCGAACGATTGGCACAAGACGGCTCGGCCAGGCGGGGCCGCATGACCACGCCGCATGGCGTGATTGAAACCCCCATGTTCATGCCCGTGGGGACGGCCGCCACGGTCAAGGGCCTGACGCCCGCGCAATTGCAGGAACTGGGCGTTCGCATTCTCCTGGGCAACACCTATCATTTGGCCCTTCGTCCGGGGGTTGAAGTCGTCGAGGCCATGGGCGGACTGCACCGCTTCATGAACTGGAATGGAGCCATCCTCACGGACAGCGGCGGCTATCAGGTCTTCAGTCTCGCCGAGCAAAGAAAAATCACCGATGACAGCGTCGTCTTCAGATCGCATATCGATGGGGCGTTGTTTGAGCTTTCTCCCGAGAAAGCCGTGGCCATTCAGGAACGCTTGGGGTCGGACATTGCGATGTGCTTGGATGAATGTCCGCCATCCTTGGGCGAAGAGGACGAGGTCCGCGAAGCGCTGCGGCGGACGCTGCTGTGGGCGCGGCGCTGCCGCGACGTCCAACGCAAGCCCGATCAGGCTTTGTTCGCCATCGTCCAAGGCGGGCTGAATCCCGGCTGGCGGGTGGAATGCGCCGAGGCCCTGGCGGCCATGGATTTCCCGGGGTATGCCTTGGGCGGATTCAGCGTCGGCGAGCCCACCGAACAGATGTTGACCGTGCTTGCCGAGTCTACAGCGCCGCTGCCGGCCGATAAACCGCGCTACCTCATGGGCGTGGGGCGTCCGCAGGACATTCTCGAAGCCGTGGCTCGCGGCGTGGACCTTTTTGACTGCGTTTTGCCGACGCGCAACGGCCGCAATGCTCAAGCGTTCACGATGGCTGGCCCCATCAAGCTGCGGAACAGCATTTATCGACTCGATCCCGCCCCGCTGGATGAAACCTGCCCCTGTTACACGTGCCGCCACTTCAGCCGGGCCTACTTGCATCACCTGTTTCGGGCCGAGGAAATGTTGGGACCGATCCTGGTTTCCCTCCATAACGTCGGTTTTTATCTGCAATTCATGGCCCAAATCCGCAGCGCCATCGAAGAGCAGCGATTCGACTCCTTCCGTGCGGCTCACCTTGCCCGACTGGGAGGCAACTTTTAAGATACCAGCCAGACGAACGCTTGGGAAAACGCTACGCCCATGGCATCCGAGCAACCGACCCGGCCGCGCTGGAAGTGAGCATGGAACGCATGATGGATCCGCAGACCAATCTGTTCGCCTGGCAAGCTCAGGGCACTCAAGCCGCCGCGGGAACGCCCCCTGCTCCGGGGCCGGGAGGACAACCCGCCCCAAGTCCATCCGAACCCTTGTTCAATCTGTTGACTTTTGTCGGGGTTCCCTTCTTGCTGTTTTGGTTTCTGATTCTCCGCCCCATGCAGCGTCAAGAGCGGGAGCGCAAGGGCAAGGTTGCTCAGCTGAAGAAAAACGATGAAGTGCTGCTGGGCAGCGGCATCCTTGGCAAGGTCATCAGCATCAAGGAAAAGCCAGGGGGGCTGGCGGGCGCGGATGATGAGTTGGTCGTTCAAACGGAAGGCGGCACGAGGCTACGGGTCATTCGCTCGGCGGTGATTCGGGTGGCCGAAAGCGGTTCGGAAGCCAGCGCTGGCAACGACAGCGACAAGAAATAACCGGCGGCATATGGGTTACTCACGACGGCAATCGCAGGGTCGATTTCACCCGGCCCCTGCTCTTGATGAAACCAGAATCCCCCATGTCGGATGTATGGGGATATCCCTTTCTCGATAGGCCATCAGCATGTTCAAGTCTTTACGCAATCGGTTCCTCATCTGCCTTATCCCCTTGCTCTTGGCAGGCTGGGTCACCACTCACGCCTACCTGAATTACGGCAAGCCTGATGCCACGGGCCCCCGATTCAATTTGGGCGTCGACCTGGCGGGGGGATCCATTTTGGTCTTTGAAGTGGAAAAGACCATCTGGGACGCCATGCCCGAAGGACAGCGCAGCGACGTGCCGGAAAAGCTGGCCGCCAATCTCAAGCGCCGCATCGACCCCAACAATTTGTTGGAAATCACGATCCGCCCCATCAACACCGAACCCCCCCGCGTCGAGATTATCCTGCCCTTGCAAATCATGCGGCGCAGCCCGACCGGGGCCAAGGATGACAAGCAAGGCCAGGCCAAGATCGATGAGATCAAGCAATTGATCACCCAGGTGGGCCGGCTCGAATTTCGGCTCCTGGCCGACACGCGCAAAGACCCCGATGGCGAAACCGATGAGACGGCCATCAAACTCTGCACGGATTATTTGAATGAACAACCCTTTCTGCCGGAAGAAGGCAAGGTCCCCGAGGTGCCTCCCGAAATCCGCGATCAATACGCCTGGGTGGAATTATCCGCTGAGGAAATCAAGACGTATGGATTCAATGACCGAACAGCCGCGGGACCGAACCTCAGGGGAACCAATCTTTTTAACCACGCCCCCAAAGAAAATCGCCATTTTGTCTTGACGAAGTTGCCGACTCCCGAAACCACGGTCACGGGCGATGATTTGATCAACGTTCGGCCCGGACCGGGAGGGAAAAACGGCTTGATGTACGTGGCCCACTTCGGACTGCGCTCCGGTGCTCCCGAGCGCATGTATGAATTGACCAAGGCGGTCGGCCACTACATGGCGATCATCTTCGATAATCGCGTGATTGCCGCTCCCGTGCTGATGAGCCGGCTGCGAGACGGCGGCGAAATCCAGATGGGCAACGATGACAAGACGATCTCGCGGGTGAACAACCTGGTGCAAGTGCTGCAAGCCGGCGCCTTGCCGGCCACCTTGCGGCAGCAGCCGGTCAGCGAGCTGACCATGGGGCCTAGCCTGGGCGAGGACACCATCCGCAAGGGCACCATTTCGGTCATCGGGTCGTTCATTGCCGTCGTCATTTTCATGTGCATTTACTACCGCTTTGCCGGCGTCGTCGCCATCACGGCCCTGTTCGCCAACTTGCTGCTGACCGTGGGCTTCATGGTCTCCGTCAACGCCGCCTTCACCCTGCCCGGCTTGGCGGGTTTGGTGCTCATGCTCGCCATGGCGGTGGACGCCAATGTGCTCATTTACGAGCGTTTGCGTGAAGAACGGGAACGCGGCGCGGGCTGGGGTCTCGCTCTCCGCAACGGCTACGAACGGGCCTTGCCTACCATCATCGACACGCACTTGACCAGCATCTTCACCGCCATCGTTCTCTATGCCGTCGGAACAGATCAGCTCAAGGGGTTTGGCATCAGCTTATCGGTGGGTTTGATCATCAGTCTGTTCACGGCCCTGTTCATGACGCGGACCATCTTCGACTGGGCCTTTAGCCGCAATCTGATTAGCCAACTCAAGTTCATGAAGTTCTTTGAGAAGCCGAATATCAACTTCATGAAATGGCGCCGCTTTTGGTTCACGACCACCGTGATTCTGTCGCTGCTTGGATTGGCCGTGTTCATCATGCGCGGCGAGAAGGGCCTCAACATCGATTTCACGGGCGGCACGGCTTACTCCTTCCAATTCAAGACGCCGCAAAACATCGCCGCGGTTCGCAAAGCGGTGTCGGATCAATTGCCCAATCCGACGGTCGATGCCCTCTATCGCGAGACGTTTGGCGCAGGGGGCGAGACCACGGAGTTCACGATTCGCACCACGGAAAAAGACATGCACCTGGTCCGCGAAACGGTGCAAACCACCTTTGGCGATCAACTGCTTTGGGCGGAAATCCTGGCCAGCCCGCTGCAAACCGTCCCCAATCAAAAATTAAACCAACGAGTGGACCTCAACTTCCGGAACCGCGCCTTCACGACTCCTGAACTGGAGCAAGAAATCGAGGAATGGTTCAAGGGCAAGCAGGTCGCGCGGCCCAGGGAATATTACCAAGTCACGGGCATCGGCGAGCAGGACAAAACCGGCGCCTATCAAGCCGCCAGCGTGCAGTTCACGCTGCCGGATGAAGTGGCCGTTGTAGCGCAGCCCGCCGAACTTGTGCAACATCTGACCAAGGAGATGCACAAACCCGTCTCCAGCCGATTGGAAAACTTCGACAAGCAATTGGCGGGCGAAACCCAGGAACGTGCTTTATACGCCATTGGCCTGAGCTGGCTGGCGGTCTCGCTGTACCTTTGGTTCCGCTTTGGCAATTGGACCTTCGGCGCAGCGGCGGTGCTCTGTTTGATCCATGATCTGACGTTTGCCCTGGGTCTATTGGGCGTGGGCGCCGCTCTCTATAATTGGGGCGTCGGCGGGTTCTTGCTGCTCGACAATTTTCTTCTCGATTTACCCGGTGTCGCGGCCTTCCTGACCCTCATTGGCTTTTCCGTCAACGACACGATCGTCGTCTTCGATCGCATTCGGGAAGTGCGCGGGAAAAACCCGCTTCTCACTCCTGAAATGGTCAATGAGAGCGTCAACCAAACTTTGTCGCGAACGATTTTAACCTCGTTCATCACGTTTCTCGTCGTCATCGTGCTCTACATCTTCGGCGGCGAAGGGGTGCACCTCTTCTCCTACATCATGGTCGTCGGCGTGATTATCGGCACCTACAGTTCGATTTTCGTGGCCAGTCCGCTCCTGTTGTGGCTCGGTGAAGGCAAACCTGAATCCAGGGTGGTTGCGAGTCGATCATCCACGGGGACAGCCAAAGTTCCAGCCCGCTGATCCCGACCGGGAGAGCACGGCGAAGGCTGCCCTTCAACACCGCGTGGACCTGCCGAGGTCCACGCGGTGCGCGTTTATTCCACGTCTGGATAGTCGCTGCTTCATTCCCTACTTGATGCCCGAGCTTGGCGCCACCGTGCCGCGAACGCCGAGCAGTTCCGGATGGCGTGCGATCTTGTCGGCAAAGACCTCCAAGTCGCGGACGATGCGGTCGAACCGGCCCAGGGACCCGCTGGCCGAGCGGGCCGCGTCGTTGAGGTGATTGAACAGTGCCGGGTCGTGCACGAGCCTGCGAATCGTTCCATCGCTGCTGGCCAGCAGCTTGGTGAATTCGCTCAGATGCACCGCGATGCCGTTGATGCGGACCGAGGCTTCCTCCACGTTTTGCAGCACGTTGGGGGCGCGCTCGTTGAGCATCTTCGACAGATCGCGCACGTGCACCATGGCCTCGTCAAAGCGATCCGCCGACGTGCTGACGCGCTTGAGAATGCTGCGTCCGTCCTTGACGGCCTCCTCCATTTCCTTGCCCACGCTTTCGATGCGGCTGGTCACGGTCTTGAGGTTTGCGCGGGTTTCGGTGGTCGTGGCGTTCAGATTCTTCATCAAATCCTCGGCCTGATCGCTGGCTCTTTTGATGTTTTGCAATGTGGCCACGAACTGTTTCTGATTCTCTTCGTTCAACAGTTCGGCGATCCGCTCGCTGAAGGAGGCCACGTTTTTGACGGCCGCGGCCAGGTTTTTACGGTTTTCCTCATTGAGCAGGGCATTGAATTTATCCGTGCCTTGATTCAGATTCCGGAGCGTGGCGGAGAGGTTGATCTTGTTCTCTTCGCTGAAGTAGCCCGGCAATTGTTCGCTAACGGCGGCCAGATTCTCGATGAGACGAGTAAGCTTCTTTTGCGTGTCAACGTTCAGCACGTCCGCCAATCGGGTCGATACGTTGGAGAGATTATCAAGCGTTTTCGTGACGCGCTCCTGGTTGACGCGCAGGACATTGTCGATGCCCTCCGCCGCCCGGCCCACGTTATTCAGGGTGACCTGCAGTTCGCTGTTGGTTTTCCGCAGTTCCGGGTAGAAGTCGTTCATTTTCCTGGCGAACGTTTTGATCTCCTCGAGGGCCTCGCGGGAGGCGGGAATCAGGTCCCGTGCATCGCCCAGAGCTTTTTCCAAGCCTTCGGGGATGCGGCCGGAATAGGTGAATCCCTCCGGCGCCAAATCGCGGTCGCCTTCCAGTTGCGTGGCGAAGTTGACCGAGGTCTCTCCCAGGACGATGCCGCGGCCCAACGTCATCTGGTCGCTCTTGCGCAGCTGATATTTCTTGCGGACGGTGAAGGTGACCATGACCTCGCCCGTGTCCGGATTGAGGTCGACGGAGGTCACGTCGCCGATGCGTATGCCGGACTTGCGCACCGGCGTCCCTTCCACCAGACCCGGGGCGGATGGCAGCTTCAAATGATAGGTGATTTGCGGCCGCAAAAAGTTCGGCGTTTCCCCGAACAAGACGATCAGGAAAGCGAAAAGGATGAGCGACCCAATGAAGAAGACGCCCAAGCGGAATTTCATGGATTGATCGCTGGCCATGTTCGTGTTCTCCCTATCAACGTCGTGCCGGGCGCGTCGCCGCCCTCCAGGATTCCTGATGGCCTTGGCTCAAGGAACCGACATGCGCGCCTCGCCGCGCACAAATTGTTGAACCCGCGGCTCCGAGCAGATGGCCAACTCCGTCGGCGTGCCGTCGAAGATGATCTGCGGTTCATGCGGCTGCACGCGGCTGAGCGGCATGAACATCACGATGCGTTCAGCGACTTTCATCACGGTCTTCATGTCGTGCGTCACCACGACGTTGGTCACGGGATGACGCTTTGGCACCTGTAGAATCAGGTCGTTGATCACGTCCGTCATGATCGGGTCTAATCCGGTAGTGGGTTCGTCATAGAGCATGATCTCAGGCCCCAGAATCAAGGCGCGCGCCAGTCCCACTCGTTTACGCTGGCCTCCGGATAGCTCAGCCGGCTTTTTCGTCAGCAGGCTCGGCGCCAGGCCGACTTCCGCAAGCAGTTGCAGCACGCTCTCTTCGATGGCCTGCGCGGATTTCCTGGTGTGTTCGCGCAAGGGAAAGGCGATGTTGTCGAACACCGTCAGCGAGTCGAACAGCGCCGCCCCTTGAAAGACATAGCCAAAGCGCAGCCGCTGCTGCGTCAAGGCCCGCTCGTTCAGGTCCGCCAGATTTTGCTCGTCGAAAAAGACGCGGCCCTGCGTCGGCCGCAGCAAACCGATCATCAGCTTGAGCATTACCGTCTTGCCGCAGCCGCTTTCACCGATGATGACCGTGGTTTCGCCGCGCCGAATGTCCAAATCGATCGCGCGCAGCACGGGCTGCGGTCCAAACTGCATGTGGACGTTCTCCAGCCGCACCAAGGGAGGCGCGGGAGGCAGTTGATCATCCAATAAGGGAATGGAACCAGTCAAGCTCACGCACGCTCCTTTCGACGCTCATTCAGGCCATAGCTGCCGATAGATCGAGTTGAAGAACATGGAGAGGAAAAAGTCCAGTGCTAAAATGGCGATGAAGGAATGGACAAAGGATTCCGTCGCGGCCTTGCCCACGCCTTCCGCCCCGGGCTTGCTGTGAAATCCCCGAAAGCAACTGATCAGGGCAATCGATGCCCCAAAAAAAACGGACTTGATCAGGCCGGTCATGATGTCCCACATGCCGAGCTTGTCTTGGGAGAGGCTCCAATAGCGATAAGGTTCCATGCCGTACAATTGCGTGCTGATGAGTGCCCCTCCCATGATCCCCATGAAGTCGGCCAGGACCGTCAGCAGGGGAATCAACAGCACGCAGGCCAGGAAACGCGGCACCACCAGGTAATGCAAGGGGTTGACCCCCAAGCAGGTCAGAGCGTCGATTTGTTCCGTGACGCGCATGGTGCCTAGCTCCGCCGCGATGGCGCTCCCCACGCGCCCCGCCAACATCGTCGCCGCCAGGACCGGACCCAGCTCGCGAATCACGCTGCCATTGATCGCCACGCCGAGCCAATCCTTCAAGGGCGGAATGCGCACAAACTCGGCATAGCTCTGCACGGCGAGCACCATGCCGATGAACAAACCCGTTATCCCCACCACTGGAACGCTCAGCACCCCCACTTGAAAGCAAATGGGCAGCAGCGTACCCCGGCTTGGCCGTTTGAAGAACAACCAACCCATCGAGCGCAAGATGAAGTCGGCCAGTTCTCCCCACGCAATGAACATCGTTCGCGCGGCGTTCAGGAGTTGGCGCATCGGTCCAGGCGTCGGCGTTGAGACGGCTGTGGACATGGACCCTCGCTCCCGGATCAGCAGACGAAATCCCCTAAATTAACAGATCGGCAAGGGATCGACTGGACCGCAAGCAACCGTGTAATCCGTTTCTTCGGAATCCATAATACCGCCGATAGGATCGGTACAGTTTACCTACCCAGCTTCTTCCATTGTTCCTCCGCGGAACTGGATCGGAAATAGAGCGGCTCCAAGGCGCGGGGTGAATCGCTTTGACCTGTGGCCAATCGAAGTTGGCCCAGTTCCAACATGGCCGTCAATTGCGGTTTCCAGAGGTGGGATGGCGCAATGCGACGATGGCTCGGCAGGCGGTCATGCACCAACGGCAAGCCGGGACCGATCACCCAACCTTCGGGATGGGAATTCTGGTTTTCATTCGAACCTGACTCGAGCCAATTGGCCACTGGCTGGACGGTCATCGCGTCCAGCGCGCGCGGCCCCTCGGGTGCTGAGGGGATGTGAAAGGATTGCACATAGAGCCGCTGCTGCTGGGCATCCTCGATCACTTGCCACGTCGAAGACAGCGAACGAGCTTGCCAGGCCAACACCTCGAACGTGGGCAGGCCAAGCAGTCGGCAACCCACGCTCCAGGCGAAGACCTTCGCCGAGATCAGACCAACGCGCAGCCCGGTGTAACTGCCTGGGCCCAAGCTGACCAAAACCGCATCGATCTGCCCGGGCTGCCAACCCAACTCCTTGAGCATGCGTTGCACTTGCGGCGCCAAGTCGCGGGCGTGTTTCTGTGCCTGATCCAGATGGGTTTCGACCCGAATCTGATTCCCTTCGGCCAAGGCCAATTGCCCGACTTTGCCAGAGGTTTCTATAAGGAGCCAATGCATCGGTTGATTCAGTCCCTGGTTGGCAGCGCGGCCGCCGCGCTTGACATGGAGGATTGATGTTGGTCCGCAACTAAAAAGCGGCTCATGACTTCATCGGCCACCAGTTTGCCTTCCAAAGTCAGGCCAATGGCCATCTCATCGTCCCATAACCAATCATTGGCTCTTCCCCAATGAATCGCCGCGCTGGCCAGGTCATCGATGGCCAATCCGGTCGTTGAGAGAAAATCGCGTCTCACGATGCCCTCCGCGCGGCGCAGGTTCAGCATGGCCGTTTCTCTGGCACGCTCTTCCGGCAACAGTTGCTCTTGATGCTGAACCACCGATTGTCCTTGCGCCAGCCGGTCCAAATAGGTGTGTAGACTGCGGGTGTTCGTCGATCGGCAGCCCTGCAGATAGCGAGCCGCCCCCAGGCCAAATCCATAATGGGGACGGTTGGCCCAATAGGTTTGATTGTGCCTGCAAGCGCATCCTGGCACGGCGAAATTGGCGATTTCATATTGCTCCAACCCATGCTCTGGCAGCCAGGTCATGGCCAAGCGATACAGGGCCGCCTCTTCGCTCTCAGCCAGTGGAGCGACCTTGCCTTGGTGCATGGCCTTCCAAAGCCCCGTCCCCTTTTCATAGGTTAAGCCATACACCGAAACATGGGTCAAGCCTAAGCGATGAGCCCAAGCCAAATCGGATTGCCATTCTTCCAGCGACTGTTCGGGGATGCCAAAGATCAGATCAATGGCCGTTTGTTGGAAATAAGGCCGAACCCGATCCAGAACTTTCAGGACATCCTCCCTCGTATGCTGCCGCTCTAAAAGCTTCAGCAAGTGGTTCTCAAAGGATTGCACGCCCAGACTAAGACGATTGACGCCGTTGTGGGCGAGCACTTTGATCTTGTCAAGCGTGAGACCATCCGGGTTCGCTTCGACGGACCATTCGAACCCCTCGCTCAACGTGAAATGGCGCCGGATCATTTGCAGCAGGCGTTCGAGCTGCGCTGGGGATAATTGGGTCGGCGTGCCCCCGCCGATAAAAAGCGTCTCGATGGGAGAAGAAGACGGATGGTCGACTAAAACCAAGCGGATTTCAGCCTCCAAGGCATCGAGGTAAGCATCGGCCAAGTGGTCTTTCCCTGACACAACGGCGAAATCGCAGTAGTGGCAATGATGGACGCAAAACGGGATGTGCAGATACAGCGACGCAGGATTTGCCACGAAAGCCGCCTGGCTTTGCTTGACTTCAATGGCTTGGGGCGTTAATTTGCTCTGCATGGAATGCGTTCACCCTGACTGAACCTGGAGTCGGGAGTGGATGAGGTTGTTATTCTATCCGTCATCGCCCGAGACCATCGATGTTAAAGAAACAACTCTTTGCCGTCAAATCACTCAAAGTCCTCCTTGAAGAAGCAGCCGGTGACAATCGATTAAAACGAGCCTTGGGCCCGGTGGCCTTGACGTCGCTCGGCGTGGGGGCCGTGATCGGGGCGGGCATTTTCGTGGCCACGGGTGAAGCCGCCAACACCACGGCCGGCCCCGCCCTCATGGTCTCCTACATGGTCGCCGGGATGGCCTGCATTTTTGCAGCGCTGTGCTACGCGGAGTTTGCCTCGATGGCGCCCGTGGCGGGCAGCGCGTACACGTACGCCTACTGCACCATGGGCGAGCTGTGTGCCTGGATCATCGGCTGGGACTTGGTGCTCGAATACGCGGTGGGCGCGGCCACCGTCGCCAATGGATGGTCCAGTTACTTCCAAGCGGTCCTGGGCAAGTTCGGCTTGCAAGTCACGGAAAAGCTGAGCAAGGCCCCCATCATCTTCGATGAAAAAACACATCATTTCATTTTCACAGGTGCGTATGTCAACCTGCCGGCCGTTATCGTGACCTTCATCATCACGGCCGTGCTGGTGAAAGGCATCTCGGAAAGTGCTGGGTTCAACTCCCTGATGGTGTTCATCAAGGTGGCCGCAGTGCTCTTCGTCATCCTCGTGGGCGCCTACTACATCAATCCCGCCAATTATGAACCCTTCGCGCCGTATGGTTGGGGCGGTTTGAGCTTTTTTGGCCAATGGACGCTTGGCGAATCCCATGGCGGCAAGCCCGTGGGCATGCTCGCGGGGGCGGCCCTTATCTTTTTCTCCTATATCGGGTTCGATTCCATTTCCACTCATGCCGAGGAAGCGAAGAATCCCCAGCGCGACGTGCCCATCGGCATCATCGCCTCGCTCGTGATCTGCACGATCCTTTACGTGGCAGTGGTCGCCGTCATCACCGGCATGGTGAAATACAATCAAATCGACCGCGGGGCCGGCGTTTCCGCGGCCTTCAAACAGGTTGGCATGCCCTGGGCGGAGTTTGTGATTGCAGCGGCCGCCATTGCCGGAATCACCTCCGTGTTGCTGGTCATGATGCTTTCGGGACCGCGCGTCTTTTTAGCCATGGCGCGGGATGGCTTGGTGCCCAAGGCCTTCTTCTCGGAGGTGCATCCGATCTTCAAAACGCCTTGGAAAAGCACCATCGCCATTGGCATCTTTGTTTCGGTGTTGACGGGCTTGCTGCCCATCGGGGCCCTCTTGGAACTCACCAATATCGGCACGCTATTCGCCTTCGTGGTGGTCTGCGGTTCGGTGCTCATTATGCGTAAGACCAATCCCGGTGCACACCGGCCGTTCCGCTGCCCGCTGGTGCCGATTGTTCCTTTGGCGGGCATGTTGACCTGCATGATGCTGATGATGTCCCTGCCCGTAGGCAACTGGCTCCGTTTGATCTTCTGGTTGCTTTTGGGGTTATTGGTCTATTTCATCTACGGCCGGCGGCATAGTCTTTTAGGCAAGGAATTGCGGGGCGAAGCGGTGGTTCGCGACATCCCGCCCCCGCCGCCCCCAGGACACTAAAGAACGTCAAGGCCCCTCGGCGACGGCAACCGGGGGGCCTTTTTTACCCATTTCCGAAGGAAAGAGCGGCGGCTTTCATGGCGTCACAACCTTCCGGTTCTTCCCACGGCTTTCAGCAGCGCTTGGGCCTCTTTGACGGCACCATGCTGGTCGCCGGGACGATGATAGGCTCCGGCATTTTCATCACCTCGCAAGACATCGCCAACGACGTTGGTGCGGCGGGTTGGCTCATGGTCGTGTGGGCCTTGTCCGGCGTGATGACGCTTCTCGGCGCCATGAGCTACGCGGAATTGGCGGGCATGATGCCCCATGCCGGCGGCCAATACGTCTATCTCAAGGAATCCTATTCGCCGCTCTGGGGCTTCCTTTACGGCTGGACCTGTTTCCTCGTGATCCAAACCGGTTCCATCGCCGCCGTGGCCGTGGCCTTTGCCAAGTTTCTTGGGGTGCTGGTGCCGATGATTGGCACGCAAGTCCAATTGGAAGTGCTGCAGCCGGCCAGGGACGTAGCGGCCTTATTCCCCAGTCTCGCCGACCTGGGCACCGATGCCCTCCATCAAAAAGCCATCATCGTCTTCGCCGCCACGAACGTGAACTGGCAATTTTCCCTGCCCTTTATGGCCGAGCCGTTTTTCGAAATGAAGCACTTCGTGGTAACGGCCGGGCAGATCGTGGCGGTCGGGGTCATCGTTTTCCTCACCTGGCTCAATTGCCGCGGGGTGCAGGAAGGCAAGATCGTGCAAAACGTCATGGGCGTGACGAAAACCTTGGCCCTCATCGGCCTGATCCTCGTCGGCCTTTTCGTGGTCGCCAGCGCCGCCGCGCGCACCGCCAATTACGGCGACCTCTGGGGCGGCCTCATGGGCACGGAATCCACCCTCAAAATGCAGAAATCCTTGCCGGCGTTCAATCTCACCGTGATCGGCCTGATGGTCGTCGGCGGCGCGATGGTCGGTTCCCTGTTCTCCATGGATGCATGGAACAACATCACCTTCACAGCCGGCGAGTTCAAAAACCCCAAGCGCAACCTCCCTTTGAGCCTCTTTTTCGGCACCAGCATGGTCATCGTCCTTTACCTCGCCGCCAATTACGCCTTTATCGAATCGCTCCCCGTGCAAGGCGATCCCTCCAAAGCCTTGGAAAAGGAACGGCTGGCCGACGCGGAATATCTAAAGGCGGAAGAATACGCCAAGGCCAACAACGCCGCGGCCGCCCAGGAGGCCCTGAAAAAAGCCGACCAGGCGGCCAGTGAAGCCGCCTATCATCGCGGCATCAACGGGGCCAAGGACGGACGCGTCGGCACGGCGATCCTGGAACTCCTTTCGCCCCGCTATGGAGCCTATGCCATGGCCATCGCCATCATGATCTCCACTTTCGGATGCGTAAATGGCATGATTCTCATGGGCGCCAGGCTCTATTACGTCATGGCGGTCGACAACCTCTTTTTCCGGGCCGTGGGTCGGCTGAATCGGCGCGGCGTGCCCGCCGTTGGCCTGATCTTTCAAAGCGCCTGGTCCATCCTGCTGGTGTTCTCGGGCACGTACAATGAACTGCTCGATTACGTCATCTTCGCCGTCCTGGTCTTTTACGTGCTGACGGTGATCGGCTTGTTCATCTTGCGGCGCACTCAGCCGCAAGCGGAACGGCCCTATCGAGCGTTTGGCTATCCCGTCTTGCCCGCGTTTTACGTCAGCATGTGCGCCTTGGTGATGGTGAACCTGCTGATCGTCAAACCCAAATTCACCTGGCCGGGGCTGATCATCGTCCTGAGCGGCATCCCGATCTATTTCCTTTGGCGGTTGCTGCAGCGGAAATAGCGGCGAGCGTCCAGGCGGCATGCGGCTATGGCCCAACCGGGAAGGACGACGCCCGTGCCGCCAAAAAGACGGCCTTTCTTGCTCCGTTTTTCGTTGAACTTATAATGACGACGGCGCGTCTGGCTCACAGACGCGGTCCGTTTTTTTTGGGAAAGGATGATCATGGCTGAATATCAGCGAAGCCATACTTGCGGCGAGTTACGCGCCCAGCACGTGGGTCAATCAGTCACCTTATGCGGCTGGGTGGACGTGCGCCGAGACCACGGCGGCTTGGTGTTCATCGACTTGCGCGACCGGTATGGGGTGACCCAAGTGAAATTTGTCCCCGCGCTGGGGCGCGAGATGTTTGAGACGGCCACGAAGTTGGGGCGCGAGTTTGTCATCGCCGTTCGCGGCCAAGTCGAGGC
>JAANMW010001319.1_pt1 | contig 26396 bp, 22 predicted proteins | sample 7279671 | NCBI WGS metagenome assembly JAANMW01 (sample SAMN14094541, study PRJNA606508) | bioreactor metagenome | isolation source: A lab-scale SPAN reactor treating ammonium-rich wastewater day 247 | place: Ireland: Galway | collected 2017-09-19 | reverse complement strand
GGTAGAAAAGCTCTCGAAGGAAGGGGTTTGGAAGGGATTTGCCTCGTTTTGCAAGAGGAAAAATGGCGAGCGGTTCCATATGGAGAGGACATCGAGCGTAGTGATGGATGAGAAGGGAAATCCAATCCGGATAGACGGGATATTCAGGGATATAACAGAACGGAAGAAGCTGGAGCAGGAGTTACAGGAGTCGGAGAGGCATCATCGTCAGCTGCTGAATTCCTTAAAGGAAGGGATCTATCAGTGTGAACCTACAGAGGACGGGGTATTTACCTGGATTAATCAGGCAGGAGCAGAGATCTTGGGCTATAGTTCACCTGAAGAGGTTATTGGGACGCGGGTGAAGGATGTATATGTGAATCCTGAGGACCGAAAGGAATTGGTCGAGAAGTTAGAAAAGGAAGGTGTATGGAGGGACTTTACCTCATATTGTAAGAGAAAAAATGGTGAACGGTTTATTTCTGAAAGGACTTGTAATCTGGTGCGTGATGAGAATGGTAAGCCGATAAGGATTGAAGGTGTATTTAGGGATATAACGGAAAGATAAAGCGTTTATTTAAAAGAATTAAAATACACTGAACGAGGAGTAGAAAATTATGGGAAATGAGACGGTAAAGGGTTTATCAGTGAATGCTAAGACCCTTATTTTAATACTGCTGTTTGTAAATATCGGTTTTGCATCGAAGATGCTTAATAAGTATTACAAGATGAAAGAGTCGGGATACATCAGAGAAAAGACGTTTCAGGAACAGCTCGAGACAAGGGTGATGAAGGCTTTCGGTTCTATGGAAGATCTCAATAAGATGGTTAACGATATCACAAGACGAAAAGAAGAGGCAGAAAAGCTTGCAGAGTCTTTTAAAGAACAAGATGAGCAGTTGAAACTCACCAATAAAGAGTTGGAAAGCGCAAAGGCCAAGCTGGAAGAGGAGAAGGCACGGTTACAAAAAGAAATATGGGCGGTTGAGGACTCGTTGTCTTCTGCAAAAAAGGTACTCAATAGTAAGGATTTAACAATCCAGGAGCTTATGAATAAATTGGAAACAATTGAAAGGGAAAATGCAGCGATGAAGAAACAGCTCGAAGAACAATCAAAAGCGCCCGAAGCGTGGAATCTTCCCCGCCAGTAAACATGATACTACTATTTATGAAAGATTTTTATGCCAAGGGTTCTCATTATAGAAGAGCAGGAGAAGATCCGAAGATTATTAGTGAGTATGTTTAAGCAAGAGGGGTTTGAGACATGCCATGGGATCGTATGGGAAAAAGCGAAAGAACTACCGAAGAAAAATATTTACGATCTTATCATCATCGATTTGTATGTTAAGCCGATTGATGGTTATGAGATAATGAAATCGATAAAGTTCTTTCATCCTGCATCAGAGGTTATAGCGATAATCCCTCAAAATGGATATGATACCGGCCAGATGATTAGCTGTGGTATCTATGACTATGTTTTGAAACCTTTTCGACAAAAAGACGTACTCGATAAAGGAAAGAAGGCTTTAGAGAAGAAACAGTTGATTGACAAAGTACGTAGTTTAGAGCAAATTATGGATATGGATACATAGAACCTCTTGTTGTGACGTTTGAAAAGGAGTTTGGGAAAAGAGAATATGTTCTTCTGTTGATAAAGAAAGGGGGTGTGCTAAATAATTATTGAAACAGAAACTTTTGCAAATCATATTCACACAGTATTTGAAGTACGAGCGCTTTGTAATGAAAAGTAAAGGCGGTTAAATAGTGTAAAGTTGTTTTTATAGTTGTATATTTTGGAGGAGAACAAGTAATGTTATATACTGGAAACGTAGATGCAATTGCAGCGGTATCTCTCAAGAAAGCCACTGCAATGAAACACAGCTTAACAGGTTTCTTGACTCTCTCTGTGATAGCTGGTTTTTACATTGGATTTGGTGTTATTCTTGCATTTATTGCTGCCGCGCCTGTTGCAGCAATAAATCCCGGCATTGGTAAGGTAGTTGCCGGTGCAACTTTTGGTATTGCGTTGTCGTTAGTAATTTTTGCTGGAGCCGAGTTGTTTACAGGATATAACCTCTTGATATTTAAAGGAACACTGAGGGGCACCGTAACTCTTTCAGATTCTATGCTGGGCTGGTTTTGGACGTACTTAGGAAATCTGGGTGGCTCGTTGCTTTTTGCACTTATGATCATTGCTGCTGGCGTCTTTGCCCCTGATCCCTGGAAAGCATTTATCTTAAAGGCTGCTACCTATAAATGCAATGCGCCCTGGTGGGAATTATTCTTCAGGGGTCTCTTCTGTAACTGGCTCGTTTGTCTGGCTATATGGTCAACGTTTAGATGCACCAGCGATTCTGGTAAACTGATTATGATATGGTGGTGCCTGTTTGCATTTGTTACAACAGGTATGGAACATAGTGTAGCAAATATGACGATATTGGCAATTGCAAATCTCTTGCCTCACGGGCCTGAGATCTCATGGGGTAAGATGTTTGGGTGGAATCTTGTTGCTGTTACCTTAGGTAATATTGTGGGTGGTTCCTTCTTTGTTACATTTCTGTATTGGTTTGCTACTGCTATGGATGAAAGAGGCGCTAAGAGGTTAGAGTTCTTAAAGGCTTCTACGGGAACTTCTGAATCTCTAAAAGCACCAAAAATGGAAGAGGAGATTAAAGACGTTAGGGTAAAGATGAAGCAGTAAGTTAGCATAACAGCGTTTAAACCTAGACAATAAGTAGAAAAGGCTGATTGTAGTGGAAAGGGCCAGTAAAATTTACTGGCCCTTTTTTTTCTGATTATGAAGTAAATTTTTGATTATTTGAGGATTTGGTATGGGAAACAAAGGTTTACAGAAAAGGTTTTTTTACGTCGGATATATCTTTTTCATAATAATTCTTATTTGTTATGTTTCATTCAATCATTCTATAACTGTTGCAAATGCTGAGATAAACCCAAAGATAATTGAGGGTCGTGACCGTAGCAATGATTGTAACACCCTGGTAATTTCCTGCGTTGATTTTCGGTTTGTCTCATTCATTCGGGTCTTTCTCACAGAAAACCTTAAAATAAAAGATGATTACGACCACATTGCAATACCAGGCTCTGTAATGGATATTATAAGGCCGGAAACTCAAAAAATTACCTTCGATAAAATTGATATACTATTAAATTTACATCATGTAAATCACCTTGTTCTTATTGGGCATAAAGACTGCGGTGCATATGGCGGTTCAAAATATTTCGATTCGGATGAGAAAGAAACGGAGATACTATCGAATGACCTCAGGCGGGTGCGGGATATTTTTAACGAGAAATATCCGAATTTAAAGATAGACCTTTTCCTTGCATCGCTGAAGAATATAGGCAATGAAAAATTTTATTACATAGACCGTATCAAATAAACGATACAGCATGAATGTATAGCAATTTTTTACAGGTTGTCCGGGAATTGTTTTGTAACAGGTGAATAGGCGCCGATCTGGTAATTTCAAATACCTTTTCAGAGAGAGATAGAGAGAAAGTATGCTTCAGGAGAAAAATCTGACTAGTTCAGAATAGTATCTATATTATGGACTATATCCGTTGTCTGTAGTTGCTCAAAATACTGTTGGATCGTAAGGGTGGTATGGATAAGGGCTGTCCAAAAGGGTAATAGGGAGTATCGTATCATTGCGAAGGAGGAGCGACTGAAGCATCGTAATCCCCTTGATCCCCCTTTAAAAAAGCTTATCCTTACCTACAAGTTGAGTAGGGAGCGAAGGTAAAGGCAAGTTTAACCACAAAGTGCACGAAGAAAGAAGGATGCAGAGAAGCAAGATGTTGCGTCTCTCCTGATATTGCATGGATAAAAAGCAGATAGAGAAAAATACCCAAAACCGTAACCATTGAATTTTCAGAAAGAACCATCCGGCAATGCAGGCATTACAAGAGAAATGAAGTATGTGATGGTATCAACCCACCCCTAACCCCTCCCAAGAGGGGAATAAAAAAGTCCCCTCTTGGGAGGGGTTAGGGGTGGGTTCATTCCTCTGTGTAGAGACGCAACATCTTGCGTCTCTACAATTTGGATTAGGGGTGGGTTGATTCCTCTCCAGAGGAGATCGATCATAAAAAGAATTTGTTGAGACAGGATGAACAGAATTATTATTTTTATCTTGTTCATCCTGTCTCAAAAAAATAAAAATGAAAGGGGGATCAAGGGGGATTCCTCCTGCTTTGCTTTGCTCTGGGCTTTGGCTTGCTCGCAATAACTGTGAAAAAATAACCTTTTTGGACAGCTTCCGAGCCAGGTTTACACCTTATTTTGAGTAATTACCTTTGTCCTTTCTTGCAAGCTTGTATTTGCGGATGACTTGTGGAGAGTTGCTATCTCCAATTACATATTCAGGCGGGGGAGCAAGGTTAAAGCTAAGGCCTTGTCTTCTCAGTTGCCATCGATGCATCTCCTATAGCATAAAGCTTTCCATCATTAGAGCCGATATAAAGAGTTCCATCTGCATCAATCGCAGGTGATGCCTCTATTGCATCTCCGGTTTCAAATGTCCATTGTAAACTTCCATCAGAACTAAAGGCGTATACTTTTTTATCCCTGGAACCAACGTAAATAGTGCTATCTGCAGTGATAGCGGGAGAAGAATGAATGGAAGCTCCTGTCTCAAAAGACCATTTCAGTTTTCCGCCGGGTGTAAGCGCATAGATGCTATTATCGCCGGAACCGAAGTATACACAACCTTCACTATCAATGGCAGCGGAAGAATCAATATCATATTGAGTATCAAAAATCCATTCTGCATGCCCGTCTGGCCGAAGGACATAGAACCTTGCATCTTCAGAGCCAATGTATATATTTCCGTTCGGCGCTATTAAAGGAGATGCATCTAAAAGGTACCTGGTACCAAAACTCCACAGAGCCTTACCCTCTGGTTTCATGGCAAACAAATAATAATCTCCGGAACCAAAATAGATCATACCATCAGGGGCAACAGCAGGAGATGATGCTATATGATCAGCGGTCTTTTGCGTCCATTTTAAATGTCCTTCCTGAGTAATGGCATGGAGTCTCTTATCCCAGGATCCAACATAAACCGTACCATCGGGCGCAATAGCTGGAGATGAAATGATACCGCCTTCGGATTTGTATTTCCATAGTAAACTACCATCAGGATTGAGCGCGTAGAGATAGCCATCCCAAGATCCAAAGAGAATGGTTCCGTCCTTTCGAATAGCAGGTGATGATTCAACCTCTCCTTGTGTCTCGAATGTCCACTTCTGTTTGCCCTCTCGGGTGATAGCATAGAGCTTTTTATCTTTTGATCCGAAATAGATGGTACCGTCTTCTCCAAGAGCAGGAGAGGAAGTAACAGCTCCTTGCGTTTGGAACACCCACTTGAGCACAGGCTTTTGAATACTTGCATAAGGACTTCTTCCGGTATGTTGTAAATCATGCCTGAACATAGGCCATGGTGTATCAGCGGTCTGTGCATAAAGTGTTTTTGACAGGGGAGTGGAACATAAGAAGAGAAGAAATAAAGATGGGGAAAAGAATCTGGAACATTTTTTTATCATAGAGTATTCCTTTTAAAGTATTCCTTTTGTTGATGGGATATCCTTTCTACGCGTATCCGTGCTCATAGCATCTTTCAATGCTGTGGCCAGCCCCTTGAAAATTGCCTCGGCTATATGATGTGCATTCGTGCCGTAAGGAACATTTACATGGAGGTTAATACCTGCGTTTGTGCTCAATGCTTCCAAAAATTCCTCAATGAGTTCTGCGTCAAAATTTCCGATCTTTTCTGTAGGAAACAGTACATGAAATACCATTGCAGATCTGCCACTGATATCTATGGCGATATTGGCAAGAGACTCTTGCATCGGGACGCTTGCATGTGAAAAACGCCGGATCCCCTTCTTATCACCCAATGCCTCTTTTATTCCCTGTCCCAGACAGATCCCTACATCCTCTACTGTATGGTGATCATCAACATTACGGTCACCGATTGCCTTGATGTCCATATCGAACAGGGCATGTTTCGTCAGGAGATCAAGCATATGATCTAGGAAGCCAATGCCGGTGTTGATGTGGCTATTTCCCTCTCCATCGAGATTGACTATTAATTCAATCTGGGTTTCTTTCGTCTTTCTCTGAATCATTGCTCTGCGTTTTTCCATTGATTTTCTTTTGTTTATAGGTGACTAGGGCTAAAATAAATAAGGTATCGTGCCAATATTCAGGGGCAATAGGCAACTTTAGATTTTGCATGATTATTGGATATAAGCTCTTTCAGGTTTCTTAATAAAATTTCAACTTCTTCTCTTGTTCCGATGGTAATTCGTAAACAGTCATCCAACCTTCTTATATTAAAATATCGTACAAGTATTTTTCTCGATTTTAATGCTTGATATACATGGTGAGCAGAAACACCTCTCATACATTTTGCCAGGATGAAATTGGTTTGAGACGGATATACATAAAATCCCAACTCCTGCAGCGACTGAGCGAGGTATTGCCGTGTTTCTTTTATTTTTTCAACGTTAGCCCTCATGGTTTTTTGATCATCCAATGCAGCCACAACGGCGGTAATGCTGAGTCTGTCAACATTATAGGAATCCTTTACCTTCATCATTCCCTGAATGATAGATTCCTGAGCAATACAAAACCCGAAGCGTATACCAGCTAATGAATAGGATTTTGAAAGTGTACGAAGGATGAGGATATTATCATGCTGTTCAACCAAAGAGAGGCAATTATTATCTGCAAAATCGGCGTATGCTTCATCAATAACAAGCACACCATCTACCTGAGAAGCGATCTTTGATATTTCGCCCGGTGATATCATTGTTCCCGAAGGGGAATTTGGGTTTGCAAGAAAAGTAACCTTTGCTCCTTTTACTATAAAATCCCCGGGAAGAGCATACTCTTCAGTAAAATCTACAGCATACTCAGACGCGTCCTGCAGTTCAGCAAGTGTTTTATAGAGCATATACGATGGATAAGGGAAGACCACTATGTCGCCGGGTCCAGCGAAACTTCGTATGATAATCGACAATAAATCATCTGAACCGTTTCCGGCCATAACATACTCTGGCCTTGTGCCTAACACCTGAGCAATTTTTATTCTGGCTGCTGTTGCGACTGGATCAGGGTAAAGACGAAGAGTTTCATTTACCGCCTCTTTAATAGCACGGAAAACCTCCGGAGAAGGTGGATAAGGATTTTCATTTGTATTAAGCTTTATATAAATGCCGTCTTTCGGTTGTTCACCTGGTATATATCCCGACATCTTTTTAATATTGTCTCGAAAATAACTCAATGGCATACTCCTTATTTCAGAGATTTACTCTTCTCTTTGTTTAATCTGATTTGAATGGAACGTGTGTGTGCGTCCAGGCCTTCAGCCTTTGAAATCTCGACAATATCAGCACAAGCATCCTTAAGCGCTGACTTTGAATAGGTTATTACACTGGATCTTTTCAGAAAATCATTTACCGATAACCCGGAAGAAAAGCGAGCTGTACTACCTGTAGGGAGTACATGAGAAGGCCCTGCGATATAATCTCCTAATGCGACAGGTGTATAGGAACCCAAAAAGATTGCCCCGGCATGCTTAATATGCGACAACACGTTTCTGGGATTTTGCGTCATAATTTGTAAATGTTCCGGAGCTAAGGTATTTGCAATGTCTATACATTCGTCAATATTTTTTGTCAAGAGAATGATACCGAATTTATCAAGACATTTTTTTGTATCTGTACGCCGTTTCAATTTGGTTATTTGTAGCTTTAACTCTGCCATTACTTGTTCTGTCAACAACTCTGAGAAAGTAACCAGTATTGCGATACCTGGTGTATGTTCTGCTTGCGATAACAGGTCAGATGCTACAAACGATGGATTTGCGTGGTCATCAGCTACAATTACTACCTCACTCGGTCCTGCCAGCATATCGATGCCGGCATATCCAAAGATTTCCCTTTTCGCAAGCGTTACAAATATATTCCCGGGTCCCACGATTTTGTCTACTTTTGGAACTGTTTCTGTGCCAAACGCAAGGGCGGCAATAGCCTGGGCGCCACCAATCTTATAGATTTCATTCACACCCGATTCCTTTGCAGCTACCAATCTTTCTGGCGGGATGGTTCCATCTTTTGCAGGTGGTGTAGTCATGATTATCTTGCCAACACCTGCTACACGCGCCGGTATGGTATTCATCAATACCGTTGATGGATAAGAGGCGGCGCCACCCGGAACATAAACCCCTACGCTCTCAAGAGGGGAATACACCGTATCAAGCACAACACCATGTGTTTTTAACGGGCTGATATTACGGATTCGTATGTGTTCCTGGTACGTCCATATATTTGTGATAGCCCGTTGAATAGACCTTACAAAAGGAAGTGATATCTTCTTATACGCTTCCGCAATTTCTTCATCCTTTACCTGAAATTCATCTGGCAGGAGAGAAGCCTTATCAAAGCGTTTACTATAGCTTACAATAGCCTTATCTCCACGCTTTTGAATATCGCGGATGATTTTGAGTACGGCATCTCTCTGATTTGAGAAACCGTCTAAAACACTTAACCGTCGCTTGAGTTTCTTAATTTCCTTATCAATATTACATTCCCATGTTCTGAGCACCTGCATTGCTGTATTCCAAAAATTAACGAGGCATAAGCCTCGTTTAGTCTATCGTGAATTATGTAAGGTAGCTGTACAAAATATCCAGAAATTATATTTTTTACTGAAAATATTGTCAAGGGAAATGAAATGAGTTTCATTTTGACTTTCACATGCAAGGCGATATAATACAAAAAATTTTAGGTATTGTACTATGACTATAATAGCAGGGGTAGATGAAGCCGGATATGGTCCTGTGCTTGGACCTTTGGTAATTACAGCTATTGCTTTCGATGTGCCGGATGAAAAGATAGATTGCTCGCTATGGAAATTGCTGGAAGATGCTGTTTCAAACGGTCTCAAAAGCAAGATGCATCGATTGACTGTTCGGGACAGTAAAAAGTTGTATAATGCGCGTAGCGGGTTAAAACCATTAGAAGATATTGTTCTCTCTTTTCTGTTATCAAAAGATGTAAAGATCACATCATTTTATCAATTGCTTAACGTTCTATCGTGCTGCCACATCAAGATACTCAGCCGTTATCCCTGGTATGCCGGGAAAGATTATCCGTTGCCATTGGCTACGAGTGTTTCTGCTGTTTTAAATTATACCCATTTGTTAAAATATGTTTTACAGAAGCAAAACATCCAATTTTGCTATACAGTCAGTCGCGTTGTAACGGTTAAAGAATTAAATGAACAGGTAGAGGTATCAGGAAATAAGGCTACGGTATTATTCGATAATTTTATAACGCTTGTTACTGATCTGTGGAACCGTTGTGATGGCGCTGGCACTATAAGATTAATTGCAGATAAGCAAGGTGGCAGGAATAGTTATCTTAGCCTCTTAAGAGACCGGTTGCCCGGAGTGGATATAACGGTCTTAAAAGAAGGTGTTAAAGTTTCAGCATATAAGATTTCATGTGCACGAAGAGAAATGGAGATATCTTTTGTGGAGAAAGGTGAAGATGCCTGCATGACGGTAGCTCTGGCATCCGTGTTTAGCAAATATATGAGAGAATTATTTATGCGGTTGGAGAATCACTATTGGCTTCAATTTGTCCCTGATTTAAAACCAACAGCGGGCTATTACGAAGATGCGCAGAGGTTTTTATCAGAGATAGCGTCCATTAAAAAAAGAGAATTGATCCAGGATGATATCTTAATACGTAGTAAATAGATATTTAAAATTACAGAGTACACAGTGAAAGAATAAAAATAGCTGATCAAAGAGAGACGGAGAAGAAAGAGAAAAAAGGTTAAGGACTTTCTTTGTGTTCTTAGTGTCTTTGTGGCTAACTTCATGAATGAAAGGAGTTTTTTAAAGAAAATGGCTGTAAATGTGGCGGTTGTAGGCGCAACAGGCGCTGTAGGCGAGGAATTTTTACGGATATTGGAAAGCAGAAAATTTCCTATACATGAATTGAGATTGCTGGCTTCAAAACGTTCTGCCAGCAAGAAGATGAAGTTTTGCGGGGTTGATTATACAGTACAGGAATTAACCAGGCAATCATTTCAGGGTATAAAGATTGCTCTGTTTAGCGCAGGGGCAAATATTAGCAGGGAATATGTACCCTATGCTATCGAGAGCGGTGCTATTTGTGTGGATAATTCCAGTGCCTTTAGAATGGATGATGATGTTCCCTTGGTGGTACCCGAGGTAAACCCTCAGGAAATTGCCAGGCATTATGGTGTAATTGCCAATCCTAACTGTTCTACCATTCAGATGGTGGTCGCTCTGAAACCGATCCATGATGTTGCCGGGATAAAGAGAATTGTTGTCTCAACATATCAGGCAGTATCTGGTGCAGGGCTGAAGGCAGTTGATGAACTTCAAAAGGAGACTTCCAGCATCCTCGAGGGTAAGAGAGATTTTAAGAGAAGTTTATTTCCGCATCAGATTGCATTTAATGTTTTGCCCCAGATTCCCCAGAGTAATGCGTTTTTGTCCGATGGATATACATCTGAGGAGATGAAGATGGTGAATGAGACGAAAAAGATTATGGGGGATAATAGCATTGGGGTGACCGCAACAACGGTACGCGTACCTGTTATTCGTAGCCATAGTGAATCAGTTAACGTAGAAACAAAGAAAAAGATTACTGCCCGGGAGGTAAAAGATCTCCTGCTAAAAGCGCCGGGTGTTACTGTTATAGATGATCCGGGCAATCAGCTATATCCTCTGGCTACAGATGCGGCTGGGAAGGATGATGTGTTTGTGGGGCGTATCCGTGAGGACAAATCCATTGAGAATGGGATTAACTTATGGATTGTGAGCGATAATCTCCGAAAAGGAGCTGCCCTCAATGCCGTCCAGATTGCCGAAAAGTTATTAGAAAAGTTATGATAGGGAAGAAAATCTGATTTACCACGGAGGACGCAAAGAAAGGCAAATTTAAGATGCAGGGCAAGGCTTTAGCCTTGCTCCCCGCCTCTGAATATGCGCACAGGGATAGTAACCCTAAAGAGTTGCCCTACAGAAAAAATCCTATACTATAAATAAATTTGTCTGTTTTCTCTGCACCCTCTGCAGGGAACTATTTCTCTGTTGTTAACGGGCTGACACCATTGCATCTCTTAGTACTTGTATGGTATGCACACAGGTAATTTCAGAACCTCGTGAGGCAAGAAGATCCTCGATCTGCATCCGGCATCCGGGACATCCCGTTGCTACTGCTTTTGCACCGCTTTTTTCTATGGTTCTTGCCTTATGTTCACCAATCTTCATTGAGAGGTCATAATGCAGTATATTAAATATTCCACCGCCGCCGCAGCATCGTTCCGGAGTTTCCATTTCCTGAAACTGGGCCGAACGTCTCAGGATATCCCTCGGCTGCTTTGAGATATTTTGTCCCCAATGGAGATGACATGGATCGTGGTATGAGATTTTTGTCGTTAGGGGCTGTAGTTTATACGTAAAATATTTTTCAATAAACTCGGATATATCATAGAGTTTTTCTCTAAATTTTTGAGAACGATCGCCTAAGATATGATGGTAATCCCTTTTCAGTGTCCTTCCGCAAGTGGCGCAGGCAGTAATAATAAAATCAACCTGGGCTTCCTCAAATACCCTTACGTTTGTTTCCGCTAATTTCCGTGCTGTTTTTACGTCTCCCAGCGACCGTGCGGGAATACCGCAGCATAGCTGTTTGGAGGGAATAATTACCTCAACATCGAGATGGTGTAATACCTCGACCACCGCATCTGCAATATCGGTATAAACATAGTTGATAAGGCATCCCACATAAAAACCCACCCGCATTTTAGGATTATGTATCTTTTTTGTAGTACGGTATTTGTCTAATACAAATTCTTTTGCCAGAGGCGGAATCCATCTTCCATCCATAAACATCAGCGGTAAATGCCTCATGGCGCCATGTCGTTTTAAGGGAACAATCCGTTGAAAAGCGCTGGCTGATTTTAAAAGAAGATTAAAGAGCCGTCTTCGGGGAAGAAAGAGCTGTAATATTATTCGTGGTATAAGCCATATCCCGATATGATTTGCCAGGTCATCGGTCATTGTCTGTATAATAAAATCATAATCGACGCCCGAAGGACAGATACTGGAGCATCGGAGGCATTTCTTACAGGAGAGGAGATAATCTCTCAACTGTTTTGTGTAAAAGATCTCGCCATCCCGTAATGCTTCTGCAAGGCTAATGCGACCTCGCGCTACCATGGACTCGTTACCTGTTTCGATAAAAACAGGGCAGATTGAGCGACACTTACCACATTTAGCACACTTGTTAATTTCCGTTTCCCGTGTTTTCGTAATCATAATGTTTATTTTACAATACCTTATTCTTTATCATGTACTTCATTCTGTTGTTTTCCTTAAATCCTGGAAAATATCTATTTAATATAACACAAATTTACTATAATTTAAATAAACTAATCCACTACTGTTGCAGTATATTTCGTATAGCGGATAAATAGCAGTATTGTATATATGAATTATCTTTAAACGTATCTTAGGCTTTTGTGATCTATTTACCAGGGCAGGATTTATACGCTCCTGCGTATTTACTTTATGGAATATGATGTATGTCAAAAATAAAAATTCTTCCCTCATCTGTTATTAATAAAATTGCTGCAGGTGAGGTGATTGACCGCCCGGCATCTGTAGTAAAGGAATTGATTGAGAATGCTATTGATGCCGGAGCATCGAGAATTGATACGTATTTAGAAGATGGGGGCAGAAAACTGATACGTGTCTCAGATGATGGTGTCGGGATGGATACTGAAGACCTTGCGATTGCCTTTCAAAGCCATGCTACCAGTAAACTGCAGAGTGCAGATGATTTATTTTCAATTCATTCCCTGGGTTTTCGGGGAGAAGCGCTGCCGAGTATTGGAGCCATTTCACACGCGTGTATTATTTCCAGGGCGAAAGGAACTATACACGGAGCGGAAATAAGAATCGACGGCGGAGTTCTTGGGCACATGAAGGAGCGGGGTGCGCCTGAAGGTACACAAGTTGAGGTAAGGGATCTGTTTTTTAATACTCCTGTACGGAAAAAATTCATGAAGACCGCACCTACGGAAATAGCGTATATTTCCGAAGTATTAACGAGATTTTCTCTCTCCTATCCGAAGATTCATTTTACCCTTATGCATAACAACAGGATGGTGTTCAACCTTCCACCCGTTCATGATGTAGCTGAACGTATTGGGATGTTCTTTGGTGAGGAGATGAGAAAACATCTTATCAGCGTATTTCTCAGAGAGGAAATGTGTGCCCTTTCAGGATATGTTGTACCTCCTTTTTTTAATAAAGCGAATGCAAGGATGCAATTCATATTTTTGAATGGCCGCTATATCAAGGATAGCGCTATCTTTCGGGCTATTCATGAGGCCTATCACGGAAAATTAATGCATAAGAGGTATCCGATTGTTTTCTTGTTTCTTCAGGTGGAGCCATCCGAGGTGGACGTGAATGTCCACCCGACAAAAATTGAGGTGCGCTTCCGGAATACGAACGTAATGTATAATTATATCCTTTCAGCATTAAAAGAAGGTTTAAATAAATCAACAACTCAACCTGCTACGATACTATCTCCTATACAAGAGCTGGAAAGGGAATCGATAAAGACAGAGGGAGCAGACCTTATAAAAAAGTCATTGTGGGAACAATTCTCTTTTAAAAGGGCAGATGAGCTTTCCACGAGACATGGATTAACAAAGAGGCATGAACCTATCTCTCTTCCTTGCGAAAGCGCAAACAGGGACGATGAAAAATCTGTTTTGAGACCTATATCGAAGATAGATAATGATATTCAAACGAACAGAGAAACAGATAAAGAAGAAAAGATAAGAATTCCGGAAGGCATTATGAGAAGCAAGAGAGTATATCTCCAAATTCATAATTCCTACATCGTAGAAGAGACGGAAGATGGATTGAATATTATAGATCAACATGCCCTGCACGAGATAATCTTGTACCATGAAATAGAATCGAGTATACGCGCTTCCAGGTCTTTCAGTCAACGCTTACTAATACCCGAACTTGTCGAGCTGAATCCAAAAGATTTTTTTAGTGTTATCAGTTTGAGAGAATATCTGGAATCGATAGGAATTGAGGCTGAGGAGTTTGGTCAGCATACGGTTGTGATCCGTTCCTTTCCGCAAATTCTGAAGCATTTAAATGCCAAAGCATTTATAGAGGAGATACTAGCCGAATTAAGCGAGGAAGATTTCCTGAAAGGAAAAGATAAGATTTTAAGCAAGTTAATCAGCGTTATGGCATGCAAAGGCGCTATCAAGGCAGGTCAAAGGCTTGAACCACAAGAGATAGAAGAACTCCTGGAAAAGAAAAGAAGTATACATGCATACATACATAACTGTCCACACGGCAGACCAACAGCTTTAAATTTTTCTCTGGATGAGTTACAAAGACAATTCAAAAGAAAATAGCAATAATAAAATATCGTAACATTGATTTTAAACTATCCTATGTTTTTTTATAGTGAGAGTTTAAGTATATTTAAAGGGCCAAGAAATCACTTGACTTTTATTTTTACGAGTGATAAGATTTTTATATAATTCATTGTGGCAATTTGTATTACGGTAAAACAAGACATCTCTTTGGTGTAGAGTACATGTTTGAATTAATCGTTGAAACAGATTTTTCTGCAGCGCATAACCTGCGGGAATACAAAGGGCAATGCGAGAGGCTTCACGGTCATAATTGGAAGGTTCAGGTTGTTTTAAAGGCTGAAAATTTGAACAAATTAGGTATGGTTATGGATTTTCGGGAAGCGAAAACTATTCTTGGAGAGATCATAAATACTTTTGATCACGCTTACTTGAACGAACTTCCTGCTTTCAAGGTTTTAAACCCAACGACGGAAAACCTTTCTCAATTACTCTATCATGAGTTGAAGAGTAAACTGCCCGCCGGAGTGATGGTTGGCAGAGTAACAACCTGGGAATCTGACCGTTGCGGGGCTGTATATTTTGAATGAGTTCTTTTACAATATAAGGGTAGGCAATGGCGGTAATATTACAAGTGGCCCTCGATTTTGTTGATCTTCACCGGGCTGTAAAGGTTGCTCAGGAGGCGATTGAGGGGGGGGCTGATTGGCTTGAGATTGGCACTCCGCTTATTAAGAGCGAGGGGATGAATGCGATACGCCATTTTAGAAAGTTATTTCCTGCTGTAACTTTGGTTGCTGATATGAAAACTATGGATGCGGGTCGTACTGAGGTGGAGATGGCTGCAAAAGCGGGTGCGAATATTGCCGTTGTGATGGGGCATGCTCCTGATTCAACAATAAGGGAGTGTATAGAGGCGGGAAGGAATTATGGTATAAAAATTTGTGTAGACTTTATGAATGATAGCAAAATCGATGAACATATTACGAATATAGAAAAATGGGGCGCAGATTATATTGCTGTTCATACCGCTATAGATGATCAAATGCATGGGGAAACGCCTTTCAATATGTTGCAGCGTATCGGTAGTAAAGTAAAAATACCCATCGCTGTTGCAGGTGGTATAAATTCTGAAAACGTACTGGATACCGTAAATGCAGGAGCAAGCGTTGTTATTGTCGGTGGATATATTACGAAATCAAAAAACGCAAAAGTTGCAGCAGAAAGTATTAAGAATGCGATTAGAGAGAATCGGCGGATCTGTACGACACTATTTAAAAGGGTAACGCCCGAAGAAGTCCGGGATGCTTTAATGAAACTTTCTACGGCGAATATTTCAGATGGCAGTCACCGTGCAGAAGGTATTACCGGATTATACCCAATATATACTAATATGAAATTGCTCGGTAATGCGGTTACTGTCCGGACATATCCTGGCGACTGGGCAAAGCCGGTTGAGGCTATAGATATTGCAAAAGAGGGTGATATAATTGTGATTGATGCGGGAGGGACTGGTCCTGCAGTTTGGGGAGAATTAGCAACTCACAGTGCATTGCAAAAAAAAATACGGGGTGTGGTTATTCATGGAGCAATGCGGGACGTTGCAGAAATCAGGAAATTAAACTTTCCGGCTTTTACAAAAATGGTGATGCCAATGGCGGGTGAACCAAAAGGATTTGGTGAGATTAACGTGCCGATTCGCATATCGGGAATTCAAATAAATCCTGGTGATTGGATTATAGGAGATGATGATGGGTTGATGGTGCTTCCCCAGTCGGAAGCAGATATTATGGTTAATTACGGTATGGACTGTTTAGAAAAAGAGAATAGGATTCGAGAGGAAATAATATCTGAAAAAAGTTCTTTAGGAAAAGTCATAGATGTGTTAAAATGGGAAAAAAGATGATTTTATTAGACTTAATCTAAAGATTCGATTGAGGTAATTAAAGAATGAAGTGTGAGTCCTGCAATAAAAAGCATGCGACGGTTCATTTAACCGAAATTGTTGGCACTGCAAAGAAAGAGCGGCACCTTTGCGAAGAATGCGCGCAAACCGTTAATACACAACTTGCAAAAATTCCAACACCTACAGAGATATTGACCAGCCTGATTAATCAAGTAGCGCCAGAAATTAACGAGATGTCTAAGATCTCTTGCCCGGTATGTGGATTATCCTATCTGGATTTCCGCTCTCATGGTCGATTGGGTTGTCCTATGGATTATACTATTTTCAGGAAAGGTTTGATCCCGTTATTAGAAAAGATGCATGGTAGTACTCAACATGTAGGAAAGGTTCCTTCGAGGGCCGGAAAAGAATTAATCAAAAAAAATGAACTCATGCAATTACGAAGCGAACTCAATAAAGCGGTGGAAAAAGAGGATTATGAAAAGGCGGCGGAGTTGAGGGACAAGATTTATGAACTTTCAGGCGACAACAATAATGAAGATTAGTGATTTAACTGATAATACAGGAGAATGGTTAAGAGGAACGGGACCTGATTCAGATATTGTTATTAGCAGCAGGATTCGTTTGGCAAGGAATGTGGCGCGATTTCCCTTTCTTTCGAGGGCCAATGTAAAGCAAAAAACGGAACTTGAGGAAATCATAAGGGATAAGATTAAGGAATCTGAAATTACCCAGGACCTTTTTTATGTAAATCTTGCAGATATTTCGCCTGTGGATCGGCTTTTTCTTGTAGAACGTCATCTTATTAGCAGGGAGCATGCCGGAGGAGAGGGCGTAAGGGGCGTTGCTTTTGGAAAATCAGAAACCATTAGTCTTATGGTAAACGAAGAAGATCACCTGAGAATACAAGTGATTCGTTCAGGATTTGAATTAAAGGAAACATGGAAAACAATTGATGATATTGATAATAAGTTAGAGAAAAAGATAAACTATGCTTATTCCTCGCGTTTTGGTTATTTGACATCCTGCCCTACGAATGTTGGCACCGGAATGAGAGCCTCTGTTATGTTGCATTTACCTGCACTGGGCATGACACACCATATTGAAAAGGTATTTAATGCGGTTGTGAAACTTGGACTAGTAGTAAGGGGGATGTATGGTGAGGGGACGCAAGTTTCCGGAGATTTGTATCAAATCTCTAACCAGTTTACCCTTGGGAAATCAGAATTGGAAATTATTGAAATTATAGAGAGTGTGATTCCCAGGATTACCAGTTATGAGCGAATGGCGCGAAAAGCATTGGTTTCTGAAAGCCGGGAACAATTGGAAGACCGTGTATGGCGGTCTTACGGTATGCTTAAGGTCGCGCGGACGATTTCTTCCGATGAAATTTTGCACTTGCTATCTCAAGTACGAATGGGCGTTAACTTAGGAATAATTAACGATATTCAAATGAAAACATTAAATGAACTCTTCATACTTACACTACCTGGGCATTTACAAAAGTTAGAAGGACGAGAGCTTACTTCTGCTCAGAGAAATATTATTCGCGCATCGTATGTAAGAAAGCGCCTTGAAAAGATAGAAAGTTGAAAGGATAGGTATGTACTATGTTTGATCGATTTACTGATCGTGCTAGAAAAGTTATGGCGCTCGCACGCGAGGAAGCCAGGCGATTCAATCACGAATATATTGGAACCGAGCATATTTTGCTGGGGTTGGTGAAGGAAGGCAGCGGGGTTGCGGCAAATGTTTTGCAAAACCTCGATATAGAGCTGAAAAAAATACGTCTTGAAGTAGAAAAAATTGTGCAAAGCGGTTCAGACCTTGTTTCCGTAGGACAGTTACCCTTCACCCCGCGTGTAAAAAAGGTACTGGAATACGCTATGGAAGAAGCACGGGCATTAGGGCACAATTATATTGGGACAGAGCATTTATTATTGGGATTGCTGAGAGAACAGGAAGGTGTTGCGGCACAGGTATTGTTAAATCTTGGCGTAAAACTTGAGGATGTACGGGAAGAGGTTATTGGATTGCTGGGCTCTGAAGCTGCTCAAGGGGGCGCCAATCAGGAGAAAGAAGAAAAGAAGGGGAAATCGAAAACCCCTGCTTTAGATTCTTTTGGGAGGGACCTTACACAACAAGCGAGAGAACATGAGCTTGACCCTGTTATTGGACGTCAGGATGTGATTGAACGTGTTATTCAAGTCTTGTGCCGGCGCACAAAGAACAACCCAGTGTTGTTAGGTGAGGCTGGTGTTGGAAAGACAGCTATCGTTGAAGGTCTTGCACAGGCAGTTGTGCAGGGGAATATTCCTGAATTATTAAGAGACCGGCGGATTGTAGCTCTGGACCTTGCAATGATGGTCGCTGGTACGAAATACAGAGGTCAATTCGAGGAACGTATTAAAGCGGTAATGTCTGAGGTAAAAAGGGCAAAAAATATCATCCTGTTTATTGACGAGCTGCATACTCTGGTAGGCGCAGGTGGCGCAGAAGGTGCAATTGACGCATCCAATGTTTTAAAACCTGCATTATCACGGGGTGAAATCCAGTGTATTGGCGCTACTACGCTCGATGAATATAGAAAATATATTGAGAAAGACGGCGCCCTCGAAAGAAGATTCCAGACTATCGTTGTTGAACCTCCTTCGAAGCTGGAAACCATTGAAATACTGAAAGGACTTCGCGACCGATATGAGGCGCATCACAAAGTTCAAATCCTGGACGAGGCTTTGGAGTCTGCAGCAGAATTATCAATTCGCTATATTACGGGAAGATACCTTCCTGATAAAGCTATTGATGTGATTGATGAAGCATGCGCAAGGGTGAGGCTCAAAGCAACTACACAACCTCCCGATCTGAGGCATATCGAGGAAGAAATCAATAAACTGGAAAAAGATAAGGACGAATCTGTGGCAATACAAGATTTTGAGAGAGCTGCCCGCCTACGGGATAAAGCGGATAAGCTGAAAAAGAAAAAAGAGTCTATTGAAAAGGAATGGCGGGAAACCCGCGCTGAGGTCGAAGGTGTTGTAAACAGTGAAATTGTAGCTGAAGTTGTTTCCAAGATGACAGGGATTCCTATTACCCGTATCGAATCTGCTGAAGCGAAGAGATTACTTCGTATGGAAGAAGAACTTCATAAGATGGTGATTAGTCAGGAAGAAGCAGTAAAAGCGATTGCCAAAGCGATACGTCGTTCTCGCGCAGGATTGAAAAACCCTAATCGTCCGGTAGCGTCTTTTATATTTGTAGGTCCATCCGGTGTAGGTAAGACTCACCTTGCAAGATCGCTGGCTAAATTCTTGTTTGGAGAAGAGGAAGCCCTTATTCAGATTGATATGTCTGAGTATATGGAAAAGCACAACATCTCACGGTTAATTGGCGCCCCTCCAGGCTATATTGGCTATGAAGAGGGAGGTCAACTGACAGAGAAAATTCGCCGGCGCCCGTATGCCGTGGTATTGTTGGATGAGATTGAGAAGGCCCATCCTGATGTATTTAATATGCTCCTGCAGATTATGGAAGACGGGAAGTTAACTGATAGTTTCGGGCGGCATGTCGATTTCCGGAATGTAGTTATTATTATGACCTCAAATATCGGAGCAGATGTTATTAAGAATCAGGCATCTTTAGGTTTCAAGAAGGTAACGGATGAGCACACCTATGACACCATGAAAGAGCAACTCAAGAAAGAAGTTGATAAACATTTCCGTCCGGAGTTTTTAAACCGGGTAGATAATATTATCGTCTTCAAACCGCTGAATAAGGAAAATTTGAAGAATATTATTGAGATTGAATTGAAAGGTGTTAAACAGAGACTGCAGAGTTTCAATATTGAAGTTACCTTGTCGGACGATGTGCTGGAATTCCTGATAGAGAAAGGATATAATCAAAACTACGGCGCGCGTCCGCTGCGAAGAGCAATAGAAAGTTATTTAGAGGACCCGCTTTCAGAAGAGATATTACAGGGCAAGTTCGAGGGGAAGAGACATGTGAGGGCAAGGGTGCATGAGGGCAAGCTTGTCTTTGACGAGGTGGCTGAAAAACCAGAGCCTGCATTAGCAAATGCTGAAAGTAATCTCTAAATGAAACAAAATAATTTGAAATAAAAAAAGGGGAGAGTGAAAACTCTTCCCTTTTTTTATTTCAGGATGTTGAGAGTAATTATAGTATTGGTACCCTATGTCAAAAACAGGCGTCGTTTATGTTTGCCAGCACTGTGGTTGGAAGAGTTTAAAATGGGTCGGGCGTTGTGGCGGTTGTGGGGAATGGGACTCGACCGTTGAAGAAATTCAGACCTCCCATACCGGCTTGCATTCTAAATCTGTCGCATTTAACCGTGAATTGCCACAACCCATAACAAGGGTGAAATCACCGGAGTGCCCGTGCATAGAGACGGGAATGAAAGAATTTGACAGAATTCTCGGTGGTGGGATAATTGTTGGTTCCGCTGTGTTAATTGGTGGAACACCCGGTATTGGCAAATCTACACTTCTTTTACAAATATGTCAGAATATCAGCCAAAAAGGGTACACAACTCTTTATATTACTGGTGAAGAATCGGTAGCCCAAACTAAATTACGGGCTGAAAGGTTATCCATCCTGTCAGATAATTTACTGGTTGTTGCAGAAACAAATCTTGATTTTATCCTGGAAAATATCCATAATACTCATCCGACTATGGTGGTGATCGATTCCATTCAAATGATCTATAAATCCCAACTCGATTCTTCTCCGGGAACGGTTGCACAAGTACGCCAATGTGCTAATGAGTTGATTTACACTGCCAAGTCCACCGGGTCTGCTATTTTTCTGGTTGGGCATGTAACCAAACAAGGTATTATCGCTGGTCCTAAAGTTTTGGAACATATGGCAGATACGGTCTTATATTTTGAAGGAGAAAAATCCCAGTGCTATCGTATTCTGAGGGTTGTTAAGAACAGGTTCGGTTCTACCGATGAAATCGGTATTTTTGAGATGAGAAAAAATGGATTGCAGCAAGTAGATAACCCGTCCGAAATATTTATTTCGCAAGGCAGGAGGATAAACACCGGCTCGGCTATTATTCCTTGTATGGAAGGCACCAGGGCTTTACTGATTGAGATTCAGGCCCTCGTTGCAAGGGCGAATTTCGGTATGCCGGAAAGGAAAGTTAGTGGAGTAGATTATAACCGAGTATCTATGATCCTCGCTGTTCTTGAAAAACGGATAGAACTGAAGTTAGGAGGACAGGATATTTTTGTGAATATCGTGGGAGGGGTTCAGATAGATGAGCCGGCAGCAGACCTTGGCATTGCTATGACGATTGCATCAAGTTTCAAAGAAAAGGTAATACCATCAGATATGGTAGTTATTGGAGAAGTAGGACTCGGCGGAGAAGTTCGTAACGTAAATCAAATTGAGATCCGGTTAAAAGAGGCGCAAAGGCTCGGTTTTAAAAGAGCCGTCATTCCAAAGGATAATGTAAAAGGTATTGGGAAAGAATTTGGGATAGAATTGATCGAGGTTGGTTATCTTTCCGAAGCTATAGAAATTATAGGATAAATTATCGTGAAATATCAGAAATTAGAACAAAAAGGCTTGTTGGTAGGAATTACATGGGTACTACTCTTGTGTTTATCCTGGAGAATCCATGCAGACACTTACGAAGATGACAGAATTACTGTAAAGCACGCAGAATTGCCTGTTAAGAAAAATGGTCAGCATATCCAGTTTGATCATCCTTATGAACTGACCGGGAATGTCGTTACCAATGCGTTATCGAATATTTCTTATGAAGAGAAGGGTTTTTTGAAAAAGAAAGGTAATTTAAAGGTTTTTCAAGATGACGAGATAAAGAAACTGGCTCCTTTGATTATTCAGGCATTTTCCGTTGCCACGCCGAAACAGGCTATTATCATCTCATCATATTCTGAACGTTTCATTTTGACAGATCAACAGAATTATTGTGTATTATTCATGAATGATAATATGTTAAATATCGTTTTTAGCCGGATTCATATGTTTCAAAGCTATAGTGAATCTGTATCGTATGAAAAGAAGCACATAACAGGAGGAATTACAGGAGGAGAGAATCCCACCAGGATGAAACGGAATCGCTTTTGGAAGGTAATCCCATCGGCTGGACAGCGGCTTGAACCAGACCATGAAAACTGGCTTCTCATAAATTTATCAGATGAAATATACCATCAACCCATCGTGCCAAAGGCAAAAACCGTTGATGAAAAGATCAAGCAGGGTACCTCTGATATTGATGCTCGCCTCAGAAAATTAGAAGGAATGATGGGGAGTGGCGGTGTACATGATCAGCCAGATTCAACGATTCCCGAAAAAGAGGAAAGTAAAAGTAAAGTAAAAAATAAACTTGTCATTCTCCGTGAAATGGTCGGCGAGGGGATTGTTTCTGAGGAAGATTATGATTACAAAAAGGCTAAATTGCTGAGAGAAGCTATGATTGATATGAGTATCAAAGACCAATTGAGAGAGATAAAAGAGCTAAAATCGGAAGGGCTAATTACCGAAGATGACTATAATGAAAAGAAGAAGGAGTTATTAGACCAGCTTTAATTGTCACGGAATACAGGTTATTGATGCATATTTCTGTTTATAATCCCTCTTCTTATTTTTCTGAATAAAGAATAGTAAGGGTGAAGATTTGCTGATCGTAAAAGGAGGATGCAATGTTTAAGACATTTACATCTCAGGATGCAATATTTTTGGCGTTAATGACGAATGCACATATAAACATCAGGCATTTATATCAAGCACAGGGGCATACTATCAGCGATGAGCAAGCATCTGAATTTGTTATGAAAATATACGAGAAATACCTTAACATGCCTGGCCTCTCATCCAAATGATAGTATCACCGCAGAATACTTCTAATTAAGTGAGATGCGACATGGAAGAACATATCATGCCTATTGATGATTTACATCTGAGTGAACAAGATCGTCAGACTCGTAAAGATTATTTGGATTTTACAGAGAGAGACGTAAATTTGCTCAAAGAATTAAAAGGATTTATCCATCATCATGTGGACGACATTGTAAATAAATTTTATAATCATCTCTTCGGGTTTAAAGAAACACGGGTTTTTTTTGTTAACGAAGAGATAATTAAGAGAGTCAAACGTACACAAAAGGAATATCTTCTCATGATAACTGAAGGGATGTATGATGAGAAATATTTTGAACATCGATTAAAAGTTGGAAAGACGCATGATCGTATAAATCTATTTCCTTACTGGTATATTGGAGCATATTGCTTATATCATCGAATCATCTTTCCGCTTATCATAGAAACGTATAAAGCTCAACCTGATAAAATGAGAGACTATATCCTGGCTCTGGATAAGATTATGAACTTAGATATGCAATTGTCTATCGATACCTATATCCACAGCTATAATGCCGCATTACAGGAAAGGGTGCGGCTTACTGAAATACAAAATAGAAAGATTGAGGCTGCCAATAAGGCTAAGAGTGAGTTTCTGGCAAATATGTCCCATGAATTACGTACCCCGTTAAACGCAATTATTGGTTTTTCAGAGGTACTTCGTGATGAACTATGCGGCGATCTGAATGAGGAGCAGATGGGATTTGTTAAGGATATACACAGCAGTGGCCAGCATCTCCTGCAAATGATTAACGATATCCTGGATCTTTCAAAGATAGAATCGGGTAAACTGGAACTGAAATATGAAGAATTTGAGATTGGTAAGGCTATGGAGGAGGTCCTGACCACACTAAAAGGGCTTGCTAACAAGAAATCTCTAACCGTTGAGACCGTTATCCACAATCCTGCTGAACGTCTCTTTGCAGATCATGTAAAATTCAAACAGATTTTATATAATTTGCTTTCGAACGCTATTAAGTTTACTTCTGAAAAAGGAAAGATTATTATCCGTACTGATACCGGTAAGGATGAGAATGAAAAGGATTTTATCGATGTTAAGGTTACCGATACTGGTATTGGGATCGCGCCTGAAGATTATTCTAAGATTTTCGTTGAATTTAAACAGGTTGACAGTTCTGTATCGCGTAAATATGAGGGAACAGGACTAGGGCTTGCCCTCTCAAAAAGGCTTGTTGAATTGCATGGAGGCAAGATAGGGTTTGAGAGTAAGCTTGGTGTAGGAAGTACCTTTTATTTTGTTTTACCAAAAAATCCATTTATACAGCCACGCAGTGTGAAAAAGGGCGCTTTCTTACAAGAAGGATCAGCAGATCGTGAACTAGTGTTGGTTGTAGAAGATGACCCTAAAACCAGCGAGTTATTATGCATTTTTTTACATAATGCAGGATATCGGACAATCACTGCCTTTGATGGCGAAGATGCTTTGCAAAAGGCCAGGCAGTACAGGCCATTTGCTATTACTCTGGATGTAATGCTTCCCAAAAAAGATGGTTGGGAGGTGTTAAAAGAACTCAAAGAAGATAATGAAGTTAAAGATATTCCCGTCCTTGTCGTTTCAATTGTAAATGATAAAGATATTGGATTCGGGCTGGGTGCAACAGATTATCTGTGTAAACCGGTAAGCAGAAATGAGCTCCTGTCTAAACTAACCTCTTATGGATTACCTCCCGTTGTTAATAGTGCACATACCAAAGTATTGATTATTGATGATGAACCCAAATCAGTCGAATTGCTTACTACTCTCCTGGCTTCTGAGGGGTATGAGGTGCTAAAGGCCTACGGTGGGAAAGAAGGGATCGATAAGGTTTTTCAATGTAAGCCTGATTTGATTCTCCTGGACTTGTTAATGCCGGAGATTAATGGATTTGATGTTATTGAAAAACTCAAGATCTCTCCGGAAACAGGTGCAATTCCCATTATTGTAATTACCGCCAAAGACTTAACGCAGGAAGATAAAGAAAAATTGAACCATTGTGTTTCACTCGTGGTTAGGAAGGGAACGTATTCCAGGGAGCGTTTCCTGAAGGATATTGCTGCTTTGCGGAATCGTTGAGTATAATCCCTGACCTCCTCATATCTGTCTTCACAGCACATAATAGATCACAAAAATTTTTTATTCTGTACTAACTTACAAAAAACAAATTACTTGAAACTAAAATGAAAAACGGATACACTATTTTTGTAGATTTTACAAAAGGGGTCATCGGATCGAATTACAAATGTCTACCATCTTCTATTTCTTTACTACTATGTATCTGGATTGGTAGAGAGATGCTTGAATAAAAAGAAATTTTGAAACTTTTGTTTAGGATAATTTGTTTTAGACTTTAAGTAAATGTACTTAATCCTTATGTAAAGAAGTACAAGATTAAAGGAGTATAAAAATGTCAGAACATTTTTCGAATAAAGAAGTCGGGGAAAAATATAAAGCCGTGATTTCTTCAACTAAATGCCCAAATTGTAATGGCGAAGCAATTTCTGTTATTGTTAAAGCGATGAAAGGGTCCACAATGATAGGATGTTTTAGTTGCGGTTACAGCGATGTAATTATGTGGATTGAAAAACAGGTCATGGAAGCATTAAAGAATGCAAAGGTATTTAATCAAGTCTGGAAAGAGGGCCAGTCGATAGAAATAATTCTAAACTAGCCAAAACATTTCTTAGTATTTTATAAGTGAGAATATATCGTACTTACTTAAGGCGTTTTTACCATTAAGAAAGGTCAACTCAATTAAAAAGGCGCACCCTGCAACGGTGCCACCTAAAGATTCAACCATTTTACAGCAGGCGGCCATAGTTCCGCCCGTTGCTAGCAAATCATCTACCATAAGCACCCGTTGACCTTTCTTAATGCCGTCTTTATGCATCTCAAGCGTATCTTTTCCATATTCAAGATCATAACTCATACTAATTTTTTCATAAGGAAGTTTGCCCGGTTTTCTTACCGGCACAAATCCAGCGCCAAGGTTAAATGCAACGGTAGGAGCCAAGATAAAGCCCCGTGCTTCCGCACCAACTACAATGTCAATTTTCTTATCTTTATAATGATCGGAAATCATAGCAACTGTTTTTCTTAATCCCTTTGGGTCTTGAAATACGGGT
>JAANMW010001318.1_pt1 | contig 26408 bp, 26 predicted proteins | sample 7279671 | NCBI WGS metagenome assembly JAANMW01 (sample SAMN14094541, study PRJNA606508) | bioreactor metagenome | isolation source: A lab-scale SPAN reactor treating ammonium-rich wastewater day 247 | place: Ireland: Galway | collected 2017-09-19 | reverse complement strand
ATCTCGGTATTGGTGCCGATGTCGAGCAGCAGCGTGATCCCCTGCAGCTCCCGGGTCTCGAGTGCCAGGAGCGCGGCCACGTGGTCGCCGCCGATGAAGCCGGCGATTGCGGGGAACAGGTGCACGCTGGCCGCCGGCGCGGCCGCCAGGCCGAGGTCGCGGGCCTCGAGGTCCGCGGCCCCGCGCAGCAGCGGCGAGAACGGCGCGTGCGCCAGGCCCGCCACCGGCAGTGCGAGCAGGAAATGCGCCATGACGGTGTTGCCGGCCACCACCACGTCGCAGATGTCGGTGACGGCGGCCTCCGCCTGCGCGCACAGCGTCGTCGCCAGCCGGTTGATGCCCTCGATCGCCAGGCGCTGCAGCTGGCGCAGCTGCCTGGCATCGTGCACCGCCCGGTTCAGCCGCGTGATGATGTCCCCGCCCAGCGACTGCTGCGGGTTGGTGATGCCCGCCTGGCACAGCGGCGCGGTGCGTCCCCGCCGCAGGTCGAGCAGGAAGGCGCCGATGCTGGTGGTGCCGAGATCCACGGCGAGCGCCAGCGCCCGGCGGTCCGCCGGCAGCACCTGCACCAGCTCGCCCCGGCGCAGCGCCGCGAGCAACCGCACCGGCTCGCGCCCGGCGAACGCCGCGGCGGCACGCAGCGCGTCGGCATCCACCGCCTGGCAGCGCGCCGCGCCGTGGCGGTTGATGGCGGCGATCAGCCGGTCGTCGAGACTGCTGGCGGGATCGTCGGGCTGCCCCGCGAGGCGGATGCGCCAGGTGCGCACCGTCGGGTCCGGCACCAGCCGGACGTCGTTGCCGGCCAGCGCGCGCACCGTCTGCGCGGCGGCCGAGCGCGGCGGCACCTGCACCGCACAGCCCTCCCGCGGCCAGATCTGGCAGGCCCGCCGCCAGCCGTCGGCCAGCAGCTTCGCCGACAGCAGCCGGCGATCCGCGGCACTGGGTTCGGGCGCCGGCCCGTCGACGATGCGGATCAGGCAGGACAGGCAGGTACCGCTGCCCCCGCAGGAACTCGCCAGCGGGATGGCGCCACGGCGCGCGCCATCGAGCAGCGACTCGCCCGGCTCCAGGCGCAGCGTGGCCTCGGCAGGCCGGAAGTGGATGACCGCGCCCGGCGCATCGGCAGGCGATGGCGTCATGCCGCTCCCGCCGACCTCGCGCGGCTGAAGCGGCAGCGGGCGCCGCTGGCACAGGCGCAGCCGGGCCGGTCCTGCCGCGGCGGACGGACATGGCGGCCGACCGGCGCCAGCGCGGTGGCGGTCTTCAGCGGCGACATCACGCCGCTGCCGGCCAGCGTGATGCCGATCCGGCCGGCACCGGCGAGCTGCAGCAGCGGGGCCTGCGCCGTCAGTGCCACCACGCCGTCGCCCGGCGCCTCGGGCCTGCCGACGGCCAGACCCTGTGTCGCCAGGTCCTCGCGCAGGCGGGCGAACAGCTGCTCGCCGAGGCGGAACACGAACAGGCTGGCCAGCTCGTCGAGCACGAGAGCCTGCAGGCCCCGGCGCTGGCCGAAGGCCTGCGCCACCGCGGCGGAAACCCCGGGCCCCAGCGACCAGGCCGCCGCGAGGACGAACTCGGCCCGTGCGCGCTGCGGCAGGCGGCGACCCGGTTCGAGCAGCTGCCGCATCCCGTCGCCCTCCCCGCCCTGCAGTCCGATGCAGCGGTAGCTCGCCCGCGGCCGGATCAGCCGCTCGCAGCGGATGTGCTCGAGCAGCTCCGCCACCATCGCCCGGGCCGGCCGTGCGCGGAAAGCGGGTCCGTCCAGCGCCAGCCGCCGCAGTACCTCGTCGCAGGAGAGGTCGAGGTCGAAATCCGCGACGACCACCACGGCTCAGTACACCCCGTGCCGCCGGATGGCGTCGAACATGGCCCTGACATTGGCCGGGCGGGCCTCGCGCGGGATGCCGGCGCCGCCGCCGTCGAGGATGTAGGCACCATCCCTGCCCACCGTGGCCACCAGCTGTCTCACCTGTTCCTCGACCTCGGCGGGCGATCCGGCGATCAGCAGCGAGGCGGGCATGCCGCCGCGGATGCAGATGCGGGTGCCGAACACCGCCTTCGCGCGCACGAGATCGGTCTGCTCGAACTGGTAGGTGCAGCTGCCCGGCGGCACATCGGCGATGACCTCCAGCCGGCTGGTGCAGTCGCCCTCGAAGAAGGGCATCGGCGTCAGCCCGGCATCGAGGGTCATCTGCATCAGCCGGCGCAGCTGCGGCCAGTAGAACGTCGCGAACTGCTTCGGCGACATGAAGCCGTCGATGCCCCAGTGCAGCGGGATGAACACCGTCTTGCTGGGCAGCGTCCTGAACAGCTCGATGGCGCGCCGGTTGAAGTTGTCCAGCACGACGTCGATCGCCTCCAGCAGCTCGTCGGGCCGGCGCATCATGTCGAGCATGCCGCCCTTGGCGCCGCGCATGAAGTCGACGATGAGGTCGAAGGGACAGAGCATCGCGCCGCCACGGTGCACGGGAAAGCCCAGCCCCGCCATGCGCTGGATGAAGGCGCGGTCGCGGGCCAGCGTACTCAGGGCATGCCGGCCGGCTTCGTGGAGCGTGTCCATGGCCCGCTTCATCTCGGGCGTGCCGAAGGGGGCGATATTGAGCGCCATGCCGGTGTAGATGAGGCCGAGCGGGTTCGGGAAGCCGGCGAAGGCGTCCAGGTGCTTCGCCGTGCGGGGGATCATGCGCGTCAGCCAGAAGTACGAGGGATCGGCGATGAACTCGCGGTACTCGTCCGCGCGCATGATCTCGCGGTCGAGGTACTGGAAGGGGTCATCCTCCCCCACGCGCCCGCCCGGCCACTCCATCGGCAGGTAGCCGATGAGGTCGAGCTGCGGGCCCAGCAGGTTGCGGGTGTGCTGCTGCTCGAAGGCATCGGGCTCGAAATCGACAATGGTCTTCTCGAGCGCGCGTTCGAGCTTGTCGGCGTCGTAGACGACCTCCGCCAGCGTGAAGCCCGCATAGCGCGCGAAGAAGTCCGCGGTGAACAGCGGCGCGGGCACCCGGTCCGGCACCCGCCCGGCCATGGCATCGGCCATGCGCCGCTGGCGCTGTGCGTAGAGCTCTTCGACGGACGTGTTCATGGCCGGGGCCCTGTCCAGTCGTTGCACAGCGCCACCGCCTCCACGGCGCTGCGGCCGAAGGCATCGGCGTGCGTGAACTCGCAGACCCGCTCGTCGACCTGGCCGCCGCCGATCATCACCTTGAAGTCGCCGCGGACGCCGGCCTCGCGGAAGGATTCGATGATGTCCTTCATCGAATCGAAGGCGAGCGTGAGGAAACCGCTCAGGCCGACCACCGCCGGCCGGTTGGCGCGGATGGCCTCGAGGAAGCGCTGCGCCGGGACGTCCACGCCGAGGTCGATCACCCGGTAGCCGGCGATCTCCAGCATGAAGCTCACGATGTTCTTGCCGATGTCGTGCAGGTCGCCCTTCACCGTGCCGATCACCACGCTCGCGCGCGCGGCGGACTCCGCGGCGCCCGCATCGCCGATGATCAACGGCCGGGCCATGGCGCTGATCTCGGTGAGCATCTCCCCGGCCAGCATCAGCTCGGTGAGGAAGTACTCCTCGGCCTCGTAGCGGGCACCGACGATGTCCATGGCCTGGCGGCAGAGCGCGAGCATCTGCAGGGGGTCGTAGCCCGCATCGAGCATCTGTCGCGCCAGGGCCAGGGCCGGCTCCTCCTCCATGTCCGCCAGCAGGGTGATCAGCCGTTTGCCTTGCTCATCGGTCATCACGACACCTCCACGTTGCGTTCTCAGTCCATGCGGGAAGCCGGCCGCGAGAGCCCGGCACGCTGCGTGATCTCCGCCAGCCGCTGCACATGCCGGTGCAGCATCAGGTGCACACCGGAGACACCGGGCACGGCGCGGATCCGCTCGATCAGCTCGATGCAGATCGCCACGCCGGTCGCGGGCGGGTCGCGCGACTGCTCCAGCCGGTGGACCAGCCCGTCGGGAATGTGCACGCCGGGGATGTGCCCGCGCATCCACCCGGCCGCGCGGGCCGAGGGCAGCAGGCCCACGCCGACCAGGATCGCGCAGCGCTCGTGCAGGCCCTGGTCGCGCACCTGCTGCATGAAGGCTTCGAGGCGGGCGACATCGAAGCAGTACTGGCTCTGCACGAAGCGCGCGCCCGCCGCCACCTTGCCGGCGAAGTTGCCGACGCAGGCCTCGACTGGCCCGCTGAACGGATCCACGGCCGCGCCGATGAACAGCGCCGGTGCCGCGGCGAGCGGCCGTCCCGAGCACAGGCGGCCTTCCCTGCTCAGCGTCACCGCGGTGCGGATCAGCGCCAGGCTGTCGAGCTCGAATACCGGCTGCGCCCAGCCATGGTCGCCGTTGGCGATGTCATCGCCGCGCAGGCACAGCAGGTTGTGCACGCCGAGTGCGGCCGCGCCGAGGAGTTCCGCCTGGATGGCGATGAGATTGCGGTCCCGGCAGCACAGCTGCATGACCGGCTGCAGGCCCTCGCGCACCAGCAGCGCAGCGGCCGCCAGGCTCGACATGTGGCAGTTGGCGCCCGGTCCGTCGGGGACGTTGATCGCATCCACGCAGCCCCGGTAAGGTGCCAGCAGACTGCGGAAATCGTCCGCGTCCGCCGAATCCGGCGGCACCATCTCCGTCGTCACGACGAAGGCACCGGCAGCCAGCCGGCGCTCCAGCAGGCTTGCCGGGCCGCTTGGCACGGCGGATTGCCCTGCACCCTCGGTCAATCGTCGACTCCCGGGTTCGGCCGGATGCCTGGCACAGTATCAACACTGGCTCATATGTCAACGAAGTTGCCCGCTTTGGCGGTGGTGCCAGGTCGGGCTTTTCGGGCTTGTCGGGGGCGGCGGTGCCAGGCCGGGCTTTTCGGGCTTGTCGCAGCCCACCACCTGGCGCCTGCCAGGCGACTGGCCGTCAGGCGAACCGCCGCATCAGCAGCACCTTGATGAGGTGCCAGACGTTGTTGGCGGTCCAGTACAGGACCATGCCGGCGGGGAACGTGTAGAACAGCAGGAAGAAGGCCAGCGCCATCAGATACAGGTTGCGCCGCTGGCGCGCCTGCAGTTCGGCGTTCAGCGAGGCTTCCTGCTGGATGACGGCTGCGAGGATGCTCACGGCGGTCATGAGGAAAGGCAGCAGGTTCAGGTCGGAGCCGAAGAACGGCAGCGTGAAGGGCAGCTGCGCGAGGCGATCGGGCGCGGCGAGGTCGGCAATCCACAGGAAGCCCACGCCGTCGAGCGCGAAGTTGCCCGCCAGCATGTCGAAGGCGGCGATGAACATCGGCACCTGGATGGCGAAGCCTGCGAGGCTCTTGAAGGTGTAGAGCGGGTGCACGCCCTCCTCGCGGTAGGCCTGCAGCGTCAGCTTGTGCGCTTCTTCGCCGCGGAAACGGCGGCGGATCTCGGCCAGCCTCGGCTGCAACCGGCTCTGCGCGCGGTTGACCTCCGCCTGCCAGCGGTCGGCGATGTGGGTCAGCGGATAGAGGATCAGCTTCACCGCCAGCGAGAGCAGCACGATCGCCAGGCCTTCGCTGCCGACGCGGCTGGAGATGGCGCCCAGCAGGAAAAGCAGGCCCAGGCACAGCCAGCGCAGCGGCTCCCACAGCGCGGCGAACAGCGTCCCGGTCAGCTCCGCGGAAACCACGCGCAGGGACTTCCATTCCACCGGCCCGGCGTAGACCGTGAGGTCGAGCTGGCCATCGGGCGCGCGCCACACCAGCTCGTGCCGGTTGGGGGCCAGCGTGCGCAGCAGCAGCGGCAGTTCGGTCGCCGGCTGGACGAGCCAGGCCCAGAAACGCGATCGCAGGCCGGTCCAGGCCGCGCGGCTGGCGGTGAGGCCGGCGACGACACCGCTTTCCTCAGGGCCGATGCCGTGCTGGCCATCGGCGTCGATGCGGACGGCATCGACGGTGGAAAACGCGGCGCCGAAGCCGGGCAGCGGAGGAGGCACGAAGCGCGCGCCGCTCGTCAGCTGCAAGCCGGTTCCGGGCGGCAGCTGCAGGGTCATGCGCAGCACATGGCTGTGCCGCGACAGCTCGTAGCGCTGCACGCGGCTCGTCCCACCGGCCTCCTCCACCGGGCGCAGCTCGGCGACGAGGGCCTCGGGGGTTTCGTGGACCGTCGCGGTGTAGAGCGTGGAAGCCATGGCGTCGGCGGTGGCGGCATCGTCCGCCTGCCAGCGGATGGCGCCATCGTCCGGCGCCACCAGCACCTGGCGTGGCACGTCCGGGTCGTTGCAGGGGCCGGCGCAGCTCAGCCAGCGTAGCGGCAGGCCACCGTGAGTACTGATCGCGACTTCGACGGAGGCCGACTGCAACAGCACCTCTTCGCCCGGCTCGACTTCAGCCGCGAGCGAAGGCCCGGCGAGGATTAGCCACACAAGCCCGAAACACCCGAAATGCCCGGCCTGACACCGAAGCCACGCAAGCCCGAAAAGCCCGACCTGGCACCCGAACGAATGCATCAGCGGTAGAAGCGGCGCATGTCGCGCAGGGCGGCGGCGACGATGGCGGGGTCGAAGCGGGCGCCGGGGATGGGGCGGTAGTCGGGGCCGAGGACTTCGACGTAGCCACCGGGGTGGGTGACGATGGCACGGCCGGGCTCGACGATGGCGTGGGAGTTGTAGCTGCCGGCGATGATCCAGGGCCAGTCCTGGCCGGCGAACAGGTCGCGGCCGAGGGCGTAGTCGGCGGAATCGTTGCTGCAGCCGAAGGCATCCTTCAGCAGCGTCACCGGCAGGTCGTAGTGCGAGCTGCGGTGGTGGTACACGGCGGGCGCGCGGCCGGGCCAGTGCATGAGCAGCGTCGCGCGCAGCTGCGCCGGGCTGTAGTCGCTGGCATGGCCGAGGTAGCCGAGGCCGTTGTCGTCGAACTCGTAGCCGTGGTCGCTGAGGATGATCACCACCGTATCGTCCAGCAGCTGCCGCGCCCGCAGGTCCCGCAGCACGCGGCCGACCTCGCCGTCCACCATCCGCGCCGAGCGGCGGTACTGGCGCCAGGCGGTCTGCACCTCCGGGGTGGCGGCGAAGCGCCCGTCCATCGGCAGCGGGCCCGCATCGGCCGGCATCTCGCCCATCGGCGGGTCGTAATAGAGGAAGCCGAAGAACGGCTGCTTGCGGTCATGCTGGGCGAGCCAGGCGAGCCAGTCGTCGGTGACGGCGCGGTTGCGCCCGACGGCGGAGACCCCGGGCGTCTCGCCGCCGAGCCCGGGCAGGCCGGCGAACACGGTGCGCCCGATGTCGGTGGGCGAGAGGAACCCCGGCGCCGCGAACAGCCCGAGCTGGTAGCCGCGCCGGCGCAGCTCCTGCATCAGCACCGGCGGCTGCTGCACGCCGTAGAAGGCATCGAGGTAGGTGCTCGGCAGGCCGTAGAACATGGAGAAGATGCCGGCCCGCGAGGAGTTGCCGCCGCTCCAGTGGTTGGCGAAATCCAGCCCCGCCGCGCGGAAGCCTGCCAGCTCCGGCGTCAGCGCCGGGTCGATGGCGTCTGGGCGCAGCGCATCGACGATGATCCAGACGATGTTGGGCGTGGTGCCCGCCGGCGCGGCGCACTGCAGGGGATGCAGCGGGTACTGCAGCTGCCCGGCGCCCTCTGCGCCCACGCGCTGCAGCTGGATCTGCCGGTCCACCTGCGCCTGGCTGACCAGGCCGAGGCGCACCAGCCTGCGCTTGGCATGGATCGGGAAGTAGGCCGGCAGGTAGCGGGTCAGCTGCGTGACGGGAAGATGGCCGATGGCATCGGCCCAGATGTGGATGCCCTGCCCGCCCAGCCAGGCCGCGACCAGGCCCAGCGCCAGCCAGCGCCCGCCCCGCGAGGGCCGGGCCTCGACCCAGCCGCGCACGCTGCGGGCGAGCAGCGCCTCGAATACCAGCGCCAGCAGGCCGATGATGCCCACCATCACCCAGGTGGCCGGCTCGAACAGCATCGCGGTGAGCAGCGTCAGGTGATAGCGCTGGCTGGCGAAGACATTGCCGTCCACCACCAGCAGCGTCGCCAGCGCCGCGGCCAGCAGCACCGCGAGGCCGGTCACCAGCGGGCGCAGGGGCAGCAGCAGGCACAGCGGCACCAGCAGCAGGATCGCCGGCAGCGCCGCCAGCAGCGCGAACTGGCCGACGTAGGCGAGCAGCGCGTAGACCAGGCCCAGCGTATCGGCCTGCCAGGGCACCAGCAGCAGGTAGCGCAGGCCGAGCAGCCCGTAGAGCGCGGCGTTGGCGGCGACGAACCAGCCGATCCAGCGCAGCAGGCGGCGGCGGCTCTCCATTCAGCGATGCGCCGCGGGTGCGGCCGCGGCGATCTCCGCGGCGATGGCGGCCACCGCCTCGGCGCCGGCACGACCGCTGCTGCCGACATTGCACATGTAGTCGCGGCGCAGGGCCGCGGCGTTGTCGCGCGCCCGGGCGGGATCGCGCGCCAGCCGGCGGATCAGCTCCGGCGCCTCGGCCAGCCGCTGCGGCGGCAGCAGCGCACCGAGCTTCTCGCGCACCAGCGATTCGAACGGCTCGATGCCCAGCTCCTGCCAGCTGCTGTTGCGGCTCTTCGGCGGCAGGTCGATGTAGAGCACCGGCTTCTCCAGACCCATGCCGTAGTCCTGCCCGGCGCCGGACCAGTCGGTGATCATGACGTGCGAGTCGAACAGCGAGTCGCTCTCGCCCATCTGCTCGACGAGGCGGAAGCGCGGGTTGGCGCCGTGGCGCGCGCTGATGCGGTCGATGACCTGAGGGGTCTGCCACCGGGTCTGGAAGTGCGGGCGCAGCGTCAGGCGGAACCCTGCGTCGAGGAGGATATCGGCCAGCTCCAGCCCGCAGGTATTGAGGATGGTCTGTTCGCCCCAGGACGGGGCCAGCAGCACGTGGATGTCCGCGTCGGTCGCCACCGGCGGCGGTTCGCGCCGCTGCGCCAGCAACTGCTCGATGCGGTGGTAGCCGTGCGGCACGAGGCGCTTGGCCGGCAGCTGGTGCAGCTGCTCGCGACGGCGGATCTCCCGCGCCTGGTGCGGGCCGGCATGGAGGATGGTGTCGTAGTGGTCGAAGGAGTTGGCGTGATCGGCCATGTGGGTGCTGATCAGCGAGTGGAACATGTAGACGTAGTGCACCGGATGCATCGAGCGCTTGAGGTCGAAGTTGCCGAGGTCCAGCAGCTGGGTCAGCAGCACGTCGGCCTGCAGGAACTGGAAGAACCAGATGCGCACCAGGCCCTTGCCGATGCAGAAGCCGGCGATGCGCGGATCAGCCTGGTGCAGCCCGGGGTCGGCCGGGTCGGAGCTGACGTAGCAGATGGATTCGCCCAGCACGCCGGTGAGGTGCGCGACGATCGGCTGGAAGTGGTGCCAGTCCTGGCCGCTCTCCGAGTACAGGACGATGCGCCGCGCGCTGCGCGGCTGGCGGCCGAAGCGCCGGTACTCGCGCCACTCGCGCAGCAGGCCCGCCATCAGTCGGCGGACGCGGGCGGTTCCCCCGGCTCGGCTTTCGCCGGCTGCCCGGGCGCCGGCCCGGGGCGGGCGGCATCGCGGCGAAACAGGCCCTTGATCTTGTACCAGAAGGTCTTCACCGCCAGCGCCGCGGTGGCGAACACGCCGACGATGGCCGAGAGGATCATGCTGCCGGTGCTGGGGTCGAGGTACGCCCAGGCCTCCGGCGCCACCATCGCCAGCGATATCAATAGATAGGGGGCAAGGCCCCTGGCACCTGTCATCCTCATCGCAGCTCTCCTCGGCCGGCGCGGGCACCCGGCGCCCGGCGGCTGTTTAGCATCAATGCGTGCACGGCGCAATGCCGCGACCGGCCCCGGCATCCAGCGCGGCGATGCGCGCATGGAGGCCGGCCCGCGCCCGCCGCAGCTGTGCCGGGTCGTCGATTTCGCCCCAGAGCAGGTCCGGCACCAGCGGGCAGGCGATGGGGCGCTCGCGCGCGGCGGCAACCAGGCAGTCGGTCTCGTAGTCGAATTTCAGCGAGCGGCCGAAGGCCTGCGCGGCGATGTCCTGCATCAGCGCGAACAGCCCGGCCGAGATCAGCGAGATGCCCACCAGCTCGCCGCTGACCGCGGCGCCGAGGCGGCTGCGGTCCTTGGACATGGCGCGCAGCAGCCCGCCCGGCGCCTCGACATACACCTCGTCGCCGGCCCCGGTCGGCCCGGAGAGCAGGATGGCATCGGCCGCCGGCTGCGCCAGCAGCACCTGCAGCGCGCGCGGCTCGTAGATGAGATCGGATTCCAGCAGCAGGAACGGTCCCTGCACGGCCTCGCGCGCGCAATAGAGCGAGTACATGCTGCCCGAGCGGGCGAAGTCGGCGTTGTGGACGGTGCGCACGCGGTCCGCGTAGTCCCGCGCCAGCGCCTCGTAGTGGCCGGCGCAGTAGCCGGTGACGATCACCACGTCGTCGATGCCCTGCGCCAGCAGCCGCAGGATCGATTCCTCGACGATGGGCCGCTCGCCCAGGCGCAGGAAGCCCTTCGGGTAGCCGTCGACCTCGGCCCGCAGCCGCTGGCCCTGGCCCGCCGCGAGGATGACGGCGCTGCGGATCGCCGCGCCGCTCACCGGCCCCGCCCGCGCAGCACGGCGCGCAGCGCCCGGCACAGACGCTCGAGGTCGGCCGCGGTGATGTCGCCCATGTGGGCGATGCGGAAGATGTCCGGCGCGAGGCGGCCCTGCCCCGCATAGATGATGAAGCCGCGGCGCTTCAGCGCATCGTGCAGGCCGCGGTAGTCGAGGCCGCGCGGCAGGCGGTAGGCGTGGAGCACGCTGCTCGCCTCGCCCTCCGGCAGCAGGCGGCGCGCACCGAGCGGCGCCAGCGTCGTCGCCACGCGCAGCGCCCGCTCGCGGTAGCGCGCCAGCCGTCCGCGCCAGCCGCCCTGCTCCGCGTGCTCCTCCAGCGCCGCATCCAGGGCGAAGGCCACCTGCACCGCCTGGGTGAAGGGCGAGTAGCCGTCCGTGTGCTGGGCGGCATGGTAGGCATGCAGGTCGAGGTAGACGCCGCCGGCGGCGGCCGGGCGCTGCCACAGCTCGCGCCGCGCCAGCACGAAGGACAGGCCGGGCGCGCCGTGCAGGCACTTGTTGGCGGTGGCCGCCACCGCTGCCAGGTTCCAGTCGCGCCCGGCGATGCGCTCGGCGCCGAAGCTGCTGACACCGTCGAGCAGCAGCTGCACGCCCCAGGCGCGGCAGCTGCGGCCGATCATCTCCAGATCGTTGAGCCTGCCGGTAGTGGTCTCGTGGTGCACCACGGCCACGTGGCTGATGGCCGGATCCCGTGCCAGCGCGGCCTCCAGCCGCGGGATGCTGACCGGCTCCAGCCAATCATGCGCCAGCACCTGGTGCGGGCGCCCCTGCGCGGCGAGCATGCGTGCCATGCGCTCGCCGTACACGCCGTTGGCGAGCACCAGCGTGCTGCGCTCGCGGGGCGCGAAACTCGCCAGCATCCCCTCCACCGCCGCCGTGCCCGAGCCGGTGAGCAGCACCGCCTCGTAGTCCCCCGCCAGCTCCTCGTGGACGGCGGCCAGCCGCGCATCGATGCGGCGCACCAGGGCGGCGAACTCCGGCTCGCGGTGGCACCAGTCGCCGCGGCCGAGCGCGGCGCGCACGCGCCGCGTCAGGGTCACGGGGCCGGGATTGAGCAGGATGGTGCGCATCATGCCGACGACAGGGGCCGCGGACCGAGGTGGCGGCGCAGGCGGGCGGCGACCTCGGCGGGCGCGGTATCCGGCCGCGGCAGGTCGGGCGCGACACCGGGGAGGGTCGGCACGTGCACCAGGCGCAGGCCGGCGGCACGCCAGTCGACATGCTCGCGCAGTTCGTCGGGGTCGTTGGCCACCGTCACCCGCGGGTAGCCGGCGGCGGCGGCGAGCGCGCAGAAGTCCACGTTGCGCGACACGGTCGCCTGGCCACCGGTGGATTCGTGCATGCCGTTGTCGAGCAGGACATGGAGGAGGTTCGGCGGCCTCTCGGTGCCGAGCGTGGCGAAGGCGCCGAGACGCATCAGCATCGCGCCATCGCCGTCGAGCACGACGATGCGCTTGTCCGGCCGGGCGATGGCCAGCCCCAGGCCGAAGCTCGAGGCGCAGCCCATCGAGCCGACCATGTAGAGCTGGCAGGGCCGGTCGTCCAGGGCCCAGAGCTCGCGGCCCGTGTAGCCGGTGGTGGCGATGACGATGTCGTCACCGCGCAGCGCCGTCTGCACCGCGCCCAGCATCCTGCGGCGACTGGCGCGGGCGATGCGCTCGGAGCCCATCTCGCCGCCGTGACGGCGGCGCAGCGGCTCGGGGGTGCGCGCCTCGAGCTCCGTGGGCGCGACCGCGCCCTTGCTCATGACCAGCGCGTAGGGGCGCTGCTCCCGCTGCATGTACTCGCAGGCGCGCTCGAGTGCCGGCACGATCGCCGCCTCCTCCGCCGGGAAGGGTGCCCAGGGGATGCCCATCAGCTCCAGCAGCTGCGGCGTGATGCGGCCCATCAGCTCGTGCTGTGGCTCGTCGGCGGCGCCGCCCGGCTCGCCGCGCCAGGTGACGATGACCAGCACCGGCAGGCGGAAGGTCCAGGTGAGCGAGGTCAGCGGATTGACGGCATTGCCGAGGCCGGAGTTCTGGAACATCACCACGCCCGGCAGGCCGCCGAGCTCGGCGCCGGCGGCCACCGCCACCGCATCGCCCTCGTTGACCGCACCCACGTAGCGCAGCCCGCGCGAGTTGATGACATGGTTGATGAACGGCGTGAGATACGAACAGGGCACGCCGGTGTACAGGCCGAAGCCGCGGGCGCTCGCCGCCTCGATGAAGCTTGCAGCCTCGATCACGCGAAGCTCCCGGCCGCGAGCACGTCGGCGAGGCTGTCGACGTCGAGCCAGTGGCCGGTGGTGTAGACCACGCGGATGCGTTCGCCGCGGGCCACCAGCTCGCTCAGCAGGTGGTGCAGCTTGGCCTGGCGGTTGGCGGGCAGCGCCGCCATCGCGCTCACCACGGCGCGCAGGCGCGGCAGCGCCCGCGCGCGCACCCGCAGGAAGCCCATCCACTCGCCGTGGCGCTCGCGCTCGGGGATGTCCTCGGCACAGCGCGTGAGCGTGATGTCATGGTAGAAGGCGTGGCGCGAGTGCGGTTCGCTGCAGCTGACGTAGTCGGCGGCACGGCCGCGGTTCACCGAGTCGCGCCAGTCGGTGTCGGCCACCACCACGAAGTCGTCCGCGGGCTCGGCGAGGTTGTCGACGATGTAGCGCTTGAAGATGACGTCGCCGTAGGAGACGTAGAGGTCGCTGCCGTCGTCGGCATCGGCCTCCAGCGCGCGGGCCAGCGACAGCAGCTCGCCGGTGTCGGCGTACTGCGGGTTGTCCACGTAGGCGAGTCCGGGCAGGTCGATGGCCTCGGGCAGGTAGCCGCGCACCACGGTGATGCGTTTGATGCCCGCGGCATTGTAGGCGGCGACGATATGCGCCAGCAGCGGCTGGCCGCGCACCTCCACCATGGCCTTGGGCCGGTTCGCGGTGAGCTCGCCTAGCTCCGAGCCGCGCGAGGCCGCCAGCACCACCACGCGCGCATCGTTGGCCTGCCGCGGCAGGTAGCGCTCCTCGGCCTCCTGCAGCTCGGATGCCCCCTGCAGGCGGAAGATCTCGCGCACCGGCGCCACGCGGTCCTCCATGGCCTGCAGGTTCTGCTCGCGCGCCAGCGTGGCGGCGCAGGCCTGCATGGCGGGGATCGCCGCGCGCAGCAGGTGGTTGGCCCAGATGGCGATGGAGAAGCCAGCCTCGCGGAACACGTCGGTGGGGGTGGCGTAGTACTTGGTGGGGACGATGACCACCGGGCTCCTGTCGGCCCATTCGCGCTTGAAGGCCAGCACCTCCTTGGGCGTGGCGAGCGCGCTGTGGATGAGGATGCCGTCGGAGCCGGCGGCGTGGTAGGCCTCGGCGCGGCGCATGGCCTCGGCCAGACCCCAGCCGGCGATGAAGGCCTCGACGCGGGTGATGATGCAGAAATCGTCGTCGCGCTGCGCGTCCTTGCCGGCCTTGATGCGGCTGCAAAACTCGTCGATGTCGGCGAGCTGCTGCTTCTCGCCGTCGATGAAGCTGTTGGTCTTCGGGTAGATCTTGTCCTCGATGCACACCGCGGCCACGCCGCGCTGCTCGAGCTTGCGCACCAGGCGGCGCACGTTGTTGAAGTTGCCGTAGCCGGTGTCGCCATCGAGCAGGATGGGCACGGTGGTGGCATCCACCATGAACTCCAGCATCTCCAGCACCTGGGTCCAGGAGGCCTCGTTGCTGTCGCGCACGCCGTACTGCGCCGACATGCACAGGCCGCCGGCCCACAGGCCCCTGAAGCCGGCCTCCTCGCCGATGCGCGCGCTGATGCCGTTGTGGGCCTCGAGCAGGAATTCGAGTTCCGCGCTGTGCAGCAACTGGCGAAAGCGCGTGGTCCGGCGCAGCCGTCCGGATGAGGGTTCCGGTGCCCTGGGGTTCGCTGCCATGATCTGCCCTGCCCGCTTCAGACGCGGTAGCGGTACTCCCGCCCCGCCTCGCGCTCGATGTCGGGCGGGTAGCTGGCGCGCTTGTCGGCGTAGTACTGCGCCAGGTGATCGCCCTCGCTGGCGCGATTGTAGGTGTAATAGAGCACGCGGCGCGCATCGCCGGTGTGGTTGGGCGCGGAACGGTGCGGGATGAAGGAATCGAAGAACACCGCGTCACCCGGTTCCGCCTCGATGTGCAGCCAGCGAAGACCAGCGAGCTGCGCGGCATCGAGCGGCTCCCACTCGCGGCCGATCAGCCGGTGGGCGCCGGCGAAGCCGCTGGCCATCTCCAGGCAGCCGTTGGCGATGGTGGCGCGATCGACCGTGACCAGCGCGGTGATGTGCAGCGACGCATAGCGCGACCAGCCGGCCTGCACGTCCTGGTGGGGCTCGAAGCCGCCGCCACCCGGCAGCTTGAAGTTGATCTTGTCCTTGAACAGCACCGCCGGTTCGCCCAGCAGCTGGCCGCAGGCGCCCTGCAGCGCCGCGCCCGTCGCCAGGCTGCGGAAGCCCGCATGCCAGGGCAGCACGTTTTCCATGCGGTTGAGCAGGCGCCGTCCGTCGCGCGACTGCTCGAAATACATCATGTGGCGGCCCGCGGTTTCCGGCCAGGCCTGCACCTCGTCGGTCCAGCGACGGATGTCCGCCACCTCGGCGGCACCGAACAGGCGCGGCACCACCACATGGCCCTCGGCGCGGAAGCGCGCCACCTGGCTGGCATCGAGCGGCCCGTCGACGGCCGCAACAGGACGAGCTTCAGCTTTCAAATCATGTCCTATCTGTTTGATTCAACGACTGGAAGATCTACCCGACGATCCATCGGCACGCCACCGCCCGCGGCCGCCGGGCCCGCGCCGCGGTGGAATTGTCCGCTGCGCCTGCCGGCTCCGCAATACGGCCGTCGCGGCCGGGCGTCCTCACCAGGGACCGTGGAACTCGAGCCGGTAGAGACGGGCCGGCACGCCGGCATCATCCGCATCGGTCACCGCCCAGCCACGGCCGGGATCGGCCGGGTCCAGGCAGAGGCCCTCGATCTTCTGGCCGTGCAGCGCGCCGGCGGCATCGCGGATCTCGATCCAGCGCGCGTGGCCGCGGCGGATGATGCCGGCCACCGAACCGGCCACGGCGCCATCCACCGTGGCGCCGGCGCTGTCTTCGGCCGCGGCGACGAACAGCGTGCCGCCCGCCGGCGCCGCCGCGACATCGGTGAAGCCGAGCGCGATGCCGTCGAGCATGCCGAGATCGTAGCGCGTCACCCTGTCGGCCCCGGGCATCACCCCGGCGCCAGGTGACTGCGGCAGGAAGGCCTGCCGTGGCAGGTCCACGCTGGCATTGAAGCCACCGCGCCCGCCGCGGTTGAACAGGCGCAGCCCGCGCCCGCGGGCCAGGGCCCCTTCGATGTTGAGCACGCCACCGGTGAAATCGCCGGCCGCCCGCAGCATCGCATACAGCCCGTCCGCCGCCCGTACCGCCACCCGCGGCCGCAGCGGATCGGCGAGCTGTGCCAGGCGCCAGGGTGGCTTGCGGCTGCCCGAACTCAGCAGCAGCAGCGTTTCGGGCCCGGCGGCGGAACCGAAGCGCACGCAGGCCTCGAAATCGAAGCGTGGCGGGTCATCGGCCGTCCTCGGCACCGGCACCGTGGTGACCCGGCCATCCCGCGGCTCCACCAGGGCCACGGCATCGGCGTCGTCCTGCACCAGGGCCAGGCGTCCGCCGAACCAGGCCAGGGCGGAACCCCCGCGCAGGGGCAGCCGCGCGCCGCCTGTATCGCGCCGGAACAGCTCCCGCTCGCCGACCACGGTGGCATGCAGCCGCGCATCACGCCGGGCGACGCAGCGCTTCACGATGGCGGGCATGGGTTGCCGCGGCTAGCGCGGCGTGACCGGGGCATCCTCCCCGGTAGTGATGGTCGCGCCCGGCGGCATCTCGCCGGTGGCCACCGCCTCGATGTAGTCGACCGTCGGCAGGTGGCAGTACGCCTGGCCCTGGAACTTCTCGGGCAGGAAGCGCGTGAACCAGCGGTCGTAGTCCTGGAAGAGGCCGGGCGACGACAGGTGGGTGCGACCGTCGGCAGCCGCGTGGATCGCCTGGAAATCGCCGAGGTAGGACCGCCCCGTGACATAGGGCTCGTCATCGTCGACGACGAAGGCAGCCGCGCGCGCCGCGGCGGCGGCATTCCCGGCCTGGCGCAGGGCGGCCACGGCCTGGTCGCGCGCCAGCCGTGTCAGGTCCGGGCAGGATCGCTGCGTGCCCGCCGCCTGCGGCCCGTAGACCGCGCGCAGCTGCGCGGCGGTCTTCACCTTGCAGGAGACGACGATCGGCCGGCGACCGGCATAGGTCACCACCTGGTAGATGCGCAGCGGCTTCACGAAGGGCTTCGAGTGCCGGTAGGACGGCATGTCGGTGAACACCGTGTTCTCGCCGCGCAGCGAGGTGCCAGCCATCAGCTGCTGCACGGTCATGCAGAAATCCGCCGATGCCGGCGGCGGCAGTCTGCCGGCGGCGGGCTGCGCCCCCGCCACCGTGATGGCCGGCGCCGCGACCAGGCAGGCCACCAGGACCATCGATCGTCCGGAATTCATGCGCTTCCCTGTTCCTCTCCGGGGCCCTGGTAGCGCTGCCCCTGCTCCAGCAGCGCCTGCGTGCCGATCACGGCGTTCATGCCGGCGAAATCCGCCATGCGATCGAGCATGTTGCGGGTCGTGCCGTCGCGCCGCAGGGTGGCCAGGTAGCCGGTGGCGGCATGGATCACCACCCGCAGCATGGCGCCGGGGAAGATGGCGAGGCGGAAGCCCAGTGCCTGCAGCTCGCCGATGGACAGCAGCGGGCTGCGGCCGCCTTCCACCATGTTCGCCAGCAGCGGCACCCGGCCGCCGAGTTCACGGCCGACACGCGCGAAGTCCTCGTGGCTGCGCAGGGCCTCGACGAACAGCACGTCGGCGCCCGCCTCCGCGTAGGCATGGGCACGCTCCAGCCCGGCATCGAGGCCTTCCACGCCCACCGCGTCGGTGCGCGCGACGATCACCGTGCCGGCGTCGCCGCGCGCATCCTGCGCGGCGCGGATCTTGCCGACCATCTCGGCGGGCGACACCAGCACCTTGCCGTCGAGGTGCCCGCAGCGCTTCGGGCTGGCCTGGTCCTCGAGCTGGATGCCCGAGGCGCCCATGCGCTCGAGCAGGCGCACGGTGCGCTGCACGTTGAGCGCGTTGCCGAAGCCATTGTCCGCATCGACGATCAGCGGCAGCGTGACCCGCTCGCGGATGCCGGCCACGGTGTCGGCCACCTCGCTGAGCGTGGTCAGCCCGAGGTCGGGGCGCGCGATGCGGGTGAAGGCGATGCTCGCGCCGCTGACGTAGGCGCAGCCGAACCCTGCCTGCTCCACCAGCAACGCGGTCAGCGCGTCGTAGCAGCCCGGGGCGATGAAGGCCGGGCCGGCCAGCAGCTCGCGCAAACGGTGCGCAGGGGACATCAGCGGCTCTCCGTTGGCGGCCGGGACAGCCGCTGCCGAAGGTAGGGTAGCAGCCCGCCGGCGCCGACCATGGCCATGAGGTGGTCGGGAATGCCGTCGATGCGGTACTCGCGCCCGGTGTCGAGATTGCGCACCAGGCCAGCCACGGGCTCGACTTCCAGACGCTGGCCGGCGTCGATCTCGCCGGCCGCCGGGAAGCACAGCGCCGGCAGGCCGAAGTTCAGCGCATTGCGATGGAAGATGCGGCCGAAGGACACGGCCAGCACCGCGCCCACCCCGAGGTGCACCAGCGCCATCGCCGCCTGCTCCCGCGCCGATCCCACGCCGAAACGACGGCCGGCGACGATGATGTCGCCCGGCCGCACGCCGGCGGCGAAGGCCGGATCCACCGCCTCGAGGCAGTGGCGTGCCATCTCCGCCATCGGCGCCTTGAAGTACAGGCCGGGCGCCATGACATCGGTGTCGATGTCGTCGCCGAAACGCCAGGCGCGGCCCGACAGCACCGGCGGCGCGCCGCTCAAGCGAGGAACTCCCGCGGATCGGCGATGCGGCCGGCCACGGCCGAGGCGGCCACGGTGTACGGCGAGCCGAGGTAGACCTGCGCGCTGCTGGCACCCATGCGGCCGCGGAAATTGCGGTTGGTCGAGGAGATGCACACTTCGTCTTCCCCCAGCACGCCCGCGCCCAGCGCCGCGCAGGCACCGCAGCCGCTCGGCAGCAGTGTCGCCCCGGCGGCGGTGAGCGCCGCGAGCGTGCCATCCGCGGCCGCTGCGGCCCAGACCTGCTGCGAGGCCGGTGCGACCAGCAGCCGCACGCCTGCCGACACCTGCCGGCCGCGCAGCACCTCGGCCGCGCAATGCAGGTCGCCGAGCTTCGCGCCCATGCAGGAGCCGATGTAGGCCTGGTCGATGCGCGTGCCGGCGAATTCCCCCGCCGCAGCCGAGTTTGCCGGCGAATGCGGCGCCGCCACCTGCGGGGCGAGCGAGGCGGCGTCGTAGCTGCACCGCTGCAGGTAGCGCGCCTGCGGGTCGCTGCGCCAGGAGAGCGCATCGGCAGCGGGCTGGCGGCCGGCCGCCTGCAATGCGGCCAGTGTCCGCGCGTCGGCTTCCACCAGCCCGGTTTCGGCGCCGAGTTCCGCGGCCATGTTGCAGAGCACGGCGCGCTCTTCCATGGACATCGCCGTCACGGTCTCGCCGCCGTACTCGATGGCACGCAGGGCGTTCTCCATGCCGAGCTCCCGGCACAGCAGCAGCATGATGTCCTTGGCGACGACGCCCCGCGCGAAGCGCCCCGACCATTCCACGCGGATGGTCTCGGGCACCGGCACCCAGATCTCGCCGGTGACCACCACCCCGGTCATCTCGATGGCGCCCAGGCCCATGGCGTAGGCGCCGGCCGCGCCGGCGTTGCTGGTGTGCGAATCGCCGCCGCAGATGAACATGCCGGGCTCCACCAGGCCGCGCTCGAGCAGCAGCACGTGGCCGATGCCCTGCATGTCGAAGAAGCGGCGGATGCCGAACTCGCGGGCGAAGTCGCGGGTCAGGCGCAGGATGGCGGCGGACTCGGCATCCACCGCCGGCACGAAGTGGTCGGTCACCAGCACCAGGCGGTCCGGGTCGCGGACACCCACGCCCAGTTCGCGCAGCCGCGGCCAGATGCGCCGCGGGCCGCCGGAGTCGAGCAGCAGCACCAGGTCCACGCTGCAGGTGACCACCTCGCCCGGCCGCGGCTGCTGGCGGCCGCTGGCGCGCGCGATGATCTTCTGCGCCAGCGTCCGGCCGGTGCTGGCCGCAGGCGTCTCAGCCATGGCAGCCGGACAGGCGGGCGCGCAGCCGCGCCAGGGCCAGCATGGCGTCGAGGGCCGGCGTGCGCACGTTGCGCAGGCGGCCGATCTCGGCCACGGCACCGGCGACCGGATCGAGCTCGATGCGCCGGCCGGCCTCGAGGTCCTGCAGCGAGGAGGTCTTGTGCGCCGACAGCGGTCGCGTCAGCTCCATGAGCTGGCGCGGCTGCATCGGCACGCGCACACCCAGGGTCGCGGCCACGCCGATGGCCTCCTGCATCAGCGCCTCGAGCGTGCCGGCGGTGGCCAGGTCATCGAGCATCTGGCCGAGCGTGGCGCCGGTGAGCAGGCTGACCGGATTGTAGGCGGCGTTGAGGGTGAGCTTGGTCCAGATCTCGGTGCGGATGTCCTGGCGCACCGGTGCCTCGAGGGCCGCGGCCGAGAGCATGGCGGCGATGGCGCGGACGCGGGTCGAGAGCGAGCCGTCGGGCTCGCCGAGCGAAAAGCGGTTGCCGTAGATGTGCTCGACCACGCCGGGCTCGGCCACGCGCACCGCGGGATAGACCACGCAGCCGATGGCATGCTCGGGCCCGACCAGGCGCCAGAGCGATCCGCGCGGATCCACCGAGGTCAGCGTCGGGTTGATGCCGCCCGGCGTGGCGCGGAAGAAATACCACCAGGGGAAACCGTTGCCGACGGTGACCACGGCCGTGGCCGGCCCGAGCAGCGGGCGGAACTGCGATGCGACCACGGGCAGGTCGTTGGCCTTGACGGTCAGGAACACCACTTCCTGCTGGCCGGCTTCCTGCGGACTCGCCACGGCACGCAGCTGCACCGTCTCGCGCCGGCCGCGCTCCACCAGCACCAGGCCGCGGGCACGCACTGCCTCGAGGGTGGCTCCGCGGGTGATGGCGGTGACCCGCACGCCGGACAGCGCGAGGCGTGCCGCGAGATAGCTGCCGATGGCGCCGAGGCCGAAGACGCAGGCGGTGTTCATCGGGCGGAATTATGGTCCAGGTGGCCGGCTTGCCGAAACCGTAACACCGGCACCTTCAATTACAGCACCCCGGCGAGCTTGCGGGCGACGCGGCGCACCTGTTCGGGATCGGCCTGGCTGACCTCGGCGTAGTCGCTGAAGCGCTCGGGCACCTTGATGGTGGCGTCGATGCCCATCTGCTCGGAGGTGGTGGGGAAACCCTGCGGGCCCTTGGGCGCCGAGGGGTCGAGCACCATGGCCTGGCCGCTGCGGTTGATGATGACGTCGCTGTAGGGCTGCACACGGGTGAGGATGGCCCACTCCACGGCCTGCAGGTCGTAGGGGTTCACGTCGGGGCCGACCACCACCAGCAGCTTGGCGGTGCGGGGCCAGCGGCCGGCGGCGCCCCAGGCGGCGTGCAGCACGTACTTGCCGAACTCCGGGTGCGGCTTGCTGGCGCCGTCGACGGCGAGCTGCACGATGTAGGTCATGTTCGGCGTCACCACCGCATCCTTGACCTCGGGGATCTTGCGCTGCAGGTCCGCCAGCAGCTCGCCCTCCACCGGCATCAGCGCCATGTAGTTGTGGTCGAACGGCGGCATCATCTCGATGGTGCCGTACCACAGCGGGTCCTTGCGGTGGGTGATGGTGGTGATGTCGAAGATCGGGAAGATCTGGTGCTTGTCGTAGTAGCCGACGGAGTTGGAGTGCCAGCCGATGATGTCGCTGGGCACATCGGGCCGGAACACGCCCTCGATGATGTACTCGGCGGTCGCCGGCACCTCGAGGTCCACGCTCTCGCATTTCACCAGCTCCACCGGGCTGCCGCGCAGACCGCCGGCGTAATCGTACTCGTCCATGCCGAAGGGGATGCCGGTGGCGCAGGCCAGGTGCAGCGCCGGATCCACCTGGCAGGCGATGGCCAGTTCCAGCGGCCGGCCCAGCTTCTGCGCCTTCGCCAGGTGCAGGCCGATGTGGTTCATCGGCGGGTTCCAGAAGGCGAACAAGGACAGCTGCTTCTTCATCTGCTCTTCGCTGTAGCGGCCACCCTGCGGATGCTCGCTGTTCCAGAAGCTGGTGACACGGTAGGCGCCGACGTTGCGCACGCCGGTTTCCGGGTCTTTGGTCACCACCACGCCGCCCGTTATATAAGAGGAGCCCTCGCGGCCGAAGAACACGTGCGGGATGTGCTGGTCGACGGATACCTTCTCGCGCGGGATGACCACCTCCTTGCACGGGGCCCTGGCGCGATCGACCAGCTTCGGCTTGATCCAGCCCGACGGTTCCTGCAATACCCTGACGTGCCGCAGCTTGGCCTCCAGCGGGTCGCGGGTGCCGAGGATCATGGCGGTGCGCTCGCGGGTGCCGTAGGGATTGAACACCAGCGGCACGCCCGGCGTGTTGTAGCCCTCGAGCTTGTCGAGCACCAGCGCCGGGCCATCGGTCTCGGCGAGGTGACGCATCAGCGCCTGCAGCTCGTTGCGCCCACGCTCGACATTGAACGGCACGCTGATGCGCCGGAGCTGGCCCGCCTCCTCGAGCTGGGCGAGGAATTCACGCATGTCCTGGTATGCCATCGGCCGGATTTCCTTCTCGTGATGCCTGGTTCGGCTGCCGGAACCGGACGGCCCGCCAGCCCGCCACACCATAGCATTTGCCACCGGCCCACGTATCATCCGGCCTCCACGTGTTCATTTTCATTCCGGGGAGTCGCCCATGGCCGCCCGCAAAGTCGCCATCGTCACCGGTTCCGCCACGGGTGTGGGCGCCGCCGCCGCCATCCTGCTGGCCGAACGCGGCTGCAACGTCGTCGTCAACTACACGCGCAGCCAGGCCGAGGCCGAGGAAACGGCCGCAGCCTGCCGCGAACGGGGCGCCGAGGTCATCGTCTTCCAGGCCGACGTGGCCGATGACGACGCCTGCCAGGGCATGGCGCGTGCCGCGGCCGAGCGCTGGGGACGCATCGACTACCTCATCAACAATGCCGCCCGCACCAAGTTCAATCCGTACCCGAAGCTCAACGGCGTCAGCAAGCAGGACTTCCTCGACATCTACGCGGTGAACGTCGTCGGTGCCTACCAGATGGTGCGGGCCGTCACCCCCTACATGAAGAAGCAGGGCGCCGGCGCCATCGTCAACGATTCCTCCATCGGCGGCGTGACCGGCATCGCCTCCTCCATCCCCTACGCCGCCTCCAAGGCAGCGCTGAACATGATGACGAAGTCGCTGGCCCATGTGCTGGCGCCCGAGATCCGCATCAATGCCGTGGTCCCGGGCATGATCCAGACCCGCTGGCTGAAGGGAGGCATGGGCGAGGAGCAGTACCAGGCCATGCTCAGCGCCCAGAGCCAGGCGCTGCCACTGAAGAAGGTGGCGACCGCGGAAGACATCGCCCGCGTGCTGGTGTGGTTCCTCACGGATGCCGAGCTGATCACCGGCGAGACGCTGATCGTCGACAGCGGCATCCACCTGGGGCAGCTGCCGCCCTACTCGAGCGGCGATGCCTACTGAGGCGGGGCGCCCGCCGCGGGCTCGCGCAGCTCGATGCGGAAGCCGAAGCCGCGCGCATTGTCGATCAGGCGGATGCTGCGCGGCGTGAGGCACCAGAAGTCGGTGTTCTTCAGTCGCGAGGCGATGAGCTGCTCGTCGGCCGAGCGCGGCTGCTCGAACAGCGCCTTCACGCTTGGAAACTTGTCGAGGTAGAGCGCCAGCGCCGCGGCACGGCCCGCCGGCGCCACGCATGCCGCGTCGCCCTCGATCTGCAGGCCGCGCACATCGTGCCAGTTGTCGGGGTCGGCGTTGATCGCCGCCGCCACGCGCGGATTGGCGGCCATGTCCCGCGCGTGGCGGGTACGCCGGTCGGAGACGAAGTACAGCCGCAGGGCCTCGTCGCTGGCATAGAACACGGCCGCCGCCCAGGGCTGGCCATCGTGGCAGGTGGCCAGCGTCAGCGCGTGGTGGCTGGCGAGCAGCTGCGCGACGGCGGCGCGATCGTTCATCGAGGGTTCATCGCGGGCTCATCGCCGATTCATCGCGGGCGCCTGGTGCCGCGCGCGCGCCTGGCCGCGGGCCCGTTCCAGCGACGGACGATGCCGCTGTCGATGCCGAACAGGTCCAGCAGCCGCCCCACCGTGTGGTTCACCAGGTCGTCCACCGACTTCGGCGCGGCGTAGAACGCCGGCATCGGCGGCGCGATGATGGCGCCCATGCGGCTCGCCTCGTGCAGCAGCCGGCAATGGCCCTCGTGCAGCGGCGATTCCCGCGGCACCAGCACCAGGCGGCGGCGCTCCTTGAGGACCACGTCGGCGGCGCGGATCATCAGCGTGTCGGCATAGGAATGGACGATGCCCGACAGCGTCTTCATCGAGCAGGGCGCGACGATCATGCCGTCGGTGCGGAACGAGCCGCTGGCAATGCTGGCGGCGAGGTTCAGGTCGCTGTGCACGACCTGGGCGAGCTTCTCCACCCGCTTCAGGTCCAGGCCGGTCTCCAGCGCGATGTTGAGCTTGCCGCCCTGGCTGATGACCAGGTGGGTTTCCACCTGCGGCTGCGCCGCCAGGACTTCCAGCAGGCGGATGCCGTAGACGACACCGCTCGCGCCCGATATGCCGACGATGAGCCGCATGGCGATTCCCCGGTGACGGGATGGTGGTGCCGGCGGAGGGACTTGAACCCCCGACCTCTCGCTTACGAAGCGACTGCTCTACCAACTGAGCTACGCCGGCGCGGCGGCGAAGTATAGCAGCTCGGGCTGCCGCTCACCCGTCCTTGCGCGGTCGCACGCGGATGATGACCTCGACGCTCTCCGCCTCGGTGGCGCGCGGCAGCGCCGGCAGCCGCGGCAGGCGCAGGTCGGCGGGGTCGATGTCGGTGAGCTCGCCGGTCTCGGCGTTGTAGAAATGGTGGTGCGGGCGGGTGGTGGAATCGTAGAGCAGGCGGGCCGGGTCCACGGCCACCTCGCGGATCAGGCCGCGGCGGGAGAACAGGCTGAGCGTGTTGTAGATCGTCGCCCGCGACACGCGCTGCCCGGTCCTGCGCAGGGTGGCGAGCAGCTGGTCGGCCGAGAAGTGGCAGGGGCGTTCCAGCACCAGCATGCCGATCTGCAGGCGCTGGGCGGTCGGCCGCACGCCATGCTCGACGAGTTGTGCGCTGACGCGCTCGCGAAGATCCAAGTGTCGTGTCCGCCGGCAAGGCTCCTGCGCCGCATTCTAGTGGGCCGGCCGCCGGGCTGTAAACGCGCGCACCGCGCCGGGAATCCAGTGATTCCCGGGGGAAACGGCGGCTGTGGCGCCGGGTGGCGCCGCCTAAGCTGCGCGCCATGGAACGGCGCGCCCACGGCCTGAGCCTGCTGGAGATGCTGCTGGCGCTGCTGGCCGCCGCCGTGCTGGCGGTCACCGCGGTGCCGTTATGTCAGCAGCTGCTGCTGGAGGCGCGCATGGTCGCGGCGGTCAACGGCTTCGTGCACGCCATCCACCTCGCCCGGGTCACCGCGGCCACGCAGGCCCGCGACGTGGTGGTCTGCCGCAGCCTGGACGCCAGGCACTGCGCGCCGGCGGGCGACTGGACCAGCGGCTGGCTGGTGTTCGTCAACGGCGACGGCGACGACCCGCCCGCCGTCGACCCGGGCGAGCCGGTGCTGGCGGCGAGCAGCGCCCTGCCGCTCGCCTCGGTGCGCAGCAACCGGCGGGCCTATGCCCTGCGCCCCCACGCCCTGCGGGCCAGCAACGGCACGGTGGTCTTCTGCGATGCCCGGGGACCGGCCCGGGCCCGGGCGGTGATCGTCAGCTACAGCGGCCGGCCGCGGCTGTCGCGGGAGACCGCCGACGGTCGTCCACTGACATGCCCCGGCTGAGTCCGCAGGGGCCGCCGGCCGCTCATCCCTGCATGCGTGCCGCCCATCGGGACAGGCTGACCCCGGCCGGCGGGCGCGGCAGGATGCACGGTGATGGGCAAGAAGCACCAAGAAGGCTTCACCCTCATCGAGCTCCTGGTGCTGATGATGGTGTTGGCGTTGACCCTGGGCCTCGGCGTGCCGGCCATGACCGGCATGGCGGCGAACGGCCGCATGACCGTGGCCGCCAATGACCTCGTGAGCAGCATCCGGGCCGCGCGTGCACAGGCCTCGACGCGCAGCCGGCCCGTCACGCTGTGCGCCAGCAGCGACTGGCAGGCCGATGAACCCGGCTGCGCGCCCTCGGCCTCGCTGTTCGACGGCTGGATCGTCTTCGAGGACGCCGACGGCAACGCCGCGCGCAGCACCGGCGAAGCCGTGCTGCTGGCCCACGGGCCCATCGACGACCGCATCCGCGGCGAGGCGCGCACCGCGGCCGACGGCGGCACGCCGCAGTTCCTCAGCTTCCGCAGCGACGGCTTCCCGGCCGAAGTCGCCGGGCGCCCCGGGATCCGCAACCTGCAGCTCTGCGATGCGCGCGGCGATCGCGACACCGGCGGCGGGCGTGCCGCCGGCCGCTGGATCATCGTCAGCCCGGCGGGCCACACGGTGCTGGTCGACCAGGTCAGCCGCCTGCAGGATGCCGCCAACCCGCTGGGGGGCTGCTGACCATGGCCGGGCGGCGCCCCCGCCGTCGCAGCCGCGGCTTCAGCCTGGTCGAGGTGCTGGTTGCGCTGGTGGTCATGGCGGTGGGCATGCTCGGCATCGCCGGCCTCTACATCGAGGGACTGCGCGCCGGGTGCACCTCGGTCTACCGTGGGGCGGCGGTC
>JAANMW010001317.1_pt1 | contig 26412 bp, 20 predicted proteins | sample 7279671 | NCBI WGS metagenome assembly JAANMW01 (sample SAMN14094541, study PRJNA606508) | bioreactor metagenome | isolation source: A lab-scale SPAN reactor treating ammonium-rich wastewater day 247 | place: Ireland: Galway | collected 2017-09-19 | reverse complement strand
GTCGGAATCACCCGTCCCACGTCCCGCACCTTGACCGCGAAACCCGCGTCGTTGCTGCGGATCACGACATCGAGGATTTCCTCGGGGGCGAAATACTCGGACACGCGGCCCGCGAGCCGGAAGGCGTCCGCGGCGCGCATCGTCTCGAAGCGCTTCTCGATCCCCTTGTGCGCGTAGCCGAGCCGCTCCTCGAGCCGCAGCACCTTCTCGCCCACCACCTGGAAGCGAAAGTGACCGGGCTCGATGGTGCCCGCGTGGACCGGGCCGACCGGAATCTCGTGCACGCCGTCGCCGTCGACCCGGACGAACTCGTACTCCTCCTGGCCCGGCTCCCACTTGGGCGAGGCCTCGAAGTCGCGCCGCAGCGGATAGCGGTCGATCGGCCAGCTCGCCATCCAGGTCCACGGACGCTGGTCGCCGGCCTCGGAGGCCACGCCGACGAGGTCGAAGGCGGCGCGCTGCATTCGCGCCGCGGCCGGAAAGACCGCCGAGACGTCGCCGTAGCGCGCGTCGGGCAGGTCGGGCACCGTCGTCTCCAGCACGGTGAGGCCGGCCGCGTCGCCCAGCGCGACGCGCACCGCGAACCCCGCGTCGCGGTCGCGCTCGTCGCTCGCCCACAGAGCGACGAGATGCGCTCCCTGCTCGCGTGCGACGCGGCACGCGGGAACGAGTTGCCCCGACCCCGCCGCGACGCGCGCGGCGGGAATCGCCGAAGGCAACGGCACGCCGGAGAGACCGAGGCGGGAGAGGTCCATCGTGCGTCAGCCGATCAGGAGCGCGGCCTGTCGGTACCACGCGGCCAGGAACGGCGGGATCCACAGGCCCAGCATCAGCACCAGCGCGAGATGCACGAATACCGGCAGCATCGCCGGGCGGTGGGGGAGGCGGGCGGCGAGCGGCTCGCCGAACGCCATCGGCTGCACCTTCGAGAACACGGCGGCGAACGCGATGCCCAGTGCGACGAGCAGGAACGGCGTGGCCCAGGGCTCTTCGCGCATCGCGGTCGTGAGGATCAGGAACTCGCTCGCGAACACGCCGAACGGCGGCATCCCGAGGATGGCGAGGGTGCCGATCATGAGCCCCCAGCCGATGACCGGGCTGGTCGTGATGAGGCCGCGAATGCCGTCGATGAGCTGCGTCCCGCTCTTCTGCGTCGCGTGGCCGACCGCGAAGAAGATCGCCGACTTGGTGAGCGAGTGCACCGTCATGTGCAGCAGTCCCGCGAAATTCGCGATCGCGCCGCCCATGCCGAAGGCGAACGTGATGATGCCCATGTGCTCGATCGACGAATACGCGAACAGGCGCTTGATGTCCTTCTGCCGCGAGAGCAGGAACGCGGCGACCACGACCGACAGCAGGCCGAATCCCATCATCAGGTTCTTCGCGAACGAGGTCGGAAGCGCGCCCTCGACCAGCACCTTGCAGCGGACGACCGCGTAGAGCGCGACGTTGAGGAGGAGCCCGGACAGCACGGCGGAGACCGGCGTCGGGCCCTCGGCGTGCGCATCCGGCAGCCAGTTGTGCAGCGGGACGAGCCCGACCTTGGTGCCGTAGCCCACGAGCAGGAACACGAACGCGAGCGAGAGCACCGTGGGCTCGAGCTGCGCCTTCACCGCGTCGAGTTCGGTCCACAGGAGCGCGCCCCCGCCCGCGCCGAGCAGCTTCTCCGCGGCGAAGAACAGCAGGATCGTGCCGAACAGCGCCTGGGCGATGCCGACGCCGCACAGGATGAAGTACTTCCAGGCCGCCTCGAGGCTCGCGGGCGTACGGTAGAGCGAGACGAGCAGCACCGTCGTCAGCGTGGCCGCCTCCAGCGCGACCCACAGGATGCCCATGTTGTTGGTGAGGAGCGCCAGCAGCATCGTGAACACGAAGAGCTGGTACATGCCGTGGTACAGGCGCAGCCGCGCCGCGTTCACGTGTCCGCGCTGGCGCTCGATCCGCATGTAGGGCCGGGAGAACACCGACGTCGTGCAGCCGACGAACGCGGTGAGCGCGACGAGGAACACGTTGAAGGAGTCGACGAAGAAGAGCTTGTCGAGCGCGAGCAGCGGGCCGTCTGTGACGACGCGAATGGTCAGCGCGACGGCGGCGGCGAAGGTCGCGAGACTCGCGCCGATGTTGACGGTCGCCGCGCTGTCGCGCTCGCCCATGAGCGCCAGCATCAGCGCTCCGGCGAGCGGAAAGCCCAGCACCGCGAGGATCTCGATCATGCGAGGGGCCCGCGACAGCCCGGCCGCGCCAGGACGCTCACTCCTTCTCCTCCTTCAGCGATTCGAGATGCCGCAGGTCGAGACTGTCGAACTGCTCGCGGATCTGGAAGAAGAACACGCCGAGGATGAGCACCCCCACGAGCACGTCGAGCGCGATGCCGAGCTCGACGACCATCGGCATGCCGTAGGTGGCGCTGGTCGCCGCGAAGAAGAGTCCGTTCTCCATCGACAGGAATCCGATGACCTGCGGGATCGCCTTGCGCCGGGTGATCATCATCAGGAACGAGAGCATCACGCAGGCCATCGCGATGCCGAGCGTCGATCGGGTGACGGTGCTGGCGAGCTGCGAAATCGGAACCGCGAGATTGAAGGCGAACACGACGAGCACGATGCCGATCAGCATGGTCGTCGGCACGTTGATCAGCCGCTCGACGTCCCATTTGACGTCGAGCTTCCGGATCAGGCGATAGAGGATCCACGGCAGCAGGAGCACCTTGAGGACCAGCGTGAGCGCCGCGGACTCGTAGAGGTGGTACTGCCCCGTGCCGTAGGCGACGATCGCGGTCGACGCGGCGAGCACGAGGCCCTGGGCGGCGTAGAGGTCGATCAGCGAGAGGACGCGCCGCTGCGCGAGCATCGCGAACGACAGCAAGAGCAGGATCGCCGCGAACAGGTTGATGAGCTGCGCGTAGAGCGGCAGGAGGTGCATGTTCAGCTGCCGAGGAGCAGGTGGACGAGCATCGCGAGGACCGCGAGGAGGAACGCGGTCCCGAGGAATTCCGGCGCGCGGAAGATCCGCAACTTGGCGGACGCCGTCTCGATCAGCGCGAGCAGGAAGCCGCCGGCCGCGAGCTTGGCGACGAGCGCGGGCACGGCGAGTGCGATGGCGAACCAGTCGTCGCTGCCTTGCGCGATGCCGAAGGGAAAGAACAGCGCGAGTCCGATGCACGAGTAGTTGAAGAGCTTCAGCGCGGTCGCCCATTCGATCAGGGCGAGGTGGCGCGCCGAGTACTCGAGCAGCATCGCCTCGTGGATCATCGTGAGTTCGAGGTGCGTGGCGGGGTTGTCGATCGGGATGCGCGCGTTCTCCGCGAGGGAAACCATCGTGAACGCGACGCCCGCGAACGCGAGCGACGGATAGATCGCGAGTTCGCGGTGCGCGAGCGTGTCGACGATCGACGGCAGCGACGTGGAGTTCGAGATCAGCGAGGCGGTGAACAGGACCATCAGGAGCGCCGGCTCGGCGAGGAAGCCGACGAACATCTCGCGTCGGGCGCCCAGCGAGCCGAAGGCCGTCCCGATGTCCATCGCGGCCAGCGCGATGAACACGCGCGCGAGCGCGAACAGCCCCACCAGCGCGATCGCGTCGGCCGCGGCCGCGAACGGCAGGTCGGTCGCGAGCGAGGGCACGATGGCGGCCGCGCAGCACATCGCGCCGAACACGACGTACGGCGTGAGCCGAAACACCGGCGAGGCGTTGCTCGCGACGACCGCGTCCTTCGTGAACAGCTTGCGGATCGTGCGGTAGGGCAGCGTGATCGGCGGCGCGCTTCGGTTCGAGAGCCAGGCGCGGCACTGGTTGACCCAGCCCACGAGCAGCGGCGCCAGCGCGAGCGCGAGGCCGACCTGCACGAACTGGGAGAGCAGGGCGGTCGCGCTCATCGGACCAGGAACAGCAGCGCCAGCAAGGTCACGAAGCTGTAGGTGAGGTAGACCGAGATGCGGCCCTGCTGGATCAGGCCGACGAAGCGCGCGGCGAAGTCCGCCGCGCGCGCGATCGGAAGATAGATCCAGTGCCACCAGGGGTCGGCCGCCGCGACCCGGTAGCGCGGCGCCGCGTCGAACGGCGACGGCAGTTCGCGCTCGATCCGGAAGAACGGTTCGAACACCTGGCGCACGGGCTGGCCGAAGCCCTCGGCGGTGTCCTGCATGCGGGGTGTCTGCAGCGGGAAACCGCAATCCCACGGGTCGGCGCGACGGACGCGCCCGTGGTAATGGCGGTGGACGACCTGCATCGTCACCAGCACGACCGCCGCGACCACGAGGAGCACGATCATCGGACTGTAGCTCGACCGTTCCTCGCCGAAGGGCGCGAGCATCAGCCAATGGCCGGCGGCTTCTCCCAGCGGCACGCCGACGAGCATCGCGTTCACCGGGTCGAGCGCGCGGATCACGGCGCCGGGCAGGACGCCGAGGAGCACGCAACCGCCGGCGAGGAGCAGGAGCGCGATCCGCTCGTGCCGCCCCGCGTCCTTCGCGTAGGCGAGGTGGGCCTCGCGCGGGCGGCCGAGGAAGATCACGCCGTAGAACTTGACCATCACGTACGCGGCGAGCGCGGCGGCGAGCACGAGCGCCGCCGCGGCGATCGGCACCAGCATGTTGACGAACGATTGCGGCAGCGTCGGCGTGAACAGGAACGCCTGCAGCAGCAGCCACTCGGAGACGAAGCCGTTCAACGGCGGGAGCCCCGCGATCGCGAGCGTGCCCACGAGCGCGAGCGCGGCGACCCACGGCATCCGGTGGATGAGGCCGCCCAGCTTCCCCAGGCTGCGTTCGTGCGTGGCGTGCAGCACCGCGCCGGTCGCGAGGAACAGGAGACTCTTGAAGAGCGCGTGGTTGATCGAGTGGTAGAGCACCGCGGTGAGCGCGATCGCCGCGAGCAGCGGCTTGTCGTAGGACCGGTACAGGATCGCGAGACCGATGCCGGCGACGAGGATGCCGATGTTCTCGATCGACGAGTAGGCGAGCAGCCGCTTCATGTCGGTCTGCGCCGCGGCGAAGATCACGCCGAAGAGCGCGGTCACGAGGCCGAGCGCGAGCGCGATCACTCCCCACCACCAGATCTGCAGATGCAGCAGGTCGAACACGACGCGCAGCAGGCCGTAGATGGCGGTCTTGAGCATGACGCCGCTCATGAGCGCCGAGACCGGGGAGGGAGCGGCCGGATGGGCCTCCGGGAGCCAGACGTGGAGCGGCAGCAGGCCCGCCTTCGCGCCGAAGCCGAACAGCGCGAGGAAGAACCCGACCGAGGCCCACGAGGGTGACAGCGCGGCGGCGCGCATCGCCGCGAACGTGTAGTCGCCGCTGCCACCCTGGAGCACCCCGAAGCAGAGCAGGATCCCGATGGCGCCGACGTGCGCGATCAGCAGGTACAGGAACCCCGCGCGTCGGATCTCCGGAATGCGATGTTCGGTCGTGACCAGGAAATACGAGGACAGCGCCATGGCCTCCCACGCAACCATGAACAGGTAGGCGTCGTCGGCCATCAGCACCAGCGCCATCGCCGCCAGGAACACGTGGTACTGGAAGCAGACGAGGCCGGGCGCCGTCCCGTCGCTCGATCGAAAGTATCCCGCCGAGAACAGGGAAATCGCGGCGCTGGCGGAGCCGAGCAGCGCGAGGAAGAACGCCGAGAGTGCGTCGACACGCAGGTGGAACGGGAGATCGGGAAGGCCCAGGGGCAGGACCGTCACGCTCGCCGGTGCGCCGATCGCGAGGCACGCGACGACCGCGAGGGCCGCGCCCGCGCCGGCACCGAGCGGAAACAGCACCCGGCTCACGATGCGCAACCGACGCCACGCGGCGAGGCCGATCGCGCCGATCACGAGCCACGCGGCGACCGCGGCGAGCAAGAGCGGGAGTGCGTCGTGTTGCATCGTTACCGGACCCGGAGCGGATGTCCGGTGTGGCGGGCAGGCGGTGTTCCGGTCACTTGACCTTCATGCCCGGCGCGGCGCCCGTGTCGGGAGCGAGCAGGAACACGCCCGGTCCGTCGCCGGACGCGGCCAGCACCATGCCTTCGGACAGGCCGAACTTCATCTTGCGCGGCGCGAGGTTCGCGACCATCGGCGTGAGCCTGCCGACCAGCGCCGCGGGATCGTAGGCGGCCTTGATGCCGGCGAAGACGGTGCGATGGCGGCCTTCGCCGACGTCGAGCGTGAGCCGCACGAGCTTGTCGGCGCCTTCGACCTGTTCCGCCGCGACGATGCGCGCGATGCGCAGGTCGACCTTCGCGAAGTCGTCGATCGTGATCGTCGCTTCGCTCGCCGGCGCGGCGGTCGCCGCGGCTTTCGGGGCGGCCTTCGCGGGGGCGGCTGCGGGTGCCGCAACGGCCCGGGCTTCGGGAGGCGCGATCAACGCATCGACCAGTTTCGGGTCGATCCTGTTGAGCAGGTGCGCGTACGGTCCGATGCGTTCCGGCAGAACGAGGGCATCGTCCCAGCCGAAGTCGCGGTCGAGGCCGAACAGTTCGCGCGCGACACGGCTTGCGGTCGCCGGCAGGATCGGCGACAGCATGACGGTCAGGAGCTTGAATCCGGCCAGTGCGCGCGAACAGATGTCCTGCAGCTCGGTCTCGCGTCCCGGCTCCCTAGCGAGCAGCCAGGGCTTCGCGGCATCGAACTCCTCGTTGATCCGGTCCGCGATCGCCATCGCGTCGCGCACGACCTGGCCGAAGCGCCGCGCCGCGTACTGCTCGGCGGCGAGGTGCGCGCTACCAGCGGCGCACTGGCGATGAGCCTCGTCGAATCCCCGGCCGTAGGTGAGCCGGCCGCCGAATCGCTCGTTGATGAACTTCGCCGCGCGGCTCGCGATGTTGACGTACTTGCCGACGAGGTCGCTGTTGACGCGGGCGACGAAGTCGTCGGGATTGAAGTCGAGGTCCTCGACCCTGTCGTTCAATTTCGCCGCGAGGTAGTAGCGCAGCCACTCGGGGTTGAGCCCGAGGTCGAGGTAGACGTCCGGGCTGATGCCGGTGCCGCGCGACTTCGACATTTTCTCGTTCTGGAACGTGATGAAGCCGTGCACGAACACGTTGTCCGGCGTCCGGAAGGGCTTCCCGGCGAACTTCAGCATCGCCGGCCAGAACAGCGTGTGGAAATAGACGATGTCCTTGCCGATGAAGTGGTATTGCTCGACGTCCGGCCGCGCGAGGAACGCGTCGAACGCCTGGCGCGAGCCGAGGTGCGCGCAGAGGCTCGCGAGGTAGCCCACCGGAGCGTCGAGCCACACGTAGAAGTACTTGCCCGGAGCGTCGGGGATCGGGATGCCGAAGTAGGGCGCGTCGCGCGAGATGTCCCAATCGGCGAGCCGGCTCTCGCCGTCGGGCGGTCCCAGCCACTCGCGCACCTTGTTCAGCACCTCGGGCTGCAGCGCCTGTCCCGCCGACGGATGCGCCGTCCACTCGCGCAGGAACGCGACGACCTCGGGCGCCGACAGCCGGAAGAACAGGTGCTCCGAGGTCTTGAGTTCCGGGCGCGCGCCCGAGATCGTCGAGTAGGGTTCGATCAGGTCGGTCGGCGCGTAGGTCGTGCTGCAGTTCTCGCACGCGTCGCCGTACTGGTCCTTCGCCCCGCATTTCGGGCAGGCGCCCTTGATGTAGCGGTCGGGCAGGAACATCGCCTTGACCGGGTCGTAGAACTGCTCGACCGGCTTGCCGTAGACGAGTCCGCGCGCCTTGAGCCTGCGGTAGATGTCCTGCGACAGTTCGACGTTCTCCGGCGAGTCGGTCGAGTGCCAGTGGTCGAAGCCGATGTGGAAGCCGTCGAGGTGCTTCGGCCGCGTCGCGGCGACGCGCGCGACCAGCGCCTGCGGCGTGGTGCCCTCGGCTTCCGCCTTCAGCATGATCGGCGCGCCGTGCGTGTCGTCGGCGCACACGAAGTGCACGTTCGCGCCGCGCATCCGCTGGAAGCGCACCCAGATGTCGGCCTGGATGTACTCCATGACGTGGCCGATGTGGAACGGGCCGTTCGCGTACGGCAGGGCCGTGGTCACGAACAGCGTCCGGGGCGCGGCGGGCATCGAAGACCTTGCTGCGGTCGGGGGGAAGCGTCCGATTCTAGCAAACGGGCGGTCGCGGACCCGTGCATGGACCGGCGACGGGAGGAGGGGATCGGCTAGAATGGGCGTTCGCCACGAGTCGCCAGCGCCGCCGGGAGCGGCCGTCACGCCATGCCGATCGCAGAATCCGATGTCCAGTCCCGCCTGAAGAGCCTGATCGATCCGAACACCGGCCGCGACTTCGTGTCCGGCAAGTCGGTGCGGAAGGTCACCGTGTCGGGAGCCGACGTCAAAGTCGACCTGCTGCTCGGCTATCCGTCGAAGAGCCAGCACGACGTGATCCGCCGGCAGGTGGCCGACGCGCTCGCCGCGCTGCCCGGCGTCGGCCGCGTCGACGTCTCGGTCGGGCAGAAGGTGACTTCGCACGCCGTGCAGCGCGGCGTGAAGCTGGTGCCGGGCGTCAAGAACATCATCGCGGTTGCGAGCGGCAAGGGCGGCGTGGGCAAGTCGACGACGGCCGTCAATCTCGCGCTGGCGCTCGCCGCGGAGGGAGCGATCGTCGGCGTGCTCGACGCCGACATCTACGGTCCGTCGCAGCCGACGATGCTCGGCATCGGCGGGCGGCCGGAATCGAAGGACGGCAAGTCGCTCGAGCCGATGGAGGCCTACGGCCTCCAGGCGATGTCGATCGGATTCCTGATCGATCCCGACACGCCGATGGTCTGGCGCGGGCCGATGGTCACGCAGGCGCTGGAACAACTGCTGAAGGACACCAACTGGCGCGAGGTGGACTACCTCGTCGTCGACATGCCGCCGGGCACCGGCGACATCCAGCTCACGCTGTCGCAGAAGGTGCCGGTGACCGGCGCGGTGATCGTCACGACGCCGCAGGACATCGCGCTCCTCGACGCGCGCAAGGGCCTCAAGATGTTCGAGAAGGTCGGCGTGCCGATCGTCGGGGTCGTCGAGAACATGGCGATCCACGTCTGCTCGAACTGCGGCCACGCCGAGCACATCTTCGGCTCCGGCGGCGGCGAGAAGATGTGCCGCGACTACGGCGTGCCGTTCCTCGGGAGCCTCCCGCTCGACATCCGCATCCGCGAGCAGGCCGACTCGGGGCGCCCGACCGTCGTCGCCGACCCGGACGGTCCGGTCGCGCAGGTCTACAAGCAGATCGCGCGCAAGGTCGCGATCGCGGTCGCGCAGAAGGCCGAGGACTTCTCGTCGAAGTTCCCGAGCATCGTCGTGCAGAACACCTAGGGAAGCGCCGCGCCGTGATCAAGTCGGACCGCTGGATCCGCCGCATGGCGGCGCAGGGGATGATCGAGCCCTTCGAGCCCGGGCAGGTGCGCTCGGTCGACGGCCGGCGCATCGTCTCCTACGGCACCTCGAGCTACGGCTACGACATCCGCTGCTCGCAGGAATTCAAGATCTTCACCAACATCAACTCGACGATCGTCGATCCGAAGGACTTCGACGAGAAGTCCTTCGTCGACTTCCGCGGCGACGTCTGCATCATCCCGCCCAATTCGTTCGCGCTCGCGCGCACCGTCGAGTACTTCCGCATCCCGCGCAACGTGCTGACGATCTGCCTCGGCAAGAGCACCTACGCGCGCTGCGGCATCATCGTGAACGTCACGCCGTTCGAGCCGGAGTGGGAAGGCTACGTGACGCTCGAGTTCTCCAACACGACGCCGCTGCCCGCGAAGATCTACGCGAACGAGGGCGTGGCGCAGGTGATCTTCTTCGAGTCCGACGAGGTCTGCGAGACGTCGTACAAGGACAGGGGAGGCAAGTACCAGGGGCAGAAGGGCGTCACGCTCCCCAGGATCTAGGCCGCGTCACGCGGGTCGGGCTCCCGGCCCGGCCAGGGAGGGGCCATGTCGAAGCGCGCGTCGATCGCGATCCTCGCGATCTGCCAGGTGATGGCGATGGCGCTGTGGTTCTCCGCCTCGGCCGTCGTGCCGCAGTTGATCGCGCAGTACCGGATCTCGGGGTTCATGCAGTCGGCGCTGACCTCGGGCGTGCAACTGGGATTCGTCGCCGGCGGCCTGCTGTCCGCCTTGCTCGGTCTCGCGGACCGCCTCGATCCGCGGCGCTTCCTGGCCGCGAGCGCGGCGTTCGGCGCGGCGGCGAATGCCCTGCTGCTCCTCGTCGATCCGTCGTCCTGGGCGATGCCCGCCATCCGATTCGCCACGGGGATGGCGATGGCGGGGGTCTACCCGGTCGGCATGAAGATCGTGGCGACCTGGGCCGACGGCGACATGGGCCTGATGGTCGGCATCCTCGTCGGCGCGCTGACGCTCGGGTCGGCGTCGCCGTACCTGTTCAACGCGCTCGGCGGCGTCGACTGGCGCATTCCGGTCGCGGTGTCCTCGGTCTGCGCGCTTGCCGCCGCCGGACTCGTATTGCTCGTGAACGTCGGGCCGAACCGCGCGAGCGCGCCGCGCTTCGATCCTCGCGCGATCCTCGACGCCTGGCGCGACGTGCCGTTGCGCCTCGCGAACCTGGGTTACCTCGGGCACATGTGGGAGCTCTACGCGATGTGGGCGTGGATCGCGGTGTTCCTGGGAGCGAGTTTCGCGCTCACCCTGCCTGCCGACGACGCGCCCGCCGCCGCGATGCTCGCGGCGTTCGCGACGATCGCATCGGGCGGCGTCGGCGCGGTCGTTGCGGGCTTTCTCGCCGACCGCCTGGGACGCACGACGCTCACGATCGTCGCGATGGCGATCTCGGGAAGCTGCGCGGCCGGCATCGGCACGCTGTTCGGCGGACCCCCGGCGTTGGTCGTCGCCGTGTGCCTGGTCTGGGGCGTGAGTATCGTGGCCGACTCGGCGCAGTTCTCCGCGTCGATCGCGGAACTCGCCGACAAGTCCCGCGTCGGCACCATGCTGACGCTGCAGACAGCGCTGGGGTTCACGCTGACGCTCGCGACCATCCACATGATGCCGCCGCTCGTCGAGTCGCTCGGCTGGCGCCACGCGTTCGTGCCGCTCGCGATCGGCCCGGCGATCGGCGTGTGGGCGATGGTCCGCCTGCGCGCCCATCCGCGTTCGGTCGCGCTCGCAGGCGGCCGCCGGTAGCGGAGCGCGGGGCGCGGGCGGGTGACCGCGAGCCGATCCGTTCCCCTTCCCCGGAGGGGGAGCGGGGATTGCCGCGGCGGGCTCAACGGCGGATTTTTCGTAGGGTCTCCGCCATGCGCCGGGCGTAGGATCGACTTCCCCCCGGGCCACGAGCCCGGTCCGGCTTCCCCACCACGATGCAGGAGGCCCCATGTCCTACCGTCTCGAAGGTCGGCTCCTCGAAGTGTGCAACTGCAAGGTGCTCTGCCCGTGCTGGATCGGCGAAGATCCGGACAACGGAACCTGCAAGGGTTTCATGGCCTGGCACATCGACAAGGGCAGCGTCGACGGACTCGACGTCGCGGGCCGCACGGTCGCGTGCCTCGGGGACATCCCCGGCAACGTGCTCGCCGGCAACTGGCGGGCCGCTCTGTACGTGGACGACGGAGCGAGCCCGGCGCAGCAGGACGCGCTCATCGCGGTGTTCTCCGGCAAGCGGGGCGGACCGATCGCCGATCTCGCGAAGCTGATCGGCGAAGTCGTCTCGGTCGAGAAGGTGCCGATCGAGTTCACCGTGCACGAGGGCCACGGTCACCTCAAGGTCGGCAACGTCGGCCTGGCCGAGCTCGAGCCCTTCCGCGGCGCGCATGGCGAGGTGACGACGTTGCGCGATTCGGTCTTCTCGACGGTGCCCGGTTCACCCGCGTTCGTCGGCAAGGCGCTGCGCTACCGCGCGAGCAACCCGAGGCTCGGCATCGATCTCGACCTCAAGGGCAACAACGCGATCCAGAGCACGTTCGTGTTCACCGCCTGACCGCGCCGGCCACGCCGTCGGAGGCGTGGCCGGCGTGGTCGACGCATGGCTGGCTCGACCACGCCCGCTGCTCCGCTCGCTCCCCGCCGGAGCGACGCCCGGCGCCCCGCGGTGATCCTGATCGCCGCGGTCGTCGTGCCCGCGTGGGCGCTCCTCGCACTGTGGAGCGCGAGCCCGTGGCGCGGCTACCTCGACCACGGCGGCTGGGGGGACACGCTCGCGCTCTCGCCGCTCTGCCGCGCGCTGCCGGGAGGCGAGATCGTCGTCCCTGCGCTCGTCGCGGGCCTCGCATGGCTCCTGATGATCGCGGCGATGATGGTGCCGACCGTGCTCCCGCTCCTCGGCATGTTCCGGCGGGTGGTGGCCGATCGTCCGGACGCCGGCCGGCTGGTCGGCATCATGCTCGGCGGCTACGTCGCTGTCTGGATGGGGTTCGGCGTGGCGGCGCACGCGGCCGACACCGGCATCCGGAGCCTCGCGGCCGCGAGCCCCGGCATCGCCGCGCGCGCGTGGCTCATCGGTGCCGGCGTGCTCGCGCTCGCCGGCGCGTTCCAGTTCTCCGCGCTCAAATACCGCTGCCTCGAACGCTGCCGCACGCCGTTCGGCTTCGTGAACGCGCACTGGCACGGCCGCCGTCCGGCGGCGGAAGCGTTCCGGCTCGGCCTCGACCACGGCGCGTTCTGCGTGGCCTGCTGCTGGGCGCTGATGCTCGTCACTTTCGTCGTCGGCATGGGCAATCCCGGCTGGATGCTCGCGATCGCGGCGGCGATGGCGGTCGAGAAGAACCTGCCCGGCGGCCAGGCGATCCGCGCGCCGCTCGGACTCGGGCTCCTCGCCTGGGCGGGCGCGATCGTCGTAGCGCACGCCTGAACGCCGGACCGGCCGGGGCGGCGGCGTTGCGCGCCGGCCGCACCCCGGGGCACCCATCGCCCGATCCGCGGTCCATCCCATCGCGCCGCGCGCCGAACCGCGCGACAATCCCGGCCAGCCCGGGGCCGCCGGACGCGTCGCGCCCGGAACGGCCCCGCACCACGAGAGGACACGATGAAATTCCGCTTTCCCGTCGTCATCATCGACGAAGACTATCGCTCGGAGAACGCGAGCGGGCTCGGCATCCGCGCGCTCGCGCGCGCGATCGAGGCCGAGGGCGTCGAGGTGCTCGGCGTCACCAGCTACGGCGACCTCGCGCAGTTCGCGCAGCAGCAGTCGCGCGCCTCCGCGTTCATCCTGTCGATCGACGACGAGGAGTTCACGCCGGGCCCCGAGCTCGACCCGGCCGTGGTGAACCTGCGCAACTTCATCCGCGAGATCCGCGTCCGCAACGCGGACATCCCGATCTACCTGTACGGCGAGACGCGCACCTCGTCGCACCTGCCCAACGACATCCTGCGCGAGCTGCACGGCTTCATCCACATGTTCGAGGACACGCCGGAGTTCGTCGCCCGCCACATCATCCGCGAGTCGAAGACCTACCTCGACGGCCTCGCGCCGCCGTTCTTCCGGGCGCTCACGCACTACGCGAGCGATGGCAGCTACTCGTGGCACTGCCCCGGCCATTCGGGCGGCGTCGCGTTCCTGAAGAGCCCGGTCGGCCAGATGTTCCACCAGTTCTTCGGCGAGAACCTGCTGCGCGCCGACGTGTGCAACGCGGTCGACGAGCTCGGCCAGCTCCTCGACCACTCGGGCCCGGTCGCGGCCTCCGAGCGCAACGCGGCGCGCATCTTCAACGCGGACGACCTGTTCTTCGTCACCAACGGCACCTCGACCTCGAACAAGATGGTGTGGCACGCGACGGTCGCGCCCGGCGACGTCGTCGTCGTGGACCGCAACTGCCACGTCTCGATCCTGCATGCGATCACGATGACCGGCGCGATCCCGGTGTTCCTGACGCCGACGCGCAACAACCTCGGCATCATCGGCCCGATCCCGAAGGACGAGTTCCGCTGGGAGAACATCCAGAAGAAGATCCGCGCACACCCGTTCGCGCGCGACGTGAAGACGAACCCGAGGATCCTGACGATCACCCAGAGCACCTACGACGGCGTCGTCTACAACGTCGACACGATCAAGGAGCTCACCGGCGAGCACATCGACACGCTGCACTTCGACGAGGCCTGGCTCCCGCATGCGGCGTTCCACGATTTCTACCGGGGCATGCATGCGATCGGCCGCGACCGGCCGCGCTCGAAGGACGCGCTCGTGTTCTCGACCCAGTCGACGCACAAGCTGCTCGCCGGGCTCTCGCAGGCCTCGCAGATCCTCGTGCAGAACTCGGAAACGCGGCAGCTCGACCGCTTCCGCTTCAACGAGGCCTACCTGATGCACACGTCGACCTCGCCGCAGTACGCGATCATCGCGTCCTGCGACGTCGCGGCGGCGATGATGGAGCCGCCCGGCGGCACGGCGCTGGTCGAAGAGTCGATCCGCGAGGCGCTCGACTTCCGCCGCGCGATGCGCAAGGTCGAGGGGGAGTTCGGCGACTCGTGGTGGTTCAAGGTCTGGGGCCCGGACCATCTGGCGGCCGAGGGCATCGGCAACCGCGAGGACTGGATGCTCGAGGCGAACGAGCGCTGGCACGGCTTCGGCGACCTCGCGCCGGGGTTCAACATGCTCGACCCGATCAAGGCCACCGTGCTGACGCCGGGGCTCGACGTCGACGGAGATTTCGCGGACCCGGGGATCCCGGCGGCGATCGTCACGCGCTACCTCGCGGAGCACGGCATCATCGTCGAGAAGACCGGGCTCTACTCGTTCTTCATCATGTTCACCATCGGCATCACCAAGGGCCGCTGGAACTCGATGGTGACCGAGCTGCAGCAGTTCAAGGACGACTACGACCGCAACCTGCCGCTGTGGCGCGTGCTGCCGGAGTTCGTCGCCGCGCATCCGCGCTACGAGAAGGTCGGCCTGCGCGAGATCTGCGACGCGATCCACGGCGTCTACCGCGCGAACGACATCGGGCGCATCACCACCGAGATGTACGTGTCGAACCTCGAGCCCGCGATGAAGCCCGCCGACGCGTTCGCGCGCATGGCCCACCGCGAGATCGAACGGGTCGAGATCGACGACCTCGAGGGGCGCATCACGAGCGCGCTGGTGACGCCCTATCCGCCGGGCATTCCGCTGCTCATCCCGGGCGAGCGGTTCAACCGGCAGATCGTGAAGTACCTGCAGTTCGCCCGCGACTTCAACGAGCGCTTTCCCGGCTTCGACACCGACATCCACGGGCTCGTCGAGGAGGAGATCGGCGGACGCAGGCGCTATTTCGTCGACTGCGTGGCGGGGGCGAAGGTGGTATCGGTCGCGCCGAACCTGCGGGTGCGCAGCGCCCGCCGGACCTGACGCCGGGGAACGCCGATGCGGCCCCTGCGCTGGATCGCGATCGCCGCCGGCGCGCTCGTCGCGCTCGTCGTCGCGGCCGCCCTCGTCGCGTACGCGACGATCGACATGGACGCGATCCGCCGCTACGCGGAGGCCGAGGTGGGCCGGCTGACCGGGCGGCAGATGACCGCGCGGACGCTGTCGGTCGCCGTCTGGCCGCGGCTCGCCGTGGTCGCGGAGGAGGTTTCGCTCTCGAATCCGCCCGGAGCATCGCGCCCCGACCTCGTTCGCGCCCGGGAGGTGAAGGGCGCGGTCGCGCTGCTGCCGCTCCTCCGTTCGCGCGAGATCGTCGTCGAGTCGCTCGAACTCGACGGCGTCGACGTGGCGCTCGAGACGCTTGCCGACGGCAGCGGCAACTGGGTGTTCACGCCGAAGGGGGATCGGCCCGCGCCGACGCCCTCGGCCGAGGAGGCGAAGCGCCCGGGAGCGCCGTTCAGGCTCTCGGGGGCCATCGCGGTCGTCGACGCGAAACTGTCGTGGCGACCGCGCGGAGCGGACGCCACGAACATCGCCATCCCGCGACTCGACATCGCGCCCGGCATCGAAGGGCGCTACACGTGGAAGGGGACGGTCGACGCCGACGGCGTGCGCTGGACGATCGACGCGTCGACCGGCGATCCGGTGGTGTTCGCGCGCGATCGCATGCCGCTCGACCTGGACGTCCGTGTCGCGGGCGGCGGAGTCACGCTGACCGCGAAGGGACGCATCGAGGACCGCGGCTCCGGACCGGTGTTCGCCGCCGACTCGTCGGTGGGCTGGACGGCGGGCAGCGAATGGCTCGCGCGCCGCCTGCCGGGCCTCGCCGCGAGAGAGGGGCGCGTGGCCGCGCGGATCGACGCAGGCGAGCGGAAGGTCGCGCTCGACGGCCTCGCGGGCGACGTCGCGGGTTCGCGCTTCGACGGCACGCTCGAATTCGACGCGAGGGCGAAGGTGCCGAAGCTCTCCGGTCGCCTGCATGCGGATCTCGTCGACGTTCCGAAGCTGCGCGACTCGGCGCCGTCATCGAGCTCCGGTGCGCCGGCGCAGGCGACCGGCGACGCGTCGCCGCTGTCGCCGTTGTCGAAGCTCGATGCGGACGTCGACTTCGTGATCGACCGGCTCGTGCTGCCGAGCGCCTTCGAGGCGACCGCGCTGCGTGGCCGGATCGTGATCAGCGCAGGCAAGCTCGACGCCCATCCGATCGGACTCGATTGCGGCGGCGGCAAGGTCACCGGGCGCGTGGAGGCCAATGCGTCGACCGGGCGCGCCCGGCTCGTGGTCGACGGGCGCGGCATCGAACTCGCGCGCGCGGCGCCGGGTCTCGAGGTGGGCAAGAACCTGTCCGGCGGCGCGACGACGTTCGCCGTCGACCTGCAGGGACCGGCACGGTCGACCGCGGCGTTCCTCGGCGGCGCCGGCGGACGCATCGCGGCGGAGACGGGACCGATGCGCGTGCGCGGCGTCGCGCTCGACGCCGGCGGCAGCGCGATGACGCGCATCTTCGACGCGGTGAATCCGTTTCGCCGCGTCGATCCTTCCACCGACATCCAGTGCGCCGTCGTGCGCCTCGCGGTCGACAAGGGCATCGCGCACGCGGACCGGACGATCGCCGTCGAGACCTCGCGCCTCACGGCGTCGGCGTCCGGCACGATCGACCTCGCGCGCGCGACGCTCGACCTCCTGGTGCGCCCACGCGCGCGCAAGATCGCGGCGATGCCGTCGGTCGAACTCGCGGACGTGATTCGCGTCACCGGCCCGATCGACAAGCCGTCGTTCAAGCTCGACACGCTCGGCGCGGCGAAGGCCGCCGCGACGCTGGGGGGCGCGGTCGCCACCGGCGGGTGGTCGCTCCTCGCCTCGCCGCTGCTGCAGGCGGGGGAGGACAAGTCGCCCTGCGCCACGGCCCGCGCCGGCGGCAAGAGCCAGCCGGCGAACGCGCAACCGAGCGCGTCTTCGGGCGATCCGTTGGCGCCGCTGCTGCGGGGCCTGTTCGGACGCTGAGTCTCGCGCGACCGCCATTCGACCGCGGTCGCGATGGCCAGGACCGCGAACGCGCCGCGATCAGGTCATCGCGCGAACAGCTTCGATGCGCTGATCCGGGCGCCCGAGGAACGGTCGAACCGGGTGTCTACGCCGCCGCGCGAGCCGCGTTGCCGTCGCGCGGGCCCTGTGCCGTCGCCCCGCGCTCGCTCCGCGGACGGAGCGCGTGCGCCGCGAGCGAGGCGAGGACGCAGGAGGCGATCCGGCTCTCCATGCTCTCGCGCCGCGCCGCGATGACGACCGGCACGCGCGCGCCGACCACGAGGCCGGCGGCCAGCGCGCCGGTGGCACCGACCAGCGTCCGCACGACCATCACGGCGGATTCCATCGACGGTGCGACGAGGAGCGTCGCCGACGGCGCGGAGTCCGATTCGGCGGAGGTCGGACGCGCGAGCGCGATGTCGGGGGTGACGGGCCCCGCGACGCGCGCACCGTGGAATGCGCCGTTCGCCGCCATCGACTTCAGGGCGAGCGCGTCGACCGTCGACGAGAACGAAGCGGAAGGAGCGTCGACGGCGGCCAGCAGCGCCACGGTGGGATGGGCGAACCCGAGTGCCACGGCGTACGCTGCGGTGTTGTCGAGGATGTCGCGCTTCGCGGCGAGCGGGGGCGCGACGTTGAGCCGGTCGTCGGCGACGATCAGCGCCTCGTCGCGTCCGGGGACGTCGAGGAGCGTCGCGTGCGACAGCCGCCGGCCGGTTCGCAGGCCGCCCTCTTGCGAGGCCACCGGTGCGAGCAGTTCGCCGTCGGCCAGCGTGCCCCTGACGATCGCATCGACCCGCCCGTCGCGCGCGAGATCCGCCGCCCTGCGCGCCGCGGCCTGCGCGTCGTCCGGCGTGTCGACGATCGGCAGGCGCGAGATGTCGATGCCGGCGCGCAGCGCCGCATCACGGATGCGCTGCTGCGGTCCGACGAGCGTCGGCGCGACGAAGGCGGCGAAGGCGCCGGCGAGCGCGAGTTGCAGCGTGTCGGCGTCGCAGGGAAAGGCGAACGCGGCCGAGAGCGGCGGCAGGCGCCGCGCGCGCTCGACGAGCTTCTGGAGTTGCGGCCGGTTCGGCATCGTGAATCGGAGCCTCGCAATCCGGTGCCCGGACGTCAACGGGCGCCGACGGATGGCGTGCGGCGGCGGTCGTTCGGCGTCCTGTCTCGGCCACACCTCGATTGCTGCGCCGCAATAGTCGACGCGAGTCCATCGTGGGACTGGACGCCTAGCGCGTCCCGGGCAGACGTCATGCGCCGCCGGGTCAGGCCTTGCCTTTCCACGGCACGACGAGGCGCTCGACGTAGCGCATCAGCAGGTCGAACAGGTAGGCGACGACGCCGATCACGACGATGCCCATGATCACCACGTCGGTGCGCAGGAAGTTCGACGCGTTCAGCACCATCTGGCCCAAGCCCTCGGTCGCGGCGACCATTTCGGCGGCGACGAGCGTCGTCCAGCCGAACCCGATGGCGATGCGCATCCCGGTGAAGATCTCCGGCATCGCCCCGGGGACGATGACGTGCCAGATCACCTGCCAGCGCGACGCGCCCATCGAGTACGCGGCGTTGATCTGCTCGATCATCACGCCCTTGACGCCGGCGCGTGCGGACATGGCGAGCGGCGCGAAACAGGCGAGGTAGATCAGCACGATCTTCGCCAGTTCGTCGATGCCGAACCAGATGACGATGAGCGGCAGGTAGGCGAGCGGCGGCAGCGGACGGTAGAACTCGATCGGGGGGTCGAGCACGCCGCGCGCGATGCGCGAGACGCCCATCGCGATGCCCGCGGGGATCGCGGTGACGATCGCGAGCACGAACGCGGCGAACACGCGCCAGAGGCTCGCCCAGAAGTGTTCGGGCAGCGGCTTGCCGCCCTGGATGTCGCCGCGCCACGCGTCGCCGAAGCTCTTGATGATCTTCTCCGGCGTCGGCAGGAACAGGTCGCGGATCCAGCCGAAGTGCGTGGCGACCCACCACAGCACGAGGAGCGCGATGACCGTGACGATCGAGATCGTGGTGCTCGATCCCTGGCCGGGAATGCTGTAGCCGGCGACGACCTTGGCCTTTTCGCCGGGCGTGCTCATGCCGCCGCGGGTTCCGACGGGGCGGCCGCGTGAATCAGGTGCAGCACGTCCTCGCGCAACCGGATGAACTCGGGATCGGACTTCACCTGCCGCGCATCGCGGCACTCGACGAACCGCCGGCCGAAGTCGAGCTCGTAGCGGTGGGCGATGCGGCCCGGCGAGGGCGTCATCACGATGAGTTCGGTCGCGAGGAACAGCGCCTCCTCGACGCTGTGCGTGATGAAGAAGAACATCTTGCGCGTCTTCCACCACAGGTCGAGGATCAGTTCCTGGATCTGCTCGCGCGTGAGCGCGTCGAGCGCACCGAGCGGCTCGTCCATCAGCATCACCTCGGGGTCGCTCGCGAGCGCGCGGGCGAGGCCGACGCGCTGCTGCATCCCGCCGGAGATCTGGTAGATCGGGTAGGCAGCGAACTTCTCGAGGCCGACGAGCTTCAGCTTCTCCAGTGCGATCTTGCGCCGCTCCGCGCGCGGCACGCCGCGCATGCGCAATCCGAACTCGACGTTGTTCACGACGTCGAGCCAGGGCATCAGCGCGTGCTTCTGGAACACGACGCCGCGATCGGCGCCCGGGCCGCGGACCGGCGCGCCGTCGAGCAGGATGTCGCCCGACGAATAGTCCATGAACCCGGCGATGCAGGACAGGAGCGTCGTCTTGCCGCACCCGGAGGCGCCCAGCGCGACGACGAAGTCGCCCGGGTCGAGGTTCAGGTTGACGTCGGCGAGCGCGTGCGTGGTCTGCCCGCCGCGGCCGGCGTAGTGGACGGAGAGGTGGCGGATCTCGAGCTTGCTCATCGAGCGAAGGCGGCCGGCGACGAACGCGGGGCCGGGCCCGCGTTCAGGCTGCCGCCATCATACGGAATTTTCGCGGCACAGGCGCGAAACGCCTCCGCGGGTGATCGCCGGCAGGCGACGATCACCGCGCGGGGGAATGCCGGCAGGCGAAACCGGTCCGGAACGCCGCTACTTCAGCGCGTCCTGGACGTACGCCGGATTGACCACCACCGAGTAGTCGGGAAGCGTCTTCTCGATCTGTTTCTGCGAGTGCTGGAACTCGGCGGTGGCGGCCAGGGCCTTGGCGGCGATGCTGTTCTTGCCGCCGCCCAGCCACTTCGACGCCTGTTCCTGCGCGGTCGGGAACTGGTAGAGGCCGATCGCCTCGGGCACGTTCTCCGGCTTCTCGCCCGACCACTTGGACACCGCCTTCACCTCGTCGGAACCGGCCGTCCATTTGGCCTTGTTCTTCTGGTAGCGGTCGTCCGACGCGGCGAGGATCTTCACGAACTTGACGAGGAAATCCTTGTGGTCCTTCGCCCAGTCCTTGTTCACGACGAATCCGTCGAACGTCGCCTTGCCGGTGTCGGCCGAGATCTTGCCCGACGTCAGGATCACCTTGCCGTTCTTCTTGACCTCCGAGAGCACCGGATTCCAGATGAACGTCGCGTCGATGTCCCCGCGCTGCCATGCCGCGCGAACTTCCGGCGGACGCATGTTGAGGATCTGCACGTCGGCGGGATTCACGCCGGCCTGCTGCAACGCGACGATCGTGTGGAAGTGCGTCGTCGAGTTGAACGGCATCGCGATCTTCTTGCCCTTAAGATCCTTGATGCTGTTGATGCCTGAGCCGTTCCGGACGACGAGCGCCTCGGCGCTGCCGATGTCGTCGAGGATCCAGAAGATCTGCAGCGGCTCGCCGCGCGACACGGCCGCGGAGATGCCCGCCGATCCGATCTCGCCGACCTGGACCGCGCCCGAGGCCATCGCCTTGATGACCTCGCCGCCGCCGCCGAACTGTTTCCAGTTGATCTTGTAACCGGTCGCCTTCTCGAGCTCCTTCGCCTCCTGGGCGATGCGATAGGGCACGACCATGTCCTGGTAGGCGATCGTGACCTCCTTCTGCGCGAAGGCGGGTGCGGCGGCAGCCGCCGCAATGGCCAATCCGACGATCCAGCGTTTCATGCGATCCCCCGTGGGTGGTGGTGGCGAAGTCTAGAGCGTGGCGAGCGTGCGGCGCAGGATCTCGACGATCGTGTCGACGTGCGCCTTCTCGGCGATCAGCGGCGGCGCGATGATCGCCGTGTCGCCGGTCGTCTTGAGGTGCAGGCCGTTCTCGAACAGCCTCTTCTGGAAGACGTAACCGCGCCTGCCCGGCGCGCCGTCGGACGCGACGTCGATCGCTCCGAGCATCCCGTAGCCGCGGATGTCGGTCACGACCGGCAGGTCCTTGAGCGAGAACAGCGCGTCGAGGAAGTGGGGAGACAGCGCACGGCCGCGCTCGAACAGCCCGTCGCGCTTGTAGATGTCGAGCGTCGCGATGCCCGCGGCGCAGGCGGCCGGATGGCCGGAGTAGGTGTAGCCGTGGAAGAGTTCGACCGCGCCTTCCGGCGCCGCCGCCATCACCGTGTCGTGGATCCGTTCGGACACGGCGACCGCGCCCATCGGCTGCGCGCCGTTGGTAATCGCCTTCGCCATCGTGATCATGTCCGGCGTCACGCCGAAGCTCTGCGCGGCGAAGGTCTGGCCGGTGCGTCCGAACCCGGTGATCACCTCGTCGAACACGAGCAGGATGCCGTGCCGGTCGCAGATCTCGCGCAGGCGCTTCAGGTACCCCTTAGGCGGGACAAGTGCGCCGGCCGAGCCGCCGATCGGCTCGACGAAGCACGAGGCGATGTTCTCGGCGCCGAACAGATCGACGATGCGCTGGAGATCGTCGGCGAGTTCCGCGCCATGCGCGCCCTCGCCCGGCACGAAGAAGTTCTCCTTCAGATGCGTGTGCCGCATGTGCGCCGCGGCCGGCAGCCCCGGGCCGAACTTGCGGCGGTTGTTGACGAGCCCCGACAGCGCGACGCCGCCGAAGTTGACGCCGTGGTACGCGCGCTCGCGCGACACGAACATCGTCCGCCCGCCCTGGCCGCGCGCCTGGTGGTAGGCGAGCGCGATCTTCATCGCGCTCTCGACCGCCTCGGAACCCGAGTTGCCGAAGAAGATGCGGTTGAGGTCGCCGGGCGTGAGTTCGGCGATCCGGGTCGCGAGCTCGAACTGCTTCGGGTGCCCGCGCATGAACGGCGCCGAGTAGTCGAGCTCGGCCAACTGGCGTCCGACCGCTTCCGCGATCTCCTTGCGCCCGTGGCCCGCCGCGCAGCAGAAGAGGCCCGACGACGCGTCGATCAGCTTCTCGCCGCGGTCGCTCCAGTAGTACATGCCCTCGCCGCGGACGATCATCTTCGGATCGGCCTTGAAGGCCCGGTTCGGCGTGAACGGCATCCAGTATTCGTCGAGCGAGATGCGGCGTGCCTCGACCCGATCGGTGAGCGTGAATTCGGCGTGGCCCATGGAACTCCTCCGGTGGCTGGCCGCGCGGCGGCGCGGCGGGTAACCTTGGAATACTACGCTCCCGCGGGAGCCGGGAAGGGGGTTCGATGGAGCCAGATCGGCGCATCCTGTGGTGCCAGCCCGCCGGGTCGCCCCGTGCCGGACGCCTTCGGACACCATGACCGTCCGTCACGATCCGCCGATGTGGAGGGCGCTCCTGCCGCTCGCGTTCGAGGGGCGGGTGAGCCTGCAGGCGCAGATCCGGGAAATGCTGACCGGGGCGATCCTCGACGGTCGCCTGCCGTCGGGCGTCGCGCTGCCCTCGACGCGCGAGCTGTCGCAGCAGCTCGGCGTCGCGCGCAACACGGTGGCGATCGCCTACGAGCTCCTGGTCGACGAGGGCTATCTCGTCACGCGCAACCGCAGCGGCCACTTCGTCAATCCGGAGATCGTTTCGGCGCGCGCTCCGGCGGCGTTCCCTGCGTCTGCGGCCGACGCCGCGTCGCAGGTCCACTGGGGCGGGCGCTTCCGGACCACCCCCGCGCGGCAGCGGAACATCGTCAAGCCACGCAACTGGCAACGCTACCCCTATCCATTTCTCTACGGTCAGATCGATCCGTCGATGCTGCCGATCCCGGGCTGGCGCGAATGCAGCACCCAGGCGCTGTCCGGCACCGAGGCGCGCGGCTGGGCGGGCGACCTGATCGACGGCGACGACGCTCTCCTGATCGAACAGATCCAGACGCGGCTCCTCGCGCGGCGCGGCGTGTTCGCGAGCGCGGACGAGATCCTGGTGACGGTCGGCGCGCAGCACGCGCTGTTCCTGCTCGCCACGCTGCTCGTCGGCCCGGCCACCACCGTCGGTGTCGAGGACCCCGGCTATCCCGACGCGCGGAACATCCTGGCCGCGCGCACGCCGTCGGTCGTCGCGCTGCCGCTCGATGCCGCAGGGCTCGCGCTCTCGCCCGGGCTCGACGCGTGCGAGTACGTCGTGCTGACTCCTTCGCACCAGTGTCCGACCAACGTCACGATGCCGCTCGCGCGGCGCGAGGCGCTGCTCGCGTGGGCGATTGCGCGCGATCGCGTGCTGATCGAGGACGACTACGAGACCGAGATCGGGTTGGAAGGCCGGGCGCTGCCCGCGCTCAAGAGTCTCGACCGCGGCGGGCGCGTCGTCTACGTCGGAAGCCTGTCGAAGACGCTCGCGCCGGGCATCCGGGTCGGATACATCGTCGCGCATCGCGACCTGGTCCGCGAGGCGCGCGCGCTGCGCCGGCTGATGCTGCGCCATCCGGCGGCCAACAACGAGCGCTCCGCCGGCCTCTTCCTCGCGATGGGCTACCACGATGCGCATCTGCGGCGCCTGCGGCAAGCCTGCGCCGAGCGCGGCGCGGCGATCGGCGCGGCGCTCGCGCGGCACCTCCCGGACGTCGCGGTGTCGACGGCCTCCGGGGCTTCGTCGTGCTGGCTGCGGTTTCCCGACGACGTCGACACGCGCGCGCTCGCGATGGCCGCCGAACGCGTGGGCGTGCTGATCGAGCCTGGCGACGTCTTCTTCGCCGGCGACCGTCCTCCGCACCAGTACGCGCGCCTCGGGTTCGCGTCGATCGCCACCGATCGGATCGCGCCGGGCATCGCCTCGCTCGCCGGCGTGCTCGCGGAACTCCGCGGTTCGACGGCGCGCGTCCGATGACGCGCGGACCGGATTGACCACGCCACCAGGAGTCGCCTGATGCACCCGACGGGAACGCTGTACGCGGCACTCGCCGCCATGTGCTTCGTCTCCGCCGCGCACGCAGAAGTGAAGAGCGCCGGACCCGACCACATCCAGATCCTCTTCACCGAACGCGTCGCGGCGGCACCTGCGGCGGTGTACGCGGCCATCGGACAGGTCGAACGCTGGTGGTCGGGCGAGCACACCTACTCCGGCGACGCTTCGAACCTCTCGCTCGCGCTGCAGCCGGGCGGCTGCTTCTGCGAACGCTGGGCGGGCGGCGCGGTGGAGCACGGGCGCGTGGTCATGCTGCTGCGCGACCAGGTGGTGAGGCTCTCCGCACCGCTCGGTCCGGTGCAGGCGCTCGGCGTGAGCGCCACGCTCACCTTCCTGGTCAAGCCCGAGGACGGCGGGTCGTCGCTCTCGGTCGGCTACCGGGTCAACGGTTCCGCCGCGAGCGGCCTCGACAAGCTCGCGCCCGCTGTCGACGGCGTCCTCGCGATCCAGGTCCAGCGGTTGAAGCGCCTGGTGGAGGCCGGCAAGCCCGTGTCCTGATGCGCTGATCCCATGGGCGCTGACCCCATGGCCGCAGCGCGCCTGGCCCTGTCGATGCGGCCACGGTGGCGCTACCGTCGCGCAGCGATTCCGGACCTTCCGGGGGAGGCAGCATGCTGATCGGCGTGCCGAAGGAAATCAAGGTCCTCGAGCACCGCGTGGGACTCACGCCCGCGTCGGTGCACGAGGTCGTGCTCCACGGGCACGAGGCGATGGTCGAGCGCGGCGCCGGAGCGGGCATCGGCGCCGCGGACGCCGACTACGCACGGGCGGGCGCGATCGTCGTCGACTCCGCGGCCGAGGTGTACGCGCGTGCCGCGATGGTCGTGAAAGTCAAGGAGCCGCAGCCTGCCGAAATCGCGATGCTGCGGCCCGGACAGGTCCTGTTCACCTACCTGCATCTCGCGCCCGATCCGGAACAGACGGCCGGACTCGTGGCGAGCGGTGCGGTCGCGATCGCCTACGAGACGGTGACCTCACCCTCGGGCGGATTGCCGCTGCTCGCTCCGATGTCGGAAGTCGCCGGGCGCATGGCGGTTCAGGCGGGTGCGCACTATCTGGAGAAGGCCCCGGGCGGCAAGGGCGTGCTCCTCGGCGGAGTTCCCGGCGTCGAGCCGGCGGTGGTCGTCGTGCTCGGCGGAGGCGTCGTCGGCACGCACGCGATCGCCGTCGCGCTCGGCATGGGCGCCGAGGTTCGCGCGATCGACCGCAGCGTCGATGCGCTGCGCCGGCTCGCGGCCCAGTTCGGACCGGCCTTGCGCACCGTGTTCTCGACCCGCGACGCGATCGAGGAGAACGTCGCGGCGGCGGATCTCGTGGTCGGCGGCGTGCTGATCCCCGGCGCGCAGGCGCCGAAGCTCGTGACGCACGCGATGGTCCGCCGAATGGGGTCCGGGTCGGTCGTCGTCGACGTCGCCATCGACCAGGGCGGATGCTTCGAGACTTCGCGCCCGACGACACACGCCGAACCGGTGTTCACCGTCGACGGCGTCATCCACTACTGCGTCGCGAACATGCCCGGTGGTGTGCCCCGCACGTCGACGCACGCGCTCAACCACGCGACGCTGCCCTTCGTGCTCGCGCTCGCCGGCAAGGGCTGGAAGCAGGCGCTCGCCGAAGACGTGCACCTGCGCAACGGCCTCAACGTCGCGGCGGGGAAGGTGACCTGCCGGCCGGTGGCGGAAGCCCAGGGGCGAGGGTACGTCGAGGCGTCCCGGCTCGTAGCCTGAACGTCAATCGACGTCCCCCTTCGCGTCGGGCTTCGACCGGCCGACGGTGGGTCCGGCTCGAGCCGGACGCCTTTCGCTTCGATGCGCCGAACCGCGTCGGGCTGAAGCCCGACCCACAACCCTCCCCCCGTAGGTCGGCCTTCAGGCCGACGCGGTTGCAGCGAAACGTACGTGTCGGGCTGAAGCCCGACCCACCACCCCCACGTAGGTCGGCCTTCAGGCCGACGCGGTTGCAGCGAAATGTACGTGTCGGGCTGAAGCCCGACCCAC